>Ga0114950_10000599_pt1 | contig 25154 bp, 24 predicted proteins | sample N075metaG_FD_83503 | JGI IMG/M metagenome (GOLD analysis project Ga0114950, IMG submission 83503) | Deep subsurface microbial communities from Kermadec Trench to uncover new lineages of life (NeLLi) - N075 metaG | ecosystem: Environmental > Aquatic > Marine > Ocean trench > Sediment | place... | reverse complement strand
GCTGGATGTGAACCTGTACTGGTTCTTACTGGCAATGGTTCAGAGACTCACCAACTTCGCGCTAACCTGGCCCATGTTTACAAAAATCTGCTGGCCTTCGCTAACGATATTACCTAGTCATTCCCTGGTCACCTCCTAATTTCTCCACCCCACATAAGCCCCGGAATGGTCCCCAACAAAATTAGCCATCCCCGTTTTCGTTAGAATCCCTTTCTTCCCCGTCACGGGATTCGGTATCTGACTACCAATTTTCTGCTCACTCACCGGCCCGGAATACCAGTTAATATTGAACGCCGCTAACTTCGGATAGAACATGATCTCCCGATACACTGGCATATGATCATGGATCCACCAGGCGAGTGCAGGCCAGTCACCGGTCTGCTCATAGTAGCTAACGAAGGAATTCACCACGATACAGGCTGTTGCACCGTAATTGCCGTCATCATCTAGTTGATCCCAGATATGGCGAGTCCGGTTATAGTTATTGCTCGCACAGTTGTAGTTCTTCTCGTTGCCGATTCGATTCACTTCCGGAGAACGGTAGGCAGAACGAATGCTAATTTTTCCTAACGCTTTCTGAATGGGTTCCAGTATGTTTTCACACAGACCGCGGCCTGCCTTGATAGCCAACGATTCATCGTCGGGAATATTGGGGATACCTTCAATCTGGGAGACTTCTGAATAGAGAAATTCCCGCATGTAAAAGTTTTGGGAAAGGTGGGTACGGCCAAAGGTTTCCAGGTTTTTTACACTCTTAGCCATATAGTTCGCAAACATCCATTCCAGATAAAAAGTGCTGTGCCAATATCATTTACCCAGCCACTGCACATTCTTGCAAAATTCAAAAATTCCACAATATGTGGGTCATAAAGTGTCTTTCAATCTGCGGCTGAAATATTCACCACTTGGCTCAAAGCCGGGTTCATCCTTGAAATTATCTTCTACCCATTGCAGTGCCTCACCTTCATTCATGGCCAGATCCCAGGGTTTCCCTTGTGGTTGCTGGACCTGCCAGGGGGTATCCCAGAAAACCTCGAGTCCATTGCCTTCGGGATCATTGAAGTAAATCGACAGGGTATTGCCATGGCAGAGTGGCCCAACCTTGATGCCTTCCATTGATTCAAGTGTCTTGTAGAGGCTTCTGATATCTTCAAATGATTCAACGCGGAAGGCGAAGTGGTTTACTGAATTTGACGGCGCGTCATCCTTGCGTGTGGCAAGCATCGCAAGTTGGTGGTGTTCATCAGGCTGTTGACTCATGAAAACGATTTCAGGCCCGCCTTCTGCAATAGGTCCCCGGTCTGTGATCTCAAAGCCAAGCACATCCGTGTAGAAATCGAGCATCTTCTGTTGATCTTGAATGTATAGCACCGCATGAGACCAGCTCAGTTTCATGTCAGGCTCCTAACGTGTTTTATTAAACATCCAAATTTGCAACCGCCAGCGCATTCTCTTCGATAAACTGCCTTCGTGGCTCAACCTGATCGCCCATCAACGTAGTGAACACCTGGTCAGCTGCTATGGCATCTTCAATGCTGACTCGCAGCATGGTTCTGTACCTGGGGTCCATGGTAGTTTCCCATAGCTGGCTTGGGTTCATTTCTCCAAGACCTTTAAATCGCTGTCTTGATTGACCGCGAGTACCTTCTGCCTGCAACCATGTGAGAGCCACTTCCAGCGAGTCAACAGGTTCTGACTTATCGCCTTTTGTTACAACACCCGTTTCTGAAATCAGTGTCGAAATTTGTTCACCAAATTCAGCCAGCTCCCGGTAGCCTTTAGAGGCGAAAAAGTCCCGATTAAGTTCGTAGTCTCGTAGTACGCCATGATTAGTCACGGCGATTGTCGGGTAGTTCAATCCACGTTCCTGATCATTAGTGATATCAAACTGATATTCCGTTCGCTGATCGTTCTTATCATCTACAAGTGTCTTGAGTTGATCAACCCAGGACCGAACAGCCGCTTCATCCTGCAGATCACTGACCATTAACCTGGGTAGATAGATCAACTGCTTCAATACCATAAGCGGGTAAACTCTTTCCAGTCGCTTCATCTGGCTTTGCATGCGGTAATAAGTTTCTGCCAGTTCTCGTAGGTCATCGCCTGCTATAGGTTCTTCACCAGGTGAAGGGATGATCCGCGCATCATCCAGCGCCAACTCCAGGACATAAGCCGTTAGTTCATTCTCATCCTTAATATATCTCTCTGCCTTACCCCGCTTCACTTTGTAAAGTGGCGGCTGGGCAATCAGTAGATGGCCACGTTCGATGAGCTCTGGCATGTGACGGAAGAAAAAAGTTAGGAGAAGCGTCTTGATATGCGCACCATCAACATCTGCATCGGTCATAATGATGATGCTGTGGTAACGTAACTTATCTGCGTCAAATTCATCTCGTCCGATACCACATCCAAGCGCGGTAATCAGCGTGCCAACTTCCTGGGAGGAGAGCATCTTGTCGAATCGTGCTTTCTCGACATTCAGGATTTTGCCTTTAAGTGGCAGGATCGCCTGATATTTGCGATCCCGGCCCTGTTTGGCTGAACCACCAGCGGAGTCACCCTCCACCAGGTAGATTTCGGATTTCGCCGGGTCCTTCTCCTGGCAATCTGCTAATTTACCAGGCAACCCTGCAATATCCAGTGCACCTTTGCGGCGGGTTATTTCCCTCGCCTTTCGTGCAGCTTCACGGGCCCGTGCGGCGTCAATCATCTTCTGCACAATGGCTTTGGCTTCCTGTGGGTTCTCAATCAGGTAGTCGGTGAAGTATTTCCCCATCTCCTGTTCCACAGCCGCTTTAACTTCTGATGAGACAAGTTTTTCCTTGGTCTGGGAAGAAAATTTGGGGTCAGGTACTTTAACGGAGATAATGGCTGTTAGCCCTTCTCTGGCATCATCACCGGTCGTGTTGACCTGGGACTTCTTGCCGAGACCCTCACTTTCTATGTAATTATTCAAAGTCCGGGTCAAGGCAGCACGAAATCCTTGCAAATGGGTACCACCATCACCTTGAGGAATATTATTGGTATATGCGTATAAGTTTTCCTGATAGGAATCATTCCATTGCAATGCCACTTCTACACCAATGCCATCTTCCTCACGATCGATCTGGAAGTAAAAAATATTGTTCAGAGAAGTCTTGTTCTGATTCAGGTATTCAACGAAGGATGGCAAACCACCTTCATATTTGAATGTTTCCTTTTTCCCCGTCCTTTCATCACCCAACTCGATAACAATCCCTGAATTGAGGAAGGACAATTCTCTCAGTCGTTTGGCCAGAATGTCATAGTGGAATTCGATAGTGGTGAAAGTCTCTGGTGACGGCTTGAAATGACATTTGGTACCCGTCTGGCTCGTCTGGCCTACAGACTTCAATGGTTCATCAGGTACACCATCATGATAAACCTGCTCCCAGACATGGCCATCACGCCAAATCGTCAGTACCAGCTCCGAGGACAGCGCATTAACCACAGATACACCTACTCCGTGTAAACCACCAGAGACCTTATAGCTGCTATCATCAAATTTACCACCTGCATGCAGCACAGTCATAATGACTTCAGCAGCTGAAATGCCTTCTTCCTCATGGATGTCAACCGGAATGCCGCGACCATCGTCGCTTACAGTGATCGATTCGTCCGGGTGAATTGTGACAATAACCTTAGTGCAATACCCTTCCAGAGCCTCATCAATGGAATTATCCACCAATTCCTGGACCATATGATGGAGCCCAGTACCATCGTCAGTATCGCCAATAAACATACCAGGGCGCTTTCTAACGGCATCCAGGCCCTTTAAGACCTTGATATTGCTGGAATCATAGGATTTTTCATCTGCCATTCAAAACTCTCCTTCGGTATCACGCGATCTGCTCAACAACCCCTTGTTCCACGTGGAACAATTTAAATTCCTGCCCTTTCCAGGGCGCCGCCAGACTATCCTGATCAATGCCTGTTGCGAAAATCTGGTTACCGGTAGAAATCAAGTGATTGCTGAATCGATGTCTATGTCGTTCATCTAATTCGGAGCCGAGATCATCCACCAGAAACACCAGATTACTAGCTGCAGAGCCTTCTAACAGCGCACCCTGACTGAAGATCATTGCCCAGGACAGGACCTTTAACTCACCCCTGGAACACACGCTCGAAACATCTTGCCCGTTCAGCCTTATTCTAACATCTGCGCGGTGAAAACCTCTCGTTGTAAAGCCTCTTTTTTGATCTATTTCACGATCTTTTTCATATATCTCTATCAACGAGTGATCGCTGCTCCAGCCACGGTAATACTGGTAGGTCACTCCCTGCAATTCGGCCAGGCTTTCACAATGTTGAAGAAATATTTCCGCATAGACCTTCGAGTAACCAGAGCGAATTCTATCAAGCTCTTCAGCATGTTTAACCAACTCTACGGTCCAGGTATCAAGTTCATCCTGCCGGATTTTTTGCTGTTTCAAAGCTTGTTGCCTTAACAAAGTATTGCGCTGCCTCAAGCACCGGTTTGCCTCCATCCATACCCTATTAAACGAATGTTCCACGTGAAACACTCCCCAGTTAAGGAATCGCCTGCGCAGGCCAGGAGCTCCAAGCAACAAATTCACCGTTTCCGGTCCTACCACCAGGGTCGGCAGCAGATTAGCTAAATCAGTCGCTCTACTTATTTCATCTCCATCTATCTTGATCTCGCGTCCGCCGTCTCTATTACGTAGTACACCAAGCGAGTGTTGTCCAAATTCTGAAGTTACCTCACCTCTTACCAGGCATTCTTCAACATCCCTGGTGATAAGCGGCATGACACTGGCGTTTCGAAACGATCTGGCAGAACCTAAAAAGTAAACACTCTCCAGGAGACTGGTTTTACCGCTGCCATTGGCTCCGACGATCAAATTTATTCTGGGATGCAGGTCCAGGCGGGCCTGAATGATATTTCGAATACCTGAGACTTCAAGCCGTGTAAGGCTCATCTATCTATAAATTCCGCTCACAATTTCATCGGCATGACGACATAGAGTGCATTTTCATTATCTGGATCTTCTATCAGGGCGCTACTGTTAGCATCGTGGACGGTTATCCGAACCTGGTCACTGGTAACCACACCCAACACGTCCTGGAGATAACTGACGTTAAAGCCAATTTCCAATGCTTCGCCATCGTAATCCACTGAAACGGTTTCCTCTGCTTCTTCCTGTTCCGGATTATTTGCAGACAGCTGAATTGCACCCTTGCTGAAATTCACCCGGATACCACGGAACTTCTCATTAGACAGAATGGCAGTACGACTCAATGCCTGTTTTAACTCCAGTCGATCTGCATTGATAATCTTGTCGCCATTTCTAGGGATGACCCTTTCGTAGTCCGGAAACTTGCCGTCAACCAGCTTGGTTGTCAGGGTAAATTCTTCTGTCCGTGCACAAAGATGATTGGCGCCAATTGATATCGTCACATCGCCGTCAACCTCTTGTAACAGGCGCTGCAGTTCCTGCACGCCCTTCCTGGGAACAATAACCTGTAGGGAACCCTCATTATCAAAATCGACAGCAAGTGTACTCATTGCAAGCCGATGACCATCTGTGGCGACAGATCTCACCACTCCACCCCCAATTTCAATTAGCATGCCATTCAAAAAATAACGAACGTCCTGTTGGGCCATGGCGAAACTGGTGCTATCGAGTAGCTTTTTAAGCTCTTTGGCATTTATAGTAGAAGATAAATCAACCGCACTGGTATCCGTAGATGGAAAGTCCACTGCTGGTAGCGTCGAGAGTGTCGACCTAAATCGACCCGATCTGATTTCTATGCGTTGCTCTATTGACGCAAACGCTATTTCTGCGCCATCAGGTAGTTCCCGACAGATCTCCATCAGCTTACGCGCCGGTACCGTAATATCGCCTGGAGTTGCGCCACTCAACTTAACACGGCCTATCATTTCTACTTCCAGGTCAGTCCCGGTTAACGATAATTCATCACCTGTAACCTGCATAAGCACATTTGACAGGACCGGTAACGTTTGCCTTCGTTCAACGACTCCAGCGACTTGCTGTAATGGCCTTAACAAGGCTTCTCTCTTGACAGTAAATATCATAACTGGGTTGCCGGGTTTATCTCTTGGTCTGTTTCCAGAAGGCAGTTCAAATAGTGATCGTTCACTATCAACACAACATAACTACAACATCATAGGGCTAATGACATAGCGAGAGTTTATATCATCAGGGTCAGTCATTAAACATGCACTATTGGCATCACTTAACACCATCTGAACCTTGTCTCCCTGCATAGCCGACAGCACGTCGATCAGGAAACTGACGTTAAACCCGATTTCAAGATTCGAGCCGGTATATTCAACCGAAACAGTTTCCTCTGCCTCTTCCTGAAGAGGATTGTTTGAGTGCATTTCCAGCTTCCCCGGTGCCAGTATCAAACGGACATTACGATACATCTCGTTAGATAAAATGGCCGTACGCACCAGCGCTTCCCTGATTTCAACTCGATCACCCATCAATGTCTTGTCGCCATTTTCAGGAATTGCCTTTGTATAATCGGGATAGGTTGCATCTATCAACTTGGTCGTAAGGATAGCCTCTCCACATTTTGCCTGCATGTGGTTGGCCGAAAATTCTAACGAGACAGTTAAGTCAGAGTTATCTGGCACAACTCGAGCCAGTTCATTCACGCCTTTCCTGGGAATGATAAACTGTTGCAAGCCCTGCCCTTCTGCCACTTCATTCATCACACTGATCGCCAGTCGCTGCCCATTTGTCGCTACAAATCTAATCTGCTTATCTTCAATTTCAACGAGTACACCATTGAAAAAATACCTGACGTCCTGCTGCGCCATTGCGAAACTGGTTTTTTCTAGCAACTGATGTAAACTGTTAGCAGGTAGGTCAAAGCTTTGTTCGTTTGATACCATTTCAACATTAGGAAAATCTATACTGGGTAAAGTCGCCAGGTGTGATTTGAAACGGCCACTTTCAATTGCTAGCCGGTTACCTTCAAGTCTGAATTCCATACTGGCTGATTCGGGTAGGCTACGAGTAATATCCAGTAATTTGCGAGCAGGAACGGTTATTTCACCGGACTCACTACATTTAAACTCAGCCGTACCCGCACTGATTTCTACCTCCTGGTCGGTCCCGGTGAGCATTAACTTATCCCCGGCGACCATTAACAGGTTTGATAGTATCGGTAACGTTTGCCTGCGCTCTACAACATTGGAGACCAATTGGAGAGGTTCAAGCAGGGCTTCTCTTTTAATGGAAAACTTCATAACTAAAAAAGATAAATATCTACTAGGATGTCAACAGTCGCAGCAAATTGCGATAGTCTTCGTTGATATCTCGATGGCTTTCCCGGATCTCTTCAATCTTCCTGCAAGCATGAAGCACCGTCGTGTGATCCCTGCCACCAAAAGCATCACCTATTTCCGGCAAACTATGGTTCGTTAGTTCTCTAGCCAGCGCCATGGCCAGCTGACGAGGTCTCGCTACCGACCGGGTGCGCTTCTTGGCTAGCAGGTCGCTGGTTCGAATCTTGTAATAATCCGCCACCGTCCTTTGAATATTATCTATGCCAACCTGCCTATCCTGAATGGCAATCAGATCTCTTAGAGATTCCCTGACCTGATCGATTGATATTTCCCTGCCCGTGAATGTGGCATTGGCGATGACCCTTTTAAGAGCGCCTTCTAGCTCCCGGACGTTAGATCTGACTCTTTCAGCAATAAAGAAAGCTGCTTCATGGGGTAAAACGGTGTGTTCCAGTTCAGCCTTCTTCATCAGGATCGCCACTCTAGTTTCCAGCTCTGGTGGTTCAACCGCCGCCGTCATACCCCAGACAAACCGGCTTTCCAACCGCTCCTCAAGCCCCTTAATTTCCTTTGGGTAACGATCACAGGTTAATACAATCTGACGACCATCTTCCTGTAACCTGTTGAAAACATGAAAAAACTCTTCCTGAGATTTTGATCCCTTGGCGAGAAACTGAATATCATCCATTAGCAGCACATCAACTGACCGATAGTACTGGGTGAAGTCCGACATTGTGCCCTGCTCAATGGCTCGCACCATATCTTCCATAAATCGCTGCGAATACATGTAGGCGACTTTAAGTGTGGGATTTTTTTCAATAATGGCATTACCCACTGCATGCATCAGGTGAGTCTTGCCCAGGCCAGAACCACCATAGAGCAGTAATGGATTATAAGAAGCCCCACCGATATTCTCTGAAACCTGTACCGCAGCGGCCCTTGCCATTTCGTTGGAACTACCTTCAACAAATGTATCGAAGGTAAAATCCTTGTTCAGGCCAAGCAGAGGATAAAAAGTTTCTCTTTGTGCCAGCGTATTCTTCGCGGCTAACGGCCTACTACCTGCAGGTCTGGCGGCCCCGTAACTGCCGATCTCCAGCACAACTTCATTTGAACCGTTTGCCTTAAGGAGTTCGCGAATCCGGGCCAGAAACTGATCTTCTACCTCGTCACGAATATACTTGTTTGGCGCTAGTAGCCTGACGTCGGATTCATCAGACACGACCTGAAGGGGTTTTATCCAGGTATTGTATTGTTTTGAAGATAATTCATCTTCTAGAATATCCAGGCATTTTTGCCAGATTTTCGACCCCACTGAACCCCCACTTACTAATTTACTGATATTAGTTGTAATCTCGTTTCTTAAATACTGCCTTAACCGTAGGGATCCGCTAGATCACTTACCAATGTTTCGCCAGACTATTTTTGTATTTTTTAACGACTCTACTCTTCTCAAACTGCAACGAATACTAACCCTAATGACATGTAATTTCCAAGGCCTGGAGCTTAAAAAAAGACAAAAAAGTGTATATTTTTCAATAATTTATGAGACTAACCGGTCAACAAGTCGTTATTAACCTGTGGATAAGATGTGCATAAAACACATGGTTATTCAAGGCAGATTTGCGCTGTGGATAAGTCACTAATCGACACCCAGCTTATCAACAATAAATCTGCCGTCAATACACCTTTAATACCCAGATATTGAACTATTGTAAGCTCTTGAATCGATTACAAAATAATGACTAGTCCACAGAAAACATCGCCTTAATAAAAATAATAATAATAAGTTTATATATATATAGAGTCTTATTAATTACTCACGTATATCTGATAACAGAAAATCATTGAAAATAGATATGCAGTAATTGATGACTGTTATTGACGAACAACCACGACTTCTTTAGAATCGCGCCTCTTTTTCGAGCCCTGTAAAACAAGCTCTTTAACCTGGTACAGACCAATGAAAAGAACATTTCAACCTAGCAATCTGAAAAGGAAACGATCTCACGGTTTCCGTTTAAGAATGTCCACAAAAGCCGGACGCCATGTGATCAAGCGACGAAGAGCTAAGGGACGCAAAGTCCTCTCTGCTTGAATTCCTGAATTGACCTAGGCATGCACCGTGGCAGGTATCATGACCGATCAAGGTTTTCCTGCTTGCAGACGATTGTCAACTTTTGGAGAATTTGATGCAGTTTTCAAGAACAACCAGGCTAAAGTCAGTACCCGTGAGTTTCTATTACTAGCCGCCAGGAACCGAGAGGATCACAGTAGATTAGGCATGGTGATCAGCAAGAAGAACACATCCCATGCAGTTGACCGTAACCGGTTAAAAAGACTGGTTCGAGAGGTGTTCAGGAAAGCTAAACTACCATCGGTCGATGTTGTTGTACTCACCAAAGCCGGTGCTAATCAGCAGTCAAAACAAATACTTACGAACATTCTCGAAAAATCGTTCCAGAAAATCAGCAGCAGGTTCAATACAGAAGTCACATGAAGACAATTCTCCTAAAATTGATTTGGGTATATCAGGCAGCCTTGAGCGGTTTACTGGGTCAACGATGTCGGTTTTACCCCAGCTGTTCTCACTACGCCATGGAGTCAATTGAAAAACATGGTGTGATATCGGGTACGGCACTTGCCGTCAAACGGATTTGCAAATGTCACCCATTCCATTCTGGCGGTGTTGATCTTGTTCCTGAGCCTGACAGAGAACTGGCAAAAGAGGGTCACAGCCACTAATGGATTTTCAACGAATTGGTATTCTATTAGGACTGGCCGTTACTTCCTATCTGTTGATATTAGCCTGGAATGAAGATTATGGCAGCCAGGCTGTAACAGATGCCCTTGTGCAGGATGAGACCCCGTTTTTCGCTGAGACCCAGAACGATGTACCGGAGGCGATACCTGTGAATGAGCCTGGTGATATCATTCCCCAGGTTGATGGTGCAACACCAAATTTACCTACACCAAAATCTACCACCATAAACCACCACGTAACTGTTAGCACAGATGTACTTGAAGTGACTTTGGATTTGATGGGTGGCGATATTGTTAAGGTTGCACTACCAAAGTATCCGGCTAATATAGAAACACCTGATGTGCCATTTTTATTGGTGGACCCGCGCAACAATTATACTGCACAAAGCGGATTAATTGGTCCTGACGGCATTGATAAGTCTGGCGACAGGCCGCTATTTAGAAGCCAGCTAAAACACTACGAATTAGGTACTAGTGAAGAGCTAACAGTAATATTAAGTCTAGAAAATGACTCTAACCTAACGATTACCAAACAGTTTGTATTCCGGCGTGGCGACTATCTGATTGATGTGAATTACCTGCTCAATAACAACACATCAGCAGACGCACAGGTGGCCTTCTTTTCTCAGATCAAACGCGATGCACAGGCACCAAAAGGCCAGGAAACAAATGCAATGGGCCTTAAGCCATTTGTTGGTGGAGCAACCCGGACTAATGATGAACTTTACAAAAAGTTAGACTTTGATGATATAGAAGATGAAAGCTACAAGGGAAAAATAGAAGGTGGTTATATTGCCCTGGTCCAGCACTATTTTGTTAGTGCCTGGGTGCCTAGCGGGAGTGGCACTTTTTCTTATCAGGCTCGAAAATTGTCTAACCAGGACACCTATTTGTTTGGCTTTACAACTCCTCTGATGACGATTATTCCAGGTGGAACGGGCAGAATCGGCGCGCAATATTATGCAGGCCCAAAAGATCAGTATCGTCTAGAGGAGATAGCGGAAGGGCTGAATTTAACGGTAGATTACGGATTCCTGTGGTGGCTGGCCCAACCATTGTTTGCCCTGATGACATTTATTCATGGGCTGGTTAACAACTGGGGTATCGCTATTATTCTGTTAACTGTGATTGTTAAAACACTGCTGTTCCCACTGTCGGCGGCGAGTTTTAGATCAATGGCCAAGATGCGTAAGCTGCAGCCTGAAATGGCCCGGTTGAAGGAACGTTATGGCGAGGACAAACAGAAATTCTCACAGGCAATGATGGACTTGTATAAGAAGGAAGGCGCTAATCCGCTTGGCGGATGTTTCCCGATTCTGCTGCAGATGCCTGTTTTCCTGGCCCTATACTGGACATTGATGGAAAGCGTTGAGCTTCGACAGGCTCCCTTTATATTGTGGATAAATGATCTATCTGTCATGGATCCTTACTTTGTATTACCGATTCTAATGGGTGGTTCAATGTTTCTGACGCAGATGATGCAGCCGGAACCACCAGATCCCGTACAGGCAAAAGTCTTCAAGATGATGCCTATCATGTTTACTTTCTTCTTCTTATGGTTTCCCTCGGGGCTAGTGCTCTACTGGTTAGTGAATAATCTGCTTTCCCTGGCGCAACAGTTATATGTCACCCGACAGATAGAAAAGGCTGGCTAACTAGTTTCTGTCAATAAACATTTTTAGGCCAAATAGGTAGGATAGCCAACCAATGTTGGGATAATTATCAAAGGTTTAGCAAGAAACTAGCACCGCGGTGCGGGGTTCTCGAACAGGAGCTAACTAGTTTTTGTCCATAAATACATGTTTTAGCCCAAACAGGCCAACAAATGGTGATTATCAAAGGGTTAGCAAGAAACCAGCACCGCGGTGCTGGTTCTCGTACAGAAACGGGTAAGTTTTTCAAAGAAATAGAAAAGGCAGAAGAGTGGGTCCCATGTCTAGTGCCAATTTTAGTGACACGATCTATACCGACACAATCGTTGCCCAGGCGACGCCTCCGGGAAAAGGGGGAATTGGTATTATTCGCCTGTCTGGGGACGATGTACCTGATATTTGCCGCTCAATAGTCGGATTGCTGCCCACACCTCGACTGGCTACTTTTCGAAATTTCGTCGCAGATGACGGCTCCACCATCGACCAGGGGCTGGCACTGTATTTTGGGAAACCGAATTCTTTTACTGGTGAGCATGTCCTGGAAATACAGGGTCATGGTGGCCCGGTTGTGATGAACATTCTGCTTGATCGATGTGTTCAATTAGGTGCACGAATCGCAAGACCTGGCGAGTTCTCGGAACGTGCCTTTCTTAATGACAAGATAGACCTGTCACAGGCGGAGGCGATCGCAGATCTTATAGACAGCGTCAGCGGTGCGGCAGCAAAGAGTGCAGTGAGGTCCTTGCAGGGGGAGTTTTCATCAAGGATCAATGAACTCACGGAAAATGTTATCCGCCTGAGGATGTATGTAGAGGCAGCGATAGATTTTCCCGAAGAAGAAATAGATTTTTTGACGGATAACGTGGTCCTGGAAATGCTTACCGGTATTCTCGAAGAATTTGAAAATATTACCAGGGCGGCAACCCAGGGAGCGATGCTGCGTGAGGGTGTTACCCTGGTGCTGGCAGGGCGTCCTAACGCAGGCAAATCCAGTCTGATAAATTTGCTCACCGGTAAGGAACTCTCAATAGTGACGCATATCGCAGGAACCACCCGGGACATTATAGAAGATTACATTCACCTTGATGGTTTACCACTTAGATTGATCGATACAGCAGGACTGAGAGAAACCACGGACGAGATTGAAATAGAGGGCGTGAGAAGGGCGCAGAATGAGATCGAAAAAGCCGACCACCTGATACTGATAGTTGATAGTGTGGCTCACAAGGGTGAGTTATTGTCAGCGGTAGAAACATTACAAAATGAAGTTCCCAGTCATATTCCCGTTACCGTGGTGGTGAACAAGATAGATCTGAATCCGGGCTGGGAACAGGAGATAGCAAATTGTCCGACAAACTGGATTCCGGTTTCTGCCAAGACAGGAGACGGTATAGATTCGCTTAGAACTCATTTGAAAGAGGCGCTTGGATACCAGGCTCTGGAAGAAGGCACCTTTATCGCCAGGGCCCGGCATATCGATGCATTGGCCAGAGCAGAAAAATCAGTAAAAATCGGTCAGCAACGATTGTTGGTCGATCAAGCGGGAGAACTACTGGCAGAAGAACTAAAGAGCGCTCAGCAGGCTTTGGGAGAAATCACAGGAGAGGTTACGAGTGATGACCTGTTGGGTCGGATTTTTTCCAGTTTCTGTATAGGAAAATAGTCGGAAATGGACATTGTTATTGTCAGCCGTATACTTGCGAACCCGATTTCGGGTTCATGGGATCAACCGGATCATTTGCAGATATGATTGTTAGCGATGAGTAGTTCGAGCCAATTTGATGTAATTATCGTCGGTGGAGGCCATGCCGGGACCGAAGCTGCGCTGGCGGCGGCCAGAAGCGGGGCAAATACATTACTCATTACCCAGAATATAGAAACACTTGGTCAGATGTCCTGTAATCCGGCGATTGGTGGTATAGGCAAGAGTCATCTGGTGAAGGAAATTGATGCACTCGGTGGCATCATGGGGCTGGCGACCGATCATGCGGGTATTCACTTTCGGGTATTGAATGGCCGAAAAGGTCCTGCGGTCAGGGCGACCAGGGCGCAAGCTGACCGGCAACTTTATAAAGCTTTTATTCGCCGGGCGCTGGAACAACAGGAAAACCTGAAGATATTCCAGCAGTCAGTGGATGATCTGATTGTAGAGAATCAACGGGTCGCAGGCATTGTCACCAACATGGGGCTTAAATTTACCACCAGTGCCGTGGTACTCACCGTGGGCACCTTTCTTGGTGGCATCATCCATGTAGGTATGGAAAAAAGCCAGGGCGGCCGGGCCGGTGATGCGCCATCAAATCGACTGGCAGAACGCCTCCGGGAAATGCCATTCTCGGTAGATCGATTGAAAACCGGTACACCACCAAGAATTGACGGCAAGACAGTAGACTACACAGACCTCGAGGAACAGCCTGGTGATACACCAAGACCCGTGATGTCGTATATGTCTTCAGGTGAAGAGCATCCGGAACAGGTTTCCTGTTATATCACCCACACCAACGAGAAAACCCATGAACTGATACGCAATGCACTTGATCGCTCACCCCTTTTTACAGGTGAAATTGATGGTGTTGGACCCCGTTATTGCCCTTCTATAGAAGATAAGGTGGTTCGGTTTGCGGACAAAACCTCACATCAGATATTCATCGAACCAGAAGGCCTGGCGACTACAGAGCTCTACCCTAACGGTATTTCCACGAGTTTACCGTTCGATGTACAGGTCGATTACGTACACAGTATCAAGGGATTTGAAAATGCCCACATCACCCGACCTGGTTATGCCATTGAGTATGATTTCTTTGAGCCAAGAGACTTAAAATTTTCCCTCGAAACCATTCACTTGCCTGGTCTGTATTTTGCCGGGCAGATCAACGGCACCACAGGTTACGAAGAAGCGGCGGCACAGGGATTGATTGCGGGGCTTAATGCCGCAAGGCAGGTACGTGGTGAAGAAGCCTGGTGTCCAGCAAGAAATGAAGCTTATATCGGTGTGCTCATCGATGACCTGATCACCATGGGAACTCGCGAGCCTTACCGTATGTTTACCAGTCGTGCAGAATATCGACTAATCCTTCGCCAGGACAATGCCGACCGTCGGCTGACGGAACAAGGCAGAAAGTTAGGCCTGGTGGGTGATGAGAGATGGAAGAGGTTTGCCGCTAAAAGCGAAGCAATAGAGAAATATTCCCGGATTTTAGCAGAGACATATGTCCAGGCAGGCGACCCAGGTATCGAGAAGATGCTGGGCCAGGAAATTGTTCGCGAGTACAGCCTGGTTGAACTGCTAAAACGACCCAAAGTGACCATTGACCAGCTATTGGCAGTGAGCGACCTTACGTTTCCGGACAAGCAGGTAAACGAACAGCTGGAAATTGACTGCAAATATGAGGGTTACATCTCGAGGCAACAGGATGAGATCGACCGTCTATCAGCCCAGCATGGTACCAGAATTCCAGAAGATATTGATTTTAGCTCAATTCCCGGCTTGTCTAATGAAGTATGCCAGAAGCTCGATACAGTGAGGCCAGCCACCATCGGGCAAGCCGGGCGAATCTCCGGTGTCACTCCTGCAGCCTTGTCGCTATTGCTTATCTATCTAAAGAAGAAGCACCACAAGAAGCCCATTATCAAAACGCCGAAAAACCGAAAGCTCGCCTGATCAGGATGCAAATTGTCGAACAGATAGAGAGTGGTCTGGGCCAGTTACCATTCGAAACGAATGACAAGCTGGCGGATAAGTGTGCTCACTTTATTGAACAGCTGGTGAAATGGAACAAGACCTACAATCTGACTGCCATCCGCTCTGCTGATGAAATGGTCGGCAGGCATATACTGGATTCGCTAGCGATAGCGCCTTACATTGTGGGTACAGATGTTATCGATGTCGGTAGTGGTGCAGGTCTGCCCGGCATACCTCTGGCTATTTTCTATCCGGAAAAGAAGTTCGTACTGCTGGACTCCAGCGGAAAAAAAACTCGCTTTATCACTCACGCCACCATCGAACTGGGTTTAAGCAATGTCCAGATTGTGCAGAGCAGGGTGGAAGACTACAGGGAAAGACAGTTCGATCACGTTGTTTGCAGGGCGTTTACGGCGCTGCCCAACTTATCCGGCAAGCTTTTCCATCTGCTGAAAAAAGACGGCACGGTACTGGCAATGAAAGGCAGGGAAGATACCACTCTCAAGACGGATTCCAGACTGCAAGTCAAGCAGACTATCTCCTATAACGTGCCTTTATTGGCTGCTGAGCGGCAGCTGGTTGAACTCAATCTGATTGAGCGGAGTCCGCTGGAATTGAGTCGCTAATGACGAAGATTTTTGCCGTGGCTAACCAGAAGGGTGGTGTAGGTAAAACCACGACCAGCGTTAATCTGGCTGCGTCACTTGCCGCGATGAAACGCCGGGTTCTGCTTGTCGACCTGGATCCGCAGGGTAATGCCACCATGGGCAGTGGAATCGACAAGAATGACCTGGAACTTTCTGTCTATGAAGTATTGTTAGGGCTGGCGAATGTAAAGGAAGCAATAATTGATGCAGAGGCCGCGGGTTTTGATCTGCTGGGTTCGAATGTTGAACTCACCGGAGCCGAGATCGAACTGCTGGACTTGCCGGAGCGTGAGTACCGGCTGGCGAAGGCGCTCGAAGAGATTAAGGCCGATTATGACTACATCGTGATTGATTGCCCGCCCTCTTTGACTTTGCTGACGATAAACTCGCTGGTCGCTGCCGACGGTATCGTCATCCCGATGCAATGTGAGTACTATGCGCTGGAAGGGTTGTCTGCGCTGATCACGACGATTAATCGGATTACAGCGAGGTTGAATCCCAATCTGCATATCGAGGGAATTATCAGGACCATGTATGACCCGCGGAATAGCCTGACCCGGGATGTTTCTCTGCAATTGCTAGATCACTTTGGAGACAAGGTTTATCGGACGGTTATCCCCAGGAATGTGCGTCTGGCGGAAGCCCCGAGTTATGGCGTGCCGATCCTCTACTACGATAAGCAATCTAGAGGTGCAAAGGCTTATCTGGCACTGGCGGGCGAAGTGGTTCGGCGGGAAACTAATCGATCGAGTATTGAGGACTGTGATGGTGGTTAACACATGGTGGTAAAGAAACGAGGATTAGGTAAGGGCCTGGACGCCCTGCTTGGACCCGTGGCAAAGGTAACAGAGTCGGGTTCGCACCAGGCGCTCGATGAGATTCCCCTTGAGTGGATCAAACCTGGGAAGTTTCAGCCCCGCAAGGACTTTGATGAAGAAAGCCTCCAGGAACTTAAGTCTTCGATTAAAGCCCAGGGTGTGATGCAGCCCATCGTTGTCCGCCCGACAGGAAAGGATCAGTACGAGATTATTGCGGGCGAGAGACGCTGGCGTGCGGCACAGTTGGCTGAGATGGAAAAAATACCAGCCGTGATACGAAAAGCAGATGATGAGTCTGCTGTGGCCATGTCATTGATTGAAAACATTCAGCGAGAGGATTTGAACCCCCTGGAACAGGCCCGTGGGTTGCAGAGGCTTATTGAAGACTTCAAGCTGACTCACCAGCAGTGCGCCGATGCGGTTGGCAAAAGCCGGACATCAGTGACCAATCTGCTGCGATTGCTGAGTCTTGCGCCTGCAGTCATTCGGCTGCTGGTGACCGGTGATATTGAAATGGGCCATGCGAGGGCCTTGCTGGTTCTCGATGATATCAGGCAGGAGAAGGCTGCCAGGGAAATTGCCTCAAAACAGTTTAATGTTCGTCAGGCGGAATCGCTGGTGCGACGAATAGTCGCTGAGGATCAAGGCCAGCCAGCAGAAAAGATCAGAAAGGTGGATCCTGATACCAGAAACCTTGAACAACGCCTGTCCCTTAAACTAGGCCAGGCAGTCTCTATACAGGTCAACAGCAAAGGCAAGGGCAAGTTAACTATCAAGTACAACAGCCTTGATGAACTTGATGGGATTCTTGAGAAGTTTGGCGATCTGGATCCTTAGTAAATCGTCTGGTGGATTCGGATTCAGCAGACACGCTGATAACGCCGAAAAGGGAGGAAAATAACGGTTCCTCAAGTTGATAGGTCAAAGGTTAATCACTATACTCTGCACCCGCGACAAACGGGGTGATTGAGGTTTTGTTTACAGTGCTTTTAGAGCGCTTCATCAACAATAAATCGACCGTAGACAGAATTATTCTGGCGCAGTTTGTCATGACCTTTGTGGTGGCTGGAGTCAGTTTGTTATTTAGCTGGGTAGCGGCCTATTCTGCCTTTCTAGGTGGTCTGGTGACGGTACTACCCGGTTATGTTGCTGCGAGAAGACTACGCATCGGCTTGATGAGGATACGACAGTCTGAACTGTCCAGCGGTGTAAACACGCTGGTTGTCCGGGGTGAGTTGGTTAAATTTGCATTGAGCGTAATTTTGTTTATTGCAATATTTGTAATGGTGGCTAGTTTAAATGCGGCGTATTTCTTCGCAACTTTTGCTGGCAGCCAATTACTTTATCTTGTTCTGCCCGTTGTTGAAGCGAACCGCTTAAGGAATCGCTTTAAAAATAGCGGGTTTCAACAAGACTGAGTGAGACGAAACTGATTAAACAAGATCGGCTGTAAGACGAAGATCGATCAGAGATAAAATATGAGCGGCGAGACGCTAACTTCAAGCGAGTATATTCAGCACCATCTGACAAACCTGACTTATGGTCGTTTTTCAGATGGTCACTGGGGTTTCGCACATGGGGCAGAAGACCTGGCAGAGATGGGCTTTTATGCCATCAATGTCGATACCATGTTCTGGTCTATTTCTCTCGGTTTTGTATTCCTGTTTATTTTTATGGCGGCTGCCCGTTCGGCTACCGTTGGTGTTCCCGGGCACCTTCAGAATTTATGTGAGGTCGCAGTCGAGTTCGTTGAAGATAATGTCACTCAGGTATTTGGTACCCGACCCAACCCCATCATTGGACCCTTATCACTGACGATCCTGGTCTGGGTATTCCTGATGAATTTGATGGACCTGATTCCCGTAGATTTTATTCCCTATGCAGCTCAATTGGCCGGGGTGCCATATTTTAAGGTGGTTGCCACAACTGACCCTAATGCCACGCTGGGCATGTCAATTGGTGTCTTTGTGCTGGTGTTATATTACAACTTCAAGATAAAGGGTCCGATTAAGTTTGCCGCCGGTCTCGTGACCCATCCCATCCCCCACTGGAGTATGTACTGGTTCAACTTCATCCTTGAAATCGTGGATATGATTGCCAAGCCGCTGTCTCATGGCTTGCGATTGTTTGGTAACTTGTATGCAGGAGAGATGATCTTCATCTTGATTGCTCTGTTACCTTTTTATGCTCAATGGATGCTGGCTTTACCCTGGGCCATTTTCCACATTTTGATTATCGCCCTGCAGGCATTTGTATTTATGATCCTGACGATTGTCTACCTCGCCCAGGCACACGATTCGGGCGAGCATTAACCTTTTTTTATTAGATCGATTAACAGTAGGAGTACGTAATGACAGAAGCAGAAGCGCTTATCCTTATCGCAGGTGGCATCTTGATGGGCCTCGGTGCTATTGGCAGTGGTGTGGGTATTGGTATGTTGGGTGGCAAGTACCTTGAAGGCGTGGCCCGACAGCCAGAATTACAGCCCATGCTAATGACGCAGCTATTTATTGCGCTGGCCCTGGTTGATGCGGTACCGATTATTGCAGTGGGTATCTCCCTGTACATGATCTTCGCGTTATAGGTTGGGCGCTCTACAAAGAAACTGTCTACAAAGAAGCTGGGGTGAACAGTGAATATTAATTTAACGATGCTGGGCCAATTGATCTCGTTTGTGATGTTCGTTTTGTTCTGCATGAAATTTGTGTGGCCGCCGCTCACAGAGATCATGAGGCAGCGACGCAAGCTGATTGCTGAAGGGCTCGAAAAGGCAACGGCTGCTGAAAAGCAACTTGAAGAAGCTAACGAAGCAGCGGGTGCCGAACTGGATGTTGCAAAAAAACAATCTGCGGAATTGATTGCCCAGGCACGGAACCGTGCGAACCAGATTGTCGAAGATGCCAAGGGACAGGCACGTGAAGAGGCTGACCGGATTGTTCAGGGGGCCCAGGCAGAGATTGAACAGGAAATTATCCGTGCTCGTGAAGAGTTGCGAGCAAGCCTGGGCGATCTGGCAGTAGAAGGTGCAGAAAAAATCCTTGAACGTACGATTGACCGGTCTGTTCACGAAGAAATGCTGAACAAACTGTCTGCATCACTTTAGAAAAACTGATTAAGAAACGGTACCAAGTTAATGGCTGAAGCGGAACTAGCAACAATCGCCAGACCCTATGCAAGGGCTGCCTTTTCCTATGCGCTTGATCAGGAATCAGGTTTAGCTCGCTGGTCGCAAACGTTGCAGCTTTTGTCAGCCGCTGTGGGTGAAGACAGCGTTTGTGTGGCGCTTGATAATCCGCTCCTGTCGAGTGAAGACAAGGCTAATTTATTGATCGACTTGCTCGGTGATGAGATATCCGCAGAAGCCCAGAATTTTGTCAAGATACTCGCAGGATACGACCGCATTGAACTGCTTGCGGAAATTGCTGACATGTATGAGCTTTTGAAAGCAAACCATGAAAAGACCATGGATGTAGAAGTGAGCAGTGCATTTGAAATTACCGAAAGCGAATTAGAAGCGCTATCCGCTGGACTGAAGAAAAAATTGCAACATGATATCAACCTTGAAACCACCATTGATAAGAGTTTGATTGGTGGCGTACTGATCAAAGCCGGTGATACGGTAATCGATGATTCTGTGAGGGGAAAATTACAGAAATTATCGAATGAACTGAGCTAACGAATTAAACAAGCTGCACTTCTTGTTGATTAGAAAGTTTTTGATAGGAAAACAGCAGAAATATTAACTAGACATAGAATTTATTATTCCTCGAGGAATGGAAAATGCAACAACTGAACCCTTCCGAAATCAGCGAGATCATCAAACAGCGGATTGAAAGGCTGGATGTATCATCTGAGGCCAGAAACGAAGGCACCATCGTCAGTGTTTCTGACGGTATCGTGCGTATTCACGGCCTGGCTGACATTCAAAATGGTGAAATGATTGAGTTTCCCGGTAATCTGTTTGGCTTCGCACTTAATCTGGAGAGAGATTCAGTGGGTGCTGTTGTGCTGGGAGACTACAAGTCTTTGAAAGAAGGCGAAACAGCACGATGCACCGGTCGAATCCTGGAAGTACCGACTGGCCCTGAATTGTTAGGCAGGGTGGTAGATGCCCTGGGCAATACAATTGATGGCAAGGGTCCACTCAACGCGTCGAGTTCATCTCCGGTAGAAAAGGTAGCGCCAGGCGTTATTGCCAGGCAGCACGTTAACGAACCTGTGCAGACCGGCCTTAAATGTATTGATTCAATGATACCGGTTGGTCGCGGCCAGCGTGAGCTGATTATTGGTGACCGCCAGACTGGCAAGACAGCCATTGCTATCGACACTATTATCAACCAGCAGGCATCCGGCATTAAGTGTATCTATGTTGCCATTGGCCAGAAGTATTCGTCGGTTGCCAATGTTGTGAAAACACTGGAAGAATATGGCGCAATGGAAAATACCATTGTCGTCGTGGCTGGCGCTGCTGACCCGGCGCCAATGCAATTTATCGCACCATACGCTGGATGTTCGATGGGTGAATACTTCCGTGATCGTGGAGAAGACGCGCTGATTATTTATGATGACCTGACAAAACAAGCTTGGGCTTACCGGCAGATTTCACTGTTACTGCGTCGTCCCCCTGGTCGTGAAGCATATCCTGGAGATGTTTTTTATCTTCACTCTAGACTGCTTGAGCGAGCGGCACGGGTAAATGAGGATTATGTCGAAGCATTTACCAAGGGTGAAGTTAAGGGGAAAACGGGTTCTTTGACCGCGCTACCAATAATTGAAACTCAAGCTGGTGACGTATCAGCTTTCGTACCCACCAACGTGATTTCTATCACGGATGGACAGATCTTCCTGGAATCAGACAAGTTTAATGCCGGTGAACGACCTGCAATGAACCCGGGTATTTCAGTATCACGAGTCGGTGGTGATGCCCAGGTGAAGTTCATGTCCAAGATCTCAGGCGGCATCAAGCTTGCTTTAGCGCAATACCGGGAGCTGGCGGCTTTCTCCCAGTTTGCATCTGATCTTGATGAAGCCACAAGACGCCAACTTGAACACGGTGAACGCATCAATGAATTGATGAAGCAGAAACAATATGCGCCTATGTCCGTCGCTGAAATGGGTATTGTGCTCTTCGCTGCAAACGAGGGATTCCTCCAAGACGTGGAAGTTGCCAAGGTACTGGATTTTGAAGCTGCCCTGATCAGTTACATGAATTCAGAACATGGTGACTTTATGAATGAAGTGAATGAGCAGGGTGTATATTCTGATGAAGTCGTAGAGACCATGAAGAAAGCACTTGAGACATTTAAATCAACGCAAACCTGGTAACGAATAGATTTACGGGGTTTGGTTAAAGGGAAGAACGAATGGCGAATGCCAAAGAACTTCGAAAGAAAATAGGCAGCATCAAGAATACGCAGAAGATTACCAGTGCTATGGAAATGGTGGCTGCGAGCAAGATGCGTAAAGCCCAGGAAAGGATGAGCCGCGGTCGTCCCTATTCGGATGAGATTCGTTCCGTTATTGGTCACATCGCCAAAGCCTCTCCGGAATATCGTCATCAGTTTATGAAAGAGCGTGAAGTCAAGCGAATTGGCTACATTATCGTGACGACGGACAAGGGCCTCTGTGGTGGTTTGAACATCAACCTGCTTAAAGCCACAGTACTCGATATCAAGAAATGGGTAGAGCGGGAAGTTGAAGTTGACCTTTGCCTGATTGGCAAAAAAGGTATCCAGTTCTTTAAAAGTTATGGCGGTAACGTAGTCGCGGCAAGCGGCCATGTTAGTGAGTCTCCCGCAGTGGCTGACCTGATTGGCAGTATCAGGGTAATGCTGGATGCATTCGAAGAGGGCCGGGTGGACAAGATTTTCCTGGCAAACAATGTTTTCGTTAATACCATGATGCAAACACCGACCATCAATCAACTGGTGCCACTGGCGCCTATTGATGACGATAGCCTCAATAGTCGCTGGGACTACATCTATGAGCCGGATGCCAGGGAGTTGATCGAAGGCTTGATTCAGCGTTTTATTGAATCACAGGTTTATCAGGCAGTGGTTGAGAACGTTGCCTGTGAGCAGGCAGCAAAAATGATTGCCATGAAAAGCGCGACGGACAATGCAGGTGACCTGATTGATGAGTTACAGCTCATCATGAATAACGCACGTCAGTCAGCAATTACACAAGAATTATCAGAGATTGTGGGTGGTGCCGCGGCTGTTTAGCACCGGTACTGACATACTGTATTAAGTTAAGGGGATAGAGCAATGGGTAGCGGACGTATCGTTCAAGTCATTGGAGCGGTCATAGATGTTGAATTTTCAAGGGAAGAAGTCCCCAGGATTTATGATGCATTGATGGTTGATTCGGCCAATCTGACCCTCGAGGTACAACAGCAGATTGGTGATGGGGTGGTAAGGACCATTGCCATGGGAAGCTCTGAGGGAATCCGTCGAGGCCTTGATGTCAGCAACACCAATGAGCCGATTTCGGTACCGGTAGGGGAAGAAACCCTGGGTCGGATTATGGACGTCCTGGGTAATCCAATTGATGAGAAAGGCCCTATCGGCGAAAAAGAACGGATGCCGATTCACCGAAAGCCACCTACCTTTGCGGAACAAGCTGGTGGTCGGGACCTGCTTGAAACCGGCGTTAAAGTTATCGATCTGATCTGTCCCTTTGCCAGGGGTGGTAAAGTTGGATTGTTTGGTGGTGCGGGGGTCGGCAAGACGGTGACTATGCTCGAGCTGATCAATAACATCGCCTCAGAACATGAAGGCTTATCGGTGTTTGCTGGCGTGGGCGAGCGGACCCGGGAAGGAAATGATTTCTACCACGAAATGCAGGACGCCGGGGTACTGGATAAGATTTCCATGGTGTTTGGTCAGATGAATGAGCCTCCAGGAAACAGGCTGAGAGTTGCATTGTCTGGTCTGACGATGGCCGAGAAATTCCGGGATGATGGCAAGGACGTATTGCTGTTCATTGACAACATCTACCGATACACGTTAGCAGGAACAGAAGTATCCGCATTGCTTGGGCGTATGCCATCAGCAGTGGGCTACCAGCCAACCCTGGCGGAAGAGATGGGAGTATTGCAGGAACGCATCACCACCACTAAAGATGGTTCTATTACATCAATCCAGGCGGTCTATGTACCGGCAGATGATTTGACTGACCCATCACCAGCAACGACTTTCGCTCACCTTGATTCAACGGTGACATTGTCTCGGGATATCGCCTCTCTTGGTATCTATCCGGCTGTTGACCCTCTTGACTCCACATCACGTATGCTAGATCCGCTTGTCGTCGGTGAAGAACATTATGATGTGGCTCAGGGTGTCAAGAGTGTGCTGCAGAAATATCGTGAACTGAAAGACATTATTGCAATCCTGGGTATGGATGAATTGTCGGAAGAGGATAAGCTTAGCGTCTACCGGGCGCGTAAAGTCAGTCAGTTCTTTTCGCAGCCCATGCATGTAGCGGAAGTCTTCACCGGCCAGCCCGGTATCTATGTTTCTCTCGCGGATACCATTCGCAGTTTCAAAGGTATTCTTGGCGGAGAGTACGATGATCTGCCTGAAGCCGCGTTTAGCATGGTGGGTAATATTGAACATGCGATAGAAAAAGCGAAGACGCTCTAAGAATAAGTGGGTAACTAAAAATGGCATCAACAGTACTTTGCAGCATTGTAAGCGCCGAGGAAGAGATATTCTCAGGCCAGGTTGAGATGGTCGTTGCGACCGGGACAATCGGTGAACTGGGCATTTTACCAGGGCACGCGCCCTTGTTAAGTGGAATAAAACCGGGACCGGTTCGATTAATCCTGGAAGGTGGCGAAGAAGAGGTCTTCTTTGCATCGGGGGGTTATATTGAAGTCCAGCCCTCTTCTATCACGATATTGGCTGATACTGCATTGCGCGCAGATGATCTTGATGAAGCTGAGGCAGTGGCTGCTCAGCAGAAAGCCGAGAAGGAGTTACAGGATCAGAAGTCCGATGTTGATTTCGCACGGGTTTCTTCTGATCTGCAGGAGCAGGCAGCAATGCTTAGAACTATCCGTAAATTTCGTGAGAGAAAAGGCTAGGCCAAGTTTATCGGTAGTTGAAAAGGCGGCTGGAGTCCACTGCTGTCCCACAGTTTGGGATCATAAGACCAACCTCATCTGAGGTTGGTCTTTCCATTTTGGGGGAGGACTTGGATCTAAGAGCTCTTTCAGACTTTTCTTCTCGAATAAATTAATCTGAATGACTCGCAAAATTCTCTGTACCGTCCAACCTTCCCTTGCGCTAT
>Ga0114950_10000594_pt1 | contig 25262 bp, 24 predicted proteins | sample N075metaG_FD_83503 | JGI IMG/M metagenome (GOLD analysis project Ga0114950, IMG submission 83503) | Deep subsurface microbial communities from Kermadec Trench to uncover new lineages of life (NeLLi) - N075 metaG | ecosystem: Environmental > Aquatic > Marine > Ocean trench > Sediment | place... | reverse complement strand
GTGGTTTCGACGTTCCAGTAGTACGTTTTGTCCGGGTCGAACTCGACCTTCGGCGGCTTCGGCAACCGTGTCTTCCAACCGGGCTGTGAGGTGTCGATCGATTTCTCGGCGATAAACGCGTCAATTGCCTCTACCCCACCGGCATTGGCGGCCATGGGTAGGCAACAGTAGAGGGCGAAAGCGAGTATGCGTTTCATAGGGTTCCTTGTTGATATCAGTTTTAGCGCCTGGCGCCTATTTTTACCGATTGTAGCGCCGCTATGGAACCGGCGGGCAATATTCAACTAGGTGTGAGTGGGAAGACTAGCGGGGGAAAGCGCGGCCAGGTATTTAGTTACTGCCTCCGTCAAACCGAATTCCAGCGCATCGGTGATCAGCGCATGACCAATGGAGACTTCTGCAATCTCGGTGATTTCGCGAAACAGAATCAGGTTGATGAGATCGAGATCGTGACCGGCGTTGACCCCGAGTCCGATCTGGTTGGCGTAACGCGCAGCCTCGAGATAACGCGTCCACGATGCTTTGCTCGCGTCATGGTGTAGACCTTTCTCGGCGACGGTTGCCGCATAGGGTCCCGTGTAAAGCTCTATGCGGTCGGCACCGCAATCTCGAACCCGGGCAATTTGCTCTTTATCCGGGTCGATGAAGAGGCTCACCCTGGCTCCCGCTTGCTGGTATCTGGCGATGGCGGCGTTGAGCCGTTCGTTGTTGCCGGTCAGATCCCAGCCATGGTCCGATGTGAGCTGGTCGTCGCTATCTGGAACCAGTGTTGCCTGATGTGGCCGGGCGGATTCGATGAGCGCATCAAAGCCCGGATAGCCGTTGTCGCGTGGTCCCGCGAAAGGATTGCCTTCGATATTGAACTCTATGTCCTGATAGTCGTTCAAGAGTTTCGCCAGCTCCGTCACGTCTCGGGGGCGAATGTGCCGCTGGTCGGGTCGGGGGTGTACGGTGATGCCGTTGGCGCCGGCGGCGAGTACGGTTTTGGCTGCGGCAACGACGCTGGGCGTGGTGCCGGCACGGGAATTCCTGATTAGCGCGACCTTGTTCAGATTGACGCTCAACACCGCCAAGGTCAGCTCCAGCCACTGCGTCTGGGCCTGGTTTTGATTATAGTGCCGAGCCCCAGGCCCAATAACACCAGCCCGCCGCCAATGAGCATCCATCGCTGCTGCAGGTTGTCCTCCAGGGCGTTGCGCTCGGCAACGAGATCGTCCAACTCTTCGCGAACCCGTGCATTGAGATCCATGAGCCGCAGGTTGCTTGCATGCTCCTCAATCGCCCCTTTGGAGATTCGTTTGATCTCCTCGAGCTCGGCTTCGAGGTTCGCTATCTGGGAGTCCAGTTGGGTATTGGTCTGTTGCGACTGCCGTTGATCTCGATCCGACGTTTGAAGTTGTTCGCGCAGTTCGACTTCGGCGGCGTCGAGTTGGGCTATTCGAATGTTCGCTTGCTCGAGGCGGTCGCGAGCGATGGGTTCGGCCAGAAGATATTGCATCGGTAGCCAACCCTCCGTGCCGCGTGCCGTTCGAATGTGCGCAAAGCCGGATTCCTCGTCGCGTTCTATCACTTCCAGGGCGGTACCGCTTGGGAGCCCTCGATGCAGGATTCTGTGTGAATTCGAAGGGCCGCTTCTGAGTGGAACGGTTAAACTGTCGGAGATGTACATTGTTTCGGCAGCCGCTTCGATCAGTGTCAGCTGTGCTGCGGTTGCGCAAAGCCACAGGGTCAACGGAATCGTCCAGGGGTTAGGCTTCTTCTTCAATTTCTGGTTCTTCAACGACCGGTCCTTGTTTTTCGTTTTCGAGATATCCCTTCTTGCTCAGGTAGACCAGGGTGATCGCGACGTAGGCAAATGTGAGTGCGAATCCACCGATTAACTTGTAGCTTACCCAGATCTCCATGGAGAAGTTATATGCGACGACAAGGTTAAGCCCACCGGCGAGGAAAAATCCACACGCCCAGCCTAGATTGAGACGCTTCCAGATCTCGTCAGGCAAGCTGATCTGCTTACCCATCACTTTTTTTATCAGGTTGGATTTACCGATGAAATGGCTGGCGACTAACGAAATCGCCAGCAACCAGTTGACGATGGTCGGTTTCCATTGGATGAAGAGCTCGTTGCGAAAAAACAGTGTCAGCCCGCCGAATATCATGCTCGCCCAGAACGTGAGCTTGAGTTCGCGCCCGATAGGCTTCTTGATTGCGAGGTACACGACCAGTTGCAGGCTAACGGCGGTCATAAGCGCGGCGGTTGCCGTATAAATGTCGCTCGTGAAGAACACGATCACGAAAACCAGTATGGGTATGAAGTCCAGGAATTGACTCATTGCTGAAAATAGCCTGTTTTTGAGGCGCGGATGACTTTTCGCTTCCAGGCAGCAAAAGTCGCTCGCCGTGTGATAATAGAGAAATAACTATAGCCTGTCGTGGGGCATAGTTCGGGGATGTTTTCCAACCATCGGGTGTTGTCTTTGAGCCAGTACTTTTCCGTTCATCCTTCGCATCCGCAGCAGCGTCTGCTGTTGCGCGCAGCCGAGATCATCGCGGCGGGTGGACTTGTCGTTTACCCAACCGACACGACCTACGCCCTTGGCTGCCACATCGGTGACAAACAGGCCCTCGACCGGATTCGCCTGCTTCGACGATTGGCCAAATACCACCACTTCACCCTGACGTGCAGAGATCTCTCGGAAATTTCGCTGTATGCGCGAGTGGACGATCAGAGCTACCGAATCCTCAAACAGTTGACGCCCGGTCCATTCACCTTTCTGTTGCCTGCCACCCGCGAGGTCCCAAGACGTTTAGTGCATCCAAAGCGGAAAACCATCGGCCTGCGGGTGCCTGACCACCCAGTGGCGCAGGCGCTACTCGAGGCCCTGGGCGAGCCGATGATGTCCACGAGCATGCGTTTGCCCGATGCCGACGAAGCAATGGCAGACCCTCAAGAGATCCGCCGTGAACTCGAGCAGTCCGTGGATTTGATTCTCGACGGCGGGCACAACGGACTCATACCGACAACGGTCGTGGATCTCACCCGGGACGTCCCGGAAGTTGTGCGACAGGGGCTGGGTGAGTTTGTCTGAGTTCTCTATAATGCGGACCGTGTTCAAGGAATAAGGCGCTGCATTGAGCAGTAATGAATCGAGCCGCCGTGTGCTTTCCGGCATGCGGCCGACTGGCCGGTTGCATATCGGTCACTATCACGGAGTGCTCAAGAATTGGATCGAGCTGCAACACGAATACGAATGCTATTTTTTCGTGGCAGACTGGCACGCGCTCACAACGGATTACGACCAATCCCACAATATCGAGCAATACACCTTCGATACGGTAGTCGACTGGCTTGCAGCCGGGGTAAATCCAGGGGCCGCCACCCTGTTCGTACAATCCAGGGTGCCTGAGCATGCGGAATTGCACCTACTGCTCTCGATGATCACACCGATCAGCTGGCTCGAACGAGTACCGAGTTACAAAGATCAGCAGCTCAGACTCAACGACAAAGAACTCTCCACCTATGGCTTTTTAGGGTACCCGCTGCTGCAGTCCGCCGACATTCTCGTGTACAAAGCCGGCAACGTGCCGGTCGGGGCAGATCAGGTGGCCCATATTGAACTCACCCGCGAGATCGCCCGGCGGTTTAATCACATCTACGGCCGGGAAGAAGGATTTGAGGAACATGCCGAGAACGCCGTGAAAAAGATGGGCCGAAAGGCGGCCCGCATGTATCGCGATCTCAGGCGGAAATACGTCGAAAAGGGTGACGTGGAAGCGTTGCAACGGGCTCAAGCGCTATTGGCGGAACAACAGAATCTGTCCATAGGCGACACGGAAAGACTGTTCGGGTATCTCGAAGGCGGTGGTCGCATCATCTTGCCCGAGCCTGTGGCATTGCTCACCAAGCAAGCCAAGGTTCCGGGGCTCGACGGGGAGAAGATGTCGAAATCCTACCACAACACAATCGCGCTACGGGAAGATCCTGATGTGGTCGATGCGAAGGTGCGAAAAATGAAAACGGACCCTGCGCGAGCGCGGCGAAAGGATCCCGGTAACCCGCAAAATTGTCCGGTGTTTACGCTTCACGAGGTATACTCTGACGCCGAAACCTGCGCATGGGCAGCCCAGGGCTGCCGCAGTGCAGGTATTGGTTGCCTCGACTGCAAATTGCCGCTGATCGAGGCCATAAACGCGGAGCAGGCGGTGATGATCGAACGTGCACGCCAGTTCGAAGAAGATCCTGGTCTGGTGCGCTCGATATTACTCGAAGGCTCGGAAAAGGCACGCGACGTCGCTCGAGAGACTTTGGACGATGTCCGTGCAGCAATTGGCATTGCGCATCGATAGGATGAACCGCGGCGATTGCATCCTGCCAAACCACCCGTGCACGAGTTGCCAAGGTGCTATGTCGCCAAGGTGCTATTGCTATATAGAGGAACGTGTCCAATAGATGAGCGTTGATACCAGCGACGATTCGATCCCCCGGTTGGTTCGCTTGCGCCGGGAATCTGCGGATACCGTGGCGCTCGTCGAGGGCGAAGCGGTTCGCGAGCTTCCCACCGACCTCTATATTCCACCCGATGCCCTCGAGGTTTTCCTGGATACCTTCGAAGGTCCGCTGGACCTCCTGCTGTACCTGATCCGTCGTGAGAATCTGGATATTCTCGATGTCAAAGTGGCTGAGATCACTCAGCAATACATGAATTACGTTGAGCTGATGGGCGCGATGCAGCTGGATCTCGCGGGTGAGTATCTGCTCATGGCCGCCATGTTGGCGGAGATTAAATCCCGTATGTTGTTGCCTCGGTCGGTGCATGTGGATGAAGAGGGAGACGATCCTCGCGCCGAACTCATTCGTCGTCTTCAGGAATACGAGCAGATCAAAACGGCAGCCGAGGGTGTTTCCGCATTGCCCCGGCTCGAGCGCGACATCTTCACCGCACACGCGGAAAAGCCGGACATCGTGCGACAGTACTCCGACCCGCAAGTGGAGATGAAAGAAGTGCTCGTCGCGCTCGCCAATGTACTGAAACGAGCCGACATGTTTCAGCGTCACGCAGTGCAGCTCGAAGTACTTTCCGTTGGTGAACGGATGCAGGAAATACTTGCGCGGGTGAGTGATGCCACGGAGTTCGTGCCGTTTGCGCACCTGTTCACCGCCGAGGAAGGCCGCATGGGAGTTGTTGTGACGTTTCTCGCCCTGATGGAACTCATTCGTGAATCGCTTGTGGACTTTGTACAGAATGAGCCGTTTGCCCCCATTTACGTACGTGCCGCTGGAGAGTAGTGAATGTCCGAGGGTCTCGAGCTTGAGCAGATCAAGCGAATCGTTGAAGCTGCGCTGCTGGCCACCGAAGAGCCGTTGACGGTAGAGCGTTTGGTAAAACTCTTCGCACGAGGAGAACTCGAAGTCGAGCAGGAGCGCACCCGGATCCGCGAAGCGCTCAAGGCAATCGAGGCGGATGTGCAAGGTCACGGCTACGAGCTGAAACGCGTTGCTTCCGGATACCGTTTCCAGGTTCGCCAGGATCTCAGCGAGTGGGTGAGTCGGTTATGGGACGAGAAACCGCCTCGCTACTCGCGCGCGCTGCTCGAAACCCTTGCGTTGATCGCCTACAAACAACCGGTCACCCGCGGCGATATCGAACAGGTACGCGGCGTGAGTGTGAGCCAGAACATCATGCGAACGCTGCTCGAACGCGGTTGGATCCGGGTAGTCGGACAGCGCGAGGTGCCCGGACGACCCGCGATGTACGGTTCTACGCGAGCGTTCCTCGATTACTTCAATCTCAAGAGCCTGGATCAGCTGCCTCCTCTGGCGGAGATTCGCGAGCTGATCGAGACGCTGGTGGTGGTTGAGGAAACTCCGCCCATTCCCGAACCGGTACAGTTGCACGGCGAAATTGAAGACGCCGAAGCGGCCGAAGCCCTCGAGGAAGCGGGTGAAGGTGAAAGGCAACGTGCCGAAGTGGTGCCTCTGCCAACGGCGCCGCAAACCTCACGATAAAAAGGGGTTTGAACCCCATGACCAACGAGAAAACCGAAAAGCTGCAGAAGATGCTGGCGGAACTTGGGTTTGGTTCGCGCCGGGAGTTGGAGCAGTGGATTGGTTCCGGACGAATTGTCGTCAATGGCCAGCCGGCCCACATCGGTCAGCGGGTAACGGGCAAAGATCGTATTCAGGTTGACGGAAAAGTCGTCAACAGACGCTCCAGCGAATCCTGTCGGGTGTTGGTTTATAACAAACCGGCAGGCGTGATCTGTTCGCGCCATGATCCGGAAGGCCGGAAAAGCGTATTCGACGATCTGCCGAAAGTACGCAACGGGCGCTGGATTTCGGTTGGCCGTCTCGACATCCAGACCACGGGCCTGTTGCTGCTCTCCAACGACGGGGCACTGGCGAACCGCATGATGCATCCCTCTACCGGTCTCGATCGAGAGTATGCCGTACGAGTCATCGGAAAATTGAGCGACACCGCGATCCAACGGCTACTCGACGGCGTGGAGATTGATGGCGAGTTGCACCGGTTCAACGATGTCCAGTATTACAACGGTTCCGGTATCAACCACTGGTATCACGTGGTGTTGATGGAAGGGAAAAACCGCGAGGTGCGACGATTGTTCGACGCGGAAAAGTTGACGGTGAGTCGATTGAAACGGGTTCGATTCGGCCCCGTCATGTTGCCTTCGACCTTATCTCGAGGCCGCATTGTCGAGTTGGGTCACGCGGACCTCAAGGCGTTATACAAGCTGCTGCGGCTGCCGTTGATTGCCCGCCCAGAGCGCCGCCGGGAGCATCGTCGCTCCCTGCTGTTACCGTATCCCGAACTTCCCAACCTGCAATGACGACCGTTCGGTTCGTTGTTCGTCAGGCACTCTTTATGGTGTTCGCGCCTTCGGCCTTGGCAAGCAGCAGTGCATCTTTTGCGTTGCTGAAAACCTCCTCTGCCGTCTGCGCATGTTTGGTACCGGCAATGCCCATGCACGCCGTGAGTTGAGTTGATTCGATGCCGTCCTTGAGGTGTAGCCCCGCGACCAGCACGCGCACCTTTTTGCTCACCTCGACAGCCCGAGCGACGGACGTTTTCGGCAGCAGAACGGCTATCAACCCGCCGTCGATCTGATAGACGCTATCGGCTTCTCTCAAGCCGTCGTTGATCTGACTCTGCATGCTGCTGACCAGCGCCTGGGCCCATTGGGGACCGTCTCGATCCTGTATCTCGGTGAATCCATCCAGGCCGAGCAGAAGGAGGCTGTCGTCGTTACCCGGAGCAATGGGCGGGACCTGGCCCTCGCTTGCATCGGTGAGTTTCGGCCTCACTGGCGGGGTGCGACGGGCGCGGGCATAAATCAACGCGTTGTTGATTGGAGACATGACCAGGGCGGCCAGGTCTTCCGCCGTGGCCAAGGTGTCCTCCGAAGCTCGACGCGGGAAGTGAAAAACTATCTCGCCCAGTTTGGTGTCCTGATAGGTGAGGTTGTAGCTGGTGGTATGGGGACCACTGTCGCCGTACTCGAACGAGTAAACCCCATCGGGGTCCTTGAAACGCATGCCGACGAGTTGCAGGGTGGCGGTGGCCTGGGAGTAGAACAGCTTAAGGAGGGATTCGATATCGAGATGGCGGTGAAACGCCTGCACGAGGCTCAATGCCACCGCGTTGTCAAAAAATTTAACGGTCTGTGAGGTTCTCAGTTTGGTTATGGACGTCATCTGCATTCCTTCGCGCCATGTGCGCGTGTTACTACCCAAGGTCCTGTTGTATCCGCGAAATTCATGCCAACAGTGTCAAATATTAAATTCAATAAAAACAATAGGTTGCAAATTCCTGGTGGTTCGAAACGAGTCGTCATTTTGACACCTGCCGGAAAACCGACGGTTTTTGGGGGATAACACACTATTGTTCCGACTTGCCGTCATCGACGGGTCCATCCCAGCTTCGCGCATCAAATCGTTCGCCGGTTACCCCGATCGCCGAGTCCGTCATCAGGTAGAGGGCCACATCGAGCCGGTCTTCGGGATTGGGTAACGTGGCTGGGTCTTCTGCCGGATAGGCCGCCTGACGCATGGCGGTGCGGGTCCCTCCCGGATTGAGGCTGTTGATGCGAATCTTCCCCGCGTGGCTGTGCTCGTCTGCCAGCACCTCGGTGAGACCCTCGAGGGCAAATTTGGAAACCGCATAAGCGCCCCAGTAAGCCCGTCCTTTACGACCAACGCTGGATGAGATCATCACGATTGAGGCATTCGGACTCTTTTCGAGCACTGGCAACAGGACCTGGGTGAGTAAAAAAGGCGCAAAGGCGTTAACCTGCAGCACCTGTTGCCATTGTTGTGCCGGGTAGTGAGCGATGGGTACTTTTGGACCGAGCATCGACGCGTTATGCACGATGCCGTCGAGTCGACCGAAAGAATCATCGATGGCGTCCCTGAGTGCGTAACCACTTTCTTCGTTCAACGCCAGGAGATCACATGGAACGATGACGGGTTCTGTCCGGGTGTGAGTGGTAATCCAATCGAATACGACTTCCAGTTTCGCCCGGGTGCGTCCCAACAGCACCACGTGGGCGCCAAAGGTGGCATAGGTCTTAGCCAGAGCACGACCGATGCCATCGGAAGCCCCGGTGACGAGAATGACCTTTGCCGCCAGGCAGCTGTCCGCAGGCGTGAATCGCCAATTCAGGCGTGCGGCTTCGAGTTCGGGATAGTCAGGTTTTTCGGGCATGGAGCAGGTAGTTCACATCGACGTCGCTGGAAAGCCGGCACTGTCTCGTGAATGGGTTGTAGCGCATTCCCACTATTTCCATCACCTCGAATCCCGCTGCTCTGACGGCGGCGGCAAGTTCGGCCGGACGGATGAACTTTGCATAGTCGTGGGTGCCCTTAGGCAGGAGCCCCAATAGGTATTCGGCGCCTATGACCGCGAGGACGTAAGCCTTGGGGTTTCGATTGATCGTCGACAACAGGAGGTGACCGCCGGGGCAAATGAGATTTGCGCACGCCTTGATGGTCGAAGCGTAGTCCGGGACATGCTCCAACACTTCCAGACAGGTTACTGTGGAATACCGCTCGGGACGTTGTGTTGCAAGCTCCTCGGCGGTCGTCTGTAGATATTCGACCTGGACATTCGAGTCCGTAGCATGCAACCGGGCTATTGCAAGTGGGCTTTCGGCCATGTCGATGCCGGTGACGGTTGCCCCTGCCAACGCCATGCTCTCCGACAGAATGCCGCCACCGCAGCCGACGTCGAGTGCCAATCCGGTGGTGATGTCGGTTTTCGAACGAAGGTATTCGAGCCTGAGTGGATTGATATCGTGAAGTGGTTTGAAATCCCCTTCGCTGTCCCACCAGCGGTTAGCCAGGACCTCGAATTTCCGGATCTCGTCGGTGTCGACATTCATGCCGGAAGCTGGCAAGTTCGGTTGACCGTTGCCTGCCAGTGTTTGGCTGCCGCAACCACGGAAGTTTCATCCAGGGTCGCGAGCAATCCTTCTATGAGTACCGCATTTCCCGCTACCCAGGCATGGGAGACAGCACTTCCCGCAGCGGTGTGAATGAGTTGTGCGATGGGGTCGTACAGGGGTTGAAAGCGGGGTTCGGAAACGTCCACTGCGATCAGGTCTGCCTGTTTCCCGGGTTCGAGCGAGCCGATCTTGTCGCCAAGGCCAAGGGCGCGTGCGCCCCCGAGTGTGGCCATCTCCAGCGCTTTCGTTTCCGGGAGTACTGCCGCATCTGCCTCGAGGTGCTTGGCTAACAGGCTTGCCAACCGCGCTTCTCCGAGCAGGTCGAGACTATTGTTGGAGGCCGCGCTATCGGTACCGAGTGCGACGTTAACGCCAGCCGCCAGCAGTTGGGTCGTGGGGCATATGCCACTTGCGAGTTTTAGATTGGAGTGCGGGCAGTGAATGATCTGCACTCCGGCCTCGGCAAGCAGAACGATTTCATCCGGAGTGAGTTGGGTGGTGTGCACGGCTTGGAGCCGCGGGCTCAACATGCCGAGCTCGTGCAGGTAAACGAGCCACGAACGCCCGATGCGGTTGTGCGCATCGGCGACTTCCTGAGCGTTTTCGTGTAGATGAATGTGGATGTTGAGGTCGAGTTCTTCGGCGTACATCAACACCTTGTTGAGATCGGCCTCGCTGACGCTGTAGGTTGAGTGCGGGCCGAACGCCACATGCACCAGGTTGTCGTTTCGATAGGTGTCGTGCAGCGCGAGCCCTTTGTGCAATGCATCCGCAGCACTCGTGCTCCAGGCATTGGCGAATTCGATGACAGGGAACGCGATCTGGGTTCGCAGGCCGGCTGCCTGAGCCTCCCGGGCCACCACCTCGGGAAAAAAATACATGTCCGAAAAACAGGTGATGCCGGCCTTGATCATCTCGGCCAGAGCCAGCCGGGTGCCATCGCGCACAAACTCAGCCGTTAGGAGTCGTGACTCCAGAGGCCAGATTGAATCTTTCAACCACGCCTGCAGCGGCAGGTCCTCGGTGAACCCCCGAAACAAGCTCATCGCCGCATGGCCATGGGCATTGACCAAACCCGGTAGCACGATGTGGTCGGGAAGCTGCAGGTTCGATTGGGCAACGTAGCCCGCTTCGATTTCTCCGCGAGCACCGATAGCGAGGATGGTTTCTCCCCCAATGGCGATGCTGGCCTCTTCCAGCACGATATTGCGAGGCGCGATGGGCAACACCCAGCCGGCGTTGATTATGGTGTCGCAGGGGGTCTTGACTTGATCGGACATCAATCGAGTGTAAGAGGGGGTCAGGATAATAAAAAGGGGTGAGGTCAATTTAGCGCGGGAAGATGGTCGAGCGTTGGGTCGTTGTCCTCGCTGAAGTCAACCTGCCGGCCCTTTTCAGCAGCCACCAAAAAGGTCGGGTTTGAACCCGGTACGTGCTAAAATGGCCTGCTTTTTGACACCACTTTTTTATGTCTGATCTGGGTTCCGAACAGGGCCGGGAAATCATCCCGGTCAACATCGAAGACGAGCTACGCCAGTCCTACTTAGATTACGCCATGAGCGTGATCGTGGGCCGTGCCTTGCCCGACGTTCGCGACGGTTTGAAGCCGGTGCATCGCCGCGTGCTGTTCGCGATGAGTGAACTCAACAATACCTACAACCGGCCCTACGTGAAGTCGGCAAGAGTGGTTGGGGACGTCATCGGTAAATACCACCCGCACGGAGATTCGGCGGTCTACGACACCGTGGTGCGGATGGCGCAGGATTTTTCGCTGCGCTATATGCTCGTCGACGGCCAGGGTAACTTCGGTTCCATTGACGGTGACCCGCCGGCCGCGATGCGTTACACCGAAATTCGCATGGCGAGAATCGCCTCTGAATTGCTGGCTGATCTCGACAAGGAAACCGTCGAGTTCGTCCCAAACTACGACGACACCCTCACCATGCCGTGGGTGCTTCCCACGCGGATACCGAACTTGCTGGTCAATGGCAGTACCGGCATTGCCGTCGGCATGGCGACCAACATTCCACCCCACAACCTGAGCGAGGTCATCGACGGATGTTTCGCTTTGATCGAAGACCCTTCGATCAGCATTGACGGGCTGATGGAACACATCAAGGGTCCCGATTTCCCGACGGCCGCCATTATCAACGGCCGCGCCGGCATCGTGCAGGCATATCGCACCGGGCGTGGTCGTATTTACGTTCGCGCTCGAGCGGAAGTGGTGCGCAATGAGAAAACCAACAAAGACACCATCATCATCACTGAAATTCCCTTCATGTTAAACAAGTCCCGTCTCATCGAGAAGATCGCGGAGCTGGTGAAACTCAAGAAGATCGAGGGCATTTCCGAGCTGCGCGACGAATCCGATAAAGACGGCCTGCGCATCGTGATAGAAATGCGCCGTGGGGATTCCGGCGAGGTTGTGTTGAACAACCTTTATAGCCAAACCCAGTTGCAATCGGTTTTTGGCATCAACTGTGTCGCTCTGGTCGAAGGTCGGCCACGAGTGCTCGACCTCAAGCAGATGTTGGAAGCGTTCGTCCAGCATCGCAGAGAAGTGATTGCCCGGCGTACCGCGTTTCTGTTACGGCGCGCTCGACAGCGCGGACACATTCTGGAAGGCCAGGCAGTGGCACTTGCCAACATCGATGCGGTGATCGAGTTGATCAAGCTTTCACAAGCCCTCGCAGACGCGCGCACCGCGCTGATGGGGCGTGGCTGGGAGTCCGAAACCGTACAGATGCTGCTCGAGAAAACGGGAAGTGATACTTGTCGTCCGGATAATTTGGGTGAGGAGTTCGGTTTTCGCGAGGGGCTCTACTACCTTTCGCAGGCCCAGGCTCAGGCGATACTCGAACTTCGCTTGCATCGGCTCACCGCGCTCGAGCAAGGAAAGCTGATTGAGGACTATCAGAGCATCGTCGATGAGATTGGCGAGCTGTTGGCAATTCTAGCGTCACAAGATCGGCTGACCGAGGTCATGAAGGAGGAACTCGCGGAAATTCGCAGCAGGTATGGAGACGAGCGACGCACCGAGATTCTGAGCACCCAGGAAGATCTCACGGTTGAAGATCTGATTGTCGAAGAAGATCTGGTTGTGACGATTTCCCACCAGGGCTACGGTAAAACGCAACCACTGGACGTATACCGACAGCAGCGTCGAGGTGGGCGTGGCAAAGCGGCCATCACCGTCAAAGACGAAGACTTTGTCGAACACCTGCTGATAGCCAACAGCCACGATACGCTGCTCTGTTTTTCTAACGCGGGCAAAGTTTATTGGTTGAAGGTGTATCAGATACCGCAAGCCGGGCGTAGCGCTAAGGGACGTCCGTTGGTCAACATGTTGCCGCTTGCGCAGTCGGAACGTATTACTGCGATTTTGCCCACTAAAGATTTTTCCGCAGACATGTTCGTTTTCATGGCGACCGCAAATGGCACGGTGAAAAAGACCCCGCTTCAGCAGTTTTCCCGCCCTCGCACGAGCGGCCTCATTGCCTTGGAGTTGGAGGAAGGCAATACCCTGGTCGGCGCTGCATTCACCGATGGACATTGCGATGTGCTGCTCACTTCGAGTTCCGGTAAGGCGGCACGATTCAAGGAATCGGACGTCAGGGCCATGGGACGTACCGCTCGCGGTGTGCGCGGAATCCGCCTGACCGGCGGGCACAAAGTTATTTCGCTCATCATTCCGAAAGAAGGTGGGCTGATACTTTCAGCGAGCGAAAGAGGTTTCGGCAAACGAACGGTGGTAACGGATTTTCCGGTGAAGGGCCGAGGCGCACAGGGTGTCATCTCCATGAAGACCAATGAGCGCAACGGCCGTGTTGTCGGGGCGGTGCAGGTGTTCGAAGGTGACGAGCTGATGCTGATCAGCAATATGGGTACCTTGGTGAGAACCGGTGCAGACCAGGTATCGTTGCAGGGTCGTATCACCCAGGGCGTTCGTTTGATCAACCTGCGCAATGATGAACGATTGGTTGGTGTGGAACGTATCGCGGAAGCCGAGAGCGACTCGAGCAGTGATGAAGAAGGTGAACGGGGCACTGATGGCGAAGAGGGCGGAGCCAAGGAATGACCCGCGCGTTCAATTTCGCCGCCGGACCGGCGGCGATTCCTACTGAAGTTCTGGAACAGGCCCGCGACGAGATGCTCGACTACCAGGGCAGTGGCATGTCGATCATGGAGATGAGCCACCGCAGCCGTGGGTTTATCGACATTGCCGAACAAGCCGAGGCGAATTTGCGCGAGCTGCTCAACGTTCCAGAACAATACGATGTGCTTTTTCTCCAGGGTGGTGCGACCCTGCAATTCGCCATGGTTCCGCTGAACCTGCTGCGCGAGAAAACATCCGCCGACTATGTGAATACCGGCTCGTGGTCGACCAAGGCCATCAAAGAAGCGCGCAAGTTCTGTGACGTCAACGTGGTCGCAAACGCCGAGGATGATCGATTTGACCGCATCCCCGCAACCGATACCTGGTCGCTTGATCCCAATGCCGCCTATCTGCACATCTGCTCCAACGAAACCATCGCAGGCGTGCAGTTCCAGAATTTCCCCGAGACCTTTTCTGACCCGGATGTGCCACTGGTGGCGGACATGTCGTCCGACATCCTGTCGCGGCCTGTGGATGTGAGCCGGTTCGGCGTCATCTACGCCGGAGCCCAGAAAAACATCGGTCCCGCGGGGCTCACCGTCGTGATTATACGTCGTGATCTCGTGGGTCACGCGCGCAAAGGGACTCCGAGCATGTTGGACTATGCCGTACACGCGGGTGCTGGATCCATGTCCAATACTCCGCCTACCTACGCCTGGTACCTCGCAGCACTGGTATTTCGTTGGTTGAAAAACATGGGTGGCCTCGAAGCCATGGAAGCGCGTAACCGCAGAAAGGCCGATAAGCTCTATGCGGCAATCGAACAAAGTAACTTTTACCACTGTCCGGTTGTCAAGGAGGCACGGTCTATGATGAACGTGCCTTTCACGTTGCCCGATCCTGACTTGGACGGTCCGTTTCTGGCGGCGGCGGAGATACGGGGGTTGTTCAACCTCAAGGGTCATCGTAGTGTTGGTGGCATGCGGGCAAGTCTGTATAACGCGGTGCCTGAAGCCGCGGTCGATGCATTGATCGAATTTATGAACGAGTTCGAACATGAGCGAGGATAAAAACCCACTGGATTCGGTGCGGGAAAACATCGACAAGATCGATCGGGAGCTGCAGCGTCTCTTGAACGAACGGGCTGCCTGGGCGCTCAAGGTGGCCGAGATCAAACAGGCGGACCCGGGGGAGGAACGGCCCGTGTTCTATCGGCCCGAACGCGAAGCGCAGATCCTCATGCGATTGCAGCAGGAAAACGAAGGGCCATTGAGCGATGAGGACATAGCGAGGCTGTTTCGAGAGATCATGTCGTGTTGTCTGAATCTGGAACAACCCCTGACTATCAGCTACCTCGGGCCGCCAGGCACCTACACCGAGATGGCGGTCATCAAACAGTTTGGACACTTTGCCCGCCCGCGATCGCTGTCTTCCATCGACGAAGTGTTTCGCGAAGTCGAATCCGAAGGAGCCCACTACGGGGTGGTTCCCATCGAAAATTCCACTGAAGGGATGGTGAACCACACGTTGGACTGCTTCATGAATTCGGCGTTGCAGATTTGCGCTGAAGTCGAACTGCCGATTCATCAGGCTTTCATGGTGAGCAGCAAGTCGAACGATGAGCCGATAACGGAAGTTGTCTCCCACGCTCAGTCGTTGGCCCAGTGCCGAAGCTGGCTTGACGCCAACTATCCGGGAGTCGCGCGCACGGCGCTCAACAGCAATGCGGAAGCGGCGCGTCGGGTCGCCGATAAACCAGGTTTGGCGGCAATCGCCGGCGAGATGGCTGCGCAGCGGTATGGTCTGCGCATACTGGCAAGAAATATCGAAGATCGTCCGGACAACAGAACCCGTTTTCTGGTGATCGGGCAACAGAAAACGGGACCAAGCGGTCGCGATAAAACTTCGATTCTGGTCTCGACGAAAAATGCTCCCGGGGCGCTGTACAAGGTGCTGGAACCTTTTCATCGTCACGAAATCAGCTTGACCCGCATCGAGACGCGCCCAGCCAAGTCCGGGGACTGGTCTTATGTATTTTTCATCGACTTCGATGGCCACCAGAGCGAATCGAAGATCAAGGCGGTACTCGAGGAAGTCGGCCAGGTTGCATTGGAAGTGCGATTGCTGGGTTCTTATCCTCAGGCGGTCGTCTGATGAGCGCCCCCGTCAACCCGCAAATCGCGGGTCTCACACCTTATCAGCCCGGCAAACCGATCGAGGAACTTACCCGCGAACTTGGCATTCACGACATCATCAAGCTTGCCAGCAACGAAAATCCCCGAGGACCGGGCAGGCTTGTCGCGCAAGCGCTCATCGAGGCTGGCAGGAATTTGTCTCGATATCCTGACGGCAGTGGTTACTCGCTGAAACGTGCACTGGCAAACCGGCTACAGGTAGATGAGAACCAATTGACGCTTGGCAATGGATCGAACGACGTGCTGGAGTTGGCGGCGAAAATCGCATTGACTCCCGGCGCCGAAGCGATCGTCGCCGCACACAGTTTCGTGGTTTATCGCCTGGCGGTAAACGCCTGTAACGGGACGCTCGTCACCACGCCTGCGAAAGACTACGGAGCGGATCTCGATGCGTTTCTCGAGGCCGTGACCCCCAAGACGGCGATGGTGTTTCTTGCCAATCCCAACAACCCAACCGGTACCTGGGTGGGCGATAGCGAGCTGGTCGATTTTCTGGAGGCTGTCGGTCCGGACATCTGGGTGGTGTTGGATGAGGCATACTGGGAGTACGTCGTTGAGCCGGACTATCCGGACGGCACGAAACTCCTCGAGAAGTATCCGAATCTCATCGTCACCCGCACGTTCTCGAAGATCCATGGACTGGCCGCGTTGCGGATCGGTTATGGGATCAGTTCTCCAATGGCGGCAGATCTGATGAACAGGGTTCGCCAACCCTTCAACGTAAACAGCCTGGCAATGGCGGCGGCTGAGGCGGCCCTGAAAGATCAGGAATTTACCACCACCAGTCGCGAGCTGAACCAGGCCGGTAAAAAGTATCTGCAAGAGGGCCTGGACAAGCTGGGTGTGGCTTACATCTCATCGGCCGCAAACTTTCTGTGTGTGAATGTGGGGATGGAATCGATGCAGGTATACCAGGCATTGCTCAACAAAGGTGTCATCGTGCGCCCCGTGGTCGAATACGGTTTGCCCCACCACCTGAGGATCACGGTAGGCCTGCCGGAGGAGAATGAACGCCTGCTGAGCATCTTGGGACCGTTGCTCGAGGAATTGCGCGCGTAATTCATGTGAACACACCCTTGCTCGTCGTCATAGGTACTGGATTAATCGGGAGTTCTTTTGCCAAGGGTGCGCGCGAGCAAGGATTGTTCAATAAAATCGTCGGAATCGAACCGGATGCAGAGCGCGCCGAGCGCGCACGAACGCTCGGGATTGTCGACGAGATTGCAACCTCGGTGGATCCCGATGCCGATGCCGTGCTCATCGCCGGACCGAGCGATACCATCGCAGACTGGGTGATTCGGTTGAGCGAGCACGCGGGCGTTGTTTTCGACGTTGGAAGCGTTAAATCAGCCATCCTCGAATCGGCTCGTACTTCGCTTGCCGGAATACCGCCACGCTTCATTCCATGCCACCCGATTGTAGGATCGGAGCGCCAGGGGCCGGAGGCTGCCGAGGGAAGTCTTTTTGCCGAGCACAAAGTAGTCATCACGCCCCATGCCGACATCGACCCGGATGCGCTTGCCCTCGTTACCGGTTGGTGGCAGCAACTCGGGGCAAAGGTGCACCAGATGGAGGTATCCGTTCATGACAGGGTGCTGGCTCTCACCAGCCACCTGCCTCATCTGCTGGCCTTCGCTTATCTGCAACAGATCGATGCGGAACACCTGGAATTCGCAGGCGGTGGATTCCGGGATTTCACCCGAATCGGCGCAAGTGACGCGGCGTTGTGGAGTGCCATCTTCGCGTTGAATAAAACGCCGTTGCTCGAGGCGTTGGATCAATTCGAGCGCTCGCTCGGAAATATGCGTACGGCGCTGGAGTCGGGTGACACGAACGCAGTCCAGCGGATTATCCATGCCGCGCAACAAAGGCGGCTGGAATTTGAGCAGCATGAGTGACGGGCAGGTCCCCGTCATCGCGATCGATGGCCCGAGTGGATCGGGTAAAGGCACGCTTGCGAGCGCGATTGCCGAGCGCCTGGGTTGGCACCTGCTCGACAGTGGCGCGCTGTACCGAATTGTCGCCGCCGTTGCCATCGAACGTGGAATCGCCCTCGATGAGGAGTCGCAGCTAGCGGCTCTCGCGGCAGGCCTCGCCATCTCATTCGACGACCACAACCTCATTGTTGATGGTGAAGATTTCACCGACCTCATTAGAACGGCCTCCGTGACGGCGGGTTCGTCCCATGTTGCCGCGCTCAAAGAAGTACGAGCCGCCATTCTCTCGGTGCAACGCGCTATGCGTCGTCCGCCCGGACTCGTCGCCGATGGACGCGACATGGGGACGGTCGTTTTCCCTGGGGCTGCGCTCAAAATTTTCCTTGACGCAAGCGCCGAGGTAAGGGCGCAAAGACGCTATAATCAGTTGAAAAACAAGGGTTTAAGTGTTAACTTGCGCGCCCTTCTCGCCGCCATCAAAGAGCGTGACGAGCGGGATATCGGGCGTGCCGTTTCGCCTTTGAGAGCTGCTGGGGATGCGATCATCATCGAAAGTACGGCCATGACCATCGATGAGGTGGTGGCCGTAGTCTACGCTGAAGTCGAAGCCAGAAAGTTGGCAGAGGGCACTTAACATTAATCAGCGAGCGTGTGCTCGCATAACAGCTGCGGAGAGAGTGCGCTTGTTCAAAGCGTGCCAAACATATGAGCGAAAGTTTTGCCGAATTATTTGAAGAAAGTTTAAACACCATCGAGATGGCGCCTGGGTCCATCGTCACCGGCACGGTGGTTGAGATAGATACAGATTGGGTCGTGGTTCATGCCGGTTTGAAGTCAGAAGGTATGATCCCGCGCAGCCAGTTCGTCAGCGAAGGCGGGGAGTTTACCTTGCAGGTTGGCGATCAGGTCAAAGTAGCCATGGAAGTGGTGGACGACGGTTCGGGCGAAACCCGACTGTCGAGGGAGAAAGCCCGACGGGCGGAATCCTGGCTGATGCTGGAAGACGCGTTCGACAAGAACGATGCGGTTACCGGCATCATCAACGGCAAGGTCAAAGGCGGCTTCACCGTAGACATAAACGATATACGAGCCTTTCTACCGGGATCGTTGGTGGATATTCGACCGCTGCGCGAAACCACCCATCTCGAAGGCAAACCACTGGATTTCAAGGTCATCAAGCTCGATCAGAAGCGCAACAACGTCGTCGTTTCCCGACGTGCGGTGCTCGAGCAGGAAAACAGCGTCGAGCGCGAAGCGCTGCTCGAATCTTTACAGGAAGGTCAGGATGTCAAAGGCATCGTGAAGAACCTCACCGACTACGGTGCGTTCGTAGATCTGGGTGGGGTCGATGGTCTGTTGCATATCACCGATATGGCCTGGCGACGAATTCGTCATCCAAGCGAGATGGTAAACGTTGGCGATGAAGTGAACGTCAAGATTCTCAAGTTCGATCGTGAGAAAAACCGCGTGAGCCTCGGCATGAAGCAACTCGGTGAAGATCCGTGGGTGGAAATCACCGGGCGCTACCCGGAAGGTGCGCGCGTGCAGGCAACTGTTACCAACCTCACCGACTATGGTTGTTTTGCTGAGATCGAAGAAGGTGTTGAAGGTCTCGTGCATGTGTCTGAAATGGATTGGACTAACAAGAACATCCACCCGACGAAAGTTGTCAACGTGGGTGATGAAATTGAAGTGATGGTACTGGACATCGACGAAGAGCGACGCCGCATCTCGCTTGGTATTAAACAATGTCGTCCGAATCCCTGGGAGGAGTTCGGCATTAACAATGCGAAGGGCGATCGCATCAGTGGCAAAATCAAGTCCATTACCGATTTCGGCATCTTCATCGGCCTGGAAGGCGGTATCGATGGATTGGTGCATCTGTCCGATATTTCCTGGAAAGAACCGGGTGAAACGGCGGTACGCCGGTACTCTAAAAGTGAGGAAATTGAAACCCTCATCTTATCTGTTGATCCGGAGCGCGAACGCATATCCTTGGGAATCAAGCAGTTGGATCAGGATCCCTTCTTGGATTACGGGGCGATCAACGATCGCGGCAGTATTGTGAAAGGCGTGGTCCAATCGGTAGATGCCAAAGAGGCGATAGTTGTACTGGCAGACGAGGTCACAGGTGTGCTGAAGGCATCCGAAATCAGTGTGGATCGAGTGGAAGATGCACGTAACGCGTTGAGCGTCGATCAAGAGGTAGAGGTCAAGATCATCAGCATCGATCGTAAGAACCGAACCATTGGTTTATCTATCAAAGCCAAGGACGTCGATCAAGAACGACAAGCTGTGCAGGATCACCGAACGAAGGAAGCCGAACAAAGTGGACCGTCAACTTTGGGCGACCTCATCAAGGCACAGATGGATCAGGGAGAGGACGATACGCAGTAAGAGACGCCTCGACAGGACAACAGGAACTTGCCAGGAGGGCAATTCTAACAAGTTGGACAGGTTTGCGTTGTGATCGAACTGGACGTCCGGTTACGACGCAGACGTTTGGAAGCGTGGTGCGATTGTTATGACCAAATCTGAACTCATCGAACTCATTGCGTCGAAGCAGAGCCAGTTGTCCGCGAAAGACGTGGAACTCGCAGTGAAGACCTTGATCGAACAGATGTCGGAAACCCTTGCGTCTGGTCATCGCATCGAAATCCGCGGCTTTGGCAGCTTTTCGCTGCACTATCGAGCGCCGCGCATCGGCCGAAACCCTAAAACAGGCGAATCGGTCGGCCTTGCTGGCAAACACGTACCGCACTTCAAACCGGGCAAAGAACTCCGCGATCGAGTGGATGACGGTTTGCGCAGTGCATCAGACGCAGACATAGCTTTCGGCGCCTTGCTCGAGGGGGAACAGAACTGACGAGGCGAACATGGCCTGGTTAATCCGACTTTTTTGGGCCGCGCTTGCGCTGTTGGTGTTTTTGTTCGCAGCCCTTGCGGTAAACCAGGGGCACATCGCCCTCGAGTTCCTGATTTGGCGTACACCTGAAATCAGCGTGTTCTGGTGGCTTCTCGCCGCGTTTGCGTCAGGCACGCTCATCGGCGTTACCGGGCTGACGTTGATTTCGATGAAACAGGGTTTGCGCAACCGTCGGCTGACCAAACAGCTCGAAGAGCGAGACCAGGAACTGCAGAGGCTCAGACTAGGGTAATCTTCTCAACCTCAGACAACTGCCCGACGTTGCGTCCCCATCCAAATTGTTCGATATTGCATTGTGCTCCGACGATCTGGTTGATGCGTCCTCAGGCTCACGTGGACCCGTCAGGCTGAAGTTGGTGGAACTCAAGCTTCGATACAGGGACAGCAATGCCAGAGAACTTGGCACTCTATGTACTGCTCGTGGTCGCCCTGGGGATCGGTTTCCTGTTGGGTCGCAGAGAACGCCGCAACCGACCGCGCAACTCCGGCATGGTCTCCCAGGACTACTTTCGAGGTCTCAACCATCTGTTGAATGAGCGCCACGACCTCGCCATCGATACGTTCGTAGAAGCGATGGTCGTCGACAACGATACCGTCGATACTCATCTCGCCCTGGGGAGCCTCGTGCGTCGCCGCGGCGAAGTGGACAAGGCGATTCGCATTCACCAGAATCTGCTTGCTCGGCCGGTATTGTCGAGCAGCCATCGTATCCAGACGGAACTGGAGCTTGCGCGGGACTACCTCGTCGCAGGTCTGCTGGGGCGTGCCGAAAACCTGCTCATCGAGGTTGCCCGCAAAGGCGGTTCGCAATTGACCGTTGCCCGACAATTGCTGCTTGAGATCTACCAGCGCGAAAGCGATTGGGATCAGGCGGTTGTGGTGGGTCGGGAACTCGCCCGGCACGATCGCTCCGTCCGTACCCAGCTTGCCCACTTCCAGTGTGAGTTGGCCGAGATTGCCCTGGGCAAAGGAGACCTCCGTGGAGCTCGCGTGGAGCTTGGTAAAGGAGCGGATTTCGACTCGGGATGCGCGCGGATAAACCTGGTGGGCGCAAAGGTGGAATTCGAAGCGAAACGGTATCGCGAGGTAAAACGGCTGTTGCGCAAAGCCCGCAGTCTGGACGCGGCGCTTGCGGTTGATTCGCTGACTATTTATCGAGCGGCGAGCGATGAACTCGACGATGAGAAGGGTTATATAAGCTATCTGAATGAGTGTTTGCAGAGTACCCCGCATCTGGAGGTCATCGAAGAACTCCTGCGTTTTGTCGAACGAGACCAGGGCGCCGAGGCGGCGCGGGAATTTGCGGTTCAGCAATTGTTCAAAAACCCCAGTTTGGGGGGGTTTGTCACCCTGTTGAAACACCTTGACCGTGAGGGCACTGCGTTGCCGGGGGAACAGCTGACACTGGTTCGGCGCTTTTCCCAATCTCTGCTGCACAAGCAGCCCAGTTATCGATGCAGCAGTTGTGGCTTCAGTGGGCATACGCTCATGTGGCAGTGCCCGAGCTGCCGAACCTGGGGCAGTATCAAACCGATCCTGTACACTGACCGCGAATAGCCGACTCGCTCACTGGTTCTCGTTCACAAACTGCAGGCTGCATTGGCTTACGGTGCTGAGCGCTCAATGCCTGGTGCAGACCTTGGCAATCTCGCACCCGGCATGTACCCCGCCCTGGTTAATCTGCTCGCCCCCCATAATTGAACTGAAAGGAGATTCCATGGTTAGTCTGCTGCAACGTTGGCTCCTGGTTTGCGCACTGGCAATGGCGAGTTCCGTTTTCGCACTTCCGGATGACGGGCCTCGAGTGAACATCAATTCCGCCAGCGCGGAGACGATTGCAGAAGTGTTGGACGGTATCGGTCTCATAAAAGCTGAAGCCATCGTACGTTATCGCACGGAGGTTGGTGAGTTTCGCGATGTATACGAGCTTGCCAACGTCAAAGGTGTAGGCGAACGTACCGTTAAGCTGAATGAAGCGCGCATAACTCTGGAAGACTAGGCGCCTTTTGTGATGTTGACCCAGGCATCGGTTTGATGCCTGGGTACCTTTTCTTTTCCGGGGTTTCTGTATAGGTTGGGTAGAACTTCTGTTTAAGGCAAATCGCCGCTCGGCGAAGTCATGGAATACCAGCGCGGCGCTCTTCTTTTCCAAGATGGGGAATCTCCGAAACGCCCCCGGCACACGACAGCGCGCGCCTCGTATCCGGTATTATGGGCATTGTACATCCTTGTGCTGTTTTGCCTGGGTCGTTGCAGATTGGGTCTCCGGTTCTGATGTGTGGAATTTTTGGCGTGGTGGACAAAACGCCCATCGATCCTGCGCGCCTCGTTGAGCTGCGTTACGCTCGCGATACTCTCGTGCACCGCGGTCCCGATCACCAGGGGGAGTGGTGCGACGACAATCATTACATCGGCCACACCCGGCTCAGCATTCTCGATCTGAGTGAACAGGGCAACCAGCCGATGGTGAGCGCAGACGGGAAGGTCGTGCTCGCATGTAATGGTGAGATATACAACTTCAAGGCACTACGCGCCGAACTTGCGGGCAAACATCGGTTTGTGAGCAGCAGCGACTCCGAGGTGCTGTTGCACGGCTATCGTCAGTGGGGGATGGATGAGCTGACGCGCCGCATCGAGGGTATGTTCGCGTTTGTCCTATACGATGTCGAACACAAGCTGCTGTTTCTTGTTCGCGACAGGGTAGGTATCAAGCCGCTGTATTACGCCTGTCTGGACGGCGGTTTTCAGTGGGCTTCGGAATTGAAAGCGATTCGTAGAGCGCTGCCGGACGACGCCTTCCATACCGATGAGACAGCGCTGTATGACTACCTCACCTACCTCTACATTCCAACCCCCAAGACCGTTTATCAGAATGTGTACAAGCTGCCACCCGGACACATTCTGCGTTTTGACTGCGCCTCAAATACGCACAGAATAGAATCGTACTGGCGCCTCGAAGTGCCGAGTGACCCGCCACCCGTTGCCGATGCCGAGATTCGCCTGCAGGAATTATTGCGTTGTGCCATCGACTCGCAAATGGTGGCCGATGTGCCGGTGGGGTTCTTCTTGAGTGGGGGAGTCGATTCGAGCGCCGTGGTCGCATTGGCGGCCGATCGCCACGAACAGCTGAAGACTTTCTCCATTGGCTTCGACAGCGAAAAATACAGCGAACTCGAATTTGCCGCCCTGGTCGCTGAACACGTTGCCAGCGACCATCACCCGGCGACGCTTGACGAGCAAACCGCTGGCGTTCTCGTCGACGAGTTGCCGATTCTCTTTGACGAGCCCTATGCCGATATCTCGGCGCTGCCAACCTACCTGGTGGCAAAGCATGCAGCAAAAAATGTCAAAGTGGTGCTGACGGGAGACGGTGGCGATGAGCTGTTCGGTGGTTATCGTTGGTATCGCAACTGTGGCCGGGTACAGAAGACGCGAGCCCGGAACCGTTCGCTGAATCTCACCGGCAGAGCGAAGAAAGCACTGCCGGTTGCGCGTCGGCTTGTCAGAGGGTTGGAGCGTTACCTGTTGCTTCAGGGTTTTGGGTATTACACCCGTCTGCTTGGCGGTATGGTGGCGAACGAAAAGGGTGCTTATCGGCAGCGTTGGGAGATTCCCGCCGACTACGATGACTATTGGCACTTTCGTCGCCACTTCGATACCTCCCTGCCCGCGCTGACGGCGCTGCAGGCATTGGATTTTCACACCTATCTACCCGATGATATTTTGACCAAGGTCGATCGCGCCACGATGGCGCACAGTCTGGAGGCGAGAGTGCCATTGTTGGACACAGCCCTCATCGAGTTCGCCTTTGCGCTTCCCGAGCCAACTCGGGGTAGGGAAAAAGCTCTGTTCAAGGCATCGATGGCGGCGCTTTTACCCAGTGCCATTGTTCGTCGTCAGAAGAAAGGATTCGGTGTGCCGGCGGCTGTCTGGCGTTCGGGCGTGTTCCGTCAGGGACGAACTCGTCAGGAAAATCTGCTCCACGCTCTGTACCCGGAACTCATCGGGTGAGGTTATTCTACTGCGCCGGTTCGACGATACCTTCCAACTCGGCGAACAGCATTCATGTGATGCGGATGTGCGAGGCGCTGGTGGAGTGTGGCCACGAAGTAGTGTTGTTCGCCAAGCGCGGCCACGATGAGGATCCGTTCGCCCACTATGGGGTGGCGCGGAGTTTCGAGCTCGAACTGATCGAGTTTCGCAGTCGCTTTTCATTGGTCAAATATCTCCGGCGGTTTCGTCGGGTTGCCATGCCGGACCTGGCGGTGGGGCGCTACCTTTATCCATTGCTGTGGCTGCAGATGCAGGGCGTCGACACGATATACGAAAGCCATGTGCCACCCGGCAGAATTCGCGGCATGCTGGAAAAGCGCCTGCTTGCGAGCAAACGTTCTCATGGGCTCATCGTCATCACCAAGGCACTGCGCAAGGCATACGAACAACTCGAGTTGGTGCCGTGCAGCGAAATCAGGGTATTGCCGGACGCTGCCGTGGATCCCGGCGAACCGGTCGCGCTGCCAAACGATGGTGCCGCCATCGTTGGCTTTGCTGGAAGCTGGTATCGGGGTCGTGGGATCGAACTCATGCATGAGCTGGCCCGTCGCTTGCCGCAACTCGAATTCCGTTTGGCAGGTGGTACTGAGGATGAGCTT
>Ga0114950_10000593_pt1 | contig 25278 bp, 16 predicted proteins | sample N075metaG_FD_83503 | JGI IMG/M metagenome (GOLD analysis project Ga0114950, IMG submission 83503) | Deep subsurface microbial communities from Kermadec Trench to uncover new lineages of life (NeLLi) - N075 metaG | ecosystem: Environmental > Aquatic > Marine > Ocean trench > Sediment | place... | reverse complement strand
CGGGCGGCCAGGCGAGCTTCGGCGTCGGCGGCTACTACCTCTCGCCGCTCGACGACCTGCTGCCCGTCTCGATGGAGCTGCGCCAGGAGCACCGCAAGATGTCGATCGCGCTCGCGATCACGCTCGACCGGTCCGGTTCGATGGGGGCGCCGGTCGCCGGCGGCCTGCGCAAGATGGACCTCGCCAACCTCGGCACCGTCGCGGCGATCGAGCTGCTCTCCCCCATGGACTCGGTGGCCGTGATCGCCGTCGACTCGTCCGCCCACCTCATCCAGGCGCTGACCCAGGTGACCGACGTGGACGCGATCACGTCGAGAGTGCGCCGGATCGAGTCGATGGGCGGCGGCATCTTCACCTACACCGCGCTCCTCGCGGCTGGGAAGGAGCTCGCGAAGGCGCAGCAGCTCAACAAGCACATCATCCTCTTCGCGGACGCCGCCGACGCCGAGGAGCACGAGGGCTGCGCGGACCTGCTCCAGGATTTTCGCGCGTCGGGCGTGACGCTCTCGGTCATCGCCCTCGGTACGGATGCGGACTCGGACGCCCAGTTCCTGAAGGAGATCGCGGCCATCGGCGGCGGCGAGGCCTACTTCACGATGGACCCCGCGGACCTGCCGCGACTCTTCGCGCTCGACACGATGACTGCCGCGCGCTCGGCCTTCGTCGACCAACCCGCGAGCACGGCGATGCTGCCCGACCTCTTCGGCATGGGCGCCATCGCGAGCGATAGCTTCCCGACGATCGACGGCTACAACCTCACCTACATGCGCCCGGAGGCGACGGCCGGCGTCGTCACGACCGACGAGAACCAGGCGCCGGTGTTCGCCTTCATGCAGCAGGGCCTCGGTCGCACCGCCGCCTACACCGGCCAGATCGGCGGCTCGTTCGGCGGGAGCGTCGTCGCCTGGGACGGCTTCGCGACGTTCTTCGTCACGGCGGCGCGGTGGCTGCTGGGTCAGGAGGAGCCCGAGGAGTTCTTCACGTCGGTGCGGCGCGAGGGCAAGGACGCCGTGTTGACCGTCGAGGTCGACCCCGACGCGCCCATGCCCCCGGACACGTCCCAGCTCACCGCCGTGCTCGCGAGCTCGGACGGCCGGCGCACCGAGGTCACGCTCGAGCGCACCGGCGAGTACCTCTTCGAAGCCCGCTATCCGCTCGAGCAGGAGGGCGTGCTCCTGGGCACCGTGAGGCTCGGGGAGAACCGCTTCGTCTCCCTCCCCCCCATCGTGCTCCCGTACTCACCCGAGTTCGAACGCTCGCCCGACCCCGAGCGCGGCGAACGCCTCCTGCGCCGACTCGCGCGCGAGTCGGGCGGTGAGGTCGGCGTCCCGGTGAACCTGCTCTTCCGCGGCGAACGCGAGGGTCGCGCGTGGCGGCTCGTCTCGCGCGAGCTCGTGCTGCTCGCTCTGATCCTGCTACTGGTCGAGATCGCCGGCCGGCGTCTGTCGCTCTGGTCCTCGCTGCGGGTGCCCCCGGCGCTCTCAACCGCGGGCGCGTTCGTCGCGAGCACCACGCGACGCCTGATCCCGAGGCTCGGCCAAACGCGCGCGGCCCGCGCCCCCACACCGGCACCAGCCGCCCGCCCCGATGCGCCGCGCGACGGGCCGAAGCGCCCGTCCGCTCCCCAGCCGCACGCAGCCGAACCGGCGCAAGGCAGCGAGGGACTCTCCGCGGCCTTGTCACGGGCACGGCGCGCCGCGGAGAAGAAACTCGATCGCTGAAAGGTCACCGCGATCCAAGCGGGAAGACCCGGCTGAAGGCGGAGCCGCCCAACCAACCGTACTCGCTTCTCCTCGCCCCCCCGTATGACCTGTGGGCCGGCACGGGCTGGGTCAGCTCTCGCCCACGTTTCGAGAAGGTCGGGAACGGGTGCTCCCCAGGCGGGGGGCATTGGGCGCACCCGTGGTGTTGCGCCAAGCCGCCAGACCGGAGAATCGGGCTTCGAGGGGCACCAGGCCGGGCTCCAATGAACACCTGAGGGGGGTCTAGTGGGGTGACGCACCTTCACGCGGAAACCCGCCGCGAAAGGCCGGAATCCGCGCAACGGATCGGCATGGCGCTGGATGTATCCAGTCTCAGCCTCCCCGAACCCCAAGGATATTCCAATGACCACCCAAGCCCTCAGCCCCGCACGTCCCCTGGCTCTTGCCCTGGCACTCGCGCTCGTCTCGCCACTCGCCACCGCATCGGATGACGATGGCGTCACCGAGCGTGTCAGCCTCGGCGCCGGCGGCGTCCAGGGCAACGCGAACAGCGGCACGGGGATCGGCTCGGCGGTCGCCCTGTCCGGCAATGGCCGCTACGCCGTCTTCGTCAGTGCCGCGACGAACCTCGTACCCGGTGATACCAACGGACAGGCCGACATCTTCATCCACGACCGCGACACGGACACGATATCGCGAGTCAGCGTCGCGACGGGCGGCGGCCAGGCGAACGGCCCGAGCACACACCCCCGCATCTCGCTCACGGGTACGTTCGTCGTCTTCCAGAGCACGGCGACGAACCTCGTCGCCGGCGACACCAACGGCTGGTCCGACGTCTTTCGGCACAACCGGCTCACGGGGACGACGGAGCTCGTCAGCACGACGGGGTCCGGCCCGGGGAACGGCAATTCGGAAAGTCCGACGATCTCGGACTTCGGACGCTACGTGGCGTTCTGGAGCGCCGCGTCGGACCTCGTCGCGGGCGACTCGAACGCTACGGGCGACTGCTTCGTACGCGACATGATCCTCGGCATCACGACCAGGGTGAGCGTCCAGTCCGGCGGCGGCGGCCAGGGCAACGGGAACTCACGCAGCCCGTCGATCTCGCCCGACGGTCGCTACGTCGTCTTCTCGACCGCAGCGAACAACCTGGCGGGGTTCGACGGCAACGGCCACGACGATGTCCTCATCCACGACCGCACTCTGCTCACCACCCTGCGCGTCGGCTCCTCGCCGAATTGGGACGGCGGTTCCGACGAACCAGTCGTCTCCGAGGACGGGCTCTTCGTCGCATTCGAGAGCGATGCGACGAACATCGTGGCGAACGACACCAACGGTTTGAAGGACGTCTTCGTCCACGACAGAAGCACGAACCTGACGCGGCGCGTCTCGCAGAACGCCGGCATCGGCGGCGACGGCGAGTCCAGACAGCCGGCGATCACGGCCGACGGCAGGTTCATCGCGTACCGGAGCTTCGCCGAGAACCTCGCCCCCGGGAACAACGGGTGGGAAGACATCTTCGTCCACGACCGCACGACCTTCACGAACGCGGTCGTCAGCCTCGACCAGAACGGGAATCCGGCCAACGGGCTCTCGGGCCACCCCAGCATCTCCGAAGACGGTGCTTTCGTGGCGTTCGTGAGCTTCGCGTCCGACCTCGTGCCCGGTGACTCGAACGCGCACTCCGACGTGTTCGTCCGTCTCTGCTTCGCTCCCGAGCCGGAGATCTACTGCGACACGAGCGACAACTCACTGGGCTGCGTCCCGTCGATCATCTACGCGGGCACTCCGAGCGCGACGGCGGGCAATGGATTCATCCTGCGCGCCGTCGAAGTGCTGAACAACCAGTTCGGCATCATGTTCTACGGCATCGACGGTGCGGCAGCGATCCCCTTCGGGTTCGGAACGGTTTGCGTCGCTCCGCCGCACATCCGCACCGCGGTCCAGAACTCACAAGGCTCACCACCCCCCGCCGCCGACTGCTCGGGAGTCTTCGTGCTCGACTTCAATGAGCGCATCGCGAGCGGCGTGGACGCGACACTCGTGGTGGGGCAGAAGGTCTGGGCGCAGTTCTGGAGCCGCGATCCCGGCTACGCCCCGCCGAATGGCACGAGCCTGACGAACGGGATCGCGTTCACGATCGGCCCGTGAGCCCAGTGTATCGGAGGCCGGCTCCGCGGGTCGGATCAACTAGTGGTGCGAGTCAGGCATACGCGGCATTATTCTGAGCTCGCCTGCGTTCGCCACAAGGCGCGGCGACGAGGCAACTTCGCCGCAAGTTTCGGAGGAGCCGCAACGCCGTGGCGGGCGCAAGCTGGCCGGGAGCCGCGGTCGTCGGTCGGCATCAGCGAATGCTGTCATCCAAGTGATGGATCCGGCAGGGACGAGGGTGTCTCGGGAGGATCAGTGTGGGCACGGCTGGGGTGCAGGACCCGCATCGCCCTGGGGCTGCGAGTTCCGGCTCTTCTGGCAGACTGGACAGGCACGGGGTCTTCCTCCGACCCCGCCCCGGCGTATGCCCGACCCCCACCTAACGACTCGGCTCCTCCAGCGGCTCGGAGACGGCGATCCCGACGCCGCGGCTGAGCTCGCGCCGATCGTCTACGGCGAGCTGCATCGCCTGGCGCAGAAAGCGATGCGTGCCACGCCGGCGGGCCACACGCTGCAACCGACGGCGCTGGTGAACGAGGCGTGGTTGAAGCTGTTCGGATCACCCGGCATCGACATTCAAGGTCGATCGCACTTCATCGGGCTGGCCGCGCATGCGATGCACTCGATCCTCGTCGACCACGCCCGAAGCCGCGCGGCCCAGAAACGCGGTGGGTCGTGGGAGCGGGTCGCGCTCGACCAGGTGCTGCTGCTCTTCGAGGAGCGCTCGATCGACGTCCTGGCGCTCGAGGACGCACTCCGGGACCTCGCCGCGTTCGATGAACCGCTGGCGCGGCTCGTCCAGCTGCGGTGCTACGGCGGGTTGACCCATGCCGAGATCGCGGCCACCGAAGGTCGATCCCTGCGGTCTGTCGAACGCGACTGGCGCACGGCGCGCGCGTGGCTGCTGGTGCGGCTCGAGGAGCCGGACCCGTGAGCGCGGAGCGCTGGCAGCGGGTCAAGGCGGCACTCGAGGCGGCTCGCGAGCTGCCGCAGGACGGGCGTTCAGCGGCCATCGCGGCGCACGTGGGCGACGACGCCGTCGCGCGCCGCGAGGTCGAGGCGCTGCTGGAGAAGGACGCGAGCGACGCACCGTTCATCGAGCTCCCCGATTGTGTCGATCCCGATGTCGATCCCATGGACTCGCTGGCCGGCGAACGTATCGGGGAGTACCGACTCGTCCGGCCCATCGCTTCCGGCGGCATGGGGACCGTCTTCGAGGCGATCCAGGACCAGCCGCACCGGCGCGTCGCCCTCAAAGTGATGAGCTCGGGCCTGCTGTCGCCCTCGGCCCTGCGTCGCTTTCGGTTGGAATCCGAGACGCTCGCGTACCTGCGCCACCCGGGAATCGCGCAGATTTATGGCGCGGGGGTCCACCGCGGACGGATGAAGCTCGAGACACCGTACTTCGCCATGGAGTACGTCGAGGAGGCGCGCGACCTGCTCTCCTTCGTGCGCTCCGAGGAGCTCGACTTGACGGGGACGCTCGAGATCTTCCTCCAGGTCTGCGACGCGGTCCATTTCGGCCACCAGAAGGGTGTGATCCACCGCGACCTCAAGCCCGCCAACGTGCTCGTCGGCGCGGATGGTAGACCCAAGGTGATCGACTTCGGCGTCGCGCGAGTGGTCCGCGAGGGCGTGCAGTCGATCGCGACGCGGACGGGCGAGCTCGTGGGCACGCTGCACCACATGAGTCCGGAGCAGCTCAGCGGAGACCCGCGCGATGTGGACGTGCGCAGCGACGTCTACGCGCTGGGCGTCCTGCTGTTCCAGCTCCTCGCGGGCCGGCTGCCCTACGAGCTGCGCGACTTGCCGTTGGACGAAGTGGCGCGCATCATTCGCGACGAGCCGGTCGCCCGACCGCCGGAAGTCCCGGAAGAGCTCGGCTGGATCCTGCTGCGCACGCTCGAGAAGGAACCGGTCCGCCGGTACGCGTCGGTCTCGGAGCTGGCAGCCGATCTGGGTCGCTTCCTCGCCCACAAACCCGTCGAATCGGGGCCACCGAGCAAGGTCTATCGGTTGCGCAAGTTCGTTCGCCGGCACCGGCTGCCCGTCGCGGCCGGCGGCACGGTCTTCGTCGCGCTGGTCTGCGGGGTGATCCTCGCCACCTGGAACGTCGTGCGCGCGGAGACCGAGGCCGCCAAGTTTCGACGTATCAGCGGCGTCTTGACCAGGACGCTGGCGTCGGTGCTCCCCGACCGCGACGGGCACGACGTGCGGGTCACCGACATCCTCGATCGCCTCGCGGGCGAAATCGCCGAGGGTGTCGAACAACCGGCGGTGCGCGCGAGCCTGCACGCCACCTTGAGCAAGAGCTACCTGGCCCTCGGGCTCTACCCGGAGGCCGAGCGCGAAGCCCGAGGCGCCATCGATCTCTGGCGAGGTCGGCTACGCGACGGTGACCCGGAGCGGCTCGAAGTGGTCGACGTCCTCGTGCGGGTGCTGATCGAGCTGGATCGGTTCGACGAGGCCTTGGATGCGCTCGTCGCGGGTCTCGAAGAAGCACGCGCGGAGCATGGAGCCGACGATCGCCAGACCCTGAAGTTCGAGCTCCTGGTGACATCCATCGACCTTCGTCGCTCGAACCTGAGCAAGGCGGAAGACGGCATCCACGACCTGTACGACCGGTGCCTGGCACGGTTCGGGACCGACGACTCCCTGACGCTGTCGGCCTTGGAGCTCATGATCGATGTGCTGCGCTCCCGTTCGGACCTGGCGGAGGCTGCCGCGAATGCGCGCACGCTCGTCGAAGCGCACCGACGGATCTTGGGCCCCGAGGCTCCCGCGACACTCCTCGCCACGACTCAGCTCGCGCGCATCGAACGGGACCTCCGCCATCTGGACGTCGCCGAAGAGCTGCTCACGGGGCAGATGAGCTCGCTCGTCGAGACCTTCGGCGAGGACCACGACCGCGTTCTCTCCGCGATGAACGATCTCGGCGTCGTGTATTTCGAGACTCGCCAGTGGGCCCGCGCCGAGAACCTGTTCGTCCACGTCCTCGAGAAGACGGAAGAGCGTTTCGGGCCAGACCACAGCCAGGCCCTCCTCCTGCGGCGCAACCTCGAAACACTTCGCGCGACGGAGGGCTACTCCCCGACCAGCGTGGCTTCGCTCAGGGAGGTGTACCAAAGCACGCTCGCCCAGCTGGGGCCCGACCACATTCGTTCCCTCGGCACCGAGCGCAACCTGGGCTTCCTGCTCCTGCAGCTTGGCAAGGTGGACGAGGCGGAGCCCTTTCTGACGCACGCACTCGCCACGTGTCAGCGCGTGCTCGGAGAGGACCACCTCCTCACTCTGCACAGCATGGGGAGCCGCGCCTACCTCCACTTCGTGCTCGCCGAGTACGAGGCCGCGATCCCACTGCTCGAGGTGGCGCACGCAGGCTACGTCCGACGCCTCGGGCGCGAGTCCCAGGACGCGCGCGGGACCGAGGCCAACCTGGGTGCCGCCCTCGTGACACTGGGCCGCTACGAAGAAGCCATCCCGATCCTGGCGGAGAGCTTGCGAGTCCACCACGAGGTGCTGGAACCGGACGACCCCGGCCTGATCGTCATGACCATCAACCTGGGCGAGGCGTTGATGCGCAATGACGACCTGGCCCAGGCTGAGGAGGTGTTTCGCGAGGGCCTCGAGCACGGGTTGGAGCACCTCGGTTGGGACCACGCCAACACCCTGCACTGCCAGGGCCTCCTCGCCAGGGTCGTGGACCTGCGCGGACGAGGTGAAGAGGCGTCGGAAATCTTCGCGGAGGTCTTCGCTGGTCCCGTCGTCGCGACCTCCCTGCCCGACAGCATCCATGCGGCCCTGCGCCTGAGCTACGGCGTCACGCTCGCGGGCCTGAGTCGCTTCCCCGAGGCCGAGCGGCAACTCCTCCTCGCGCACGAGATCGAGACGAACAAGTCCACGGTGAAGTGGCTCGCCGAGCTCTACAAGCGCTGGGAGCGGCCCGACGACGCGTCGGTGTGGCGTGCGCGCCTCGACGCCGACGACTGAGCCACCCTCCGGAACGGGCTCGGTAGCTCCCACGCGGACTGATCGGAGGCCAGACGGCGCTCAGCGGGGCCGCAACGCCGCGGACACCAAGAAATTCTTGTCGGGTTTCTCAGGCGGTTTTCGGGGAGTACATGCAACGGCTCCGCGACGCCCGCGGGGTCAGAGAACAGCACGGAGGACGATCCCGATGACCATTTCAAGCAGCCTGACTTGCGGCGCTCTCGCTGTCACCACGCTCCTCGCCTCCGTCGAGCCGGCGACGGCCCAGGTGACGACAGCGGTGACGACAGGGCGGGCGCCATTCGCATACTCGCTGGTGCCGTACTGGATAGAGCTCGGCCCGTTGCCAGGGGCCGGTCCCGAGATCACCCAGTTTGCGCGATCAGCCGATAGCGACCGGATCTACGCGGTCAGCCGGGCCGGCATCCTCGCGTCCTTCGACCGCGGAGTGACTTGGGAGCTGCGCTCGCGCTACAGCACGGCGGTCAATGGCTACGCCTACCTGGCCGCGTCGCCGACCGACGCCGACACACTGGTCAGGGCGGGCTTCCTCGGGGCACTCGAACGAAGTGTCGATGGCGGCCAGACATGGCTGACACCGGCGGTCCCGCCGGGTGGTACGTTCCTTCGCTCACCGCAATTCGCGGGCCCCGACACGATCTACGTCTCGTCCACTCTCGAGATCTGGCGTTCGCTCGATGGCGGAGATCATTTCGAGCAGGTGCTCGATCTCATGGGCGGGGCATGCGTACAAGTGCACGTCGACGCGAACGATCCGCTGCACGTGTATGCCGCGGTCGATGGCAGCCTGTTCGAGACCGTCGACGGGAGCGCGAGCTGGACCCAGAAGCCGATGCCAGGGGGATACGCGCTCTCGTTCGCCGTGGACCCGACGGACGGTGACCGCGTGCTGTTCGGCAGTTCGGGGATTCACCTCACCACGGACGGCGGCGACACGTGGTCCGACATCTCGCCAGCGCTGTCCACCTACGTCGACTCGCTCGCTTTCGATCCCTTCGACCCCCTGCGCTTCTACGCCAGCCTCCGCAGAGAGGGTCTCGCGGTCACCGACGACGGCGGTGCGACCTGGACCGTCATCACCGACCCCGGGCTCGACGCCTCCGGCCAGAACGCCTGGGCGATCCTGCCGAGCACCGCGCACGCCGGCGAACTCGTCGTCGGGACGCCCGGCGGTCTGTTCCGCTCAACCGACTCCAGTGGGACCTTCGCGCGAGTCAACAACGGGCTCGACGCGTACGCGACTGTGCGCGCGCTGGCGGTCGATCCGTTCGACGCGACGCATCTGGTTGCGCTCACTGGCGGCTCGGCTCTCGTTTCGCACGATGCGGGAGCGTCATGGATCGAGAGCATCGGCATCGTGGGCCTGTGGTCGTACGACATGGCGGCCGACCGCGCGATCCCGGGACGCTTCTACGCCGGCAACTGGAACGGCGGCATGTGGCGTAGCGACGACGGTGGGCACACGTTCTACGAGTCCGACTCGAGCGCGCCCTCCTTCATCAAGCTCGCTGCCCACCCGACCATCGGCGGCCGCGTGTTCGGCGCGGGCACCGGGCTGCAACGCAGCGACGATGGCGGGCTGACCTTCGTCCCGACGAGTGCCCCGCTCGGCTGGTCCTGGGCCACGGCCATCAGCCCCGCGGACCCCGACGTCATGTACGTCTCGGGCGTGTCCAAGCTCCTGCACTCGCTCGACGGCGGCGTCACCTGGCAGGACGCGACCACAAAGCCCGCGGGAATCGTGCGGGAACTCCTCGCGGACCCACTCGACCCGAACCGGGCCTACGCCACGGTACCCGGGGATGGGCTCTACCGCACCGACGACCACGGTGTGAACTGGACACGCATGGCGTCGGCGTTCGAGTGGTCGGGTACGGCCACGGTGCCGGACTTCGATCGGAGTCTCCTGATCGCCAATGACATATTCAGGTACGAGGCGCACCTCTCTCCCAACGCGGGCGCCACCGCGGGAGCGTTCCGTCGGGGTCTGCGGAGCACCCTCCTCGACTTCGCCAACGCGCCGACGAGGCTCTTCGCCGGGACGTCTGGACAGGGCGTGGTGGAGCTTCACCACTGAGCGGGCGCGGGGGACCAGTCCCTCCGGAAGACCGATCGACGCCGATCAGGCGGGTGGACCGCATCCCTGCAGCCCCGTCGCCGCCAGCCGCGGCCTCCTCCCAAGTCCCTGCGAGGCCAGAGTCCCGGGAAGCACGCGCGGGACTCTGCTAGGATTCGTGACCGAGTCCTGGGAGGCTCTCGGGCAGGAACAAGACGCCCGCTCCATCTGGCCCTGTACCACACTGGCTCGGAAGCGCTCCGACTTCCACACGTACCGACAGCAGGAGGAACCGAGGATGATCAAGACGATACCCCTGTGCGCCCTGCTCGCCCTGTTGACACACAGCTGCGCCACCGAGAGCCACAGGACGGTCGAGACGCCGACGGTCGCCACGTTCGGCACCCAGTACTCCGGCCCCCGGCACACGCTGGCCATCGGCCGGTTCGCCAACAGCTCGCCCTACATGCGCGGAATCTTCACCGACGGTGACGACCGCCTGGGGGGACAGGCGAAGACGATCCTGAAGACGCACCTCTCGCAGACGAACCGCTTCGACCTGGTCGACCGCGCCAACATGGCGCAGCTCGAGAGCGAGGCCGCCCTGCGGGGGGATACTACCGACATCGCGGGTGCCGAATACGTGCTCACCGGTGAGGTCACCGAGTTCGGTCGCAAGACGACCGGAGACCGACAGCTATTCGGGCTCCTGGGCCGCGGCAAGAAGCAGTTCGCCTATTCCAAGGTGTCCCTGAACGTGGTCGACGTACGCACCTCGCGCATCGTTCACTCGGTGCAGGGCGCGGGGGAGTACGAGCTGGGCAACCGCGAGGTGCTCGGCACGGGCGGAACGTCCGGATACGACTCGACCCTGAACGGAAAGGTGCTCAACCTCTCGATCACCGACGCGGTGAACAAGCTCGTCGCTGACCTCGAGAGCGGCATGTGGGGCACGCCTGGAGACGGACAATGATCGCGAGCCTCTCCCGCGCGACGGCGAGCGCTGCCGCGCTCCTGCTCGGCGCCTGCGCGGCCCCCGAACTGTACTACTGGGGCGACTACGAGGACTCGGTCAGGCGCGTGTCCAGCGAGACCGAGGGGTTCGACGTCGTCGCCGAGACGGACTTGCTCGAAACTACGCTCGAGAAAGCCCAGAACAACGACAAGGCGGTGCCCCCCGGATTCCACGCCCACCTGGCCTACCTGCTCTACATGCGCGGGGACGTGGAGGGCGCCGTGCGACAGCTGGAGACCGAGAAGTCGCGCTACCCCGACAGCGCGAAGCTCGTCGACTTCCTGCTGAACCGGATGTCCACATCCAAGGCACCCTGAGGAGGCACGCGATGCCGGTTCGAATCCAATGTACCCCGCTCGCGGCCGCCCTGGCGTTCTACGCCCTCGCGGCGACCGGCTGCCAGGCCGAGCCCTTCGACTACACGCTCTTCCACGAGCACCCGCCGCGCTCGATTCTGGTCCTACCGCCAATGGACGACACGATGGAGGTGGACGCGAGCTACGCGTATCTCGCCACCGTCACGCATCCGATCGCCGAGCGGGGCTACTACGTGTTCCCGGTGGCCGTCGTAGCGAACATGATGCGCGAGAACGGCCTCCCCGGACCGGCGGAGATGCACGGGGTCTCGCTCGCGAAGATCGACGAGATCTTCGGGGCCGACGCCGTCCTCTACCTGACGCTGTCGGACTGGGGCACGAGCTACTCCGTGCTCAGCTCGGCCACGCGCGTGACGGTGGAGGCCCGACTGGTCGACGTGAGTACCGGGACGGAGATCTGGAGCGGCAACGCGACGGCGGTCCAGGGCTCGAACTCCGGATCGGGCGGCCTCGCGGACATGCTCGCGTCCGCGATCGTGAACCAGATCGCGAGCTCGATCCACGATCCCTCGGAGGACGTGGCGCGCCAGGCCAACGGAACGCTCTTCGACACGAAGGGTCAGGGGCTTCCGCCCGGACCGTACCACCCGGACTTCGGAAGCGAGTAGCGGAGCGCCGGTCCCGTCGGGCAGCCGTGCCGCAGACCGCCACGGTCGGCGCAGATGATTCCCGACGTCGATGGTATCGCCGTGGTGGAACTCTCGCGGAGTCCCAGGAGCGCAATGGAATGGTTGACCCGGGCTCGGCGTTCAGCGCAGAGCGCAAGGGGAAACCCCTATTTTGCCAAGAAAACTGGGGGGGGGCTGGTGGCGCGAAAGATCGCTAACCTTCAGCATCCAGCCACTCTGTCCCGGACGGAACCGGACACTTCGTCCGCCAAGCATGGGGCGGGAAGGCTCAGGTCGGCGCGCATCAGCCCTTCCTGGAAGAGTCATTCAGCTAGCGACCACAAGCACGAGGAGAAACATGTGGCATTCAAGTTCCTGATGGTTATCGGCTTGACCACCTGCGCCGGCGCATCGACGAGCGTTGGTCCCGACGCGAGCTCCCCAACTCCGAGCGCCCCCACTCCCACGGCTGACAAGCCCAACATCATCATCATCTGGGGCGACGACATCGGGATCACCAACCTCAGCACATATTCGGATGGGTTGATGGGCTACCAGACATCCAACATCGACCGCATCGCGGACGAGGGCATGAGGTTTACCGACTACTACGCTGAGCAGAGCTGCACGGCAGGACGGTCGGCATTCATCACAGGCCAGGCCGTCTTCCGCACGGGCTTGAGCAAGGTCGGCTTGCCCGGCGCCAAGCAGGGCCTGAGCGACAAAGACCCGACGATCGCTACGCTCCTCAAGGGACAAGGGTACGCGACTGGACAGTTCGGCAAGAATCACCTTGGAGACCGCAACGAGTTCCTGCCCACCGTGCACGGCTTCGACGAGTTCTACGGCAACCTCTACCACTTGAACGCGGAAGAAGAGCCGGAAGAGGTCGACTACCCGAAGAACCCGGCCTTCAAGGCCAAGTACGGGCCCCGCGGCGTGATGGACTGCCTGGCCAGCGACAAGGACGACCCGACCGTCGACCCGCGCTTCGGCCGCGTGGGCAAGCAGATCATCAAGGACACCGGTCCGCTGACCCGCAAGCGCATGGTCACGATCGACGACGATATCGCAGCGCGAGCTCAGGACTTCATGCAGCGCCAGGTGAAGGCCGAGAAGCCCTTCTTCCTGTGGGTCAACTTCACGCACATGCACCTGTGGACGCACACCAAGCCCGAGAGCCTGGGCCAGGCCGGGGAGTTCCAGGGCTTCTACCACGACACGATGATCGACCACGACAAGAACGTCGGGTCCATCCTCGACGAGATCGACAGTCTCGGCATCGCCGAGAACACGATCGTCATGTACGGCACCGACAACGGTCCGCACATGAACGCCTGGCCCGACGCGGCGATGACCCCTTTCCGTAACGAGAAGGGCACCGGTTGGGAGGGCGGGTTCCGCGTGCCGGCGATGGTGCGCTGGCCCGGCAAGATCAAGGCCGGCACGGTCTCGAACGAGATCATGTCGAACCTCGACTGGGCGCCGACCTTGCTCGCGGCGGCGGGCGTCCCCGACGTCAAGGAGCAGCTATTGACCGGCTACGAGGTCGACGGCGAGACGTACACGGTGCACCTGGACGGCTACAACTTCCTGCCCTACCTCACGGGTGAGGAGCAGGCCGGCCCGCGTATCGAGTACTTCTATTTCTCGGATGACGGCGACCTACTCGCCCTGCGCCACGGCAACTGGAAGATGCACTTCAAGGTGCAAGACGCGCCGGGCACGATGGAGGTGTGGCAGAGGGAGTTCAGGGGCCTGCGCCTCCCTTACATCATGAATCTGAGGACCGACCCATTCGAGCGCGCCACAATCACCTCGAACACGTATTGGGACTGGTACATCCGGCACGTGTTCCTGCTGGTACCGGCGCAAGAGGTGGTCGGAAACTTCCTCGCCACCTTCAAGGAGTATCCGCCGCGTCAGAAGGCCGCGAGCTTCACGATCGACCAGGTCATGGACCAAATGCAGGGCGTGCAAGGCCACTAGACGAACGTGGGACTCGGTGGGTGCGTCCCGCGCATCCACCGAACATCATTGCACTCGAGCGAAGCGACACTCAGGGAACTTACCCGCGTACTGGTCTGGATACGCACATCTCGACCACGCAAGATGGATACCAGAGCGATAATCATGAGATTGAACGCAGGCACAATATCGCACGTAGCTACGGCACCGGCACTGCTCGGGTTGTTCGCGCTCGCATGTTCCCCGACTGAGAGTATCCCGGCCAATGGGGGCCACGGAGTACGGAGCTACTTCGGATTCCTCCCTGGAAACACCACGGCCTGTCGCCTCGTAGTAGCCGGCATCTGCACGCTCGACACCCCCCACACTTTCCAAGCCGCGTAGACCGAGAGAATCCTGGCCAGGCGGCCGCATGAAGACTCCCACCCCGGAGGACGCGCGCGACATGGGCGAGCAACCCATCGCGCGCCTGATGGCTGAGCGCGGCCTGAAACCGAGTGACCTCGTCGCCGCGTCGATCGAACAAGTCACGCACAAGATGGTGACGCGTGCGATGAAAGGCCGACGCCTGACGGCGAACACGATGGGCAAGGTACGACGGGCCTGGGATCTGGCCGCGGCGAGCACTCACCGCCGGAGCGATCTCTTCAACTACGAACCCTAGGGCCCGTTCGGGAATAAGTGCTAGGTTTCGCCGACCCTCGCCGCCCCTGGCTGCGTTGCGGGGTCCCCTTCGAGTATCCAGCGCATACGAATCAATGCGCCTTGCCAAGAACGACGATAGCTCGCCGAAACCTAGCACTTGTTCCCGGACGGGCCCTTGGCTGCCCAAGTCGTTTCGGAGTCGTTCGATGATGGAGGCCGGAGGACCCGCCGCGCGGTCATGACCGTTCGAGTCGGGCTCAGCCCAAGGTGCTCACGCGCTGGATCGTCCAGTACATGGCGACGGCCCCGATCCCGTAGGCGGGCACCCACTCGGCCCAGCGCGGGGGTGCGGTGACGACGCGGCGCGCGAGGGCGAGGAGCGTCAGGACGGCCGCGACGAAGAGCAATTGACCCACTTCGACGCCCACGTTGAAGAGGCACAGGGCCAACGGAATGGCGTGGCCGGGGAGCCCGACCTCGTACAGGGCGCCGGCGAATCCCAGGCCGTGGAGCAGCCCGAACACGAGTGCCACGATCCATGGCGAGCGAGCCGTGAGGCCCACCTGCCCGCGCAGGCCGTGCACGATCTCGGCCGCGACGAAGACGATGCTGAGCGCGATCACGGCCTCGACCGGCGCGCCCGGCACGCTCACCCAGCCCAGGGTGGCCGCGGCGAGAGTGATGCTGTGCGCCACGGTGAAGGCGGTGATCGTGGCGAGCAGGCGCCGGCCGCCCTTCACCAGCATGAGCAGAGCGAGCACGAACAGGAGGTGATCGATGCCGCCGAGGATGTGCTCGACGCCCAGGGCGAAGTAGGTGCCGGCCAGCGCTCGCAGGGTTGGAGTCGCGGCCAGCACCAGGCTCGGCTGCGACGGCTCGATGCGGTTCACCAAGGTCGTCCCGTCGAGTCGCTCGACCCGCACCAGCACGTCGGTCATCGTGGACCGCAGGCCGTCGATGTGGATCTTCTGGCCCGTCAGGCCGCCGGGGTGGCGCACGCTCCAGCGCTCGATGAACGCGCCGCCGACGAACAGCCCGCGGTGTTCGCTGGTCTCCTCGGTGCTCGCCGGAAAGCGCACATGGATGCTGAGCCGCATGTCGTTTCCCGCCGCCGGCACCTTCCAGAGAACGTCGTAGGTCTCTGCCCCAGTCTGCCTGAGTTGGAGGTAGCCCGGCCGCATCTCGTGCGCCAGCGCAGGAGCGCTGAGCCAAGCGAGCGCGATCAGGGCCAGGGTGAGGAGGCGTCCCATCAGCGCGGATCCACGCCCATCGATTCAGGCCACGCGATCAGCACCTCGTAGCGCGCCACGAGCTGCTCGTAGAAGCGACCGGACAGCGCCTTGCGCTGGGCGAAGGCCCGGTCACGCTCCACCTCCGCGCGCACCCCATCGATGTCCGGCAGCTCCTCGGGCGTGTAGGCGTCGATGAAGACCAGGTGCCAGCCGTAGGCGGACTCGATCGGTCCGGCCCACTCGCCCGTCGGCACCTCGGCCAGGTCCCGCGCGAAGTCCCGGCCGAAGATCCTCTCCAGCACATCGGCGGCAATGTCAGGGTAGGCGTGTTCGAGCAGCGAGACGTCCCCGAGCGGACCCGGGTCGATGGTCGCGTCCGCCGCGCGCAGTTCCGCCAGGAGCTCTTCAGCGTCCGCCGGCAGGGAATCGCCGCGGCGCTCCGGGTTCAGGTAGAGCTGGCGAAAGCGGAAGCGCCCGGGCCGCGTGTAGGATTCGGGGTGCTCCGCCAGCCACTGGACAAGTTGCTCCTCGCTCGCCTCGGCCAGCTCGGCGATGTCGTTCACCACGAACTCCATCTTCTGACGCACCCGGCGCCGGATGATCGTGTCGTCCTGGTCGACCCCCAGCGCAACGCCCTCGCGGTAGAGTGCCTCCTCGAGCACGTAGTCGTCCACGAGCCCGCTCAGTTCCGCCGTGGTGGGAGGGCGCTGCCAGGTCTTCCCGAAGAGCGCCGCGAGGTTTTCGATGCGTCCCTGCGAGACCACGATCGTGCCGGCGCCGGCCTGGGTCGTGCGCTCGCTCAGCTGGGCATCGATGGCGAAGAAGGCGCCCCCGAGCAGGACGAAATGGAGCAGGGGCTCCTTCAACACGCCCTTCATCTCGATGGCGTGTACCAGATGGGCGAGGTGTACGCGCGCTCCTGGTGCGTCAAGGGCACCTCGTCCGGCAGCTCGATCCCGAATCGGAGGGCCTCGTACGCCGTCCAGCGCGGGGTGGGAATCTCGATCACGCGCACGTAGTAGAAGGCACGCAACTCCGGATCGAAGTCCGGATCGGTCCACACTGTAATGAGCTCCGGCGCACCGATGGAGTTGACCCATGTGGCGCGCCCCGTGTCCACGGTGTTCCCGACGGAGGGGAGCTTGCCGTCCGGGCCCGGTCGGCGATCGCCGCTCCAGACCACGTCGTGGACCTTCTCGTGGACCTGCCCCTCGCTGTCCATCCAGCCCTTGATGATCTGAATCCGATCGAGGTTTCCGCTGTAGGGGTCTCTCATCGCCGCCACCAGGAAGCTCGGCGACTTGCCACCGGGAGCATTCCTCAGGTCGCCGCCCATCGGCACGCCTTTCTCGTACCCGACGCCTGCGGGCAGGCGCGTGTGCGTGTCCTCTTCGATGAAATCCCATCCGCCGAAGAAACGCACGACGATCCGAGAGCCGGTCGTCGCGTAGGCCTCCTTGCGCTTCATCGCGTCGAAGATGGCCTCACGGGTGTTCTCGGTCGCCCAGACGGCGGCCCGGCCGGCGGCCGCCATCTGCCACCCCACGACCGTGAAGTCGGGGTTCGGCGCCTTGATCACGATGTGCTCCCAGCGATGCGGTCCTGGCTCGACCCCGGAGTGCTTGCCGAAGAAGTTCTCCTCCTCCGCCGTGCTCAATGCCGTGTGGGAATCCGTTCCACCGACCATCCCGAACTTGAAGGGGTTGACGCCCAGTCGCTCCTCGATCAAGAGACCCGTCTTGAGTGCTTCTCGGGCGTACTCCCAGCGGAGCATCTCGGGTTTCTTCGCCTCGGTTCCATTGAGATTCGAGCGATCCCAGGTATCGAAGTCTGCGAACTCATCGTTGGGAGACAGCATGGGGTGCGCTTCGCCATCCCCCTTGATCTGGGTGACTTCGTAGAGGACTTCGAAGTGAGCTCGCAGCTCGGCCAGCTCTCGAGACAGAGGGGTACCATCGGATGCCTCGAGCCTGAACATGCGGCCATTCGACAGGTTGCCGTTGTGCGCGATTGCGATGACTTCGCCGCCCGCCGTTTTTTCGAACTCGGCGAGCGCGTACCACAGGTCCTCTGGATTCTGACTGTCGAATTGCGAGAAGGGCACTGTTCGATTGGCGACACTCGCGTCGTCCCGAAAGATGACGTTACGATGCAGGTTGGTCCCTCCCATGGTGGTGTACTCGTACCCGATCAATGCCGTGAAGCGCCCGGGCTCGTTGTACCGATCCGCAAGTGCCGTGTATCTCCTCCACGCGTCTCGAACGATCCGTTCACTCTCGATCGGCGGATCCTTGTGCGACAGCGTGCCCACGATCTCCATGGCGGTCGCGAAGACCTGATCGTAGTCGCCGCTCGTGAGACCGTCGTACCACTTCTTGCCAATCTCCTGACGGAGGATCTCCGGGTTGCCCTTCAGCAACTCGGGCATCAGTCCGTACATCTCGGCGTGGTCCGAGATCACGAGGAAATCGAGCGGTCGCGAGAGCTTGACACGCAAGCCATGGGTAGTCGTTACCTCCTCGCCTCGCGCGAATCGATAGGCGTCTTCCTGCCCGACGGTGCACATCGTCCCGGCGTCCACGGAAACTGATGTGTGCAAGTGCTGGTCTCCCCACATGACCCGGGTGGGGTAGCTGCGTCCCGCGTAGGGCGAGTACTCCTGCTTGCCGTGAACATGGGCAACGGCATCCTTGTCCGGGGTGTGATCCTGGGCCGATGCACTCACGGCCAGCACCACGAGACCGCACGCTATCGACGCGCAAACCGGTGTCTGTCTCATGTTCATAGTCTTGTTGCTCTGGAGAACTCGAGGATTCGCCTCGCCGGAGGACAGTAGACCCAGGCGGTTACGCCACAAGGATCTCCGTCACCGGACAGGCGTGTACCAGATCGGCGAGGTGTAGGCCCGTTCCTGGAGGATCGTCTCGGCGCCCTCGGGGATCTCGACGCCGAAACGGAAGGCGTCGTAGACGACCCAGCGCGGGGTCGGGATCTCGAGCACCCGGGCGTAGTAGAAGGCCCTCTGCGCAGGGTCGAAGTCCGGGTCGGTCCAGACCGTGGCGAGCTCCGAGGCGCCGATGGTGTTCAGCCAGTTGGCGGCCGCGATATCGACCGTGTTGCCGACCGGAGTCGCGCAGCGCCCGTCCTGATCTATCTGCCGACCGCCGGACACGGACACGTCGTAGACCCGCTCGTGGGTCGTGCCGTCCGCATCGAGCCAGCCCTTCACGATCTGGATGCGGTCGAGGTTGGCGCCGATCGGATCGCGCAGGGCGTAGACCATGAAGTCCGGGCCGCCCTCGCCAGTGCGCGGCCGCAAGTCGCCGCCCATGGGGACGCCCTTCTCGTAGCCCCGGAAGGCGGGTTGGCGGCTGTTCAGGTCCGCGTCGGTGAAGTCCCAGCCCCCGAAGAGGCGCACGACCATCCGCGGACCGGTGGTGGCGTAGACCTCCTTGCGGGCCATCGCGTCGAAGATGGACTTGCGCGTGTTCTCCTGGGCCCAGACACCGGCGAGCCCGGCGGCCGACAGTTGCCAGGCGAACAACTCGCCCTGGTCCGTCTTCATGAACGGGTGGGTCAAGCGCTCGGGCGAGGGCTCGTAACCCGTGTGCTTGCCGAAGAAGTTGTCCTCCTGGGCCGTGGCGAGACCGGTGTGGCTATCGGTCGCGCCGATCATGCCGAACTTGTAGGGGTTGGTCCCCAGCTTCGCCTCGAGCGCCAGGCCATTCTTCAGGGCCTCGCGGGCGTACTCGCCGGCGAGCATGGCATCGGTCTTTGCTTGGCTGAGGTCGAGGTTACCCACGTCCCAGGTCTCGAAGTCCGCGAACCCGTCGTCGGGGGACAGCACCGGGTGCGTCTCGCCGTCGCCCTTGATCTGGGTGACCTCGTACAGGGGCTCCCACTTGGACCGCTGCTCGACGTAGAACCGGTCGAGCTTGCGGCCCGTGTACTGCGCATCGACCGGGAACATGATCCCGTTGGAGAGGTTGCCGTTGTGGGCGATCGCCAGGACCGAGCCGCCGGTCTTCTCCTCGTAGACCTCCATCCACTTGTAGAGCTCGAGCGGGTCCGGGCTGCCGACCGGTGCCTGGGTCGTGTAGGGCACGATCTGCCGGGCCCGGTCCCCGTTGTCCCGGAAGATCACGTTGCGGTGCATGTTGGCGCCCTTGACGAGGGACGTCCATTCGAAGCCGATCAACGCGGTGAACCGGCCGGGATCGTTGTACTCCTCCGCCGTATCGACGACCCCTTTCCAGATGCTCTCGTACTTCTTGGAGCCCGGTGAATAGTTGGCGAACATCTCCGGATCCATCTCGGCCTGGGAGAAGGTCTTGATCAGATCGAGGGCGGCCTGCACCGCCTCCGCGCCGCCCGCCTTCATGCCCGCGGCCCAGCGCCGGCCCTGTTCGGACTTCATGATCTCCGGCGCGCCCGCGGCGATGTCCTGCACCATGCCCAGCCCGTCGGAGTGGTCCGCGATGACCAGCCAGTCGAGGGGCCGGGAGAGCTTCACGGGCTGTCCGCTGGAGGCGATGATCTCATCGCCCCGCGCGAACTGATACGCATCCGCCACGCCGAGCCGACAGCCGAACAACCCGGCGTCCAGGGACAGGCCCGTGTGCAGGTGGGAGTCGCCCCACAGGGGTCGGCTGGGGAAAGTCCGGCCGGCGTACGGCGAGTAGGCCTTGCCCGAGTACACGTCCGTCAACTCCTGCTCGGTCGGAGTGAGTTGCGCCGTGGCGGGACTCGAGAGTGCGAGCAGACCGAGCGCGGTGGTCGCGAGGAGGGTCTTCATCTTGAATGTTCCTGCTTTGCGTGGGAATTCGCAGCGGGGCGTACTTGCCGATGGGTGCAAGTGCGGCAGCACCTGCGGCCAGGGGCTTCGAGCGCCTCGGCATTCTAGCCCTTGCCCATGACATGCGTGCTGCTCCAGAGCATGAATTCATGACACCCCACGGCACGCGGGCTTGACGAGCCTGGCCGCTTCCGCATGCTCTCCCAGAACCAAGGGTTATCCCTGAAGAATCTCGCGGTCGTCGCATCAGCTCTGGAACCCACGCTCGGCAACGCTCGACAAACGTCGCTCATGGACTCACTGCGCTACCCACTTCTGATGCTCTTCGCGTCGATGCTCGCAGGATGTTCCTCCGCCGGCAGGAGAATCTGGCAGGACCGGGAGTCACCAGGTTTCTCCGCGACGGAACCGGTGATCGCGGAAGAAGACGAGATAGCGAGAGAACTCGCGAACCCGACGAGCACGCTCGGGAAGATGACCTTCAACTTCGACCACGTCGAGTACGACGGTGACCGGCCGAATGCCGGCCGCCAGGATTCCAATGTGCTCCTCTTCCAACCGAGCTTGCCCTACCCGCTCGAGACCGGGTTGAGTCTCTTCGTCCGACCGGCGATCCCCATCATCTTCGACCAGCCGGTCTTCAACGGAACCGGTTTCGACGACGAAGGCGTCGAGTTGGGTGACATCGGCTTCGATGTAGGGTACGGAGGGCAAGTCGACGACTCCGGCCTGATCCTGCTCGGCGGCATCGTGGGGACCGCGCCCACTGCGACGCAGGATGACGTCGGCAAGCACCAGTGGTCGGTCGGCCCGGAGCTCCTGATCGGGCACTTGCAGGAGTGGGGGGCCGTGGGCTTCCTCGTGACGCACCAGTGGAACGTTGTCTCCACGTCCTCGTCGGCAGACAACGTCAATGTGACGGGTGGTCAGTACTTCTACACCTACCTCCTGCCCGATGGTTGGGCCATCGGTTCCGATCCGCAGTGGTCGTACGACTGGGATGCGGACGGGGGCGACCGCCTCACGTTGCCCCTCGGAACCGGGATCAGCCGGACTGTCATCTTCGGCAGGACCCCGTGGAAGTTCGCCCTCGAAGGCGCCTACTACATCGAGAGTCCCGATGCATTCGGCCCGGACTGGAGCGTTCGGCTGTCGGTGACGCCCGTCGTCTCACTGCCCTGGTGAGCAGAGGTACGGGGAGCCAGGCGACCTCACCGTGCATCAGGACCTCACGGTGGAGTGAGCGCGGCCTCCCGATTACGACGACTGCAGCGCACGACTTCAGCGAGCCCCCGCACCACGTGCCAGGCGAGGAGCGGCAAGACCAGTGTGGCGACTGCGTAGACCGCCGGGGCAGCCCAATCCCACGGGATGACGGCGCCGATGACCGGCACGCAGAGAGAGCCGAGGATCGGGATCAGGAGGATCCAGACGCGGAGTCTGGCGCGTCGTGACTCGTCCCTGCGGAACAGCATCGTCAGGCTCGAAGCGATTACGAGGAACGCGACGATCACGTAGGCACTCGAGAATGCCCAGAAGGAGCTCCCTCGAGCACGGAAGCCGAGGAACGCGCAAGCACTCGACGCTGCCCAGAAGTGGAGGCCTACGAACAGGACGCCGCGCTGCGCCCCGGGCATCCAGGGTGCCGCGAGCATGGCGAGCACGGGATTCCGCGGGATCCCGCGCGCGGATCGGACGGGCAGCGCGCTGCGCTCGGTGACAAAGAAAGCAGATGGAATAGCGAGACAGAGCAGGATCGACTGAGGGCCCGAGATAGGGAGCAGCGACCTCGATCCCATTACGATCACCGTGAACGGCATGGTCGCGGATCCCCCGGACAGCAGCAGCGAGCCTGGCATCCAAGACCCAGGCGATGAGATCAGCCAGAGGATCAGGACGTGGACGACGAGGCTCACGGACGTGAAGACGCGGAGCGCCGTCGAATGGTTCCCGTGCGCATGCTCGAGACGAGCGACGCCTGCGAGGATTGCGAACCCTGCGACGATTCCCTGCCCGGTGAAGAGCATGAGCAACGGGAGGGCAAGCGCTCCGAGCCCGACATTGCCCGTCTCGTTCATCAGGAACGCCAGCGTACCGGTCGTCCTGAGGGCGTTCACACACGCGAAGACCAGGAGCATCAGGCACACCGGCCGAAGCGCGCGGCGCTCAGCGAATGTGCCGAGCGCGAGGGCGACAGCACAGAGCGTCACGGACTGCACGAAGACGCTCGCGACTTGCCACAGGACAGTCCCGATATCGACGCCACGCATGAGGAACGTCAGGACGAGGAACGGCAGGAAGCCCAGCACGAAGAGCAGCCCTTGGACCGCCGCCCACTGGAGCTTCCCGAGGAGCACCCTCAACGGGCACAGCCGGCTCAGCGCGAGATGATCGATCGCGCCCTCGTCCCATTCGCCGGCCATCGACTGAAAGCTCGCGATCGGCAGGTACACGTAGAGGACCGCCGCGAGCGAGAGCGTCAGGAATCCGAGGAGTGGAAGCCCGTTCTCGGCCTCCGAGTCGCTCAAGATGCAGAGCACGGTGATCAGGACCGCGAACACCTGGATCATCGTGAACCCCCCGGTGAACGACCGGCCGCGCATCGCCTGCCGCGCCTCCTTGACGAGCACGGGATTCAAGGCGTCGGTGAACGAGCTCAGAGCTGCGAGACGCTCGTGCAATTTGGGCACGAGCGCGATTCTACACGGGCGTGAGCAGACCGTCGCGCGCGAGGATCGTCCGGCACAACGCGTCGAGCGGACGCCCGACCGTCACCGAGACGAACCTGCCGCCGGCCCGCCGGCACTCGCGCGCCAGCCCGTCGGCGAGTCGCCCGAGGCGCGTCTCGTAGAGCTCGATGGTCCGCCGGTCGAGCACGAGGTCGAGCGTCCCGCCCGTCTCGACGTCCGTGAGGCGCAGCGCGCTGCCCTCTTCGGGTGTGGCGTCCGCCCGCCCGAGGACCTGCAGGAGCGCGATGCCGCCGGCGCGCGCCGCGAGTGGCCGCACGAGTCCACTCGCCTCGTGCGGCGAGAGGAAGTCCGAGACGAGGATGCGGATGGAGCCCTGCCGCAGCTCGGAGAGCGCGCCTTGCACGCTCTCCTGCAAGGGGCGCACGCCCGTGAATGCGAGGCCCTCCGACTGCAGTTGCTCCAGGCCGATACGTTCCGGCCGATCGGACGCGAGGAGCAGCCGCGCGGCGAAGCCGCCCGCGCGCGCGCAAGAATACAGCAGCGCCGCGAGGTCCACCGTGAGCTGGGCCTTCTCCGCGTCGACGCCCATCGACTTCGAGCCGTCGACGACGAGGTCGACGCGGGGCAGGATCTCCTCGCGATAGAGGCGCACCATGAGCTGATCCGTCCGGCCGTACGCTGCCCAGTCGAGATGCCGGACGTCGTCGCCCGGGACGTAGACGCGCCGGTCCTGGAACTCGAGCGATGCGCCGGTGCCCTTGCCCAGGCGATCGCCCGCCGGTCCGCGGTGCGGCGTCTCGGCGAGGCCGAGGCGGTAGCGCTCGGCGAGCGCGAAGGCTTCAGGACTCGGCGACGGCATCCGCGGCCTCGGGCTCGGTCTGTCCGCTCTCGGGAGTGCGCGAATCGCGCGCGAGCTCCGCGCGCTTCGCGCTCGCCTGCGAGACCTCCCGGATGCCCCGACCCATGCGGTAGAGGTTCAGGGCGATCGTGAGGGTCGCGAGGCCGGCGAGCAGCCTCCAGATCCCAGGGTGTGCATGGATCGAGTTCCATGTCCGCTCCATGAGGAATTCGGGGTTGCCCACGTGCCGCATGTTCACGAGGTTGTAGTTCCCGACGAAGAAGCCAAGGAGCGCGGGAACGAGTAGGAACACGAGCAGGAGGCCGGGGATGCTGACCCGCGCGATGACTCGGGCCTTGGGCCGATCCGTGAACGGCGCCTGGATCGCGGACGGGAGACCCAGATACACGATGGCGTAGACCGCGAGGGCAAGGACCGCCGGCACCCCGCTCGTGAGCATGCGCTCACTCGAACCCTTGAGCGACGCGTGCGCCAGGAAGCAGAAAGCGAGTATCCCGCCCGTGTGGAGGAGAAATAGAAGCATCCCGCGCCCGCCCCCCGGGAGCCAAGGGGTCGCGAGCAAGGCGAGCAGCCGGTTCCGAGGGACGCGCGGCGCCACGCGGCGCCCCAGGCGCTCGGGCTCCGTCACGAGATACATCGAGGGCAGGAGCGATCCGAGGAGCAATGCGATGATCATCGCGGACAAGGCACTCCGATCGACCCGAAACTGCATCATCATGCTCGTCATGAACCCGAGCGCGACGAGCAGGGAAGCCGTCAGGAGCACGCGGACGCCGGTCGAACGATTCTCCTCGGCGTGCGAGAGCATGTTGCACGCCACGCAGTAGCAGAACGAGGCCGCCATCGCGACGCCGACGACGAAGACGAGCATGGCCTGAACGGCCTCCGGGTCGCGCAGGTCGCCCGGAAAACGCAGGAGTTGCTCCGTGAAGACAATCGAGCCGCTCGTCACGCCGACGAGCACGGCGGCGAGCACGGCGAGCAGCACGACGCGCGCGAACCGCGCTTTGGACAGCGTCGAGAGCATGATCGCGAGCACCGTGAGTCCCGTGGAGCAGACGAACGACACGCCGAGCGCGACGATCACGGCGAACAGATCGATCCCCCTGAGCAGGAACGAGAGCACGAGGAACGGCGTGAAGGCCGAGTAGAAGAGCATCGCCTGGGT
>Ga0114950_10000591_pt1 | contig 25340 bp, 21 predicted proteins | sample N075metaG_FD_83503 | JGI IMG/M metagenome (GOLD analysis project Ga0114950, IMG submission 83503) | Deep subsurface microbial communities from Kermadec Trench to uncover new lineages of life (NeLLi) - N075 metaG | ecosystem: Environmental > Aquatic > Marine > Ocean trench > Sediment | place... | reverse complement strand
TCGACGTAACTCATGACGTAGACGACAAACATAACCCCCATCACATAACGCGTGTAGGGGTCTGCAAAGCCGATTCGCAGGGACTTGCCCAGGGAGGGCGATGTCGGGGGGGAATCCGTCAGCAGGGGGTCCTCGCGAATACACTTCGCATGATCGGCAGATCTCCTCGGGAAAGGCTGGGCAGGTCTCAGATTTTCGGATCACGTGGAGTATACGCGGCTGGGTATCGATGCAATTGCTTGGGCCCTACACTTTGTTCATGAAGAATCGGATCTCCTTTTTCGTCGTTGCAGCCATAGTGATCCTGATCTCCGGCGTGGATCCCGCGCACGCAGAAGATCCGAAGACCCGCGTCGCGGCACACGTCGAAGAGCGTCGTTCCGAATACGGTGACCTCGCACAGCAGATCTGGGAACGCTCCGAGGTCGGATACCAGGAGTTCGAGTCGTCGAAGCTTCTTCAGACGGCGCTTGCCAATGTCGGTTTTTCGGTCGATCCCGGTGTCGCCGGGATGCCGACCGCCTTCGTCGCGGAGTTCGGGAAGGGTCGACCGGTGATCGCGCTGCTCGCGGAATTCGATGCGCTTCCGGGCCTCTCGCAGTCACGCAAGCCCGTTCGTGAGCCGCGCCAAGACGTCGCGGCCGGCCACGCCTGCGGTCATCACCTGTTCGGAGCGGGCTCTGTCGCGGCGGCGATCGCGGTGGCCGATTGGCTCGGCGACACGGGTACGCCGGGAACCCTGCGTGTCTACGGAACGCCCGCCGAGGAGGGCGGGGCGGGCAAGGCCTACCTCGTGCGCGATGGCTTCTTCGAGGATGTCGACGTCGCCCTGCATTGGCATCCGTCTGACACGAACGGCGCGGGTATTCACGGAATGCTCGCCAACAAGTCGGCCAAGTTCCGGTTCCATGGGATATCGGCCCACGCTGCGGCGGCACCCGAACGTGCGCGATCGGCCCTCGACGGGGTCGAGGCCATGAACCACATGGTGAACATGCTGCGTGAGCACGTTCCGCAGGAGACGCGCATTCACTACGTGATCACCGCGGGCGGGCTTGCACCCAACGTCACCCCGGATTTCGCAGAGGTGTTCTACTACGTGCGGCACCCCGACACCGAGACGCTTCATTCGATCTTCGGGCGGGTCGTTGCGGCCTCGCTCGGTGCCGCGCAGGGGACCGGGACGCAGGTCGATCACGAGGTGATTCACGGTGCCAACCCACTCGTACCGAACGAAAAGCTCGCACGGGCGATGGACGCGAATCTTCAGGTCGTCGGTGGCGTGCGCTACAGCGCGGATGAGAAACGATTCGCGCGGGCGTTGCAGAAGAGCTTCCTCGGCGAAAAGCCTCCGATCTCGAAGGCCGAGAAGGTCGAGCCCTTCACGATATCAGGCGTCTTCCCGGGGTCGACCGATGTGGGGGACGTTTCTCAGGTGGTGCCGACCGTCGGTTTGTCGACCGCCACCTGGGTGCCGGGTACGCCGCCGCATTCCTGGCAGGCAGTGGCGTCCGGGGGCACGGAGATCGGGAACAAGGGCATGATCAACGCCGCCAAGACGCTGGCGATGACGGCCGTCGATCTCTATCTGGACAGCGAACTGATCGAGGCCGCTCGCGTCGAGCACCGGGAACGGGTCGGGCCCGATTTCGTGTATCGGCCTTTGGTAGGAGATCGTACGCCGCCGCTCGACTATCGCGCCCCGGCGGCTTCGAAGCGCGATTGACGCAGGCTGCGCGGCGGTCGACTCGGGGGATTCGGTTCCAGACAGCAACCCTCTTCCCCACTCCCTTCCCCACTCCCGAATTACATCCGGCGCCGATCGTGCAGAACTCGGGTCTGGTGCCCGATTTACGAAGTTTTTTGTAGCGAAATCACTTCGATTGACCGCGATCAGGACCCGTTCGCGGGCGGAATCGTCCTTTAGCTGCCACAAGCCATCCCCGACCCCCACTCAATCCTGTCCAAGGTCTGCACGTCAGGCACACCGGGAAGAGGACTCGCGGACAGATCGTTCGGGGGCCTGCCCGAGCGGGGAGGGTGCTTCGTTTGTCCAATAAGAGCAGGCCGACTCGAGTCGCCAACTGGATACGGCTCGTTCTGCATCCCGCGGTGTGTCTTTTGGTGTTCTTTCTGGCGCCCGGAGTCGGATACTCGCTGGGCATTTCGATCGTCGGGCTCTCGAGTTCGGGAGGCGACATTTCGGCGCTTGCGGTCGGTGATGTTCTGACGATCGATCTCGCATTGCATAACGAGACGCGTCTGGACGTGTACGGGGTGGGTGTTTCCGCCTGGGGATACGACCCGAATCGTGATGGAGTTGCGAACGACGGCCTGAGATTTGTCGGCGGAGCCTCATCCGAATCCGTGTTCAATGAGATTCGCCACATGGACGTTTCATTTGGCGGGATCACCAATTCCTGGCGCGAGCCCATCGAGAAGATTTACCAGGAACGAAACGCGGATCAGCAGTGGGTTGATCTCGGGTTGGTCGTTTCGATGATGGGTGCCATCACGATCTCGCCTGCGAGCGGGGACGGAAGTCTCGATGTGGGGCTCGGAGGGGGTCTGGTTGGGCAGGGTGATCATCATATCCGGGTGATGTTCGAGGCTGTGTCGCTGCTGGATTCAACGGAGCTGACGCTCAACTTCGGAGTGGGTAATCCGACCTGCCAGACCGCCGTGAGTCTCTGCAACGGCCATCGGGGCGCGGTGGTGCTGGGGGAGGGGGGACGACCGCTTCCCTTCGAGAATGCGTCGCTGCTGGTCTCGATCCTTGCGGATCCGAGCTTCGAGCTGCCCGTAGAACAGCCGGCGCCTAGCGAGCCGGATCCGGGAAGCGAGCCGATGGACGACGACTCCGGACAGCCGTCCTCTCCAGTCCCGGATTCAATCTCAGAACCCCCTTCGGTGATTCCCTGGACACCGCGTTCATCTGGGCCGACCTATTCGTGGACCGGTGAGCCGTATCTGCAGACCACTTCGATTGCAGGAAACGTCATTCCGGAGCCTGGAACGGGGCTCTTGTTAGGGATGGGACTGTTTTTCTTGTCGGCACGGAGAGATCGGTCAACCGGCTGACGGGCTCCCGCCTCCCTCGGTTGCCTCGGCACCCAGATCTTTCCGACTCGCCCAAGCTCGGTGTCGTTCCGTTTCTTCCGTGCCAACTTCGAGCGGGCTGCGATCGATCGTTCTCGGAAAAAGGCGAGAGGGAATTTCTGCCGGTGCTCGAGATCGGCGTAGGAGTCGAGAATGGGATTGGGACGTTTGGAAGGCAAGGTCGTGGTGCTGACCGGGGCTGCCCGGGGCCAGGGTGCTGCCGAGGCGCAGTTGTTCGCCGAGGAGGGGGCACGGCTCGTGATCGGTGACGTTCTCGACGACGAGGGCCGTAAGGTCGCCGAGTCGCTCGGCGATGATGTCCATTATGTCCATCTGGATGTGACCTGCGAAGAAGACTGGGCCGCCGCGACGAGCCGTTCCCTCTCGGAGTTCGGTCGAATCGATTGTCTAGTCAATAACGCGGGAATTCACGAGTCCAAATCCCTCGCGGAATCCACTCGCGCCGACTTCGAGCGGGTCCTGAGCGTCAATCTGACCGGGGCCTTTCTCGGGATCAAGGCCGTGATGGGCCCCATGCGGGACGCCGGCGGCGGCAGCATCGTCAACATCTCGAGCATCAGTGGCTACGGCGCGGTCTTCGGACAAGCGGCCTACTCGTCGAGCAAGTTCGGCCTGCGCGGGCTCACCAAGGCCGCAGCCATCGAACTCGGACCCCACGGAATCCGCGTCAACTCCGTGCATCCCGGGGTGATCGATACGCCGATGAACCAGGCGCCGGATGTCGCGGACGTCGATTTCGAGGGCATCGTGAGTGGCCTGCCCCTGCCGCGCCAGGGGACTGCCGAAGACATCGCGAAGCTCGTACTCTTTCTGTGTTCCGACGAAGCCGCGTATTCCACCGGCAGCGAGTTCATCGCGGATGGTGGGTTCATGGCCTCGCCGTGACTGCTGAGCCAAGGCGGGGCGTCGGCATAATACGAATGGTCGTCCGTCTCGAACGCGAGCGTCTTCAGGTATTGGAGGGCGCGGAGGATCGTCTTGGCGGGCTCGACACCAGCGGCTGTTTACGCGTGTCGCATTCTCCGCGATGAACCCAACGAAGACCGAGTAGTCGATATTCCCGATCGGCGGGATCAAGAGGGTGACGACGCCGCATCTGCGGGCGAGGCCCGGAGGCACATCGATCAGGTCAAGAGTGAAAAACCCACCGAGCTATCACAAGTCGGCAAAGCGAAACGACCCCGTGAAGACTCGCACCGTGCGGGGCTGCTCGAGGCAGGTGGCGTGTCCCAGGCGGCCGACCACGACCGCCGTACTGCGGCGCAGACTACGCCGTAAAGGTTATGAGAACCTCTTCAGCCCATTCTGGAACGCGTGCCGTCTTTTCGTTACACAGCCACCGCAAGACTGGAATCGAAGGCTTTCCTTCGCCTGCGAGGAGGGCCCCCGCCTTCGCCTCGGACGCTTGCCCCTCCCGCACTGGCTCATCGATTTTGCTAGGCGAGGTCCCTATCCTGGCTTTCGACGATGGCAGCTTGCCGCTCGAGCATTCTTGCGGGTAGTGCCGCGAGAGACGTAGGAGATTGGAAGTGGTCGACCGGCTGGCCCACTTTGTTACGCGCCATGCGACCTGGGTCGTCGCGATTTCGCTCTTGCTCACGCTCGTAAGTATCGCGCGGCTCGTCGACATCTCGGCTGTTGTCGATCGCGACTGGCGCCACGCCCTACGCCTCGAGATCGACCCTTCCATGTCGAGCATATTGCCGGACAACGATCCCGCTCGCGACTATCACGAATACATCCGCGATATCTTTGGCAATGACGAGACTCTCTTGCTCGCCGTGCGCCATCCTCGCAGCATCTTCGAGCCGGAGGTGCTCGCGGCGTTACAGCGCACGAGCGAGGCCATCGAAGCGCTGGATGGGGTTCGCGAGGTCATGAGTCTCGCCGCGACGGACAATATTCGCGCGGTCGACGGGAACATCGTCGTTGCACCGCTCTTCAAGAACGCGCCCACCACACTGGTCGAGGTCGAACGGGTCCGGCGTGAACTCTACGAGAATCCCGTGCTCGCCCAGGGTCTCGTCTCCGACGATGGCCGAACGACCGCGATCGTTGCCTACATGGAGGATCTCAGCGAACTCGAAATCATTTCGAGTGGGGTCGATCAGCAGACGTTCGAAATCGCACGCCGCGAATTCGGGCCGGAGGTCGAGATCTGGCTCAGTGGCGGCGCCCACGTCAAAGCCGAAACCCAGCGCCTGCTCTTTCTCGATCTCGTTACGATCATGCCTGCGATCCTGGTGCTGTTGATGGTGATCGCCTTTTTGTCCTTTCGCACCGTGCGGGGCGTTGTCATCCCGATCCTCACGCTTGGCTTGGCGATCGTTTGGACTCTCGCGATCGCCAGCCTGCTCTTTCCCCGGCTAAACGTGGTGACGAGTTCTGCCCCGGCAATCTTGTTGGGGATTGGCTTCGCCTACGCCATTCACGTCATGACGTCCTACTACGACGTGGTCGGCGAACGTGTGAGGGGCCTCACCACCGGAGCGACTCACGCCTCGACGGAGGCCCTTTGTCGCGTCGGGCTACCGACCTTCTTGACCGCGCTGACGACAGGCGTTGGATTTCTGTCGATCGGGCTGAGCCCCATCCGCGCAATCCATGAGTTTGGGGTGTTGTGCGCCATTGGGGTGGCCTGTCTGCTGGTCACGAATTGGACGCTTGCGCCGGCGATGCTGCGGCTCATGCCCGAACGCCCTCGACGACAGAGTGCCCGATCGCAGTCTGGCGGCGCGGGCGATGTGATCGACCAGGCCCTGCAAAAGCTCGGGCGATTCGATGTCGAATATCGGAATTGGATTCTCGGCGCCGGCGGCATGTTGGCCCTGCTTTCCGTGGTCGCGATGCCCTGGATCACGATCAGTACCGACGTGCTCGACAACTTCCCAGAAGACTTGCAGATCAGGCGGTCCATCGCGTCGATCAACGAGCATCTCGGCGGGGCCGATCAGATCTACGTAGTCCTCGAAGGCGAAGCCCCCGATACCTTCAAGGAGCCCGATGTACTGAGACAGATCGATCAGTTGCAATCGTGGCTCGAATCCCAGCCGGAGGTGGGCGGAACGAGTTCGGTCGCGGATTATGTGAAGCTGCTCAACCGCGCATTCCATGACGACGACGCGAATTTCTATACGATTCCGGACTCACAGCCCCTCGTGAGCCAGCTCCTCCTCATCGGCGCCAACGATGATCTCGAGAGACTCGTCGATTCGGAATTCAACATTGCGCGAATTCCCGTGCGCGTGAATATTTTCGACTCGGGAGAGGTCTCGCGATTCGCGGATCGTGTGGAGGAACGCCTCGAGCGCTTGCCTCCCAACATCCATGGAAGGCTGACTGGACTTTCCGTACTCGTCGCGAGGACGAACGACGAGATCGCATATGGGCAGGTCGTCAGTCTCTTCAGTGCCTTCGTCATCATCTGGGTGATTCTGTCGCTGCTCTTTACCTCACCCTGGATGGGATTCATGGCGATGATCCCGAACCTGTTGCCTGTCGTGATCTACTTCGGGGTGCTCGGCTGGACGGGGACGAGTCTGAATGTGGTGACCGGGCTCGTGGCTTGCCTCGTACTCGGGATCGCCGTCGATGACACGATCCATTTTCTCGCCCGTTTCAACGCGCTGGCCCGGGAAAAAGCGGATTCGCGAGCAGGTGTGCGCCAGGCGCTGATGGAAGTCGGCCGCGCCGTGACTTATACGAGTGCGGCATTATGTGCCGGCTTCTTCGTGCTCACGGCCTCGACGCTCCAACAGCAGGCCGAATTCGGTGCGCTCGCTAGTTTTACCCTTGCGGTCGCCTGGCTCGTCGATATCACGTTTACACCCGCGCTGGCTTCCCGGCTGCGCGTCGTGACGCTCTGGGACCTCTTGTCCGTCGATCTGGGGAAGGATCCGTGCCATTCCATCGGTCTCTTCGAAAACCTGAGCGCACGGCAGGCACGTATCATCGCGCTGATGGGGACTCTGGTCGACGCCCCGGTCGGTCGCATGCTCTTTCGCACGGGGGAGCCCTCAGAGGGCCTCTTCGTGGTCATCAGTGGCTCGGTGCACAGCTGGATCGACTCGGGCGATCCCAACCTGGCGAAGGGACATCACCCGTCGGGTGATACGGTCGGGGAGGTGGGGCTCTTCCACGGTGAACACCACTCGACCGCGGTGGTGGAGGAGGACGCTCGCCTGCTACGGCTCACCAAGAGTTCGATGCACGAACTCGAGAAGCGCTACCCACGGATTGCGGCGGTCGTGTTTCACAACGTCTCGCGCCTGATGGCCTCCCGGCTTGCGCTTCAAGCCCAGGGACGTCGCCTGGGTGAGACGTTTGCGGGCCGGAATACTCGCTGGGCAGGGAGGTCGATTTCGGATGGACTCGCGCTGGGCAACGTCGAGTTGCAGGCCTCGCTCGCTTCGCTGGGCATTCACGAAGAGACTCAGCGTGCGCTCGGTCTGATTCCGATGGTTGAGGTGGCCTGGGCGGATGGGCGATTGGCTCCGGAGGAACGAGCGGCAATTCTCCAAGCGGCGGACTCGTTCGGTCTGGAACGCGGCAGCGAGAGCCACTCTCTGCTTTCGAGTTGGCTTGCCGCAGCGCCCGATCCCGAGATCTTCAAGGTTTGGCGCGACTACGTGGAGCTGCTGATCCCGAGGCTCAGTGTCGAGGGCCAGCTGAGCTTGAAGGGTCACGTGGTCGAACGCGCACGCGTAGTTGCTCGGGCGGCGGGTGGGGTCGCTGGAGTCCGGAAAGTCTCGATCCGCGAAAAAACCGTGATGCTCGAGCTGGAAGCAGCCTTCGGAGAGCCTGGGAATAGGCGCGACTAAGGACCGATCCGGCCCCAATCCCGATTGAGACGAGTCAGCACCAAGGATTGCTTCGGGCGGGGGGCCGGAAGTAAGGTCAGACGGGCCACGGACCGAGGATCAGCAGACTGACGGCGATGAAGAGTGCGTAGACGGGGAAGCCGATCGCACAAACGGCGATCGCACGACCTGTTCCCGAGGTGGCGCCGGACTCGGGCGAGTGATAATCGAGCGCCTGACGCACCCCGATGACCATGGCGACGAGCATCCATAGCGTCGCGATCAGATAGACGAGCCCGCCGATCATGGGCAGGACAGCGAAGATTCTCAGTACGCCCGGTGCGCTCGAAAATCCGATGGTGCGAAGCAGTTCGCCGTGATCCGCTTCGGTGTTCTTCCCCGGTAACAGCCGCGTACCAATCCAATAGGTCAGCCAGGCCCAGATCCACCATCCGATGAGCGCGGCGAGGGAGCTCCACAGGATGCCACCGACGCCTCCGTTTTCGATTGATCCGAGGCCTGCGCCTACGGCGGAAAGGAGCACGACGACGAAGGCCTGGCCGTTTGCCGTGCGATCCGCCTCGACTTCTTCGTAGGTCGCGACATCGAGCCTCGCTGCGCCCCATGCGCGTCTCAGTAGACTCATCATGTCAGTCTCCCTTCGCCCGTGAGGGGACGCCCCTCATTGTCGGTCGTGTCCGCCAGAGTTGACCCACCGCTGAACGCGTTCCATCGATTTCGACAAATTCTTGCGCGTGAGCCAGTCCTGCAGGAACACCGGCACACCGGGACCAACATCAACGCTGGCGCCGGTCCGACCCAGCGTTCGGCCGTCCTCGAGCGCGTAGAGGTCCCAGGATCCGCGCACGCGACGGAAGTCGTTGTCGAAGCTCTCGTCGAGATTCCATTGAATGTGGTGACGCTCGGGGTCGAACTCGAATTTCAGGCGGTACACATAACGACGGAACATGATCTTCATCCGTTGTTCGTCGACGGGTCCCTTCGCACTCATTCGGTGCCGTGTGATCGACGTGAGCTCCGAGCGGAATTCGATCTGACGTTCGGTTTGTGTGAGCAACTCATACACGCGGTCCCGCGGAAGATCGAAGATCACGTAGCCGATCGTCAGGGCTCCTTCGAGCGCCCCTTCGGGTCGCAACTCCTGCATCACGACGATCTTGTCGCGGAGGAGAAGCTCGATGATCTCGTCGGGGACCACCGCCGGCATCTGTGCGCTGGCATGGGTGGCGATCAGCGAACTTGCGATCGCGAACCCGATCGTCCTGCAGAAGGCAATCGGACGCGTGATAGGCCGACGAAATGGCGTTGGCATCTCGAGCACTCCTCCGTCGTCTGACGCATAGCATTTCAGATTCAGGCTGGAAAGTCTTGCGCTGTGTACCGCTACCCTGCATCGTAACTTACCTGCCGTCTGTGGCCATCCCGGGCCAGCGGGTGGCGTACTCCGGCCTTATGCGGGCGAGTCGGCGTTCAAAGCGGGGGTCGGCTCGAATCTCGGCGTATTCGGGCCAGTATTGCAGCACGAAGAAGCCGGCGAAGGGGATGGCACCGGGGTCGATCCGGGTGGTTTCCGAGGACGACTCGCGACGCGAGGCCATCGAGCAGGTCGAGCCGGCGGAGCGGGGCCATGCGTTGGCAGAGCTGGGCCTCTGGTACGACGCGTACGACTTCTTCGCAGGGCACTCCCGGGCGCACACCGAGCTATGATCAGTCCTCATGGACATCGTTCAACAGCTCCTGGGTCCGCTCATCCTTCTGCCGCTGATGTTCGTGGTCGGACTCCAACTTACGCCGGACGATTTTCGAAGGGTGCTCCAGTCGCCGCGCGCCGTGGTCGGCGGGACGATCGGCCAGCTCGTGCTGCTCCCCCTCATGACCTGGGGAATCGTGACGGTCTCTGGCATCTCGCCCATTCTCGCCGCCGGCGCGGTGTTGCTCGCCGCGACCCCGGGCGCCGGGATGTCCAATGTGATGGCTGCGGTTTCGAGAGCCAACGTCGCTCTTTCGGTGACGCTGACCGCGTTCACGTCGGTGTTGGCCGTGATCGTGATGCCGTTGATGGCGACCCTCGGCATGTCGTTCTTCATCGGCGATGCGATCGACCTGAACGTTCCGCTCGGCACGCTCTTTTCGCAGCTGGTGTTCTTCCTCGCCATGCCGATCGGCTTTGGGATGGTCGTTCGATCCCGGCATCCCGAAGCCGCCAAACGCTACACCTCGCGTGCCAATCAATTCGCCATCGTCGGGGTCCTGATCCTGACACCCTTCAGCGCGATCGCGAACCAGGACATGCTTCCCTCCGGCGCCGAGTTCTTGAGCGCCCTCGGAGCCGCCCTGGCGTGGACCTGCGTGGCCATGCCCATAGGCTGGTTCGTCGGAGTCCTGCTGGGGCTCGGGCGCGACGACCGGTTCACACTTCTCATCGAGTTCTCGGCACGAAACATCGCGTTGACCTTCATCGTCGCAATCGGCTCGCTGGGGCGACTCGATCTGGGCCTCTTCGCCGCCGCCTATTCGATGACGGGCTTTCCCCTGGTCATCCTCCTCTCCATCCTGCGCGGTCGCCGCGTTCGTGCGAGGGCGCCAGTGGTTGCACGCGAGGGCAAGGATCTCGCATCGATCGACTCCGAATGAAGTTCAGAGCGGTGGATCGAGGGCGCGCTGGTTTGAGGCGATCGTGATCGACACCCTGATTCGAGGCGGGCTGCTGGTGGATGGAACGGGCGGTGCGCCCCGACACGGCGATCTCGCGATCTCGCAGGGTCGGATCGTGGGTGTGGGCGACTTGCGCGTCGGCGAGGTGTCGGCCGACCGTGTGATCGACGCAACCGGCCTCGTCGTGGCGCCGGGCTTCTGGGATATCCACACCCATTACGACGTGCAACTGCTCTGGGATCCGATGGCGAGTTCTTCGAGCTGGCACGGCGTGACGACCATCGTGACCGGGAATTGCGGATTCAGCCCGGCTCCCTGCCGGCCCGAGGACCAGCCGTGGATGACGCGCACTTTGGCCCGACTCGAAGGGATTGACGTCGACGTGCTCGAGCGCAGCCGTCCGTGGCCCTGGCAGAGTTTTGGCGAATACCTCGCGACCCTGGACGGGTCCCTCGGCGTGAATGTCATCGCCCAGGTCGGGCACATGGCCATCCGGCGTTATGTGATGGGTGAGGCAGCGTCGGAACGACAGGCCGAGGATTCCGAGATCGAGGCGATGCGGTCGTTGCTTGCCGATAGTCTGGCCCAGGGCGGGATGGGCTTTTCGACCTCGCGCGCGGGCAGCCACTGGGACGGGGAGGGTCGGCCGGTGCCCAGCCGCCTGGCAAGCGAAGCGGAGTATCGGACCCTCGTCGGCGAGCTGTCGGTGCTCGATGCGGGTTTCGTCCAGCTTCTCGCCCCGGACTTCGACGCCGACGCACTGGCGGAGATCGCTCGTCTGTCGGGTCTTGGCGTCTGCCTGAATGCCATCTTTCAACGCTTCGATCGGCCCGAGTCCTGGCGCGACGATCTGAGAGCGCTCGCCGAACGGCGCGAAGAAGGCACGCGATTTTTTGCCCAGGCACATTGTCAGGCGCACGACTTCGAGGTCACGTTCCGATCCACGGACGTCTTTGACCGTTGGCCGACCTGGCGCGAGACCCTCGCTGCGGATCACGAAGAGAAGTGTCGTCGGCTGCGTGATCCGGCGATCCGCGCGCGCATGCGCGAGGAGATGAACTCCGAGCGGGATTCGATCGTCCCACTCAGCTGGGAGCGCATCCTGCTCGTCGAATCGCCCACCGGACGCCATCGCGCCGACGAGGGTCGAAGCCTGAGCGAGATCGCGCGCCAACGATCGTGTGATCCGCTCGACGTCGCTTTCGATATCGCCCTCGACGAGGATCTGGACAGCCATTTTCGGGTGCTCGATTCGCGCAATCACGACGAGGCCGCGATGCTCGAAATTCTGCGCTCGCCGCATGTGGTCCCGGGTCCCTCGGATGCCGGAGCGCACCTCTTGAGGGCAGCGAATACCGGCTTTCCGACGTGGTTGCTCGGGCATTGGGTGCGGGAGAAACAGGCCCTCCCGCTGGAGGAGGCGGTGCATCTCCTCTCGGGGCGTGCCGCCCGGGAACTCGGTGTCACGGATCGCGGGCTGTTGCGCGAGGGCCAGGCGGCGGATGTCGTGCTCTTCGATGCCGATTCGGTGGCCTCTCTGGGTCGGGAATTCGTTGGGGATCTGCCAGGAGGGGGTCGGCGATGGGTCCAATACGCGGCCGGCATCGAGTCCGTCTGGGTGAACGGCGAGATCACCCTCGAAGGGGGGACGCCCACCGGTTGCCTGAGCGGCCGCACCCTGCGCGGCCGGCATTAGAAGCCAGAGCTGATGTGGTAGGGTGATCGGCATGACGCAGAGGACTCCGGCGCCCGACGAGGCGCCCAGCGCACACGCCTATTATGTCCTCGCGATGCTATTTCTGGTGCTCGTCACCAGCCTGATCGATCGCAACATCCTCGGTATCCTGCTCGAGGACATCAAGGCCGATCTCCAGATCTCCGATACGCAGATCGGGTTGCTGACGGGCCCCGCCTTCGCGGTCACCAACGCGATCGCAGGAATCCCACTCGCGCGACTCGCCGATCGCTGGTCGCGGCGCGGCATCATCGCCTGGGGATTATTGGCGTGGTCCGTGCTGACGGCGATGCAGGGACTCACCCGGACCTTTGGCACGTTGTTCATGACTCGAGTGGGTGTCGGGATTGGCGAGGCCTCGACGGGCCCCTCGGCACATTCTCTGATCTCCGACTATTTTCCCCTGCGCCAGCGGGCGACGGCGATCTCGATCTACACGATCGGCGGACACATCGGCGTCGCACTCGCCTTCCTGGTCGGGGGTTGGCTGAGTGATGCCTACAGCTGGCGCATGGCGCTGGTTGCGGTCGGCCTGCCGGGGATCGTGCTCTCGATTCTCTTTCGTTTTACGGTGCGCGAGCCCGTTCGCGGCGCAATCGAGGGGCAGGTCGATACGGGTGAAGCCGTGCCGCTCGGGGAGGTGGTCCGCGTGCTCGGACGCAAGCCGACCTTCCGGCACCTGACGATGGCGCTGCCGCTCTTCGTGTGTGCGTCCTACGTGTTGAATATCTGGGGCCCCACTTTTCTGATGCGCGTCCACGGCTTGACGAAGACCGAGATCGGCCTCTGGTTCGGCCTGATCGTCGGGCTCGCCGGGGGGCTGGGCTCGCTTGCCGGCGGCTTTGTCGCCGACCGGCTCGCGCGTCGCGATCGGCGGTGGTATGCGTGGCTTCCGGCTGTAGCCACGTTATGCGCCGTGCCTTTCTACGTCGGTTTTCTGCTCTCGCCCGATCCCTGGATTGCGCTGGGGCTGTTGGTCCCGACGGTACTGCTCAACGCGACCTCGATCGCCCCGCTCTGGGCCGCCAACCAGGCGATCTCTCCGCTCCGCATGCGAGCGACTTCCTACGCGATCATCCATCTCGGTTTGAGTGGCGTGTCGGGCGGCCTGGCTCCGCTTCTGGTGGGCTTCTCAAATGATGTTCTCAGCCCGGACTTCGGTCAGGAAGCGATCCGCTACTCGCTCTTCCTGGTCGTTTTCACGAATATCTGGGGAGCCTTTCATTCTTTTCTGGCCGCACGCCGCCTGCCCGGTGATCTGGTTGCGCCCTGAGCGCGATTCGAAGAGCGAGCTGGACACGCGATGTAGGGCATCATCCGGGTTGTCACGGGTATTCAAGGAGGATCAAACATGAGTGAATCTGCGGAGCCGAGACTGGCCTTTCGGCATATCGACGAGGAGACGTGGTACGAGGTCAAAGCCCAGATGCACGGAGACAAACGCGTCTCCGTCTGGGAAAAATATCTCGAGTGGACACCCGAACGTCTCTGCCTCTACGCGCGCTACGACCCCGGGATGGTGATCGAACGCCACGCACACATGAGCGATCACGTCGTGTATGTGCTCGAAGGTGAGATTACGATCGGTGATCAGCGCTGCACGCAGGGGATGCATGTCACCCTCGAAAAGGGCGCGGTCTTCGGTCCGATCATCGGGGGTCCCGAGGGCGCGCTTCTCTATGAGATCATGATGGGCGATCCGAGGGCGGTCCCCGAGGACAAGGTGGCGCACGAGAAGTTCTGTGCCGAGCGCGGGGTCGAGCTGCTGCCGAACCCGCCGCTGGAATTCCCGGAATGGGTGGGCGAGCGCACCGACTGACGGACCGACCGGTTGGGTCTCCGATTGCGGGTGGGCGTGCGCGCGATTCGATGTGTATTCTAGGCGAGATCAGATTCTTGCCTCGGAGGAGCCCCGATGTCCCCGTCCTCGACCGTTCAGGACCTCGTGACCGTTGCGACCGTCAACTTCACCCCCGTGTTTGGCGATGCCAAGGCGACGCTCGACAAGATGACGGCGAACGTGCTCGAGGCCGCGGCCCAGGGTGCGGATCTCGTCGTCTTCCCGGAGTTGGCGCTGCTCGGCTGCGGAGGCTGTACCGAGTGTGCAGCCCTCGAGGCCGCCTGCGAGACCCATCAACGGCTCGCGGAGAGAGTGCCCGGACCCTCGAGCGAAGCACTGGCTGATCTGGCTCGGGAGCACGACCTCTACATCGTCTTCGGCCTGCACGAGCAAGATCCCGACGATCCGACGAAGCTCTACAACGCCGCGGCCGTCGTCGGGCCGGAGGGCGTGATCGGGAGCTACCGGAAGGTGCATCTCGGTGAGCCGCCCTGGGTCACAGAGGGGCTCACCTTTGCGCCCGGTACTTCGCTGCCTCTCTTTCAGACCCGCTTTGGTCCGATCGGCGTGCAGATCTGTTACGACTTCTGGTTCAATCCCGAGCTCACTCGGCTGCTCGCGCTCAAGGGCGCGCGGATGATCGTGTGTCCCGTCGGCTCCTTTGCCGGCCCCGGCCGGGATGAATCCATGCGCGCTACGGCACTCTCCCGCGCCCAGGAAAATCTCGTTCACGTCATCGTCTCGAATTCGGTGGGCGGGCCTGGAACCCGCGAGGCAGGTTATTCGGGTGCTGCGCTCACCGAAGGGCTGAGACCCGACCATTATATCGGACATTCGATGATCGCGGGCCCGGCTTTTCCGCGCTTCGGCCGGCTGGTCGCCGAGGCGGGCTCGCTCGAAGAGATCGTCGTCGCGACGGTGAATCTGAGACAGCAGGACCGCTTCCAGAAGGTCTTCGACTATCGGCGCTGGAGAATGGGGCGGCTTGCGAGCGCTTCGAAGCTGATTGCGGACGAGTTCTCGGCACTGGCCAAACAAGCGGAGTCCTGAGGACGTACCCATCCGATATCGGACGAGACTTTGCCGAGTCGAAGCCCGCGTCAAAGCCCGCACAGGAATGCATCCGATGAAGGGTTCCATGAACGAGGCTCTACCGCCGCAGATCGAGCCCGCGGATTGGCCCGAGCTCAGCTATCGCCTAGGCCTCACCGACGGGTTACCGACGTTTCCACCCGAACGCAGGGTCGTGGCGGGGCTGATCGCCGGATCCGGATTTCCGGCGGATCACGTCGTGGGCTCGATTCCGCCGAGCGGTCGCGCGGCCAGCGTCGAATTGATCGCGGCCAACGCCGCGATGGCAGGCTGCCTGCCGGAGCATCTGCCGGTCGTGATCGCCGCGATCGACGCGATGCTCGAACCGCGCTTCAACCTGGCCGGCGTCGTGACGACGACCCATCCCTGCTGGCCACTGGTCATCGTCTCTGGCCGCGCCGTCACAGACCTGGGCATGGCGACGGGCGAGTCGCTATTCAGCGGCGGTGGCGCGCGCGCCAATCTGGCTGTGGGTCGGGCGATTCGACTCATCCTCTGGAATCTGGGCGGTGGCCATCCGCGCGAACCGGTCCAGGAAATCATGGGGCACCCCGGCCGCATGGCCTTTTGCATCGCGGAGGAGCCGAATAACACGCCTTGGGAGCTCTTGCACGAAGCCCGCGGTCTTCGAGGGGTGGAGAGTGCCGTCACGGTCTTTGCCTGCGAGGGGCCGCAGATCGCAAATCTCTGGGGCGTCGCGACTCCGTCCACGATCGTGGCTTCATCAGACGTCGCGACGCCATCAAACGACGCGGCTTCATCAAACGTTGCGACTTCGTCAGACGTCGCAACGCCGGAAGCCGCCGGGGTCGGTGCACGCTGGCTCGAACTGGTGGCCGATCAGATGTGCGCCCGCGGCAACTCGAACACGCATACCCTGGGCGAGATGCTCGTCGTGATCAGCCCGTCGATGGCTCGCACGCTGGCCGGCTGGGGATGGACCCGCTGCCGGGTCCAGGAGTTCCTCTGGCAGACGGCGCGTCGCCGGCTCGGCGATATCCGCGTCGAGCCCGATGGAAGTCCAGCGCTCGGGCCGAGCGCCCACTACGACTGGTGGCCAGACTGGATCGACCAGAGCGATCCGGATGCGAGGGTGCCCGTCACCCTTTCGCCCGAAGCCATTCACCTCGTGGTGAGTGGCGCGGACAGTATTCCCTGTGCGGCGGTCTGTCCGTCCTGGGGACATCTCGGTGGATTCGCCATCAGCCGAGCGCTCCCGGCTGGGACGGCCGAAAACGAAGGAAGGAATCAAGCATGATCGAACTCATCGACCCGAGAGGATCCGACGACTCGGCCGGAGTGCGGCTCGCCCGGCGCGTGCGTGACGCGAGCGAGATTCGCAAGATCGGTTTCCTGAGCAACGAGCAGGAGCACATGACCGGGCCGCATTTCCCGGGCTATACGCGCATACTCGAACGCGCCCTGCGCGAACGGCTCGGCGTCAGCGAGTTTCACCGCGAGATCAAGCCCGTGCTCTCCCGCCCGGCCGACTCCGATATGATCGCTCGCTTCAGCGGCTACGACGGAGTGATCAACGGACTCGCTAAATGAGGCTCCTGCACGTCGGGCAGTTTGCTCGACGCAGTGAATCTCGAGAAGCAGGGAACCCCCAGCCTCACCTTCGTGACGGAACCCTTCGCGCAAGCCGCGCGGACCCACGCCCGGATCCACCAACTGCCGGAGCTCCCGCTGATCATCGTGCCTTCTGACTATCTCGATCGGTCGGACGAAGCCGTGGCGGAGAAGCTGGCGCCGTTGATCGACGAGATCTTGGACAAGCTATGTGAGGGGCGCGACATCAACAGGGCCAGGGAAACGGAAGGCGAGATCCGTTGATGTCGGATGCCTGACGACCCGTCCCCGTCGCATCCGATCGACGCGACGATCCTCGAACGCCGTAGCACCTTCGATTCCCTGTCGGACGAGGGCTTCCGGTGGTTCTTCATCGCGTCGCTCGCGGTCTTTGGCGCCACCAACAGCCTGATCCTCGTGCGGGGCTACCTCGTCTTCGAGCTCACGGGATCCTATGCGGCCCTCGGTAGCCTCGGGCTGGTGGGGGTGGTTCCGGGGATCTTCGCGACCCTCTACGGCGGTGTCATCGCAGACCGTTGGCCGAAATTCCGCGTCGTCCAGATTGGACAGAGCCTCATGGCCGGCTTCGCCCTCGGCATCGGGATGCTGCTCTACTTCGACCGGCTCGAGTTCTGGCACCTGCTGGTTTCGGCCTTCGCCCAGGGTGGCATCTTCGGAATGCTTGCCCCGTCCTGGCAGTCGATCATCCCGGAGATCGTCGGTCCGCGACGCCTCATGAACGCCACCGCGCTCAATATGGGTGGCATGAACATCACGCGGCTCGTGATGCCCGCGGCTTGCGGCTTTGCGCTCGGTGTGACGGGCGCCGAGAACGTCTACTTCGCGATCACAGGAGCGTCCGTCATTTCAGTCCTCGCCCTGGCCCGCGCACACTCCATCGCGAGACGCGCACGAGGCGACAGCTCCGGGATACCGACCGGTGGCGAAATCCACGAACGGCCGAAGACGCCGAGCGCTCTGAGTTCGATGATCGAGGGCTGGCGTTACGTCGTTCGGCACCCGGTGATCTGGATGCTGCTAGTCAGCAATGTGGTATTCACGTTCTTCTCGCAGCCCTTCATCCAGATGTTGCCGGGTTTCGTCAAGCAGGTGCTCGACGGCGGACCGGAAATGCTCGGCACGATGATGAGTGTCATCAGTCTGGGCGCCCTGTTCAGCACGCTCTACATCGCGTCGATGCGCGCGCGCAACCGCGGCCGGACCGTGCTGTTCGGTAACGCCGCACTCGGCATCGTCCTCGTTGGCTTCGCGTTTTCCGAGGCGGCGTGGCTCACCTTCCCGCTGCTGCTCGTGATTGGCGCGGGTCAGTCCCTGCGCAACTCGCTCTCGAACGTGCTGTCCCAGACCTACGTCGACGACGCCTACCGCGGTCGGGTGATGAGTCTCGTCTCGATGCAGATGAGCGCGGCGCAGCTCGGCACGTTTGCGATCGGCCTCGCCTCCCAGGTCGTCGGACCCCGTTGGGCATTCGCCGGAATGGGTGTGGCGCTCGTCCTGATGAGCGCCTGGTTCACCGTGTGGTTCTCCCCGATGCGCCGCTTGCAATGAGCGCGCAGCGCCTTTGCCTCGCCCGGCTCCCGTCGGAGTCCGCTTGAGATCGCCCGCGACCCTTCACCCCCACTCTACGGTGCCTTGGTGTCGTCTCCGTCCTCATCCTCGACGTCGGTCCATGGCGGCGGTTCGCGGCCCCTTTCGAGCTTACGCACTTCCCGATCGAGCGCGTCCTTTCCACCCGAGGAATGCGCATCGATCACGGCCGCAATCCGTTGGCGTTCTTCCTCGCTGGGATCTTCGACGCCTGGAATCCAGACGAAGAGTTGATCGGTGGACCCGGAGAAGATCCGGGGGGCCGGCGGCTCATTGGTCAGGTAGACGGTCTGGCCTGCGATCGCATACGTGATCACGGTCGAATTGGCCGTGGGCTGCTCCATGGCGACGGCTGTGGCCGTCCATAGCTTCGTTTGACTCGATTCGGTCGTGACGCCGGGTACCCAAAAATAGTAGTCACCGTGTTTCGTCGAATGGACGTCCGTAGGACGATATGGAGTCGCGTACACGACGACTTCCGGAGTCTCCTCGTACATCAACACCGGTGCGGACGAGACTTCGGCCTCGCGGGGCGGGGCGGATTGCGGGCGGGCATCCGTCGATGTCGAGTCTTTCGGACCCGCTTCGGATGCAAACGCCTTTGAATCGGCCGCAGCGAGATAGCCCGTATCCGTGGAGCCCAATACGATCGTCGTGTGGACGACCACCACGTTGCTGCAGCCGTAGACGGGTGTCCCGTATCGGTTGTACCAGGTGGTCGTACTCCCAATGGGACAGGAGTACCAGCCGTAGTAGTAGGGGTAGTAATAGTAGGGATGGCGGTAGTAATACCGGCGCCTGGCGCGGACACGGCCGCCATAACAACGAGAGTTTCCGCAGCGACCCTCGCGCCACGTCTGACGGGCCTCGGACCGGGTGGTTCCCCGGTTGGTCGTCCGGGTACGGGTACCCGCGGCGGGTTGGTTCGGGTTCGCGGGACGCACGCGATCGGCGGTTCCCACGCGGTCTGCGGGACGTTCTCGGCCTGTGGCGCGATCGCGGTCTACAGTGTCTCGTCGTTCACCGGTCGCGGGGCGACTCACGGCGCCCTCGCGCCCGATATTGCCGTCGTATCTGTAATCGCGCGTCGTCCGCTGCGCTCGGGATTGCTGCCCGCCCCCCTCGTAGGACCGGTAGCCGCCGCCGGATCGTTCGTGTCGGATCGATCCGCCTCTTGCGGGGCCCCCGCGCGAAGCGCCCATGCTCCCGCGCGCCATTCCGCCCCCGTGCCGCAGCCCGCCGCCTCCACGCCCGCGTGCATCGGCCTCTGTTGCGAGACCGAACAAGAAGAGTGCCGCGATGGCAGGTGCCAGGATGAATATCTGGTTGCGGATCGATTGAAGAGACGAGGAATTCGGCTTGCGAATCCGGTGACGCTTCCCGCCCGATGGCATACGAAGGAGGGATTTCATTGCTCGTCCATCGTCATCTCGAGGGGCCCCAGGACCAGGTCCATCAGCTCGCGGAAGGGAACGCGCTGTTCGCCGACCTCAGGTGAAAACTGGAAGAGCGAGTCGGGGAGGGCGGGCGCGAGGTCCCAGTCGCGTAGCCATGCTCGAAACTGCGGGCCACCCGTTTCGGCGTGATAGTCGATGATGAAACGCACCGGAACGGGCTCTTCGCCCTGTTGGATGAATAGCTGAAAGTCCAGATTTCGGCCCCGAAAAGTCAGGTGATCGCACGCGACGCCGCCAATCATCGCCGTCCGAAGGTTCCGACCGGAGATCACGCGATCTGCGATCTCGTCCGCGAGCCCGCGGCGAAGTAGATCGGAAAGAGGTGAGGCGAGGCCGTAGTCGTTGACGAGCAGGTCGAACGCATCGGGGATGTTGCCCGTGAACTCCAACGAGGCATAGATTCGACTCTCGGGGAGCGTTGCCCAAAGATGATCTCCGTCGAAGGCGATCATCTCCCGCTCGCCATTCCAATGGGCGATGTCGACGCGGATTCGATCGGGACGAGCCAGAGCAAATGTGCGGTGGCTTCCGAACTCGAGCTTCTGACCGGATTCCTGGACCGCATCGTATTGGATGTCGGCTTCGAAGCGAAGCATGGGCCGCGAAGCGAGGAACTCCGACATCCGCCTGAGAGCGGCGAGGGCTTCCTCGGTCCGTTTGGTCGGCTCGGCGAGAACCGTAGGGGAAGAGGTCGGCTCTTCTCGTGCGGGCTGGCCGAGATTCGCACAACCGGTCGCGAGGGCTATGACAATGACGCATGTGATCGGCAAGATCATGTGCGGTTGGATTGGAGACGTCTGCTCTCGCGTGGCGTGATGAGGAAATCCGGTCTGCAGCGTACGTCCTCGTCGGCGACCCTGAGCCAAAGGACCCGATCCGTACTGGATTAGGCGCATTGGCCTCCGCTTCCTGGGGAATGCATTCGATGAGTTCAGTGTGGATTCTATGACTCGTAGTCGAGCTGTGCCCCGGGTGAAGGTTGCCACTCGGGTGGGAGTGTAGCCGTCGCTCGATTCGTCGCGATACGTTCGGGGATTAAGGAGGAAAGGGGAGGGTGTGGTACGGACTCCGGAAATCGTACTCATCTTGGACACTCGACTCTCCTGCAAGTCGTGGGCAGAGATCTACGACTACTGGATCCTGGGAAAGAATGTCCGACAGCAGGAACACCGGTGGTCCGTGATTCGAGACGTGCTGCACTGGGTGGATTGAGGATGATCGCTCGTCGGGGGCCCACGAAGTCGATCTCAGAAGGTCAGTGCGACACGCACACCATACTCGCCCTGGTCCGCGTAGGGTAGAACCATGCCGTTGATATCCCACCCGAGATCATCGGACTCGGCCTCGAAACGCAATAGGTCGAAGGGCCCCCAGGTGTCGAAGTAGCCGACGGTTGCTCCGACGAGGAGGCCAACGATCACATCGCTGCCCCAGTGTTTATCCGCCACGATCCGGAGAGCGCCCGTCGTGAGCGCAGCGCCGATCCCGAGCGCACAGGGCGTGAAGCGTGCGGTCTGGCTTTCGCCCCAGGTTTTTCGCTTCATCGCATAGGAGCACGAAAGGCCGGCGCCGGTGGCGGCCATCGACGCATGACCGCTGAAAAAACCCTGCGAGCGATCGGAATCGCTACAGCTTGCGTCGCCCGGAGGTGTTCCATTGCAGTCCTTGTCGTAGGGTCGGTTGCGTCCGGCGATGCGTTTGGTGCCCGTCGTCAGAAGGAGCGTGAGGGTGAACGCCTCGGCCGCGTCGGTGGCCATGTCGTAGGCCTCGTAGCAGTCGCGCTCCGACAGGGTCTTGCCGATCGAGGCGAGTGGGAGCAGGCCTGCTGTGAGGCCGAGCAGGACGTCGCTGGCGGTGCCGGCGTCTTCGCGCGTGGACTGGGAGTCGGAGCGAAATCCGCTGCGAATCTCCTCGTCGAAGGAGTTTGTTTTCGACCAGTGGGTCGTCTCTTGGGCGCCGAACTGGATTGCCGCCGCACCCGTCATCCAGAGCGCCGCGTTGTAGAGATCTTTGCTGGCCTCGGACCGATAGAGCAGGTCCTTCGTGAACGGTTGGGAACAGAAGCGAGTCCGGGCTTCGGAGCCTTCGGGTTCGTCCGCTCTGGCGTTCGCGGCGTTCGCGATCAAGATCAGCAACAGGGCCCCGCGCAGGAGTCGGCTCATGTCCTGCGCTGCTCCCTCGAGTCCGCCGAGCTATTCGATTCCACCAGCCGCATTTACTCACCCATTCCGCTGCCCCACGACCGATTCGAAAAACCTTCCCCGGCAAGGATGAGGAGCAGGATCATAGGCGATCATCGTGGAGTCTTGGTACGATTACGACCCGATTGCGACGCACGGGTTTGTTCGGCTCGTGTGTGAAGGGATCCGCGAGCTCGTGAACGGAAAAGCGATTGCGCTCTTTTTGAGTATCGGGCTGTTTTCGGTGTTCGAGCCGGCCCACGCTCGCGAGGCGGAGCCGGTGGAGAATTCCGGCTTCGTGCGTGTCGCCGCGAGCGAGCGCTACAAGGCGAAGCGCATTCATCGTTTCGCATTGGGGGGCGGCTACCGTGACTTGTGGGAGGCCGAGATCGAACTCCCGGTTCTGAACCTTGCGACGCAGGGCGGAGGGCTCGTTCCGTCCGGTCGCTTTGGCGGCCTGCAGACGGCCGTTCTCGGCTTCACGGGAGCAAACGGCCGCCACTACTCGTTCCGCGGCACCGACAAGGATCCATCGGCCGTCCTCCATCTACTGTTGCAAGACACCATCATCCATACGATGGTGCAGGACCAGATGGCCGCCCAACATCCGGGAGGCCCGATCGTCTCGTCGGTGGTTTCCGAGGCGGCCGGGTTGCTCACCGTCCACGAGAGCATGGTGGTGATGCCCGACGATCCAGCGCTCGGCGAATATCGTGAAGAATTCGCCGGCATGGTGGGTGCTTTCTTCGAGTTTCCGCAGGCCGCATCGGAGGCGAGTGAAGGCTTCCACGGCGCGACCGAGATCATCGATCATGAAGAACTCTACGAACTTCTCGCACGAAGCCAGGACGATCAGGTTGCCGTAGAGGCGTTCCTCAGAGCGCGCCTCTTCGACATTCTGATCGGAGACTTCGACCGCCACCGCAAGCAGTGGCGATGGGCGAAGATTCCAGGCGACCCGCGCTGGCAACCCATCCCCGAAGACCGCGACATGGCATTCGTGCGGTACGACGGTGTCGGACCTCGAATTGCGTCCGTCTACGTGCCGATCCTGCAGAATTATGGTCCCAGATATCCTTTCATGAAGGGTCTGACAATGCACGGCTGGGAGCAGGATCGCTGGCTGCTTCCGGCGCTTTCGTGGCCGGAGTGGGAGGCGATCGCACTCGACATCCAAGAGCGCGTGACGGACGAGACGATCGATCACGCGATCGAGGTATTACCGATCGAATACGTGGAACTCGACGGCGATCGCCTTCGCGGGGCTCTGCGCGGGCGTCGCGATCGGCTGGTCGAGGCTGCGCGGAGCTATTATGAACACCTTGCGGGGGTCGTCGACGTGCAGGGCTCGGATGCCGCCGAGTACGTTAGGGTCGTCCATGGAGCGGACGGCAGGATGCTCGTCGAGGTCCGCAAGCTCGACACCGACAGCGACACCGAAGCATCCGAACCGGTCTTCTCCCGCCGCTTCGATCCGGACGAAACCCGCTCCGTTCGCCTCTATCTGCGAGGGGGCGACGATCGGGTCGAGGTGATTGGTGGGACCGGTCGTATCCAGCTTCGGGTGATCGCCGAAGGTGGACGAAAGCAGCTCGACGACAGCAGGGGCGGAGGCACGACGCTCTACGACGAGGCCGGGACCGTCGAAGTCAAGCCGGGTCCTGGAACCTTCATCGACTCGCGTCCCTATACGCTGCCGCCGTCGAACTCGGGCTTCGTCGACGTGGAGGACGTGCCGCCGCGTGATTGGGGCAGCGATCTCATCCCCATCCCGCAATTCGGCTACGAAAAGGACGTCGGAGTCTTTCTCGGGGCTGGCGTTGTCTACACGCGTTACGGCTTCAGGAAGCATCCCTGGAGCAGCCAGCACCGCTTGACGGCCGGAGCGGGCACGACGGCGGAGCAGCCCCGGATTCACTACGGCGGGAGATATCGGATTCGGAACTCGAATCTCCTGGGAAACCTCCAGCTGCACGCTTCCGGCCTGGAAGTCCTGCGCTTCTACGGTTTTGGCAACAATACTTCCAATAGCGGGAGCGACAGCACCTTCCGTGTTCGCAATCAACAATATCTCGCGTCGCCGAGCCTCGAGATTCAGCTGATGGATGACCGTATCCGGGTGAAAGGCGGCCCCCGGGTTCAGTTCACGAATACGCGGGACGACGACGATCGGATTATCGGCATGCTGAATCCCTACGGCGCGAACAAATTCGGCCTGGTCAGCGCGGCTGTGAACCTGCAATTCGATACCCGTCACGCGCGAATCGATCCAGACGCGGAGATGCCTCTTCCTTTGCACGAGAATCCGAACGCGGGTTTCCCGACCTCGGGTTTCCTGGTCGATTTCACAGCCGAGGTGAGTCCGCCTGTCTGGGACGTGACAAGGACCTGGGGTGCCATCGAGGGATCGGTCACGGGCTTTTGGACCGTGGGGAATAACGATCGCGCGACATTTGCGGTCCGTGTCGGCGGTCGAGACACCTATGGGAGGGTGCCGTATTTCAAGGCGGCTTTTATCGGTGGCGGGGACTTCTTCAGCGGTGGAGCGACCGTGCGCGGCTTTCGGGCCGAGCGTTTTGCAGGCGAATCTTCGCTGTACGGGAATCTCGATATTCGCGTGATGGTAGGCCGCGCGAAATTGATCGTGCCGGGGGATTTTGGTTTTCTCGTCTTCGGGGATATCGGCCGAGTCTTCGAGGATGGGGACAGCTCGGACGTGTGGCACCCGGGCTTCGGCGGTGGATTGTGGTTCGCGCCCCTGGCCCGCACGAATGCGATCAGGATTTCAGTTGCCCATAGCGACGAGAATACGCTCTTCTACGGGGGGCTCGGGTTCGCCTTCTGACCGAACGGATCTTGCACGGGCTGAGTTCGCCTCCTGCAGAGGCGCGGGTTCGAGCCTCCGAGTTCGGGTCGTCTCGACGGATGGACGCGCGTTTCGATCAGCGTTTTGTTCTCGACGCAACGGGCCATCGGTGACGGATCAATTCGACGGCGAAATCCGCGGTGTCGCGAGCGGCGCAGGTTTTCTCGAGCTGGCGCTGTTTCGAGCCCCTTGCCTTTCGATCTGCTTCCCGAAGCCTCCGCGGACTGCGCGTTTCGGAGACGCCTCGGATCATCAGGAACCCGATGGGCTCCCGCATTTCGTGTCGAAGGGTTTCAACGGCTTTGGCGGCGAAGACGCCCTCTCGCTCCACGATCAGGCCGCGATGGAGTTCTTGGGAGATTTTCGTCGCAACCTCGACGAATTTGGGCCCCGGA
>Ga0114950_10000590_pt1 | contig 25342 bp, 21 predicted proteins | sample N075metaG_FD_83503 | JGI IMG/M metagenome (GOLD analysis project Ga0114950, IMG submission 83503) | Deep subsurface microbial communities from Kermadec Trench to uncover new lineages of life (NeLLi) - N075 metaG | ecosystem: Environmental > Aquatic > Marine > Ocean trench > Sediment | place... | reverse complement strand
GCCGCATTCGATAGCGGGTCTTGCCGAGATTGCCCTCGGGTCCGAGGGCGAGCACGAGCACCACGTCGTCCGCGATCTCGCGAAACAACAGCGTGAAACGGCTCAGACTGATCACGACTTCGTTGACGAGTCCACCGCCCAAGGCGTCCGAGGCTTTGTGAATGTCACCGAGAATACGACCAAACTCTGCGCCGGCTGCACCGAGATCCTCGCCGAGCGGGCTATCGATGGTGTTCTTGCCTCGCAGGTGCACGATGGGAATGCCGTCATTGCCCATCAAGGCGATCGCGACGGCGTCGTCGTTGCCGTCGAGAATCTTCTGGAGAATGCCTTCAAAGCTCATGCGACCTTCCTCCGGATGTTCGCAAGCCAGCGCTCGAGCCGGTTGATATTGCGAGTGTTGCGCTCGTCGCGCGCCGAGTCCAGGTCTAGCGTCGGCATCGGTGCATCCACCTCGGTAGCGCTTTCGGACTCGACCGGGCAAGTTTCGTCGAGAATCGATGCTCGAACCCGCTCTGCGCCGGGGAGATCGCCCTGGTCCTCGAGCAAGTTTGCCATGGTCTCGGTTGCGAAAACCCGGCCTTCGCTCGCGGAATAAGCTCCGTCCGCTTTCCCCACATCGCGTGCATCGTCGGAACTGTCGGCGGCGTCCGTGTCGTCCGTGTCGTCCGTGTCGTCCGTGTCGTCCGTGTCGTCCGTGTCGTCGCCGACGCCGAGCATGGCAGACTCGGCCAATTGATTGGCGCTGACCATTTGTTCGGCCTCGGCGCGGGCAGAGTCAAAGGCGTCGTCGATTTCTTCCTCACGCAGAGCCTCGTCGGAACCGCGGTTCGCCCGTTGTTCGTCGAACTGCGGCAGTGCTTCGGAGGGTGTCGCCAGTGGAGTGGAATAGAGTCGGTGCTCCTTCGCCTCGGCTGCGGCGGCGGGTGTCGCTTCGTCCGCTTCGGAGGGGAGCTCAGGAATATTCTCTAGAATGCTCGCAAGTTCTTGGGAAGCCAGGGTTATTTCACCTTGGTCGAGCATGGCTAATGCGAGGGCCACGCGGCCGCCCAGACGCTCCGGCGCTTCGGCCAGGCCACTCTTTGCGATCGACTCCGCGCGCTCGACCATACCGGCCCGGCGATACGCCTCGGCCAGGCGGGGAAACGCCGGGCTGCCCGGGTTCTCTTCAATCTCTCGCGCAAGGCGATCGAACTCCGAGCCTTCGCTCGCTTGGTTCAACGCTTCCGGGTTGCCATCGAGCGTCTCGTCGTCCATGTGTTCTCCCCCCATAAACCCACTCAGGCCGGATGATTCAGCCGCGACTCGGCCACCGGATAGATCTCGGCAGGAGTGAGCGGGACGGTCTCGGCCTTTCCGATTCTACTCAACACGACGAACTGGATGCGGCGATCCTGCCGCTTCTTATCGACCTGCAGTCCTGAGAGATAAGCTCTCCTCGGAAAAGAGGGAAGTTCGATCGGAAGCTGGGTGGCGATCAGCAGGTTTTGCAGACGTTCTCGCGTACCATCGGGGGCGAATCCCAACTGTTCTGATCGCCGCGCGGCATAGACCATTCCCATTGCAACCGCCTCCCCGTGGAGAACCTTGCGATAGCCGAGTTTCTTCTCCACAGCGTGTCCCATGCTATGGCCGAAGTTCAAGAGCATGCGCACGCCGGATTCGCGTTCGTCGAGGCTCACGACCTTGGCCTTGATCGCGCAGGCCCGTTCGATAATGGGGACTAGAACCTTTGTCTCGAGATCGAGCGCCTTTTTCATGTCGCGTTCCAGCCGGGCGAACAGCCGCGCGTCCCAGATGGCACCGGCTTTGATCACTTCCGCCATGCCCGCCGACCGCTGACGGCGAGGAAGACTCTGCAGGGTCGCGGTATCGATCCACACGAGACTCGGCTGGTGAAATGCACCGACAAGATTCTTGCCCTGCTTCAAATTGACTGCGGTCTTTCCCCCGATACTCGCATCGACCATGGCGAGGATCGTGGTGGGAACCTGAACGATCGGAATACCGCGCAGATAGCTGGCTGCGGCATAACCCGCGAGATCCCCCACCATGCCCCCGCCGAGGGCGACGATCGCGGAACTTCGATCCAACCCGACGCGCAAGAATTCGTCGTAGAGACGCCCGAGTTGACGCAGGTTCTTGGTCGAATCACCATCCGGCACTTCGATCCTGTGCACACGTAGTCCCGCCGCTCGCAACGATCGAGAAAGCCTCGCGGCGTAGCGCCGACCGACCGCTGGAACCGTCACGATGGCGACCTGAGACGCGCCAGTGGCCTTTGCGATCGCGGCACCGGCCCGGTCGAGGGTTCCCGTGCCGATGTGAATGGGGTAGCTGCGCTCGCCCAGTTTGACACGCAGCACGCGTTGCCGGGACGGACTGCGCCGGTTGACCTTTGCCATCCGCTTCTGGACCTCCCCCCAATGGGCTCAGCGCGTGCCCAACTCGCTCAGCTTCTCGGCTACCTCACCCACGATTTCGCTCACCGAGGCCTTGTCGGTGTGGACGATGACTCGGGCCCGACTGTAGCTCGGCTCTCGTTCGCGCTGCAGTGTCTTCAAGCGATCAATACGTTCTGCGGGGGTCATATCGCGCAACATGGGACGGGTTTTCGCATCGCCGATTCTGGCCAGCAGGGTTTCGAGTTCGGCGCGCAAGTACACCATGGTTCCGTGTTCCGTCAGAAAGTCGGCCATCCCGGGCTGGCCCGGCGCGCCGCCTCCGGTGGCCACGACCTGGGGTTCCTTGGCAAGCTCGCGGATCACCAGGTCTTCGAGTCGCCTGAAGCCCTGCTCCCCCTCTCGGGCGAAGATCTCCTTCACGCCGCATCCCGCACGTTTTTCGATCTCGAGATCGCTGTCGATGAACGGCAACGAGAGTCGCTTGGCCAGCGCGCGCCCTACCACACTCTTGCCCGCGCCCATCATGCCCACCAGCCAGATTGTCTCGTTCGTGCTCACGCGACCGAGTATACGCAAAACGGGGAAGAGCCTGGGCTCCTCCCCGTTTCGAGCTTTCAGTCGTCAACGGTTCGCTTCGGAAAGTGTTGCCAAGCTCCCAAATTCCCCGCTACGCGATGGCTAACCCCTCGTCGACAGCGAAGGCGACGTGATGATGCGCGGAGTCACGAAGATCAACAGTTCTTTGCGGGTATCCGTGAGTTCCTTGCTGCGAAACGCGGCCCCGATGATGGGAAGGCGGTACAGGTAGGGAACGCGCGACTCGCGCTCGGACTTGTTGATCGTGTAGATGCCGCCGATCACCAGGGTCTGCCCATCCTTGACCAGGGCTGTGGTAGTGGCCTCCGCCTTGGCAATGGCGGGTGAACCCGTCGGCGTCGGCACTGAATCGTCCGGTGCATTTCGAGTGATCTCGATATCCATGATGATGCTTCGATCGGCGGTAATGTGAGGTATCACCTTCAAGCTCAGCACGGCATCGATGAACTCGAGCTTCGCATCCCCACCTTCAAAGGTCTGGAAGGGAATTGAAACACCTTGTCGGATCGTAGCCTCTCCGTTGTCCAATGTGACGATCCGCGGACTCGAGATGACCTTGCCCTCACCCATGCTCTCCGCGGCGCGCAGCTGGATATTGAGGTCGAGCTTCTCATCCAACAGGAACGCGCCGAGATCGGCCAGGGCCGTCGGGGTCGAGGTAATCGGGTTGGAGAACGCGACACCGTTGCTTCCGTGGAAGCGGAAGCTACTGGTCCCCAGATCATCTCTGACGACACTTCCGGAGAACGGATCGACGAACGGCTGGGTCATGATCCCCCAGGTGCTGCCCAACTCGCGTGAGAAGTTGAGGTTGGCCTCGACGATCTTGGCCTCGATCATCACCTGGGGCGTCTCGGTATCGAGCGCCTTGACCAGTGCCACGGTTTCGTCGATCACCGAAGCGATGTCCTTCAGGATGAGTGTGTTGGTTCGCCCATCGATATTGACGGTGCCGCGAGACGAAAGCAGGCGCTTGGCGAGTTTCTGCATGTCCTTGACCGATGCATAATTGACCGGCAGCAGCTTGACCATGAGATCCTCGAGCTTCTCCTTGTTGCGTCGCTCTTGGAGTCGCAGCTCTTCTTCCGCCGCAATGATGTCGGCCGGCGCCACCCTCAGAATGTTGCCGACGCGAACGAAGCCCAGGCCCTTGGTCAAGAGGACAACGTCGAGCGCCTGATCCCAGGGTACGTCGACCAGGCGAATCGTGACGTTTCCCTTGACCTCGTCACCGGCGATCAGGTTGAGATCGCTTACTTCGGCGATCAAGCGCAACACATCCGAGATCGGAACGTCGTTGAAGTCGAGTGAGATTCGTCGTCCCATGTACTTCTTGCCGTCGACCAATCCCCCCTCCTGCAACAGTTCTACTGCTGCGGGCGGTTCGAGGGACGCGGCGCCGGACTCTTCGAAGTCGGGTCCATCCAAGTCGTCGAAATCATCGAAATCGCCAAAATTGTCTGCAGGCGGGGTGAGGCTTGCAAACTCGTCGTCTTGTGCGATCGAATCGCGGTCGTCCCCGGCAAAGTCCTGATCCATTCCTGCGGGTCCGTCGACTCCGGGATTCTCTGCGAATTCCGGAAGATCGTCGAAGGATACGGCCTGGGCGACGAGTTCTTCGCCCGAGCCTTCCGCGGCGGCGACCGGCAAGGGTGCGTCGGCGCTCTCGGCTGCTTTATCCCACTCGGCAGCGTCATCCCAGGCCGACTCTTCCGAGTTGGCCGGCACGCCGGTGTCGTCGATCGTTGCCGCGGCCAGACCAATGGACTCCTGCTCCGGGAACGCCGGGGGCGGCGCTGCGGCCGCACCGAGGTGCTCGAAGTCGATGAAGAGTAGAGAGCCGCGGCGGCTGATCAACGGTTCCTGGCCGGAAGCGCGAGTCACCACCAGGCGGACCTCGCCACCTTCGACATCAGGCTGCTCGAAGATTGTGATCAGGGAAACCGGGCCGCCCGACTTGCCACGGATCCGGCCCGCTACCTCGGGCGCAATGGTGGCACCCAGGAGACTCACAACCAGGGTGTCGGGGTTCGGCGAGTAAACCTCGTAGTCGACAATGGCTTCGCTCAGGATTGCAATGCGGTCCAGGTTTTCCATCGGCGTGTAGTGCACACCGTGAACAGCGACCCAAGAAGCATCGGGAACCGAAGCTTCGGAATCCGCCGGGTCGATGGGCGTAACCTCAGTCGATACCCATTCGTCTTCGCTCACGGCTTCCTCAGCCGATGCCCATTCGTCGTCGATCGCGGCTTCCTCAACCGCTTCCCAATCGTCGTCGAGGGGCGCGGCGTCCGCCAGCTCCGTCTCATCCGTGTCTTCGTCCAGAACGGAGGCTTCGTCTTCGTATGCAACGTAGCCTTCTTCCCATTCTTCGTCGTCGTCGGCCGACCACGCGTCCGACTCGCCGGCAGTAGCAGCAGCGATCGACTCGGACGCTTCCATTTGCGCCAGAGCCGCTTCGTTCCAGTTCGCCTGGGCGGCATCCAAACCGGCGATCAAAGCCAGTTCAATATCCTCTCCCGATCCCACCGCGAGGTAGAGACCGTCGGCGCTGGGTTTGATGCTGCGGTCGGGGAAACCCACGGACAGATCGCCACCGTCGATCACGATCCGCACCTTGCCGGTGTGGGCGCCGATCCGGACGCGCTCGACCATGGCATGTTCAACGGGAATCGCTGCGATTGCGGTCTCGAGCGACAGGCCGGGAAGGTCCACCACCAGGCGGTCGGGATTATCGAGCACGAAGCTCTCGACTGCCCAGATGCTGCCATTTGCGGTGAGGTGTACGAGCACACCACTGCCGAGGCTTTCGACTTCGACCGCAGTCAACGAGGTTGCGACCGGCGGCGGTGCAAGCTCAACCTGGGCATCTGCGACAGCTTCATCGCTCGCGAGAGCGGATACCAGGTCGTCCCCCTCGGCGTCCGCCCAGGGATCCGCATCAGCGCCTTCAACCCAACCGTCGTTCTCGGCTGCCGCTTCGCCGCTTGCCCAATCCGATCCATCTTCATCGGCTGAAGCGGGCCCGACTGGGCCTGGAACCAGGCCGATTCTCAGACCGTATTCGGTGGCTTCGATCGCGTAACTGGCTTCGGTTCCCAGCGCGATCTCTACTCGGGTGATCGGCTCGCCACCTTCCTCTGCGAAGGTACTGGTCGTGACGTAGTCAATGATCCCGTCGTAGATCTCGACCCGATCGGCCACATCCGCGGCATCGACCGACGCGAGTTCAATCACGACTGCCTGAAGATCAGCGTCATACGACGCCGTGTAGATTGGATCCAAAAGACCCACCAATGTCACGGCAGAACTCTCAGACTCCGAGTCGACCAGAACATCTGTCAACGATGATGCCGCCGGAAAATTCCCCGAATCGGACATCGTAGACGCGCAGGCCAGGACGAATCCGAGCACCACACTTGTTACAACTGCTGCTACAACAATTTTCGCGCTTCCGCTTTTCGGAGCGACCATCGAACTCACCCTCCCTGGCTCGTGCGTATCCGCATTTCGACGTCCTGTGTAGATTGTTCCCCGGCGAAGTCGATATAGGTCTCTTTCACCAAAACGAGGTTGTCCCCTATGTGGATGACCAACCCTTCGTTCTTACCGATTCTCGAACCTTCCTTGACCACGTATGCCGATCCAGACGGATCCGCGATCAGTGCCCGGGGCCGATTTGTTTCCCAGACAATGGCCGCTACCGCCAACTGACCCAATTCGTATTGCTCGAGCGGCCCGCGAGGCGCGTGAGCAACCTCGACCTCCCAGAACACGGACCGAAATGGATCCCTCTTGCCCCGAACGTCGTAAACAAAGTCGATTTCGACCCGGCCCTGCGAAGTATCGACGAACCCTGCGTCTTTCCCTTTGGACTTCTTCGGCGCCGGGGTCCCCGCAACCTTCGCAGCCTGCGCCTTCTGGCCCTTGCGCTTCTTGATGCTTGCGGAAACGCGTGCGCGCTCCGCATCCATGTCAGAAATCTTGGGCGCACCATCATCCCCTGCATCGTCACTGCAAGCCACCATGGTCGCCACAAGCGCAACTGCCACCGCTGTCGCAAGTGTCTTCACGCCACCCCTCCTAACCGCCAACGCTCTTTGCGTTCGTTCAGTCACTGGCTCAACCCCAATCAACCCTTCTTCTCGATGAATCGAAACGTCGTCGCAGTACCCTTGACAGTCAGCGTGGTGCCCGCGTTCGACTCATTGGCGATCTTGATCTGCATCGAGCCCATGTTCACGATTCGCCGCAGCGCGGCCATCTGCTCGAAGAACCGCGCAATATTGTGATACTCACCCTCGAGCTCGAGCTTGAACGGGACCTCTGCATAGAAGCTGTGATTGACTTCGTCTTTGCGTTCGATTGATTTGATCGATACGCCCACCTTCTTGCCCGCCGTCGATATGTCTCGCAACAGATCTTCGAACTGTTTGCGACTCGGAAGCTGCTTGACCACGAGGGACAGATCGCGTTCGAGTTTGGCCACTTCTTGCTCGAACTCATCCAGGTTCGAAGCCACCACCCGGACCTTGTTGAGCTTTCGCTGCAGCTCTTCGGCTTGCCCCTGTAGGTTGACCAGATCGACGCTCTGGTCCTGATAGATCATGAAGTAGTAACCAGCCAAGACGCCGACAATGATCGCCCCCACCGCCGCCAGGCGAGCGGGCTTGGGAACCTTTGCAAGCTTTTCTATGACTTCGTCAAAATCGAAATTCGCTTCAATTGCCACGGAAGATCACCCCTTACCCTTCTTGCTCGAGCCACTCAACTTCGTGTTCATGAAGTCAGCGCGGATCTTGAACTTGACGAGTTTCACACCGCCGACGCTATTGCCGCCGGAAGTCTTCTTCAGATCAACTTCGCTGAAATATTCGGACTGGTTCAGGCTGCGCAGAAAGTCGGCCACGATGCCTGTGTCCAGACTCAAACCTTCCAGCGTGATATTGTGTCCCTTCGTCTTGAGCGTCTGGAGCCAGAGTCGGTCTGGCGTCAGATTCGACAGTTCGTCAAACAACCGGACCGGACCCGTGCGAGCCCTTTCGAGCCCCTTGATGACGTCGATCTTGTCCTCGAGTCGTTTTCGTTGCTTCTTGAATTTTGCGACCTGCACCTGTTGAGGCTTGAACTGTTCGATCGCAGCCTCGAGCTGACGCACGTTGGTTTCCGCGCGCTCGAGATCGGCGTTCAGATCGCGCGCAACGAAGAAGATCCCGCCAAACGCGACCACCAGACCGAGGAACAAGATTGCGACGGTCTGACGCAGGTCCGCAATGCGACGCGACTCCCGATGCGGAAGTAGATTGATTTCAATCATTAGAGCGCGATCCTCCGAGTAGCGAGACCAACCCCGACGCCAAGAGACGGAGACAGTTCTGCCAGCATCTCAGGCTCGAATCCCTTGCTCGGCAGCATCCGGGCCAGGGGATCCAGAATTCCGACCGACAGACCCGTTCGCTCGGTGAAGGCGGCGCCGAGTCCCACGATCTTCGCCCCCCCACCCGAAAGCAAGACGTGCGAGATCCGGCTGTCCGCCGCGGTAGCGGTATAGAAATCGAGAGAGCGAGCGATCTCCCCGATCACGATATCCGTCACCGAACGCAGCGCGTGCTCGACTTCTTGAGGCACGACGTCTTGCTCGGCGTCTTCACCACTTCCCCCCAGTTTGAGACGCTCGGCTTCTTCGAAGCTGACTGAGAGGGCCTTCTGGATTTCTTCGGTGTACTGATTGCCGCCGGTCGTGATGTCTCGGGTAAATGCAGGAACGCCCTGCTCCACCACATTGATGTTCACCACCTGGGCGCCGATGTTCACGAGCGCGATGACGTCGTCTCCTGGCTCTTCATAGTTGTGCTCGTAGGCGTTTTCCACGGCAAAGGCTGCTACGTCGATCGCGACCGGGTTGAGACCGGCTTCTGTGATGACCTGATAATAGTCGTCCACCAGATCCTTCTTGGCGGCCACCAGCAGTACGTCCATCTGCCCCTCGCCTTCACTGCTTTCGAGGATCTGAAAGTCGAGGTGCACTTCGTTGACGTCGAAGGGAATGTATTGCTCGGCTTCCCATTGAATCTGATCTTCGAGTTCTTCGCGGTTCATCGCCGGTAGACTCACCTTCTTGACGATCACGGAATGGCCCGACACGGCAACCGCAACGTCCTTGGTCGTGAAGCCGCCGGCATCGATTGCCTCGCGGATGGTGTCTACGATTTCTCCGGAATTCAGGAACGCACCTTGCACAATGGCTTCCGCCGGCAGTTTCGCAACGCCGAGGCCCATGAGTTCAAATCCTTTGTCCTTCCCCTTCAAGTTCAACTCGATGGCCTTGATCGTTGACGACCCGATATCCAGACCGATCAGCGAGGGCTTTCCAATTCCGAAGATCGACAGATCCATAAAACGCTCCTCTGATTCCCCGGTCCGTTACTGAAGTGGGCGGCCGTCGTCTACTACGACTGGAGCCGGCTCGATGCTTCGTTCTTCGCTGACAATCGCCAGCATTCCAAAAACCTGGTCCTTGTCCGAAACGCGTAGACCCAGCGCGAGCAAAATCTTGCGCTTTGTATCCAAGCGACAGGGACGGCCTGCTTCGATGCGATCGATCGTCAATGAAGAAAGACCGGCCTTACGAGCCAGTTCTGCTTTGCTCATCATCAAGCTCTCGCGGTATCGCTGTACATTGTTTCTGGGCACCACAGATCCTCCACAAAACCGCATCCAAGACGCGTCTATGTCCGGCGCAACGAGACAGTCGGTGGTATCGGCCCCATCTTTCAACGACTTGAGCCCTGCAAGCTCAAGCGCATTGAGTCGCGAGCGTGCGCAAACTCTGCGGCAGTTTGTGAGCGGAATTTCACCATCAGCCTGCAAATCTGTGTCACCTGTCACATCGATTCGAGACGTGCAAGTTGAATGCGGCTCTTTCCCCTCATGGCTCTCCCACGGCGTCCCGATAACTGGAGAGCAGTCCCGGTGTTCGGCTTGGCCGGCGGGCGCGCTCGTTGCGCGCACCCCTATCAAAAGCCGCCACCCGGGTAAGCGGAGCCCAATGACTGAGCGGATCTTGATCGTCGACGACGACGACGCCCTGCGCGAGAGCCTCGAGATGATCCTGGCCTCAGAGGGTTATCTGGTCTCAACGGCAGAGCACGGAGAGGCCGCCCTCGCGCGGGTGGACGAACTGCCGATCGACGTTGTCCTGTGCGATGTGCGCATGCCGGGCCTCGACGGCTTCGAGCTGCTGCCCCAGATCGCCCGAAAACTGCCCGGTGTACCGATCGTCATGATGTCCGCCTACGGCACCGCAGATCTGGCCATCGAAGCGATGAAACTGGGCGCCTACGACTACGTCGCAAAGCCCTTCCAACCCTCAGAAGTCCTCCTCACCCTGCGCAAGGCCCGGGAACGCGAGCGACTGCGGCGAGACAACGAACAACTCAAACGCGACGTCACGCGAGCGGTGGGAGACCGTCCGATCATCGCAGCCTCCTCGGTCATGATCGACTTGCTCGAAATGGTCGAACGCACCGCGGCCTTCAAGACCACCGCCCTGCTGGTCGGCGAAAGTGGAACTGGAAAAGAAGTCATGGCCCGGGCCATTCACAGCCAGTCGCCCCGTCGCAATGAGCCCTTCGTGGCCGTCAACTGCGGCGCGATCCCGGAGCATTTGCTCGAGAGCGAACTCTTTGGCCACGCCAAGGGCGCCTTCACCGGTGCGAGCCGCGCCCGACGTGGCCTGTTCTCCGAGGCGGACGGGGGCACGTTCTTTCTCGACGAGGTTGCCGAACTTCCCCTATCCCTACAGGTAAAACTACTACGCGTACTGCAGGAAGAAGAAGTCCGACCGGTAGGCGACAACAAATCCGTCGCCATCGACGTACGCGTGATCGCCGCCACCTCCCGGAACCTCGAAGCCGCCATCGCGGAAGGCACCTTCCGCAAAGATCTCTTCTACCGCCTGAACGTAATGCAACTCGCGATTCCGTCCCTTCGCGATCGCAGAGAAGACATCTCTCTACTTTGTGACCACTTCCTCGCTCACTTTCGCGAAAGCCTGGGCAAGCCGGTGCGAAGTATCGCGGATGACGCCCTCGAGCGGCTGATCAACTATTCCTGGCCCGGCAACGTTCGCGAACTACAGAACGTGATCGAGCGTTCGGTGATCCTCACCGACGGAGATCGCATCGGACTCTCGCATCTTCCAACCAACATTGTCGAAGCCGAGGCCGGCGGATCTGCTTCCGAGTCAAAGGGCTTCGGCATGCGACGGGCCAGGCGACGGTTTGAGATCGATTTGATACGCCGCGCGCTGCGCGAGACGGACGGGAACAGGACGCATGCGGCGAAGTTGTTGGAGATCAGCCACCGGGCACTCTTGTACAAGCTGAAGGATTACGGAATCAAGGATTGATTGCGCGGGCAGCTGCGCTTTACGTTCCCTGAGTCCACGTCTCGCCGATTCCGGCATGACACGGTGCCCGGGGAAGTCTCGTGCATCTGGGCCGCGGCCGAGGGGGCTCGGTTTGGCTTTATTTATTTTATCTATCCTATCGGTTTCAGATTGATTAGGGCTATGGTTGTGCTATATTAATGGCATGGCAGTAATCAAGAAGCTCGAGTTCTCGGACTATGCCAGGACGAAGCGCATGACCTCGGGGCATGGCAGACCGCGCAAGGGAGCTGGGGCAAAGCGGGTTGGGCGAGGGCAAGAACCGCATCGACAGCGAACAAGATTCCATAGGCTCACGCCCGCCCATGTGACACTGCGCGTGGTGAAGGGTCTTTCAAGTCTCAGAAACCGATCCTTGGTGAAAGAAGTGCGGAAGACCTTTGCTAAGGCGTGCGAGCGCGGGGACTTTCGGCTGGTGGAGTACTCGATCCAGCACAATCATCTTCATTTGATCGTCGAGGCCGACACTCAAGATGCCTTGTCTCGGGGCATGAAGTCGATTGCTTCGCGTTTTGCAAAGGCTGTGAACCGGGTTTTTCGGCGCGGGGGCCAGGTGATTGCGGGCCGCTATCACGTTCAGCTCCTCACGTCGCCGAGACAGGTCCGCAACGCGCTTCGCTACGTACTTCTCAACATTAGAAAGCACTTCAAGCAGCGACACCGTCACGCACCGCCGATGAAGATCGACGCGGCCTCCTCGGGCAGTCAGTTCGACGGCTGGCGTCCAAGTCCGGAGACACGACGCGCGCGAGCCGCTCAAAAAGAAGTAGGCGTCGCCAAGGCTGCGGGCTGGCTCCTCAGCACCGGCTGGCGAAGACACGGTCTAATCGATCTGTCTGCGGTTCCGGGCTGAGAAAAACAACCTCCCGAGCCCTCCGCCAAATCTAAACCTCCCGAACTACGCCCCCCGAATGTCCGCACTCCCCGCATTTTCGACCGGCAGTCGCAGCGCGAACGCCGCGCCAGCCAGTGGGCTTGTACGCTTGAGTTCGACGACTCCCCCGAGTTCCTCTGCGAGTTGTTGTGCGTTGGCGAGGCCTAGTCCAGTTCCTACTCCGGGGTCTTTGGTTGTGAAGAATGGGTCGAAGATGCGTTCGCGATCTTCGCTTCGGACGCCTGGGCCGCTGTCCGCTACCTCGCACTCGATGCCGTCCATGGATTTGCGTGTGGGGTCGCGGTCGCCGGCGTCTCCCCGGCGGACGACCAGAGGGGCGGATCGCATGGTGATTTTGACGATTGGGGGTTGGCTGGACTCGAGTGCGGCGTCGCATGCGTTGAGCATCAGGTTCAATAGGATTTGGGCTACGACGCTTTCGTCGCCCACGGCTTTGGCGAGAACTTCGTCGGCGTCGATTTCGAGTTTGACGTTTTCGTAGCGGCTCTGGGCTCGAACCAGCCCGAGAGTCTGGTGAGCGACAGCCGCCAGGTCCAGAGGCATGCGAACCGAGCGCGGGGGTCTCGAAAAATCCAACAATTGCCGCAGGATCTCGCGCACGCGAGAACCCTGCTCGCTGGCGCGATTCAGATGTTCGCGAGTCTTGTCGCCCAGTTCTGCGTCGCGCTTGGCGAGATCGAGAAACGCCAGCAGGGCCCCCATCGGGTTCCCCACCTCGTGCGCCACTCCGGCGGCCAGGCTTCCCACCGACGCGAGACGTTCTGCGCGATCCAGTCCGTCGCGAGCCCGGCGCAGGCTGCGATTGGTGTCGCGAAGTTCGGAGACCGCCTTCTCCAGTTCGGTGCTGCGCTGTTCGAGGGCTTCGGTCATCTCGTTGAACGCCAGCGCGACTTCGGCGGCCTCTCCACCGCCGTCCACCGAGACTCGCATTCCCCGCGCGCCCTCTCCGATCTCACGGGCCGCAGCGGCGAGTTGTTGCAGGGGGACCACGATGCGTCGACGCAACAAGAATCCGCCCATCGCGATGAACACGGCACTGTCGGTGAGCAGGAGCGCGATCAGCACGCGTCCCGAAACCGCCGGCTCGACGCGCGCCACTGCAATCTCCCCAACGGAAGCCACAGGCACCGCAAAGCGCAGTGGCTCCCAGGGGCGACCACTGCCTACGACGGTACTCCCCTCACTGCGAGCCGACTCCGCGAGCGCCTCGAGCACGGGTCCGGGAGAGCCGTACTCGCCCCCGAGCGGGTGAAAGGAATCGTGCTCGGAGATCCACCACTTTACGCCGCTAGAGCCGCCCATGACCAAAAACGATGCCGTGTTCGCCTCTTCGCTCAAGGCCCGGCCGATCAAGACCTGCAGTTTTTCCAGCTGGATACTTTGACTGCGAACCATGAAGGTCGCGAGCAGACCGGTAGCCGTGAACATCACCAGGCTCAAGCTCACCAAGACTTCGAACAGCACTCCGCGAGCGGACCACACGGCGGCTACGATCGCCCGCGGTCGTTCTGGTCCAGTCCCAGTTTTTCATAGCGATAGCGGAACGAGCGAAACGAGATGCCCAGAAGCTTCGCTGCGCGCTTCTTGACCCCGTTGGTGTTGCGCATGGCCTCATTGAGCAGGGCTCGTTCGTAGTTGTCGACGAGGTCTTCGAGGCTGACGCCTTCTTCGGAAATTTGGCACGAGTAGCGGACGTCGCGCGGGCGCAGCAGGGTGTCGGGCAATGACGACAACGCGATCGAGTTGCCCCGGCTCAGCGCCACCGCGCGTTCGATGACGTTTTCGAGTTCGCGCACATTGCCCGGGTACTCGTAGTGCATGAGTTTGTCCAGGGCGTCCGGTTCGATCGTGAGAATCTCCCGACCGAGTTCTTCGGAAAACTTCTCAATGAAGTGATTCACCAGCAGCGGGATGTCTTCCGGACGCTCCGCCAGCCCCGGAAGCGGGATCTCCATCACGTTGAGGCGATAGTAGAGATCTTCGCGGAAGCGTCCGGCACTCACCTCTTCTTCCAGCCGTCGGTTGGTTGCAGAGATCACGCGCACGTTGATGTTGCGATCACTCGTGCCCCCTACGCGGCGAATCGATTTTTCTTGAATCACGCGAAGCAGTTTGACCTGCAGTTGAGTCGAGAGTTCACCAATTTCGTCCAGGAACAGCGAGCCCGATTCGGCCGTCTCGAACAGACCTACTTTGTTCGTCACCGCACCGGTGAACGCTCCCTTGACGTGCCCGAACAGTTCGCTCTCGAGCAGGTTCTCGGGAATGGCTCCGCAGTTGATCGCAACGAAGGGCCCGTCGCAGCGATCGCTCTGATCGTGAATCGCTCTGGCTACAAGCTCCTTACCGGTCCCGCTTGCGCCACTGACCAGCACATTGATGCGGGTGTCCGCCACCTGGTCGATGAAATCGAAGATCTTTTGCATCACCGGACTGGTACCGATAATGGTGCGCTTTCGCTTTTGATCGCGCAGCTCGCTTCGTAATCGCTGATTTTCGGTCGAGAGAAGTTTCTTCTCCAGCGCCTTTTCGACGATCAGTCGGACTTCGTCAATCTTGAAGGGTTTGGTGATGTAGTCGTAGGCGCCCTCTTTCATGGCGGTGATGGCACTGTCGGTCGTGGCGAAAGCGGTGATCATGATCGTCACTGTATCTTGACCACATGCCCGAACGACATTCAACAGATCCAGACCCGAGCCGTCGGGCATCTGCATGTCGCTGATCAGGACATCGTAGTCGTCGCTTTCCAGGCACATGGTCGCGCTGGCGACGTCACACGCGGTGGTCACGTCGTATCCCTCGCGACGAAAAAAGATCTCGAGGAACTCCTGCATGCTGCGCTCGTCGTCGACGATTAGAATGCGGGCCTTCGCGGTCATGAAGCGACCTCGACGCCCGGGAATCGGATCTGGAAAACCGTCCCTTCACCGAGCCGACTATCCAACTGCAATTCGCCTCCGTGGTTCTCTACGATTCGATGAACGGTGGACAACCCCAACCCGGTGCCCTGGGGCTTGGTCGTAAAAAAGGGCTCGAAGATGTCGGTCATGACTTCCTCGCCGATGCCGCATCCGGTGTCCGAGATCTCGATCTCGAGCCAACTGGATCTCGCTTCCATAGCTTGGGCCCCCCGGCTCGACTCCCCCGAATCGAAAGCAGAACCTGTCGTCGATTCCTTTCGGAAAGAAGTGCAAGCCGCTTGAGCCGGGTCCCCGGACCAGATATCCACCGATATGCCTAGTCGCCCTCCATTGGGCATCGCCTGTACGGCGTTGAGACACAGGTTCCAGAGCATCTGGCTCAACTGATCGGCGTCGGATTCGAGCCAGTGTCCAGGCTTGATGTCTACCTCGAGCTCGATGTTGTCGGGGAGCGTCGGCTCGATCATCTCGATCAGCTCGCCAAACAGTCGATCGACTTCGACCGGGCGTGTCACCGTGGGCGCCGGTCGGGCATAGCTCAAAAAGTCGGTAATCAGGCGGTTCAGCCGGTCGGTTTCCCGCACCACGATGCCCATTAGCCGGGCAGACTCGCCGTCTACGTCGCGCTCACTCATCAAAATCTGAATCGAGCCCGAAATCGATGCCAGTGGATTTCGAATTTCGTGAGCGATATTTGCAGAAAGTTCCCCTACTGCGGCAAGTCGTTCCGACCGCGTGAGATCGGATTCCATTGCAACTACGTCGGTAACATCCTGGAAGATCACGACATGGCCCTGGGCGCTGCCGTCTTCTCCTCGCAAGATGCTGTCGGCCAGCCCGAGATGCAGCTTTTCGCCAACGTGGTTTTGATAGCTCAGCCGGGTGCGGGCCTGACCCTCCGGAGACGCTCCGCCAAAGCTCTCCATGATCGCGGCGGCCCCGGGGATGACCGATTCGAGCTCTCGGCCGAGCACTTCGTCCAGCCGCAATCCGGTAATTCGCTCGGCTTCCGGATTGAACGAGGTGATCAGACCCTCGGAGTCGGTGGTCAGCAGGCCGCTCATGATGCTCTCTACCGTCGACCGGTGAATGTCCTGGAGTATGCGTAGATCGCTCGTACTGCGATCGAGGGCTGCGCCCGTGCGCTGCAATTCTCGGCTGAGCAGGCTCGCAAGGGCGCCGACGGCGAAGAGCGCACCTCCCTGCACGACCCAGACGGCAAACAGACGCAGAAGTTGGATCTGGTTGTTCGCCGCTTCGGGTCCGAGTCCATACCCTTCATTCGCGGTGATCAGCGCCACCCCATAGGCCACGACAGAAAGACCTGCGGCTCCAACCGCGACCAGGCTCTTGAACAGAAAGGCACCGTATAGGATCACCAACACGTATAGAAAGGTGAAGACCGATTCCCGCCCGCCGTTGAAGTGTACGAGCGACGTGACGATCGCCACGTCCATGGCGATCTGCATCGCGGCAAAACGACTTGGGTTGCGAATTCGTCCGAAAGAGGTGCCGGAGATTACGGCCGCAAAGAACGCGAACGTCACCGTCCAGTAGATGCCGTTGCGGGCTTCGTTGGAGAGTTCTCTCCCGATCCCGTCGAGACCCGCTGCGATCACCAGGCTCGTCAGGGCGAGGAAGAGGCGCCCCCCCATCAACCAGACCAGCCGGCGCTCGGTCTGTTCGTCCAGACCCGAGCCGCTTCGCTTCAACGCGACTGCCACTTGGTCGGCTAGTTGATCGAGTCGGCGATCTTGAAGATCGGAAGGTACATGGCGATCAGAATGGTTCCGATCGAACCACCCATGAAGACCATCATCACCGGTTCCAACATCGACGTAAGTGCACCGACCGCCACGTCGACCTCATCGTCGTAGAACTCGGCGATCTTGGTCAACATGATTTCCATCGAGCCGGTCTCTTCGCCGACCGCCATCATCTGCACCATCATGGATGGAAAGATGGTCGATTCCGAAAGCGGTTCCGCCAGGGTCTTGCCCTCGGAAATGGACGAGCGACACGTTTGCAGCTCTTCTTCGATCAGCATGTTGCCGGCGGTTCTTGCCGTGATGTCGAGTGCGTCGAGAATCGGCACGCCACTCGAGATCATCGTGCCCAGGGTGCGAGTGAAGCGCGCGACCGCCACCTTCTTGATGATGGGACCGAAGATCGGCAGTTTCAGATTGAACCGATGGACCTGGTACTTGAACGCGAGGCTTCGCCTGTATGCCTGTCTAAACAGCTGTACGAATATGAACCCGCCCGCCATGAAGTACATGATGTTCGCCTGCAGAAAATCACTCAACGCGATCACCATGGCCGTCGGGGCGGGCAGTTCACCGCCAAAATCCGAGAACATCTTCTCGAATACGGGAATAACTTTGACGAGCAGCAAGACGATCACCGCCGTGGCGATCGTACTTACCGTTGCGGGATACACCATCGCGCCGCGCAGCTGACGAGCCAGTTTGTCCGCCTTCTCGAGCTGGGTCGCGAGCCGGTTCATGATCGTATCGAGGATGCCCCCGATCTCGCCGGCGGCGATCAGATTCACGAACAGAGCATCGAAAACTCGTGGATGTCGACCCAGGGCCTCTGCGAAGGTTTGGCCGGATTCGACGTCGTTTTTCACCTGGGCAATGACGCGCTTGAAGGTCGGGTTGTCGTGATTGTCGCCCAGAATTTGAAGACATTGCACGAGCGGAAGCCCGGCATCGATCATCACCGCAAATTGGCGAGTAAAAATCACCAGGTCCTTGGTGAGGACCTTGGGCTGCAAGAAGGTGAAGATGTCCTCGAGATTCTTCGGCTTCTCTTTGACGCTGACCGGAAGAATCCCCTGGGCGCGCAGCTGCGCCATGACTCCGTCTTTGTTAATTGCCTCAAGCACGCCCTTCTTGTTGGCGCCCTGCCGTGTCCGGCCCGACCAGGTAAATACTGGCATGATCTACTTTCCTCCGACGCGTACGAAACGACTACGTGTGCTTTCTTGCGCCAATCAATAGTTCGAACGCGAAATCTCCACACTCAGGCAATGGGATCGTTGCCTGAATCGACCAGCTGTCTCAGTTCCTGCTCGTCTGCGGTGCGACCCAACGCACAGTCCAGCGTGATCAAGCGGCGTTGCACCAGCGACGCCAAAGATTGATTCATCGTCTGCATGCCGAACTTGCCCTGCCCCACCTGCATCGCCGAGTACATCTGATGAATCTTGTCGTCCCGGATCAGGTGGCGAATGGCCGGGTTGGGCACCATCACCTCGATCGCCAAAGCTCGTCCGGGACCATTGGCTCGCGGCAACAAGGTCTGGCAAATCACTCCTTCGAGCACGAACGAGAGCTGCTGCCGGATCTGTGATTGTTGGTACGGCGGAAATACGTCGACGATGCGGTTGATCGTCTGCACCGCCGAATTGGTGTGGAGCGTGGCGAAACAAAGATGGCCGGTTTCAGACACAGTGAGTGCCGCCTCGATGGTTTCGAGGTCGCGTAGCTCGCCGATCAGCACTACGTCCGGGTCTTGACGCAGGATGTATTTGAGCGCCTGCTTGAAACCTTCGGTATCCGCCCCCACTTCGCGCTGATTCACGATGCAACCCTTGTGCGCGTGCAGGTACTCGATCGGATCTTCGATCGTGATGATGTGCTCGTGTCGTTCTTCGTTGATTTTGTTGATGATGCTGGCAAGGGTCGTGGATTTGCCCGAACCGGTGGCTCCGGTGACGAGGATCAGACCCCGAGGCCGCTTGGACAGTTCCGCCACGATCGGCGGTAGGTTCAACTGTTCGAAGGTAAGAATCTTGAACGGGATGGCGCGAAACGCGCCAGAAACATTGCCGCGCTGAACGAAAATGTTGCCGCGAAAGCGCGAGAGACGCTGAACGCTGAAGGAGAGGTCAAGTTCGTTCGACTCCTCGAAGCGATGCTTCTGCGCGTCGGTCAATACCGAGTAGCAAAGTTGCTTGGTATCCTGTGGAGCCAGCGGCGGCATCTTCAGCGCATGCAGCTTGCCATCGATTCGCAGCTGAGGCGGTGTCCCGGTCGTGAGATGCAAATCGCTTGCACCCTTCTCGATCATCGCCTTCAAAAGCTGATGCATGTTCGCCATAAAACCGCTACTCCCTCTATTTGCTTATTCCGCCAACTATCCACTCGCTGCCAACTAGCCGCAAACTACCCAGCGTCCGACGTCGAAACGCGAAACACCTCACTCAAGGTGATGTTTTCCTCGTGCAACATGTTCAACGCGCTACGACGCAAAGTCACCATCCCGCCTCGGATCGCCTCGCGTTTGATCTCAGTCGCGGAAGCACCGTTGAGTACGAATTCTTTGAGTTCTTCCGACATCACCATGACTTCGTAAACTGCGATGCGCCCCTTGAAGCCGGTGTCCGAACAGGCGGAGCAACCGCCACCCGTGTGCGGCTTGATCCCCTTGGCCTCGTCATCGGACATACCCGCCTTGACCAGGTCTTCGTGGGTGACTTCTGGATCCGGCTCTTTGCATTCGGAGCAAATGCGGCGAGCCAGCCGCTGGGCCACGATGCAGTTGACCGACGAAGCCACCAGGAAGGGCTCAATGCCCATGTTCAACAGGCGATTGACCGTGGATGGCGCGTCATTGGTATGCAAGGTCGAAAGCACCATATGGCCGGTGAGCGCCGCCTTCACGGCGATTTCCGCGGTTTCAAAGTCGCGAATCTCACCCACCATGATGATGTCGGGGTCCTGACGCAAGAACGAACGAAGTGCGGCCGCGAAGTTCAGGCCGATGTCTTCGTGCATCTGTACCTGGTTGATGCCTGTGAGGTTGAACTCGACGGGGTCTTCCGCAGTCGAAACGTTTTCTCCGACCTGGTTGAGCTCGGACAGGGCCGAATAGAGCGTGGTCGTCTTACCGGAACCCGTAGGTCCTGTCACCAACACCATGCCGAACGGCTGGTGGATGCAGTCCTTGAAGTCCTTCAACTGTTCAACCTCGAAACCGAGCTTGGTCATGTCGAGCTGCAGGTTCGATTTGTCGAGCAAGCGGAGCACGATCTTTTCGCCGAACAGGGTCGGCAAAACCGAGACACGAAAATCCATCTCGCGGCCCCGGCCCATTTTGAGCTTGATACGTCCGTCCTGGGGCAGCCGGCGCTCGGCGATGTCGAGCTCACTCATGATCTTGATGCGACTCGTAAGCGCGTTCTTGAGCTTCAGCGGCGGCTTCATGACTTCGTAGAGCACGCCATCAATCCGATACCGAACCCGAAACGATTTCTCGTAGGGCTCGATATGAATATCCGATGCGGTCCGCTTGACCGCGTCGGTGAGGATCAGGTTCACGAGTTTCACGACGGGAGCGTCTTCGGCTTCGCGGCCCAGCTCCCCCGCGTCGACCTCTTCTTCGCCCTGAACAAGATCAATATCGGAGTCGTCGAAGCCCGCCATGACTTCGTCGAGGACGTCGGCCTGTTCGTAGTGCTTTTCGATCGCGCGCTTGATCGCCTCTTCGGAAGCCACCACGGGCTGAATGTTGTAGCCCGTGAGAAACTTGATGTCGTCGAGGGCAAAGATGTTCGAAGGGTCGGCAGTCGCGAGAATCAAGGTCGAGCCGGCGCGATTCACCGGCACGACGCCGTGCTTGACAGCAACATCCTCGGGGATGAGTTGGGTTACCTCCGGATCAACTTGGAAGTCGTCGAGGTTGATGGACGGCACACCGTATTGTTTGGCAACGAAGTCTGTGAGCTCCGCTTCCTCGAGGAAGCCCAGCTCGGTAATCTCGGCACCGAGGCGTTTGCCTTTGGCGGCCGCACCGCTTTTCGCCTTGTTGAGCTGATCTGCTGAAAGCAGATTCTCCTTGACGAGGAGTTCTCCGATCCGCTCGTTCAAGCTGTTTCCCCCACCCGCGCCTCGCCGGCGTGAATGCACGGCGTCGCCGATCGCCACGCGATCGACTGGATTGCGAGGCTTGGAGCTCACTTCAGCTGAGCGCAAAAGCGACGCAATCTCGACGGATTATCGGCTTTCGGTTGCGGGATCTTTACTGGCGTGGAGAGCGAGTTCCCCGAGCGAGGTCCGTTGTGATCGGAGCACAAGCATGCCGAGAGCAACTAAGGTGACCCAGAACACAAACCAGACCAGCAGCCCCAACGCAAACGCCTCTGCTCTAGCGACTCCGAAGCTTTCGAGGACCGCACTGAACGCGAACTGGTAGGTCCCGAAAAAGCCCGGAGCGGAAGGGATCGCGACAGCCACCCCAACGGCAGCTAGCAATATCCAGGACACCATCAGGGTTTCGGCGGGTGAGCCCAGATTCAAGTCGAACGCGTAGAGCCCCGCCAGCATTGGAATCGTCGAAAGGACGAGCCAGATCACCACGGTGTGGAACAAGATCCAGTTGAGGTGAGTTCCCGGGGTCAGCGATTGCAGTCCATCGGTAAAGCTTCTCAGCAGTCGCTCCAGGGTAATCCCTACTCGCGCGGGAAGCGGGCGGGCAAAGAAGTGGGCGGTGGATAAAACCTGTTGGGGAAAACGACGAATCACCACCAAACCCATCAGCGGCAGGAAGGCCACCGGCAACAGCAAGAGCGCACCTTGGGCCAGCAACCCCTCTCCCCCGCGCCCGGCCCAGGCCAGCGAGCCACCGGCGATCAACAAGACGCTGACGACGTCGATCACGCGTTCGATCACGACCGTACCTAGAATCGAAGTCGCGCTCACGCCTTCCTGACGCGCCAGGAACCATGAGCGGACAAATTCTCCCACCCTAAGCGGAAGCAAATTGTTGACCATGAACCCGATGGCCTGAGCGCGAAACAGCGAGTCCCTTGGGATCTCGGCGATCGGGTTCGTGAGATGTCGCCAGCGCAGTGCCCGCACCCAGGTCGCGAGCAGGTAGCACGGGACAGAAACCGCAAATAACAAGAGCAGGTTTGCGCGACGCATGGCCTCGAAGACGTCTTTCAAGGGAATGCCGCGCGCCACGTACCAGATACAGCCACCGGCGATGGCAATACCGAACCAGAAGCGCCAATTGGTATACCACGCGCTCGACGACCCTAGACTAAATGGCTCTGCTTCTTCTTCGCTCGCGCTCATTTGACGCCCAGCCTTTCGCGAGCCATGACGACGTCGGCCGCGATCTGCACTTTGAGTTCTTTTGGCCCCGGAAACTTCTGTTCCGAGCGCAGCCGATGATGAAAACTCAACTCTACGGGCAGGCCGTAGAGATCACCTTCAAAGTCGAGCAGATGCGCTTCGGCCAAAAGACGCCCGGACTTGAAGAACGTAGGTCGCAAGCCGACATTGACGACCGACGGGTAGCGCTCATTTGCCGGCCCCGATGAATGCTCGACCAACACGCGAAACTCCCCGGCATACACCCCTGCCGCGGGCAAGATTTCGTTTTCGGGCCCGAGATTGGCGGTGGGAAAACCGAGGGTTCGCCCCCGGTGATCGCCTTCGAGAACCAGGCTCCTGACGCTGAACGGACGTCCGAGCAACACCTGGGCTTCTTCGACATCCCCCTTCGCCAGCAGTTCGCGAATGCGCGTCGAATTGACATCGAGGTCGTTGATCCTAATTTCGGGAATGATCGTGACTGAAATGCCCAGTCCAGACCCGATCTCGGCGAGTGCCGCCATCGACCCCTGCCGGTCTCGTCCGAAGCGAAAGTCGTACCCCACGAAGACTTCCACCGGTCGGATGCGTTCGAAAACGATATTGCGCACGAAGTCTTCCGGCGAGATCTTGGCGAAGTCGAGATCAAAGGGTTGAAGAATGACGACATCGATCCCAATGGCTTCGAGCGCTTCGAGCTTCTGCTCTCGGGTGGTGAGCAGACTTGGGGCGCGATCGGGCTGCAACACTTTTCTCGGATGAGGATCGAATGTGAGTACGACCGACTCTCCACCCAGCGAGCGAGCGCGTTCGATCACGGTCTCCATGATTGCGCGATGTCCGACGTGGATCCCGTCGAAGTTTCCAATCGTGAGAACGGGACGAACCAGCGCGCGGCTGAGCTTGTTCGTACCTGCGACGGTCTCCAATGCTACACTCCCAGTCGCGCGAATCTTATCGCGCTATTTTGCGACACGCTTTCTCGGCATGTACGCGGTAATCCTGGTCGTTTCGACCCTCACGCTTGTCGTGATCGAGATGCTACTCAATCTCGACGACATGCTCTCGAACGATCGAGGAGCCGCCGCACCTCTGCAGTATTTGATGCTGCGCATCCCCACCTACTCTCTGCGCGAACTGATCCCCATCGCCTCATTCGCCGCAAGCTTTTTCACCCTGGGCCTGTCGACCCAATGGTTCGAAATCGCCGCCGCAAAGGCCGGAGATATTTCGCCGGACGGCATCGTGGCCCCGATCCTGATCGCCTCGGTGTTCCTCGGTCTCGCGAGTTTCGTCCTGGGCGAAACCTGGATCGTCAACTCGCCGCCCCACTGGGCCTTCAGGTCGCAAGGAGACACAACTTCGGGATTCCCGCGCTGCTGGGGATCGCGATCGTGGCCGCCTTTTTGCCCTGCGAAGTGTCGGGACAACCCTGGCCGGTGAGGGGGTGACTTCTGCCGCCACCGCCACCGGGTCGCTTCTACTTCTGTTTACCTTGGCTGGGACGATCCACATGCGGTTCATCGAGCGCTAAATCAGGGCAGCAGACCGTAACTCAAGGTGCCTTGGACGGGCCGCTTGAAACCGGAGGCAAAGCCTCACTGCCGACATCGAGGTTCGGTTCCAGGTTGCGAAGAAATACGTGGTCCGGTGACAGCACCATCGTCGTGCCCGAGCCGAGCGTCTTCCGATAGGCTTCGAGGCTCCGAACAAACGCGTAGAACTCCGGGTCCTTTTTGTACGCGTTCGCGAAGATCCGGGCCGCCCTCGCATCACCTTCGCCGCGAACACGCTCTGACTCTGAGCGCGCGGTCGCAAGGACCGTGACGGCGAGACGATTCGCGGTCGCACGAATTCCCCGGGCCTTGCGCTCACCCTGGGCTCGATGCTCTCGGGCCAATGCGTTGCGTTGCTCGCGCATCTGCGCATACGCCGCACCGAGGGCATTGGGGGGGAGTTCGGTGCGATTGAGACGCACGTCCACCACCTCGACACCTGTGCCCTCGAGCAGCTCGGTGCTCTCGGTGTGGAGAGTGCTCAGGACCTCGGTGCGTGCGAGCAGTTGCGAAAGATTCAATTCACCGATCTTCGAACCCACCAGCGACTTGATGGCTTCCTGGATGCGGAGTTCGGCGGCGGCTTTTCCGCCCGGATAGTTCCGCAGATAGTTCAGGGGTTCGGTGATTCGCCAGACGGCGTAGTAGTCGACGATCAGCTTTTCGTTGTTGGCGATGACAACCCGTACCGGTGGAGCATTCAGATAGTTCAAGCGCCGGTCGTAGGTATAAACCGTATCGATGAAGGGATACTTCCAGACGGCAGGATCCCAGCCGGGCTCCGTGATCTCTACTCTGGGTCCAAACGCCCCAACGATGACTTTGTACTCGTTTTCCTTGGTGATCACGATGGGGCCGTAGCCGAACTCGCCGGCCCATATCAAACCGACCACACTCGCCAGCACGAGCAGCACGGGCAGAATCCAACGCGCCACTATCGCGCTCCCTCAGTCGCCGGCGCCTGGCGCCTGGGCAGCGACAGGATGGGGAGCATTTGTACGGCATCGGGATCTACGACAATCTTGTCGACCGAGCCCATGAAGTCTTCCATGGCTTCGTAGTAGAGTCGTTGCCGAGTGACTCCCTTGGCATTTTGATATTCTGCAAGCAGCAGTTCGAAGCGCGCGGCTGCACCGGTGGCCTCGAGCACCTTGGCCTCGCGGTAGGCGATTGCACTCTCGCGCAGCTCGATCGCTTCTGCGCGCGCCTGCTCGCGAATCTCGTTTGCGTCGCCCTCGGCGACCGACCTCGCTCGATCCTTGTCCTGTTTAGCCGCAACGACGTCGTCGAAGGCATCTTGAACCTGTGCCGGTGGCTGCGAACTCTGGATTTGAAAGGAGCTGATCTTGAAGGCGACCCCGCTTCCTTCGTCGCGCGAATAGCGCGTGAGGATTTCCTCCAATACCTTTTTGG
>Ga0114950_10000588_pt1 | contig 25362 bp, 21 predicted proteins | sample N075metaG_FD_83503 | JGI IMG/M metagenome (GOLD analysis project Ga0114950, IMG submission 83503) | Deep subsurface microbial communities from Kermadec Trench to uncover new lineages of life (NeLLi) - N075 metaG | ecosystem: Environmental > Aquatic > Marine > Ocean trench > Sediment | place... | reverse complement strand
TTGCGAAGCCGCGGTCAAAAGAGCGACCCCGATCAGGGTGATTCTTGCCATGCAACACGAAACCCGACGACGCTTTCCTTGGCCTCGGGATGCAGAAAATTACGACGTGCCGCCAACAGATAGCGCTCATCGTTGAAATAGGACCCGCCTTTCAACACGCGCGTATTGGTCGTGAGGGGGCCCATGGGATCGACCGGCGTCGTGTTTTGCCGTGTCGGCCTCGAGCCGTCCTGGCACCACTCCCACACGTTGCCCGCCATATCGTTGAGCCCTTCCGGCGTCGCGCCGGCGGCGAAAGACCCGACAGGCCTCGTGCCGCCATCCTGCGCGCGATTGAGGTTGAAGTTGGCCGTGGCCGCGCTGGGAGCCCGCTCGCCCCAAGGATAAGGTCGCCCCGATGGACCGCGAGCCGCGAATTCCCACTGAGCCTCGGTGGGTAGATGGCCACCAAGCCACGCGGCATAGGCCATCGCTTCGTACCAGCTCACGCGCGTCACCGGATGGTCGTCGGGCGCTTCCGGATCGTATTTGGGATCGAATCGACGGTACTGCGCATTCGTAACCTCGTTGCGCTGAATAGAGAACCGAGAGACGCGCACCTGCCAGCCACCCTCATCCGCGGTCATCCCCAAATCGAAAGCGCCGCCCGCGAAGGAGACGCGCCGAAGCGCGGCAGCACTCTTGGGCGGCGGAGTGTAACCCGCCTCCTCGCAGAACCGCTTGACCAGCAGGGTCCGAAGCTCCCGCTGCCGCTCTCTAGACGGCTCGCGTCGAAGCGCGTCCAAAGCGACGAGAAGCGGAACGAACTCCCTCGCGGAGGCAAACCATCGCTCGTCGACACGCGCCAAAACAGCGTTCGAATCCTGGCTTCCCCTCACGAGGATATCCAAAGCTCCCACGACTTCCCCCGGATCACTACTAGAAAGGCGTATCCGAAGAGCCTCGACCAGAGCGTTGTTCGTCTCTTGAACTTGTTTCTCGCTCTCCTCGATCTCAGTTTGACGCTCCTCCGCAAGGCTCCGCTGCCTATCCGCTAGATTTCTCTGGAGTCGCGCTTCCTCGGCCGCGCTCTCGGCATCCGCCCGTGCACTGACCGCGCCTTGACGCTGTAAAACAGCCTCTTCTCGCTGCGCATCGGCGATGAACTTCAAGCGGGACGCTTCGGCAGCGGCTTGCTCGGCAAGCTCGCGCGTCTCCTCCGCCTCGCGCTGCTGACGTTCTGCCTCACGGCGCTCGGCTTCCGCGATGCCGCGCTGCTCTGAAGCTTCCGCGGCAGCGTTCTCGGCAGCCTCTTTCGCCGCCGCGAGCGCATCGGCTTGCTGTTGCGCAAAATAGGCCCAGGCCAAGCTGCCGAGTGCACCCACCGCGAGCACGAAAACAAGAAATAAAACCGCCGCTGTCTTCAGGCTCTTTCGGTGGCGCTCCTCCACTTCGCGAACGACCGTGGCTTCTCGCAGGCGTCGGCGGCGCTCGTCCCGGCTCGTCGTCACCACTCCGGTGAGCAGATCATGGGTGAGCTCCAGAAGCTGCAAGCGCCCTCGCTCTTCGACACGCACGAGCCGCCTTCGAACCAGCTCTTCGATGTCGTCCTTCGTCACTCCCGGAACGCTCAAAGCTTCGTCATACACGACAAGATTGCGAAAGCCGCGCCTGGTGAGCAGTTTTTCCTCGACGAAGGTGCATACCGACTCGCTGAGATCCGCGATGCTGCGTTCGTAGAAATCGTGGAGGACTTGCTCTTGCGAACCTTCGACCATCTCGCCCGTGATCCGGGGCTCGCGCCGTTCCTGGCGCTGGCTGTTGAGCTCTTGGCAGACGACGCTCAGGAGTGCCGGCTCGACTTCGAGGTCGACGAGCTCCTCGTCTTTCTTCGCGGCGGCGACGAAACGCACGATGCTTTCGGCGACGTCAGGGGCGATGATTTGCGGCGCCTGGTTGACCACCTGAAGAGCGGCCACGCCGTTCATGCGTCCGAGACGAAAACGGTTATGGGCGATTCTGCCCATGCGCTCCCCGAGACCTTCGAGGTCGGGAAGAAAATCCTCGCGGAGCGCCAAAAGAACTTTGTATCGGTGGCGGTCGAAAGTAAAAAGCTCTGCTTCGCTCTTCTCCTGATTCGGCGACTCCATCTCGAGACGTGACTTCAGCTGCACCGGCGGCCGCCCTTCGACGAGGTCGGCGAGCTCGGTGATGAACGCGTTCGTCGCTTGAGAGCGCGACGGGTCGCGCTCTCCGAGCGTGAAGACCTCTTCGAACTGGTCGAAGACGAGAAGGGGCCTCAAGACCTGATGCCGTGGGCTCCAAAACTCGACGTCGCTACGGTGAAAATATTCCCAGAGCGTTTCTTTCGCGAGCGGCTCGGGTGCTTCGACGCGCGCGTGGGCCGTCGCCTGAACGACGGCGTTCTTCACTTGAGCGATAAGATTGGGTTTATCAGACGAATAGTCGAGACGGATATAGACGGGGAAAACGTTCTCGCGGCGAAGACGCCGGAAGAGCCCGGCCTGAAGAATCGACGACTTGCCAAGCCCCGAAGGCGCGAAGAGGATGGTCAGGCGCTCGCGCTCCACCCGGCGAACGAGCATCTCGGACTCGAACTCGCGCCCGTGAAAAAACCTCCAGTCGTCCTCGCCAAAGGGCAAAAGTCCAGGCCACGGATTTTCGTCGCTGAGTCCGACGCCGGCCGGAAGTGAGGAATATTCGACGTTCATGCCGGACTCGCGCTGCGATAGCTGCGCTGAAACTTTACGACCTTATCCACGAACTCGGAGCTCGGCGCGCCATGCGGGACGCTTTCCCACACGGACGCGCCAAAGTCGTTCGGGAGCACGTCAATAGACGTCCCGACATCATCGACCGCAACGGGAAAAATGAACGGTCCCGAAGGCACGAGCTCTTTAGCCTCCAGTATGGCCTCGACCCAGTCGGGGCGGAAAAAAAATCTCCGCGCCGTCGAAGCCCGCCGCGAAAGAACCGGCACGAAGAGCGCACAGCTGCCGATCACGTTTCGGAGCTTTCGCTCCCACTTGCCGCCCAAGTCCAGGTCATCATTGCCGAAGATGACATCCACTCCGGCGCGATCGAGTGCGTCACGAATCGACGCGGCCGCGTCGCGATCGGCCTCCGCGTAGCTCACGAACACGGCCCCGGACTGCATGCCGGAGGACGAGACCAACTCCAAGATGGAAGTCAGCGTGTCGGACTCCTCGACAACCGGCCTGGGGTCGTGGACGCGTCGGTAAAGTTCGTCGATGAAGTCCAAAGCGCCCGTAGCGCGGATGATCTTCGCGCCTCCTCCGAAATGCTGAAGCAATAAGACGTCTCCTCGCCCTGTATTGTGGCCCCTGGCGGAGACCAAGTCGAGCTCAGCCTCGAGGCGACGGCCGCTCCTCGTATGACGCACGAAGAAGTTGGTGAGCCAATCGTCGAAATGGCTCCCGAGGACCAGAAGGTTGCTTCTCTTGAGCTTGTCCAGCAAGAGATTCGGGGCATCCTCGTCTTTCGACTGCAAGAGCCGGACGAACTCCGCAATATCATCCCGGGTCACAGCGTAACTTTGCGGCGTCGCCGAGAGACGGCCGAGAAGATGGAACACCGCGGGCCGCCTCACGCGGTCGAGCTCCCGGGGAAGATCCTGCTTGTCCGTGGGCGCATGAGTAAAAACGAGCGTTTGCCGCTGCCCGTCGAACCGCTCCTGATTGAGCGCTCGCTCGATCAAGAAGTCGAACGTTGTCGTGACGTACAGCTTGAAACTCGTAATCCGAGCAAGCTTCAACAGTGGCTCGGGCACCGCAAGCCCTTCGAGCTCTCGCAGCACGACGCGAAGACCGTGGTAGAGGTCGGAAACGTCGTTCGACCCAACAAGATAGCGCCGCGCCACCTCGAAGAGCTCCTCCCCGCGAGGCAAATCCCGCGCCGAAACAGCCAAATGGTCCGCAAGCCGCTCTGCAATAAGCGGATAAAGAAGCCTCCGCTCCCCCTCGTGCTCCACGAAAAGAAGATCCTGCCCCACCACCGGGATCACGGACTCCTCTTCAACGAGCTGGATCAACTGCTCCCAAAAACGCTCGGAATGAGCGATCGCAAACCTCCCTCGACGCCAGGTAGTCATGCCCCGCGAACCGGGCAAATATTTTACCGACCCGGAAGCCTCCCGTGCAAACCCACCAAGTCCTTAACGCGGTGCCCCTTCGATCCGCCCAGCCCCCTCGTCCACGAGGCTCTGATACCCCACATCCCCAAGGCTTCGATACAGAGCCAGTGCCTCTCGACGCTTGCCTTGCGCTTCGAGAGAGCGCGCGGCGTTGTAAACGAGGTCAGAAGCGTCATACGGCGCAACCGGATCGATGTTTTCCGCCGCCTCTTCGAACGCGGCCACCGCGCCCCCGAAATCGCCGAGCTCGAAAAGCTGGAGGCCACGCTCGAGCGCTGTGTCTTCATGCTCGAAAAGAACATTTCTTCTGAAATAAACGGGCCCGTCCGGGAAAGGATCGACAAGGGCGCTCCGCACTTCGACGAGCTCGCCATCGAGGACGGCCGCCGCGCAATTTTCGTACACGACCTCGCCGCCGCGCACGAGACGGAGCCCGCTGCAATCCTCTCCGGTGGCGTAGTAAAACGCGGCGTCATCATCAGCGCCCACCGCTTCGACACCGCGAGGAATGTCGTCCTCGGGGGCGAGAAAGACGAGCTTTAAATCCTGACCATCATCCTCGAGCACGATATTGAAATGACGCAGCCCATCGCTCGTCTGAAACGGTCGCTGCAATAGAACCTGACGCGGCTTGCTCTCGGTGACGTGCACGAAGGAAGAGCCGCGACCGGACGGGGCGGTGCGGCGCACGCTCGCGTCGATCTTCTGGACCTCTTCGAGAATCCGATCGCCGATATCGGTCCCGAGGAGTGCTAGCGTCCGGGTCTTCGAAGCGCTGGCGCCTTCGAGCTTCCCGAGCGCGGCCATGACTTCGAAGCCTAGGTCGCGGCTTCGCGACCCGCGCGCAATACGCTGAGCCAATCGACGCAGCTGCTCGTAAAGATCGTCGAGCGGCGCGGGCCCCGCCTCGAGCTTCTCGAGCTGGTCGATCCATTCGTACAGCGCGCGCTGCTCGTTGACTTGCCTCTCGAGCGTCACGATAGGAACGCTCGCTTGCTCTGGTTTTTCCTCGGTCAAAAGGTCCGGATCATCGAGGAACTGAAAGATCGCTTCCACCCGCCGGCGAATCTCGCTCGCGCGAAGATCGGGATACATGGGAATGCGGATCTGTGTCATCCCGCCGCGAGCGACGACCCGAATCTCGCCATCCCCGTAAAACCCAACGCTCGGCGGCAACCCCGCGAGGCGCCCGACGCCCACCTCCATCGCAAGCAGACGAACGATGCGCCGGGTATTCGGAAGCTCCAATTCGGGAACGAACGCAGCGACGAAGAAAGGTGCGTCACGCTTTCGAGCTTCCACGACCGGGACCGTGAGACCATCGAGCTGCTCACTGCAATAACCGCAGCCCTCCACAGGAACGTAGACGAGAAGACGCCCTCCGAGAGCGTAGAGCTCACCGGTTTTCAAGTTTCCCGCATCGGTCACGACTTGGAACGAGGGGAAAGCGCCCGGAAGAAGCTCGAGGTCGGGGAACTTGCTCTGAAGCTCGGGGAACCGTCGCGCGTCGAGGCTCGCTTTGAGCGCATTGCGCGAGCGGAACAAACCCGACTCGAGGAGTCTTTCCTCGAGGCCGATTCGATCCGCTCCCGGGCTCAGATAAGCATCGAGCACGAGCGCGACACGCTCGCCGGAATCCAAGTCTTCGTCGTCCGCCATTAAAAGAAAAATCTCGGGGTCGGACTGCATTTTCGCCGCGCGCCTATAGGCTTTGCGCGAAGCGCGCCATTCTTCCTGCGCGGCCAACGCGTTACCGAGGGTTCGAAAATAGGCCGCGCGCCGCTCACGATAGGTCTCGCGGGCCTCTTGAATCATGTCCTCGAACAAGAGGCCTTTGGGAGGCAATTCGAGCTCTAGCTCGGGACGGAAATTCAACGAAAGCGCGAGCGCGTCGCGCGCCGCCGCTTCTGCACCCGCCGCGTCTGAAGCTTCGAGTTTCTGGCGCGCCTTCTCGTGCGCCGTATCCGCGCTGGCTTGAACGAGAAGCGCCAGAAGGACGAGGCTATTCATGCTTCCTCCGTTAGCTTCGCGAGACGTTTCGCGGCCGCGTCGAGCGTCTCCCTCTTCTTGCAGAACGTAAAGCGAAGCTTTTGAGCGCCGTCTTCGGGAAGGTGGTAGAAGCTCGAGCCCGGCACCGCGGCGACACCGACCTTCTCGATGAGATGACGGCCGAAGCTGACGTCGTCGGGGAAGCCGAAGCCCGAGATGTCCGTCATGATGTAATAAGCACCTCCGGGCAGGTAGCAACGAAAGCCCGCTTGATCGAGGCTCTTGACGAGTATATCGCGCCGCACTTCGTAGCCGTCTCGAAGCTTGTCGTAATACGAGGCCGGTAGACGTAGCGCCACCGCTCCAGCTTCCTGAAGCGGCGCGGCTGCGCCTACCGTGAGAAAGTCGTGCACTTTGCGGATCGCGCTAGACAGCTCCTCGGAGGCGAGCGCCCAGCCCACCCGCCAGCCCGTCACCGAATACGTCTTCGACAGGCTGTTGATGGTGACGGTGCGATCGGCCATCCCGTCGAGCGACGCCAAGGGAACATGCCTAGCGCCACCATAAACGATGTATTCGTAAATCTCGTCCGTGATCGCGATGACATCCCATTTCTGACAGAGTGCCGCGATCGCCTCGAGCTCCGCGCGCGTATAGACCTTGCCCGTGGGGTTGTTCGGCGTATTGATGATGATCGCGCGGGTCTTGTCGTTGAAGGCTTTTTCGAGCTCGTTTGTATCGACGTGCCAATCCGGCTCGTGAAGCTTGACGTAGCGCGGCACCGCGCCGGAGAGGATCGCATCCGGGCCATAGTTCTCGTAAAACGGCTCGAACACGACGACCTCGTCGCCGGGATCAACGATCGCGAGCATGGTCGATATCATCGCCTCGGTCGAACCGCAGGTAACCGTCAGATGAAGCTCCGGATCCACGTCCATCGCGTAAACGTCGCGATAGCGTTCCGCGAGCGCATCACGAAACGATTTCGCCCCCCAAGTAATCGCGTATTGGTTGACGTCGCGCCGTACGGCATCGACGGCGGCCTCTTTGATCTCGGACGGCGCGGCAAAGTCCGGAAAGCCTTGCGCGAGATTGATGGCATCGTGCTTCGCCGCCAGCCGGCTCATTTCCCGAATGACCGACTCGGTGAATTGAAGGGCTTTTCGGGAAGCTCGCGGACGGGTTTGGGACTCGGGCACGCTTTATCGTTACCTCGGAAGCGGTGGAAAGAACGACGGATTTCAGGGTGCCGCGGCCGCGGCGACCTCCGCCCCACCGTAGAGGCGACGATACAGCATCTGGTTTCGGAGCACCAGCTTGACGTATCTGCGCGTCTCGTCGAAGGGAATTTCTTCGATGAAAACTTCAGGGTCGATGGACATGTCCATCCCGGTCCAGCGCTTCACGCGATGAGGACCCGCGTTGTAGCTCGCGAGCGCGTAGTCCACACGCCCGTCGAAGCGGGCGAGAACGTCTTTCAAATAGCGCGTACCGTAGCGGATGTTGATCTCCGGATTGTAGAGCTCGCGCGCGCTGTAGCGGCGGCCCTCCTGTCTAGCGACCTGGCGTCCGGTCGCCGGGATGAGCTGCATGAGGCCGCGAGCACCGGCCCGTGAGCGGACGCGAGGATTGAACGTGGATTCCTGACGAATGAGCGCGGCTACGAGAAAGGGGTCGAGACCGCGCGCCTTCGCGTAGTGCTCAACGTGCTCGCGATACGGAAGAGGATAGAAGAGCTCCCACACCCCGCGCGGCAGCAAGTCGCCCGTCGCGGATACGTGAAAAGGGAACGCCTCGCGTATCGTGATGATCGTTTGAAGCGGGCGACCCTCGCTGGTGTGGATCCAGGCCGCCATCATGAGAAAGGCTGCATCATCCCGTTCGGGCCGCTCGCCATCTACCGCTGCCTCGGCATCCTCGAGCGCTCTTTTCGGAAGACCAACCGCCAGAAGCTCAGCGATTCGTTGCTGACGCTCGACGCGCTGAACGCTCATCGCGCCTGAAAGATCGATCCCCTTCCGCGCTTCCTCGATCGTCGCGATCGAGCTTCGCCCCCCTTGCATTTCAGAGAGATGCTCCAGCGCGCGCCGGCCATAGTAGCTATTCTGGTAGCCGAGCATGACCTGACGGTATAACGCGTCGGCACGTTCGAGCTCTCCGGCTTGCTGGTAAGCACGTCCAGCCCAGTAGAGAAGACGCGCAAGCTCGCGCGCCCGCGGCCGTTCGCGCGCGGTCTCCTCGAAGCCGCGCCCCGCCTCCCCGAAACGGCCACCGCGGTAGGCCCTCCAGTGCACGTGCCATCGCGCGTCGACCGTATGCTCTCCCTGGGGAAACTGCTTGATGACCTGGTTGAAGCGGGCGAGCGCCTCGTCGGGCTCGTCGTTCGATGCGTGGTGGTCCGCGAGCCGCATCAACGCCGCCGCCGTCCACTTGCTTCGGGGAAAGCGCGTCTCGAGCTCCGAGACGCGCGCGAGCTGCGTCTCCCGGCGTCGAAGCCGCCGTGCAACTTGTGCTCGATAGTAGAGTGCCTCGGGCGCAAGCTCGTCGTTCGTGACACGCTTGAAATTCTCGACCGACGCGCTGAGCCGACGGCGTCGATATTGACTGACCGCCATCCGCAGCCGGACGAGATCGACATCCGCAACCTTGCGGTAGCGTTGCAGCAAGGACGCGTAGCCGTCATATGCGTCGCCATAGCGCCCCTGCTCCATGAGAATCCCGGCGCGTTTCATGCCGAGCTCGTAGTAACGAGCCGGCTCGACTTCGGGAAGTTTGCTACGAAGACCCGTCAGGCGGCGTCCGCCATTCTTCGCTCGCTTGTGCCGCGGGAGCTCGTAATAAAGCGTCTCGAGCACATCGACCGCGTCCTGATGCCGGCCGAGGGCGATGAAGAGCTTCGACAGCTCATCGAGCGCGTCCCCGCGCGCCGCGTCATCGGCGCTTTGGGTCACCGGTTCGAGTTTTCGAATGGCTTCCTCGCGCTCACCCGTGGCTTTTAATATCCGGGCGTAACGAAGGCGCGCCTCGTCCGCCAAGGGGAAGTCCGGATGGGAAGCTTCGAGCGCGGCGAGTGCGGTGAGCGCCTCCCCCGGCTTGGAGGTTTCGAGCTCTCGCGCTACGTAGAAGAGCGCAAAGCCGTCGAGCTCGGTAGCATCAATCTCCGGCCTGCGGAACGACTCCACAGCCGGAGCGATCCGCTTCCTCTCGAGCTGGTGGACCCCCAAAGCAAAAGCGGCGAGGCCGCGTGTGCGCGGGGACTGGCTTTTGTCGTTCGAGAGCTCTTCGAGCCGGGCGGACTTCTCGTTGCGAGGCGTGCCACTTAATAATGTTGAGACTGGCAAGAGCGCCGGGGCCGGCTCAACAAACGGCGCCCACGGTAGCTCGATTGGGGCGAGCGCCTCGGGCTTTGACAGAGGAGAAGACGTCGGGGGCTGGGCAGTGAGCAGACCGAGAAGAATGCTAGCGAACACAAGGAAGAAGACCGGAGCCAAGACCTTCCCCGACCCTAGATACATCGGATTCCCCGCGCTCCTTTCTTTGTTTGGACGGGCGAATCCGCCGGCCTCCCCCGAATTATATTCTTCGATTGTAGCAAACGGACGGCCAAAAGCGTCCAAACCACGGGACGAAAAGGACTAAAGTATGCCCGGATGGGCACTTAGCCTGCTGGCAACCCCTGCCCCATCAGTCCGGAGTCGCCATCAGCAAGGATGCGGATCAGCTCGTCGTTGAAATAGGTCGATTGAGAGCGGACCGGCTCGGGGACGCGTTCTTTGTAGAGCTGCCGGCTGCGCTCGATATCATCTCTGAGCAGTCTGTAGATACCGTGGTGTGAGCGCCCCTCTGTAACTTTCGCTTCGTTGTACAACTTGATCTCGGAAACCAAGAGGCGCGCGAACCGCATGGCCTCTTCGTGTTTCTTGCGGGTATCCGAGTCCATCGAGTCCAAGTCGGGTGCCGCTGTGGCGGGAGGGGCGGCGGTCGGTGGGGCCTCCGTCGCGGGCTTGAGAGCAGCGACATCCGTGCTATTGAACATTACCGTCCCGGACGAGTCGGAAACGGCGGGCGCAGGAACCGCGGGCGCTTCAGTGATCGGCGGGGCCTGCTGTGGCGCCGCGTCTGCCGCTGGCGCCGCGTCTGCCGCTGGCGCCGCGTCTGCCGCTGGCGCCACGTCTGCCGCTGGCGCCACAGGCTCGCCAGGCTTCTCAGCAGATTTCTGAGCGCTCAGAGCATCGAGAAGCTTCGAGGAATAAGCGGTGAGGATCTCGAGCGCTTCCGTCTCGTTGAGTGGATCCGGTCCATCACCGCTATCGGCATAGACGATCGCAGCGATACGATCGTGCAAGACGAGGGGCGTTGCAAAGATGGATGAAGGCAATACGTTGCCGACACGTGAGAGCAGCTGTATATTGTCCGGGTGCTTGTTGCTCTCACCAACAAAAGACGAACGCGAATTGATGACATCGCTGAAAACGGTATTGGCCGAAGTGGGAACCGAGATGCGCTTGATGCCTTCGTCGTTGAAGCCGGGACTGTCGTTGAAGCCACGGCCATTCCAACCGATGCAAGAGCCCCCTTTGAGAATGAAAAGCGCGACGCGCGGGGCGAACTGAGCTAGCTCCGCGAGAAGAAGCGTCAACACCTCGGTCAGCGACGTGCCTTCGTCGATCTTCGTGAGCGACCGGCGCACGGCCTTGAGCGAACCCCCTCCTCCGTCACCCCCTCCTCCGTCACCACCGCCTCCGCCGCCGGCCAAGCTCGAGACCTCCTGCACGAAAGCGAGAATGCGTTCCTCGTCGATACTCTCCTCGTACTTCGACATCTGATCTTGAAGAACATCGAGTTTCTTGAGGAGATCGTCTTGAAGACCGGTGACCTCCTTGCGGAGATCATTCGACCACGTCGACACGAGCGAATGAAATAAGGCTAGCGATTTGGCGCGAAGTTGATCGTCACTCATCGAGAGCTGTAGATGTAAGTCCTGCTAAGAGAGACATCTATGGCTGAAAGACCATATGCACCTGTCCCTACAATCGGTAAATCATTATGTGTCCTACTTTCACATAAGTCAACACGAACAAAGACGTTGCGCCGCGCAAGCACCGCCGACCGCCTCCTTGCTAGAAACCGGCGATCGGACTAAAATACATGTGAAGAAGAGCTTAAGGGGGCGCCCTGGGTTCGACGGAGATAATTGATTTCGAGGTGGCATGCCGAGCTCCCATCCCTCGTTAAACGGTGGGAAAACACACAATTGCTGACCAAGAGTTAGCTTTAGCCGCGTAAAAGCCGGCTACGTTCTCCCGGGTTTCGCCCGCCGTGCCCGGGAAGAACGTCATTCAGGTGGGCTAGCCGGACATTCGCCCCGCGTGTCCAGCGAAACTTAGGGGATAGCGACCATCAGGTCCTTGCCGGCTCCTAACTGATTGGAAGCGAAGCTTAACGGGAACCGGACACGCATGTAGAGGCCTCGGAAGAAGATCTTCGGACGCGGGTTCGATTCCCGCCGCCTCCACTTTTCGCGGCGAAGCCGCAAAAAGTGCCCGCCGTAGCTCCAAGAAAATCACGAGGGCGAAGGCGGGCTGCCCTCAATCGCGAACTTCCTGGATTTCATCGGCGCTGGCCAACCGCTTCCGCGACGCCGCCGATCCGTTCCAGATCGTGCTGGTGCGCGACATGTGGCTCACCGGCTTCGACGCGCCGAGCCTGCACACGATGTATCTCGACAAACCGATGCGTGGACATGGACTGATGCAGGCCATCCTTCCCGAAGGCTGTGCTCAAAAGCAGCTACACGGCTCGCGAGGCCGATGACATTGCCAACCTCGCCTTCATCGGCGGCAAAACCAATCGCCAGATTAGCGACAAATCGCCGAGCCAGTACTTCCCTGGTCTGGTCAAGAAAGGGGGGCTGCCTGCGTTCGAGGCTCAGTGCATTCCTACGAACGCCGAGGTCCTCGGCGTCGAGAAATATAAAAGTTTCCTTCTGGAGCGCCGAAGACTAATAGCGCAGCGTCTGAACACGTTCCTCGGAGTCACGCCGCCATAGTGCCTGAGGTTCATTTTGTGTCGGCCCGTCTGCAATGTGCGTGAGACGCGGTTCGAGGTTAGACTTGGGCGGGACGACAACATGGTTGACAGAAAGCACCTTAGAAACGCGCCCATAACCGAGGCGATCGTGGATATCCGCGTGAAGGCCCGCTCAGACCTCGACGTGGCAATCTTCGGCGAAGCAAGCGAGATGCTAGCCGCTAGGTTTCCCACGAAGGTCGAGCAACGTGTGTTCACGACCAAGGTCCAGTTCGGGGGAAAGTCCGGTATCCAGTCGACGGAGCACGATCTGCGTGGCTACATGTTCCGCTCCAAGGATGAATTCAACGTCGTGCAATTCAGGGTTGACGGCTTTACGTTCAATCGATTGAAGCCGTATACGTCCTGGAAATCGGTCTGGCCGCAAGCTTTGGAGCTCTGGAGGAAGTACCAGAATATTGGCATTGCCTGTAGCAATCACTCGGATGGCGCTCCGCTACATCAATCATATTGCGCTCCCCTCCAGGGCACTTAGACTCGACGATGTACTCACGTGCCCCCCCCCAGTTCCGACGAACCTGGGCGCGACCATAGCCCGGTTCACCACCCGTGTTACGATTCAGGCGTCTAATAGGCGTCTCGAGGCGCACATCGCACAGGCGGTCGAGCCGAAGCCAGATCACGACGGCGCAACGCTAATATTGGATATTGATGCATTCCGACAGGCTGAAGTGTTGCTCGAGGAGGACGATGTAGAGGCACGTATCGAAAAGACCTTCGCCGAGCTACACGAGTTCAAGAACGAGATATTCTTTGCTAGTCTGAGTGAAACGATGATTGAAGGATTTGAGTGATGGCATCACCGGCTATTGCAAGTCTTGGTTGGATTGCCCCAGATGAAGGTGTGAGCGACGCGGCTGAATCCCTCCGCAAACTTTTTGCGCCGAGTGAAGAGGCGTCATCGAGTTTCTCGGACTTGGATCGGCTGAGGGCTTTCGAGGCTCTGCAGCAGGCATTCGTGGAAGCCAACACAGAGAACTGGGATGGAGAGGGTGGTGAGCCTGCCGACGCTATGAGCTATCGCTACGCTCTGCTTCTTATTCAGAGCCTTCCGCGTTGGGCGCCAAACCCGGAGGCCTCAGTCGACCCTGACGGGGAGATCTCCCTGGAGTGGGATTGGGGTCGCCGCTCGATTTTTTCGGTAAGTATCGGTCGCGACGGCACGCTGACCTATGCCGGGCTGTTCGGAGTGTCGAAGCAACATGGTGTGGAAAACTTTGCGGACGATATTCCGGAGGGGATCCTCTCCGGTATCCGCCGGGCCAGCTTCAACGCTCCCCGTTGAGCCCTCGCCCCAAGAACCACTCGCCAGATTCCTGTTCAACCGGAACCACTACGCACGGGAGAAGGGCCGGGTGAAGCCGAGGGCCTTCCAACCCGCGCGCAAAGACTACAAGACGTCAGTTTTCTGAACCATCGATCTGGCCGAGGAGGAGGTCTGGAGGCTGGCGGACAAACACGCAGCTGGCGATCGGCGTAAAGCCGAAGCCAGGGCAGTTTTGCTTGTGCACCAGGTGACCGACGCCGGTCTCCGCGTCGAACCCGACGATATCCCGCCACGCCACGCGAATCTTGCGGGGTGGCCTACGGCCAAGGATGAGTGGAAAAGCGTCGCTCAGGAACTCGCAGCCAAAGCGACCTTGAGAGTCCGAGCTTAAGAAGAAAGATTCACCAGCGCCCGCCTACTGCCTGCTGATGGAAGGCAAGCGATGATGGCGCTCGAATGGACCGACGTTGATTTCTCTTCCCCGTCGCGGATCCACGTGCGGCGCGCCGAGTGGAAGGGGAGCGTAACAGTGCCGAAGGGAGGTCGTTCGCGACACGTTCCAATGACGAGTCGCCTTGCGGTGGCATTTCGCGCTCACCGGAACCTCAGAGGCCGACGAGTTCTGACTCGGAAGGACGGACGTTCCCTGACTCAGAAGATCGTACAGCTACTCGTCCGGAAGGCAGCCCGAAGACGAACCTACAAAACGGGGGAGTCCATGTGCTTCGTCAGACGTTTTTTGTTCGCACCTCGCGATGCGCGGAGCACCAACGCGGGCGATTCAGGAACTCGTTGGACACAAAGACATCACGACGACGCAACGCTACATGCACCTGAGTCCCGCAGCAGTCGTCAGCGCGATCCGGTTGCTTGAGAGCGAGCTCCTACTTAGACGAAGTCGTTGTTGACAGGCCGAAGGTCGTCGATCGTAGTTTCCAACGCCTCGGCATCTATAAGTGGCGGCACATACTCGAACTCGCAGAGGGAGATTCGAAGAAGTCGATCATGGCAATGAGGTGTTCTCGGGTACGGAGCAATTCAAAGAGTCTGTTCCTTTCGACGGGCTAAAAAAGTACGAGCTCAGGCGTGTCGCACCGCGCCCCCCCCTCTGTGCCTGGCTCTCCAAACGTCTCCAAGACTGGGGAGGATTCCAGAGGACTCGGGAGGACTGGAGAGGACTTAGATGGGGCTGAAGGCTTTGGGACTGAGGCACTTACTGACGAAAGTCGTGCGCCATCAATTTAGTTAGAAAAATGGCCTGATCGGGTTCGATTCCCGCCGCCTCCACCAGCCTTCGCCCGATGCAGTAAACCGTTGGCTTCGGCTAGGTAAACCTCTGCAAACCCTAATAGGGGGCGCTGCGAAGGCTGTCTCGCGATAGCCCGTAGGGCGGAGGCGGAAGCGCGACGGCGGAACCTCACCCCGCAATCTTGAAGCTGGCTCACCAAAAACAGATCCCGCCAGAGTAAGGAGGGCTACACCGCTGAGATTCGTCTACTCTTTGTATGAGTGAGGAATCGAAACGGTTCGGGTATGTTCTCCGAAGCGTTCGCAACCCGGCTCGCCACTACGTCGGGCTGACGGCCATGTCAGCAAGCGCCTTGGCTTGGCACAATTTTGGCGGTCGCCCCACACCTCCAAGCTCAAGCCGTGGACGCTGGTCGTGGCCTGGAGTCCTCGAGCCGCAATTGGCCAACTGGGGTCGAGAAATAATTTGAAAGCCGGGTCCGGGCGAGCGTTCGCGAAGAGGCAACCGTCAGGGCGAGCGTTCACAGCGAAACACTTCCGTTGAGGCGGCGCAAAGTCGCGTTGAATACCCGTCACCATCGACAAGGAGCTGCTCCCCAAAGCCAAGGAGCACGCGCGGTCTCTTGGCGTTTCCTTATCGCAGCTCATCGAGCAGGCGCTGCGCGACTTGAGCGAGGCCGTAGCCCCCTCCTTCTCCGAGCGTTGGAGGGGAAAGCTTCGCACATCCCCCCGCCGCGACGAGCGCTATAGTCGCCTCGTTGAGAAGTACCTATGAAAGTTCTACTCGACACCGATATCCTCGTCGACGTGGCGCTCGATCGGACGCCTCACGCCGAGTCCGCCTCAGCGCTTGTCGATGCGCTCAAGCGCCGCCCAGGAACCGGTTTCATCGCGTGGCACTCCATCTCGAACTTCTACTACCTAGTGGCGCCGAGCCGAGGTAAGGCTAGCGCTCGAACGTTTCTGCTGGACCTCGCCAAGTTCGTCGACGTGTCCGCTACAACAACGGATAGCCTGTGGGCTCAACATGAATGACTTCGAGGACGCTCTGCAGGTTGCCGCCGCGCTAGCCTGCAGCGCCGACTTCATCGCGACGAGGAATCTACGCGATTATGCGAAAGCGCCCGTCAAAGCCTTTGAGCCGGCGGTAGCTTTGAAGCAACTCTTTTAGTCGTGTTGGCGTACATCTATGGCGTGTTCCATTGCCCGGAATACCGCCGCCGCTTCGAGCCGATGCTCAAACTCGATTTCCCCCGCGTGCCCCTGCCGGCTGCGGCCGCTCAGTTCACCGCGCTGGCTCGACTCGGGTCAGACCTGCTAGCTTAGGAGGAAGGGACTGCCGGATCTGCGCTGGAAGCTCGAGGTCGAGTTCTCTTCGCATGTCATGCGGAGTTATGGTCTTCACGACGCCTCTCAAGCCCCGAAAATCCTTAAAGCGGTTCCTCTCCTTCGTCTGGGAGTCTTGGGTTAAGAGCGTGGTTTTTGACATGACTCAGGCAAACCAGTCCCTCAACCTGAGCCGCCTCGTGCCAATTGCCAGGGCACTCCAGAGCCAGGCTCTGTCTTTACTCGTGTGTCGACGTTATTTCTTTACAGCGGCCGCCTTCTTCGCCGCCCAATACTGCTTCAGCTTGTCAGAGACAGCCTTCTTCGTGGCAGCTGACACCGTGCGCTTCTTCTTCGTAGCAATTTTCTTCTTCTTCGCTGGCGCATCAGTCAGGGCGTCGATAGCACGGTTCACGCGAGCGAGCAGGCGCTCCAGGTCTGCTTGCTCTTCGCGAAGAGAAACAAGGGCGTTCGTCAATGGTTTCATTAGTAGTTTAATCTCCAGACTCTCGGCACGGTGTTGAATTTGTCAGTCGGCAGGACCCTATTATTATCCTAAACGGGCGATGGGGGAAAGGACGGCCGCGTTTTCGTCCACCGGGCCTTGTAAACTTCGCCCATTCCCGCCAGAACCCAACTCCGAGACAACCTCGTAGTTACCGAGTCGGAGGGATGGCTACTGGCCCGTTGGCACGAGTCGCTCGAGCTCTTCGAACCAGTTGACGATGACTTCACGTACGTGCCCTCCCGCGCACCTTCACCCTCCAGCATGATGAGCTTCCCGTCAGGCATGACGTCGTAGTACGTGTGCTCGCCTCCCTCCACGTTGCCCGAGCCCCAGAACGTATCCGCGATGAGAGGATCGGGAGCCGAGGCGTCGAAGGTCGGGCCCAAGCTCACCTCGACGGCCATCACGTGAGTGAGAGATCGATAGAAGAGCTTCCGGCCCTACGGCGCCCGGTCCGGCTGCACGCCACCTCTGTTCGAGATCTGATGCTTGTCGCCGAGGTCGGGAAAACATTGCACGTAAACTTCCTCGCGACCCGACTCGTTCGACATGTAGGCGATATAGCGCCCGTCGGGCGAGATACGCGCCAACCTCTCGTCGAAGCGGGAGTCGAGAAGGGGCCGGGCGTCGCTCTCGTCCTCTCCCGGCTCCAGAGTCAGGCGCCTCATTGTTCCGCGCTCGAACGCATAGATCCAAATGTCGTTTTCGCTACCGCCGAAATGCGCGGCGAGTCGCCTACTATCCGGTGAAACGCGGAGCTCTCGTTGAAAGCTCACGTCTCTGACCAGCTCGAAGTCAGCGTTGCTACCGATACTCCTCCGGCCGGAACTCCCGCCTCGAAACCTCGACTCCATTGACGTGGAAGATCGTGGTCATCGAAACCACCCGGCGAAGCGTCGTGTGAATACGACAAAAATCTTCGACCCTTACCGTGAGCTCGTCAATCTCCGCCGAGGTCACATCGCCTTCGGCAAAGACTTCCTGGGTGAACTTCTTGAAGTCCGTCCCCCTCTTCTCCACTGAAAACCGTTTCTAGCGAGCTGCGCGTGTAGGTGAGATCCAGATCGGCGTAGATCGTCAGTCGATTGAACTGATTCATCACGCACATGCCCAGACTCGAGGCGAAGATTCCGAGCGGCGACGGCGCGGTGTCGGTTCGACCTTGGGTGAACGGCTCGTCGGACAAGATGACGTGTTGCTGCCTCGGGTCCGAGCTTTCGGGCGCGATAGATCAGAGCTGTCCCCGCTTCGATCTCGATCCGCATCGTCGTCAATCGCGAGCCGTCACCCGACGCGCGGTCTCTTATCCCCTTCTTGATCGTCTCGAGAGCCTTCGGAGTGAAACCGGCGCGTTCGTCTTGCGCCATCACCGAACCGGCAACCAACACGCAGAGCAGCACCAAGGTGGTCGATGCAAAGTTTCATCTCGTTAGCCTCGATTCTTGTATTCGCGACAGCGGGGACGCAGTTTACTTCAGCGTGTCGCTTTATGTTCGTCGAGGGTTGGTGGTAGTTTGGGCGGGCGAAGGAGAGATGTCATGAACAAGGTCTCAGACTCAATCGCGTACCGCCAGCGAAGCGTCGGCTACATTGTGGCTGGTCTCGTTCTAGGGGTTGTGCTGACCGTTTGCGAGATGGGGAATCCGGGCGAGCAGGCTGAGCTCCCGCCTTCCTACTACAACGATCAAGTTCTTGGGCCGTTGCCGATGGTGTCTCTGGACTCTCTGGGCGAAGCCGCCGGCCGACTCGAAGGCGAGGCGGACCACCCGGACCCGGATACTTTTGGCTACGACAAAGAGACGGGCGTTTATACCCACCCGGCTGCCGCGCCCGAGATCGAAGGCCCGCGTCCGTTCAAAGGCAGTCTCACCTATATCGACATGGAGCAGTACAGCAAGAACATCGACGTGGTGGCCTACTATCCTCATATCGCGAGTGTCGGCCACACCTATCAGTCGGTGTTGGAGTTCGACGGTCGCCGTTACATGTTCAACGGTGGTTATCCGAGTGTCCAGATCTATGACATCACCGACCCGCGCGAGCTCGAGCTCATACCCGCGCCCGAGCCGATTGACAGCGGCATCGAAGGAGATGATCCTCTCTATCTGCGAGGATTCTTCCGCTACGTGCCGAGACTGGACAAGTACTACTTCATTCAGTCCTACTCTCCGCCCTATGTCGGTTTCCTCGAGAACAAGTACCTAGACCCCGAGCGCGTGCGCGCGATCCGCAATTGGCCGAACCTGAAAGGCTTCCGCGTCTTCGAAATGACGGCTCCCGACGCGTTCGAGCTCGTGGCGACGGTGACGTCGGATCCGGAGGGTGACCCTGCCAAAAGGCCCCAGCAGGGCGGCGGTTGTTCCGAGTTTGCCTGGGACGGCATCAGCCAATACATGTTCATGACCTGTGCGCCCACTGACGACTATGCCAATCAACCTTACCGAAGTCTTTTGTACACCTACGGTGTCAGCGCCTATGACATGACCGACCCTGCGAATCCCATCTATCTGTCGACCTGGCACGTGCCGGGGCAGCTTCTCAGTGAGCAGGAGGCGTTTCGCAAAAACCCACGCTGGAACAACAAGGCTTCCCGCATGGGCGCGCGCGTGATGTTCGTGCCGAAATATCCGGACGACGGTGGCCAATACGGTTACGTCGCCATGGGCGGATGGGGATTCTACGTGGTGGACATCAGAGACCCCGCGAACATGAAGACGGTCGGCAAGGTCGACGATTTCCCGATCGCGGTCAGCGGCAATGAAGGCGACAGTGTTTACGTGGACATCATCGAGCAGACCGGCGGGCACGTTTTCTTCAACGGGTACCCGCTGGTCGAAGACTGCTACGAGCCCTACAAGAACATCTACACGATCGACGTCAACGACCCGTCCAACCCTAAGAGGGTTGGCATCTTCCCGCGACCGAAGCCACCCGCGGATGCCGCGTTTACCGACTTCTGCCAGCGGCGGGGGAGCTTCGGACCGAAACGGCCCGGTGCTTCCGGCCGGTCGATCCAGCCGGGCACGCCGAATCCTCGCTACGCGCCTTGGTCGTTCTACAGCGCGGGCATGCAGATGTTCGACGTCAGTGACCCGACCGATGTGAAGATCGCCGCCTACTTCGTCCCGAAGATGATGGATCCGGAAATGAACTGGGCGTTCGGCAATCCGACGAACGCCGTATTCGTCGAATGGGACAGGAACCTGATTTACCTATTCACGAACCACGGCTTCTATATCCTCTCGAGCCCGCTGCTAGGTGATCCCGTGTTCGGTATGCCGGGAGAAGACGCCGGAATCGGTAGACCTCCTGCATAGGATCACCGCCATGATCGCAGAGGTGATCCAGCGCGTCGGTGATGATCTTCGCGAGCTCTTCCGGCGTGTCGTATTCAACGTGCTGATCTCCAACACCGACGATCATCTCCGGAATCACGGGTTTCTTTACGCGGGCCGCGGCGGTTGGACTTTGTCGCCAGCATATGACCTGAAGCCCATGCCGGCCGAACTGAAGTCCCGATTCCTCTCCACAGCCATCGGTGAGGACCCGGCCGACACCAGTGCTTCGCTCGAGATCGCAATGGAGGTGATCGAGTACTTCGATCTCGAACAGAGCGAGGCCCGAGGGATCGTATCGGAGGTGGCGGCAGCTACCGCGGCCTGGGCCGATCGGGCAAGGGCCCAAGGTATTGCTCGCGAAGAGATAAGCTTCATGCGCTCCGCGTTCGAGCACGAGGACCTCGAGCTCGCGCTGAGCTTCTAGTTAGCTAGAGAGCCCGATCGCGGCGAAGGACTCCGATCACCGATTGGCGTCAGCAGGTCGGTTTCGTAGTCAACACTAAGCGGACCTCGGTCCTAAGAGAGCAGGCCGCTCGAGGACCGCGCTTCGCGCAGGAAACGTCTGAGAACTTTCGCATCTCCGTCGGAAGCGCTGAGGTGGACTATGACTATAGCCGGATCCAGGCTAACGGCGAGGCCACGGTGCAAACACAGGGCAGTTGGAAACGGGCTGGGTCGGATATCGTGGTCGCGTTGGCTCCTTGCACATCACGTATTCCGTGCCGCGCTTCGTTCGGACCACGCGATGGTAGGCGCAGAGCCGACATTGGCTCGTAGGGAGCACAGGCGTCGGAATCAGTGTTTCGGGATCATGAATCACTTGTCAATCGTACCAGCTCAGCCTTTTGGCCCGATGGAGCCGAGCTCATCGCCTCTTGCAGCATCTCTTCTTCGAAGGGATGGGGTCTCGTACGGTCCCAAGCGTGTTGCCACAGTGAGCGGCATGGCGTGAATCTACCGATTCAACTCGAAGCTTTCAACCGCCTCGAGGCTCGTCGTCATCAACGCTCAAGACAGGGAGAAGCTTCGCGATGGCGAGATGGTCTCGAATGCGCTCATGGAGGTTCATGAGCTTGAACTCGCCCCCTTTTCGGGCGGCGATGGCCATGCATTGCACGAGCTCGCCAATGCCGTCGCTGTCGAAATAGGGTATGTCGCTAACATCGAGCACGATTCGCTTCTGTCCACGCGCGGCGAGGTTTCTTACGGTCTTCGTCAGGATTCCTTGGTCCCACCGCAAAACCCCGCCCCCCCATTTCACCAACAAAACCGTGACACCGTCGCGTTGTTCTTCTCTAAGGTCCATCACGATCGTAGGGCCGGCTTCAAGTCCCGATGCACGATGCCTTTGGACTGCGCTTTTGAGAGGCCTTCGGCCGCTTCGATGGTAATTTCGAGCGCGCGTTCTGTTGCAAGCGGACCACGGGCCAAGACGTCACTAGTTTGCTCGTCCTTCAGCTCCGTCACGATGAAGTCCACGCCGTCGACTTCGTCGATCTCATGGATGACGGCGATGTTTGGATGGTTCAGCGCGGCCGCGGCCTGGACCTCTGGCACGAAGCGGCGCTTGCGGTCGGAGTCGGAGACGAGCACGGGAGGAGGCACTTTGAGAGCGACCTCGCGATTGAGTTTCAAGTCCAAGGCCTTGTAAACGATCCCCGTCCCGCCACGGCTAATTTCCTCGAGGACTTTGTAGTGGGAAAGGGTTCGGCCGATCATTCGCTTTCGTCCGTTACGACGTCCATCACCCAGATGTCGCCGAGCTCCTCGGCCCAGATGAAATAGAGATACTGTCCGTCGGTTGATGGAGCTTCGTATCCGAGCCTTCCACGCCGGCCCGCGAGATCGGTCACCTGGCGCTCACCGCTCCCATCGGGCCGGACTTCCCAAATGTTTTCTCGATCCCTTTTGAAGTAAATCCGCTCTCCGTCCCGTGACCATGATGGAGTCCTGCCGCGGATCAACTGCTTTCGCGAGCTACCGTCTGCACCGATGATGTAGAGATATCTGCGCGAAAAGAAGACCAGCGATCTCCCATCCGGAGACCAGTCGGACCAGGATCCCGCCGTGACAGATCGCGGTTCGCCGCCGTCGGCAGGTACAACGAAAACCTGTGTAGCACCGTCTCCGCGGAAGGAAGTGAACGCGAGGTTTTGGCCGTCCGGGGACCAGTTGTGGTGCATATCGCGAGCTTCGTGCTGCGTTAGTTTCCGCGCGGGCCCGCCATCGAGTCCTTTCACCCAGAGGTCATGGTTTCCAGTGCGGCGAGAGGCGAAAGCTACCGAGCGGCCATCCGGCGAGAACTTAGGCTCGAAGTCTCCAGCGGGAGCACGGGTCACTTGCACGATGCCTTTGTCAGCTAGATCCATCAGCCAAATGTCGCCGTTGCCGCTGCGATCCGAGTCGAAGAGAAGGCACAGACCGTCCGGAGACACGTCCACGAACTCGATGAGCGCCTGGTCGAAAGTTACTTGCTCGGCATCGTTCCAGCTCGCCGGTCGGTCCAACAGAAGGGGAACACGCCATATATTCGCGATGCGCCGCCCCTTGGAGTAGGCGAGCTTCGTGCCGTCCGGGGAGAGCTCGGCACGACGGATGACGAGCCCAGACGTAACGGGCTGGGGCTCTCCTTCGGGCATCCCGTCGCGCCCCATCGACTGCTGCCATAGGTCCATGCTGCCGCCCCGGTTGGAAACGTAATATAGCTTTTTTCCGTCCGAGGACCAGGTCGGGCTCCAGTCGTTCGTAAAGACATCGGTCAACGAAGCGCCTTTTTCATCCGACAAACGCGTCACCCACAATCGAGTGGAGGTAGCGCCCTTGCCAATCGGCGACAGGACCTCGTACGGTCCTAGGCGTGTTCCCGACGGGAGGGGCATGGGTGAATCTACCGATTCAACTCCGAGCTTTCAACTGCGTCCAGCCATTCCGACCTGGCCGAGCTTTCGGTGATTGGGAAGGAGTCTGGCGCAACACGTCTGGAAGTGGGTTTCGGCTTGCTCTCACTGACGCTTTGCACGAGCATTGGAACGGTGGAGGCCTCGTCCAGAAGGAACACCGCACCAACGTCTGTGCTCTACCTCGGGGGTCGAACTTGTAGCGACGAGGCGCAGTTGTCCCAGTCACCGCCGCACCCCATCACGTCATCGAGATCCGAGATGTCGGAAGTAACGATGAGGCCATCTCCCTCATAGTCATCGTGCTCGTATAGGGTAGCCTCCCATCCTGCTGGAATCCGGATCGAGGAGATACAATTCTCCCAGTTCCCTGGTCGGTCCGGTGCGTCAAAAAAACCCCTGCACGGCCCGGTGACAACGTCGAGGTCGTTGAAGCTACCGTCAAACGTCCGCGCGCTGCCTCCATAGTTGGGGTGCTCGTAGACAGTGATCCCTTCACTCGGTCCCGTCGTTGTATCGCAGGTGGTGAGAAATAACGCGACCACAAACCAGAGACAACCCGAAACCCTTTTGCCGATCATCACACTTACTAACATATCAAAACGTTGAAAGCTGCGGGCCTCCCGGATCGCTTCTCAGCGTGACTTATTGACGGTGAGTCCACGCCGAGGAGTGCTCTCCACAGGGCCGACATAGCGGTCGAGAAAGTCCACGGTCTCGCGGATGCCCTCGTTCATCGGCAGAGGCGGGGAGTAGTGCCTGAACCCGCCGATCCTGTCGGCAAAATCTTCGCGCATTTCTTGTTGCGCAGAAGCCGTACCGACGACAGATCTTGTTCGCCCAGAATAACTCCAAAATAACGACTTACTGACATCGGTCTCAATATACACTATAGTTTCACTTGGAACGGCGGGGTGTTTTTCTAGGACACGCGTGCGCTATCCTCCCAAATCCACGTCCGGGAGGAATTCATGAGCGTTGGTCTCTCTAGCGGTCGGGCAGGAGCCTGAGCTTTCCGTCGAACAAATCGAGTCCCATCTCATCGAGGCGGCCAACCGCCACCATCTCGAGGAGCGGAACATCGCTTATTGGTTGCTCGAGATCGATCGGCGGGGGGCTTTACAGAACGCGAGGGTTTTCGTCGCTGGGTGACTACGCGATGGAGCTCGTCGGCATCAAGCCGCGCAAGGCCTGGTACCTGGTTTTCATTGCCGAGCGGCTTGAGAACCTGCCGATCATTCGCACGGAGTTCGACGCTGGCAAGCTGAGCTGGACGAAGGCCAGGGATGAGCGGTGCCGAGCTCGAGAAGTGGCAAGTGCCGTCCACGAGCCTCGGCTCGATCTCATTCAAAGCCCGCAAGTAGAGCCGGCTCGTTCCGTCGCGACGGAGTACGTACGCTAAGTGTTGGCCGTCGGGTGAGATGGCAACCTGGTTGCGATTGCCACCGACCACGAACTCACTATCAAGCGGCGCCTGAATGACGAAGCGCTCGACCGTTGTCGATGTTTCAGGCCTTCTGCCGGTTAGCGTCCAGACCATCACTCCCGTGACGACACTCGCCAACAGCGCGGCCGCAAGCAACCAGCTCACCCCAAACATCCGCGCCCCGGTGACCGCGGGTGCCGCAAGCTCGGGGTGCGCTGCCCGAGCATCGGCAAGCTCCACGCCGATATCACCCATGTCACGCTGCCGCCTCTCGGGCTCCTTTCGCAAGCACCGTCTCAACAGAGCCTCGAGCGTCACCGGTGTGTTTTTTGGCAAGGCGTCCCAAGGTGGCTCTCTCTCGAGAATTCCCGCGATGGTGTCGGAGACCGTCTCGCCAAGAAAAGGCGACCTCCCACTCAGCGCTTCGAAGAGACAGCACCCGAAGGCCCAGGCGTCGGCGCGTCGGTCGACCGTCTTGCCGCGAGCCTGTTCAGGACTCATATAGCCTGGCGTTCCCAGGATGACTCCCGTGGCCGTGCCTGCCGCTACGGTGGGTGATTCGGAAGGACTCGAACCGGATGCTTCCTGCTCGTATCCCTTCGCCAGACCAAAGTCCAGGATCTTGATCTGCCCGTCGGGCCCGATCTTGATATTCGGCGGCTTCAGATCGCGATGGATAATCCGCTTCTCATGTGCCGCGCTCAGACCTTCCGCTATCTGGATGAACAGCGAGATGCTTTCATCGATGGCTATGGGGCCCTTCGCGATCCGTTCGGCCAAGGTCTCCCCCTCGACCAACTCCATAATCAAACACTGCCGAGCCTCGTGCTCCTCGAGTCCATGCAACGTAGCGATGTTCGGATGATTCAGTTGGGCCAGGAGCCGGGCCTCACACTCGAATCTCTCCAGCCGCTCCTTGTTCTGCGCGAACGCGTCAGGCAAAACTTTGATGGCGACGTCCCGACCAAGCTTCTTGTCTCTCGCCCGATAGACTTCACTTCGAGTAGGCAGGAGTCTCCCGGAGCTACAGGACGATGTTTGTGTTCTCTGTTTGCCGCCTGCTTTCGCGACGGTGCCACAATATCTCGTCCATACTTCAGTTGAACTCCCGCCCCTCTCA
>Ga0114950_10000586_pt1 | contig 25388 bp, 24 predicted proteins | sample N075metaG_FD_83503 | JGI IMG/M metagenome (GOLD analysis project Ga0114950, IMG submission 83503) | Deep subsurface microbial communities from Kermadec Trench to uncover new lineages of life (NeLLi) - N075 metaG | ecosystem: Environmental > Aquatic > Marine > Ocean trench > Sediment | place... | reverse complement strand
TGGTAATGGCTGAAGGGCGCTGGCTGGAAGCTAAAAAGCTTTTGCTTGGTGCCGCCGGCGACGTGGAAACCCCGCTCATCAATTATCTGAACGCGGCGCGCGCAGCCCATGAACTAGGCGAATATGCTGAGCGCGATGCCCACTTAAAAAGCGCGCACGAGACCACGCCAGGGGCGAAATTTGCGGTCACTTTGACCCAGGCGCAGTTCAACATACACGAAGGTCAGTACGAACAAGCGCTGGCGGCGCTGCTCAATCTCCGTCGCCGAGCACCAAAGCACGGGGCTGTGCTTGGCATGTTGGCGAAGTGTTACGAGGCGCTGGCAGATTGGCAGGCCTTGTTGCAACTCATGGCCGATCTGCGTAAATCCAAGGCACTACCTGGTCAGGAGATTGCACGCATGGAGCGAGCAGTCTGGGCAGCGCTGCTGCAAGCAGATGAAAGCGTCGCTGTGCTGTGGAAAAAGCTACCCAAAGGCTTGAAGACAGATGTCGACTTGATGCGGTTGTGGGTACGATATCTGGTTACCCAGAGCCGCGATGATGACGCGGAACAGGCAATTTGTTTGGTCTTAGGGCAGCACTGGGATGGTGAGCTAGTCGACATATACGGCGAGATTCGCTCCAGTGACCTGGCTAGACAAATGGTGATTGCACAATCCTGGTCTAAGGAAAGACCGAACGATCCCCAGGTAGCTCTGGCCCTTGGCCGGCTGTGTTTGCGTAACGAGAAGTTTGAACAAGCCAGAGACTATTTTGCAGCCGCGCTGCGCCTGCAACCCTCTGCAGTTATCTACGGTGAACTTGGTCGTTTGTGTATCGCCCTCGGCGACGAGCGGCGTGGCACTGAATATTTGCTTCTCTCCCTGGACCGGCTGGCGGAGCTTCCGCTACCCAGCGAGCCGCGCATCCGCAAGGTGAACTTATCCTGACAGATTCGAAGCGTTGCGCGACGCAGTCGCGTGCGGCAGTGGCAGCGTAATGTTCATAACTCGCGTGGTGCGTAGGCGTACACGTCGGCATGCAGTTGGTCGGATTTAAACCCCGCTGCCAACAGAACATCTGTGGCGGCGTAAACAAAACCAGGACCACCCGCCAGCACCACATACGCCTGGCTGTAGTTCCGGCAGTGCTGCGCCAGCCACACCATGCCTTCATTATCTGCAGTACGGCGATCGTCGGTGATGACATGCAGATCAACCGGGCCGTAACTTTGTAACAACTCGATCTGGTAAATGTCGCCGGGCTGGTCGGCGCACCAGAGGATTGTGGCCGGTGCAGGTGCCTTGGTCGCGTGCCGGTATTCAGCGCAGCTGAATGCCTGGGCTATACCGCTGCCACCGGCAACGATGAACAGGGCCTGATTGGGAGCGCCGCAACGGACATCGCCAACGGCTCGGGTCACAGTCAATGTGCTGCCAGTTAGCAACACGTCCATTATTTGTGCTTCAGGCGATGCTGGCGTGGAGCGATAGTGGAGTTCGAGTTCAGGCAGGCGTGTCGGCGCAGATGCAATCGACAATGGGATCTGCGTGCCGTCGGGTGCTTGCACCTGCAGATATTGTCCCGCACGAAAAGTGTAGGGTTCGCGTAAATGCAACAAAATGCGTTGCACCGGATCGCCACCGCAGTGCTCGAGATCTGCAATATACAAAGATTCAGGCAAGTCTTTCTGCCATGAATATTGGTAGCGCGCTTAGCGTCTCATCGAGTTGAAGAATTCTTCGTTGGTCTTCGTTTCTTTGAGCTTGTCCAAGAGGAATTCAATGGCGTTGATGTCGTCCATGTCGTGCAACAACTTACGCAGTATCCATACCCGTTGCAGTTCTTCTGCACCCATCAACAATTCTTCTTTACGCGTTGCCGACCGGCGAATGTTGATCGCAGGATAAACCCGCTTCTCAGCGATTTTACGCTCCAGATGTAGTTCCTGGTTGCCGGTGCCTTTGAACTCCTCGTAGATTACTTCGTCCATTTTGGATCCGGTTTCAACCAGGGCAGTGGCGACGATGGTCAGGCTGCCGCCTTCTTCAATGTTGCGCGCCGCGCCGAAGAAACGCTTGGGTCGCTCCAGGGCGTGGGCGTCCACGCCACCGGTCAGAACCTTGCCGGAAGAGGGCACGATGGTGTTGTAGGCTCGCGCCAGGCGGGTGATGGAATCCAGCAGTATCACCACATCTTTTTGATGTTCGACCAGGCGCTTGGCTTTTTCGATGACCATTTCGGCAACCTGCACGTGACGTGAAGGAGGTTCGTCGAAAGTTGAGGCGACAACTTCCCCGCGCACTGATCGCTTCATTTCTGTGACTTCTTCAGGCCGTTCATCGATCAACAGCACGATGAGTACTATTTCCGGATTATTGGCGACAATAGACTGCGCGATATTCTGCAGTACCAGGGTTTTGCCGGCCTTGGGTGGTGATACGATGAGGCCGCGCTGACCTTTACCGATAGGTGCGATCAAATCGATAACTCTTGCGGTCAGGTCTTCGGTGCTGCCATTGCCGCGTTCGAGTTTCATGCGTTCATCTGGAAACAAAGGCGTCAGGTTTTCGAACAGAATCTTGTGCTGTTTGCTATTCGGTTCGCTGAAGTTGATTTCATCAACCTTCAGTAAGGCGAAATACCGTTCGCCGTCTTTAGGTGGCCTTACCTTGCCGGCTATGCTGTCACCGGTGCGCAAATTGAAGCGTCTCACCTGGCTGGGTGAAACGTAAATATCGTCGGGACCTGCCAGGTAGGAACCTTCCGGTGAGCGCAGGAAACCAAACCCATCCTGCAGGATCTCCAAGGTACCTTGGCCGTAAATATCTTCGCCGTTCTTCGCTTTCTTGCGCACGATGGCCGCGATGACTTCTTGTTTGCGGGAACGGCCGACGTTGTCGAGGCCCATTTCGCGGGCCATTTCGACAAGTTCGCCGACTGGTTTGATTTTCAAATCAGAAAGATTCATAGACATGTATTTTGCTCGACTTAATTCGCGAGGTGGTTAAAGGTTCTTACTGTGTAGCGGACACAAAAGGTCGGGTTACGAATGAGTAAGAAAGGGAGTAAAGATCCTATGCGGACCCAGGTGAGCAGCGCCGCCTCTGTTTATGTCACAGACTTAAGCGCAGTCGCGATTAAGTGTAGTGGTTTGAGGTTTTGGGTCAAGAGTTAAAATAGCCTATATAGGCAATTTTATTGACTTAATTAAATTTGGGAAATCCTGGCGTGTGGCGAAATAGATCCATGTGTCGGCTGAAGACCTCGCCGCTGACAAGCTGATCGAGACTCGCCGTTAATTCTTTGACATGGCTCACATCTCTGCGGCAACAACCGACGTAGGCACGTATCGTTTCGATCAGGTTGGTTTCAGTATGCGACGCCAGCCACTGATTGACCTGCCAGAAGTAGATCGCGCCACCCCAGTACATGGTTGGGTATTGGCGCGCTGCACGCAGTTTTGGCGCGGCGGTAGCGAACGGCAGATTATCCAAGGCGTATTTCCCCTCAGCGCGCTGGAAACGACTTTGATAGCGGGCCGCTATGTCTTCTTCGGCGAGCACCCCCATCGCACCCATCACCTGATATTGCATGTAGCTGGCAAAGCCTTCGGCGTACCAGGCATAGTTCTCGCCCAGGTAAGGGATGATCAGGTGGCTGAGTTCATGGGGTGCTGTCCAATCTTTGCGGAAAGCCTGGTCTGTATAGCTGGTGTCGACATGCAGGTGCACGCCTTGTTGTTCACCGCGTTGGGTATGTGCCCATGGCACTGGCCCGCGAGCACTGTCTCGGCGGTGAAAAAAGATGTGCCGGGTAAATGGCAGGGGGCCGACGATGGTGGCTATGGCAGCATCGGTTTCTTCGATCCACGCGACCAATCTGTGCTGCTCGTCTTTGGAAAATTCGTCCTGCCAATGGAATTGCAGATTTGCAGCGGCGCTTGCAGGCGTTGCGGCTATGGCAAGTAGGAGCAGGGATAGAAAACGAACCAGGTGTTTCATTCTATTTTAGCAGCCGGTTACCAGCCAGATAGGATGGTTTGTCGGACCAGCTAGCTGGTCCGAACTTACTGCGCCAGCGACTAAATGTTGCTGTCGAGGAAGGCTTGCAGTTGGGACTTTGATAACGCGCCGACCTTGGTGGCCTCGACTTCACCATTCTTGAACAGCATTAACGTCGGTATGCCGCGTATGCCGTACTTTGGAGGCGTGCCCTGGTTTGCATCGATATCAATTTTGCAGACCTTGAGCCGGTCTGAGTATTCCGTCGCAATTTCTTCGAGAATAGGCGCGATCATCTTGCAGGGTCCACACCACTCTGCCCAGTAATCGACCAACACGGGTTTGTCTGCATTGATGACATCAGCCTCGAAGGCCTCGTCGCTGGTGTGAACGATGCTGTCGCCCATATCAGTGTCTCCACAAAATCTAGGTAGGCCACACAGTGTAGCATCAAGCTGCGTTATGATGCAGTCAACTTCGAGGGCACCTTTGAAAACAACGTCTCATTACCCTTCTGAGAGCGCCTGGGCGGCGCTGGATCTGGGCTCAAACAGTTTCCATCTGTTGCTGGCGCGCCCGGTCGGGGCGAGTTTTATCATCGTCGAACGGCTGAAGGAAAAGGTGCAGCTTCTGGCCGGTTTCAACGCGGGTCGCATTCAGCTGGAAGCCCAGCAGCGAGGTCTTGGCTGCCTGGCCCGTTTTGCACAGCGGCTGAGTTCTGTGGACCCGGCGCGCATCAAGGTCATGGGTACTTTTGCCCTACGCCAGGCTGACAACGCGGCAGAGTTTACTGCTGCGGCGCAACGCGTGTTAGGCGTGCCGGTAGACGTGATCGACGGCGAGTACGAAGCCAAATTGATCTACCGGGCAGTTGCCCACCAGGCCAGTCATGACACAGATCCAAGGTTGGTTATCGACATCGGTGGCGGCAGCACTGAGTTCGCCGTTGGCAATGGCAGGGATGTGGCTGCCGCAGAATCCGTCAACATTGGTTGTGTCTCGTATAAGGATTTGCACTTTAACGCCGATATGTTGCAATCCATTGGCTATCCGGCGGCCAAACAAATGGCGATTACGGCGCTGACCGAAAGTTTGTGCGCCGGTGCGGTGCTGCAAACGATCAAGCGTTGGTCGAACTACTCGGTATTCGGCACCAGTGGCACCATCGAGTCGATACAAACCGTGTTGGCGGCCAACGGATGGTCCCGGGGCGCGATTACTGCCGAGGCCATGGCACGATTAGAAGCAGCCATTGTTGAAGATCGTTGGGTCATCGAAGCAGGCTTGCCGGGGCTGGCGCCAGATCGCGCGGATATATTTCCAGCAGGGGTGGCAATCCTCAGCGCTTGTTTCGAGGTTCTGTCCATCGAGCGCCTCGAGCATGTGGATGTCTCCTTGTTGCAGGGGATTATGTGCGAGAACCTGGTGGCAGATGTCGAGGTAGATTTGCGCGAAGACAGCGTCGTGCAACTGGCACGACGTTTTTCCGCGGACAGTGCGCAAGCGCAACGTGTGCGCAAATGTGCGGCTGATCTGTTCCGTCAGAGCGCGACCTGGTGGGAGGGTGATACGCAGTGCGAAGATCTTTTGCGTTGGGCGGCAACGTTGCATGAATTGGGGGTGCAGGTAAGCGCCAGGCACTACCACCGTCATGGCGCCTATATAGTCAAACACGCGGAACTGCCGGGTTTCAGTAGTCATCTGCAGAGCGTGCTGGCGCTGTTGATTCGTGGTCACCGGCGCAGCATGCCGGGCCTGGCTTTCCAGGCCTTTGACCCTCAACTTGCGCATAAACTGTTGCGCTTGGTCGGCTTGTTGCGTCTGGCGGTTATTTTGCAGCGCAGTCACAGCGATGCGGATTCGCCGCAGCTATTATTAACCGTCGACGACAATGAGGTGCAGTTGGATTGCGGCAATGGATGGTTGGCCGCACACCCGTTATCTCACCGTGAACTGATCGTGGAACAGCGGCAGCAGGCGACGGCGGGTATTCAGCTCATCCTTCTTTCATGAAGGTTTCATGATTGTTTCATAGCTGTGGCGATGTGCTTGGCGAAATAGGTCAGAATGCCGTCAGCACCCGCGCGTTTGAAACACAATAACGACTCTGCAATGACCCGTTCGTGCAGCCACCCGTTCTGTATAGCCGCCATGTGCATCGCATACTCGCCACTCACTTGATAGGCAAAGGTGGGCACGCCAAATTCATCTTTTACCCGGCGTACGATGTCCAGATAGGGCATGCCGGGTTTTACCATGACCATGTCGGCGCCCTCGGCGATGTCCAAGGCAATTTCCTGCATTGCTTCGTCGCTATTGGCCGGGTCCATCTGGTAGGTGTTTTTGTTGCCGCTACCGAGATTGCTGTTTGAACCCACGGCATCGCGGAATGGACCGTAGTAGGACGAGGCATATTTAGCAGAATAAGCCATGATCTTAGTGTTGATGTCACCGTTTTTGTCTAGCGCTTCGCGAATGCTGCCGATGCGTCCGTCCATCATGTCAGACGGCGCGATGATGTCGGCTCCAGCGTTGCTGCACACCACGGCCTGTTTGCACAGCGCTGCCACGGTGATGTCGTTTGCCACATAGTCTGAAGCATCGACAATGCCGTCCTGGCCATGGGTGGTATAAGGGTCCAGGGCAGCGTCGGTAATGACTCCCAGTTCCGGCACCGCAGCCTTAACCGCGGCGACTGCCTGTGGAATCAAACCCTCGGGGTTATACGCTTCTGCGCCATCCAAAGAGCGTTTGCTGCGCTCGATATTGGGAAATAAGGCCACTGCGGGAATGCCCAACGCAGCCACCACTTCGACTTCTGCTGCCAGGCGGTCAACGCTGTAACGGCTGATGCCCGGCATGGAAGCGACATCGGTGGTCTGCCCCTGTCCTTCGATGACGAACATGGGGTAGATAAGATCATTACTGCTCAGTTCGTTTTCGCGAACCAAGCGGCGTACAAAGTCGTCAGTACGGTTGCGGCGTAGCCTTGTGGCGGGAAAGCGGCGCATTAAAAATCCTTATTTAGAGTGTTTTGAAGCGCTTTCTAATGCGCTTCACGGCACCCACGAAGAGCTGTGGTTGATGGTGCATCTTAGCGATTAACAATGCTCCGTAAAGCGCTGCAAGCAAATCATGGGCCTGGCGGGCCGCTTTTTTTTGTTTCGCGCCGGCCTCTTCGAACACGCTGGCCAGAGTTGCGTGCCAGTCGTCAAATTGTGCCGTGATAGTTTGCTGCTGACTGGCGGTATTACCCGTGGCGGTGTTGTGATGATTGAGAACGGCCAGCAGACAGTCTGATTGCCCGGCATCGGTGTAGGCGAAAAAACCGTCGATAAATGCGATGACGCGTTGTTGCGGTGGTTGTGAGCCACTCAGGTGCTGGAATGCTTTGCGCTGCAGGTCGGCAATCGCGTGACGCACCAAAGCCGCCGCCATCTCGGGTTTACCGCCGGGAAAATGGTGATATAGAGAGGCTTTGCTCAGGTTTGCCGCACGGGCCAGGTTGCTTAAGGTGGCGCCATCGTAGCCACGGGCAACAAAGACAGCGCGTAGCTGGTCGATAAGAATTTCTTTTGTGGTCGGCGAATAACCCATTTTGCCTCGATCGGACCGGCCTGGGAGGACACATTAAGGTTACCACGTGCATCTGCAATGGATTTTTTGTGTTTCTTGTATGAAAGTTGCGACCCTATGAGTCATTGGCGCATCTAATGAGTATGGCAGGTTTTTCTGACGTTCTTTTACCGGAGGCAGTTGCGCGGGGTGTGTTGCGAGGTGATCGCGATTCGCTGGCGGATGCCTATCGGGTGCTGTCCAGGCCTGTCATGAACATGGCAGCGCGTATCTTGCGTGACCGGCCGCTCGCCGAAGAGGTCGTGCAAGACACCTTCATCGACCTGGTGGAAAAAGGCAGTCAGATACAAAGCGGTGATGCGATAACCGCCTGGGTGCGAAAGGTCGCAGTTAACCACTGCCTGATGCGACTGCGCTCTCCTTGGCACGCGCGCCGTATGGATGTTGATGTTGAAGAAGCATTGTCGAGGCAGAGTGTCGATGAGTCGATGGAATGGGTCGAGCTGGTGCCTACCTTGGAACAGGCTCTGGCTACGCTCAGTGAGGAAGCGCGCACGGTAGTGTGGCTACATGACGTAGAAGGCTACACCCATAAGGAGATCGGCGAACTGATGGGTAAGACGGCGAGTTTTTCGAAATCTCAACTCGCCCGTGCATACGAGAAGTTGCTGCTTTGGCAGCAGCAACGTGAAACGAAACAAGCTGAGCGCATCAGTGCCCGGCAAAAGATTGAATTGGAGGGTCAAAATGCAAAAACGACCTTGGGCAATATCGGATCTCATTGCTCTACGTGATGGTGAAATCCGCGATGCAAGTGTCGACCTGGATGATCCGGCGGCACAGGCACAACTGCACAAAATACGGCAATTAACCGCTGAGTTAAACGCTCTGCCGGATGTGCCGGTTGATGAAGCGATCTGGAATAAACCGCTACCGGTGAAAGCGCCTCGCAGCAGTTGGTTGCGGTTTCCGCTGGCCACCGCCGCGTCTGTGTTCTTCGCATCGTTTGTCGGGATTTACTTGATCTTCGGTACTGTTGACCCTGCTCAGGAGCCAGCAGGTTTGGCGACTGGTGAACAGTTAACCGTGGCCGTTGCCTCGCGCTTGCCGATTCTAATGCGTCAGTCCCGGGATCTGGAACGACGCCTGCAGGGTGTGGATGCATGGATGTTCAGTGACGCCAACTCTGCAGTAGCCCGTCCAGCCAGTGAGCAACGCGTCGCCACCTCGACAGAACGAAGATTGATGTATCGCCTGGCGGATGTTGACAACCAGATCGCTCAACTCTACGACGCGGATGTCATGGATGTTCGACAGCGAGAAATGCTCTGGATGCGCCGCGTTACTTTGCTGCGCAGCTTAGTCGCGATACGCGGCGGCTCCGACCCTAGAATATTTGAAAACAGCAGGAGTATGTGATGACACGATGGTGTTTAGCATTGTTCGTATGTCTGGCTTGTAACGGTGTGGTGAATGCTGCTGAAACAGAGCATGACCTGGAACAGCAAATTGACGAAATGCGGCAGCAGATAGACGAGGCAGCGCGCAATCTGGCCGACTTGCAGACCAAGCAGTACGCCATGGGCACGGGCTCCAAGAAGGCCATGCTCGGCATTATGCTCAGTGTACATTCGAATCAAGGCGGCGTGGAACTGGTTGGCGTGACCCCTGGCGGCGGCGCCAAACAGGCAGGACTGCAGGCAGGTGATCTTATTGTGCAGATAAATGACTTGTCCCTGTCGGAGACAGACAATCCGATGCGGGCTTTATCGAAGTATATGAAAGACGTGGCCCCTGGAGATGAAATTTTAGTGGTTTATGAACGCGATGACCAACGGCAAACCACTACCATCACGACCCAGGCTCGCTCGGCACACATGCTCAAGCTGATATCGGATACTCTGGAAAATCTGGACTTCGATTTCGACCTGGACCTGGACCTGGACCTGGATCTGGAGAAGCTGATCGGTTTGAGCGACATGCAGAAACAGGTGTGGGTACACATGGAAAAATCCTCTAAGCGCCTGATGGCTGTGTCTGGTGACCTCGCTGCGTACTTTGATGTGAAAGAGGGTGTCATCGTGTTGGCGCCACCCACAGGTTCTGAGCTCAAAGCAGGCGATGTGTTGCTCACCGTTGCGGGTGAAGACATCACCGATATCGAAAGTGCCACCGAAGTACTTGGCGATATCGACGAACAGACGCAGGTGACGGTAAAAAGACGCGGCAAGCGGCGCACCATAAACGTCAACGCAGACGAATTTGCCGATGCTTCGCCAGGCTCGCATACGCGCATTGTGCGGATCGAAAATTCCATTGACGGTCATGACCAGGTGCAGATCAAGGTGGAGATCATCGACGACTAATTCTGCAGGCGCTCCGCCTCTTCGAGGTCTGAGCTGGCGAGCAGCCAGGCCTCTTCGGTTTGTTCCAGCCAGGCCCGTAATTTGCCGGTATGTGCCACCAATTCTGTCAACTCCGCGGTTGGCATTGCCTCATAGGTCTCTTTATCAGCCAGCTTTTGTTCCATCGCTTGCAAAGAGGCGCTCTGGGTTTCCATTTTTCGCTCAAGCTGACGCGCGCGATCGCGCAGTTGCTTACGCCCAGCCCGTTGCTTGGCACGATCCTGTCGTTGAGATTTACGCGAAGTCAGCGGTGCGCCGCGCTCGGTCCGCACCCTGATGGCAGCCTTTGTGGCGGTAGTATAGTCAGCTAGATCGCCGTCAAAAATGCGCAACGTGCCGTCTTCGAGCAACCAGAAGTCATCAACAGTTTTGTCCAGCATCATGCGGTCGTGAGAAACGATGATGACGGCCCCGGCGTAGTCTTGTAAGGCTAACGCCAAGGCGTCGCGCATATCCAGGTCGAGGTGATTAGTGGGCTCATCAAGGATCAGAATGGCAGGTTTATCGAGGGCGATAATCGCCAGTACCAACCGTGCTTTTTCGCCGCCGGACAAAGTGTGTATCGGCCGCGTCACCATGCCCGCATTGAAACCCCAGCGGCCGAGGTAGTCCCGGCATTGTTGCTGTCGCCAGGAGGGGCGTAGGTCTTGCAACATGACCAGTGCCCGGGCATCAGCCTGCAGACTTTCCAATTGATGTTGGGCAAAATAACCGACGTGGCAATGCTGACCTTTAGTCAACTCGCCATGCAAAGGTGCAAGGTCTCCCACCAGGGCTTTCAGCAAGGTGGATTTACCGGCGCCGTTGGCACCCAATACACCAATTCTTGCGCCGGGCAGGATGGTCTGGCCGATGCCCTTAAGAACGACGGTGTCACCGTAGCCGAGGCTGACGTCGCGCAGCGAAAATAACGGATTTGAAACTTTGTCCGGATCGGAAAAACTGACGGCGTAGGGTGAGTCGAACTGCACTGCGGCACTCACCGCAAGACGCTCCAGAGCCTTGATGCGGCTTTGAACCTGCTTCGCCTTGCTGGCTTTGGCGCGAAAGCGGTCGACGAATTTCTGTATGTGGGCGGCTTGTGCCTCGCGTTTGGTGCGGGCGGCTTGTTCCTGGTCCAAGCGCTCCGCACGTTGTCGTTCGCAGGCTGAGTAGTTACCGCTGTATAGCTCTCCGGTGCCATTTGCCAGGTACAGAGTATGGTCTGCACAAGCGTCCAGAAAAGCGCGATCGTGGGCGATGACGATGACGGTGCCGTCAAAACGTGCCAGCCAACCTTCCAGCCACATGATGGCTTCGAGGTCGAGGTGGTTGGTGGGTTCATCAAGCAGCAGTAGGTCACAGGGTGCCATCAACGCTTGCGCCAGATTCAAGCGGATGCGCCAACCGCCTGAGAAATCGGCATAAGGTTTGTCGAAATCTCTATCGGTAAAACCGAGCCCGGAGAGAATTTCACCGGCCCTTGCCTGGGCCTCATATCCACCTAGATCCTGATAATCTGTGTGCAATTGGGCCAGCTTGATGGCGTCTTCTGTGCTGGTTAAAAGCTGTTCTACGCGGCGAAGTTCTGTGTGCCCGTCGACCACATACTCCAGTGCGGCAACCGAAGTGACCTCGACTTCCTGCTCCATATAGCCCAGTTTCCAGCCCGGCGGCATCTTCATTTCGCCGCGATCCGCCTGCAGTTGCCCCAGCAACATATGGAATAAGGTGGATTTACCAACGCCATTACGTCCTGCCAGGGCAACGCGTTGACCGGGATGAATGACGAAGCTCAGAGCTTCGAAAAGCACTTCTTCACCACGCTTAAACTGGAGATCTTCTACCCGCAACATGACTGTGATGGTGGCCGCTGCCACCCCTTTGGCTGGGTAATACTTACGACGCCTGGTTGGCTGAATCCGCGGTTATCTTACGGCTGGCTGCGAGCGGTTTCATCTTCATGCGAATGGTTGCTACGGTAGCGGCTTGCCCAACGTCTTGAGCGTCGATCCAATGGGTCAGCTTCTTCCATTGAGTCGTTTCTTTACGCGCTGCGCGCACCTCTCGCATGTCGACCACGCCATGGCCGGTCTCGACTGCGTCGGTATACACGGGAGAATCGCGGAATTGCGCGACCACGGGGACGTCAAGGCAACCGAGGAAGTGCATGAGCTTGTTGTGCGTCTGCGTATTGGGTTGAATGCGGTTTGCGATTACGCCAACAGGTCGCGGTGATGCACGATACAGACGATGAGTTAACAGGTCGGCAATGAAACGCCCACCGGCACGAATGTCGATGGACGATGGCAACATCGGCACCAGGATAATGTCAGTTTGTCTGAGCAGAGTTTCCAGGTCGCGGCCGCGAGAGTTGCTATGACCGTCAATAACGACCAGCTCTGTCTGGGCCGGCAGACGATGATGAAATGACTGCGTTTGATACATGTTGGGGCGCTCGTGCTTCGCCACGATGTTCACAGGCGGCAATGCCTTGTCACGTAAACTTGCCCAATGACTGCTGCTTGCCTGAGGGTCGTTGTCCAGAAGTGCGACGTTAATGCCTTGGCAGGCGTAAGCGACGGCCAGATTTGTGGCGATTGTTGTTTTGCCACAACCGCCCTTGCCATTAATGATTAAAATGCGGCGTATTGGTGATTGCATGGTGTCCCACCGTTGTCAGAGCATTTATCTAATTGCTCCGTGTCCTTTCAAACCAGGCACTAAGGCATCCATTTGCGAGCGCGTTTACGCTCCGGGCGTCCGGCCCCTATGCCATTACCTTATTGCTTGGCCCCTTTTTTAGTTCGGCTTTGTAAGCCTAAGAAGTGTGTTGCGTGTGGCAACGCCGCTTCCCCCATCGGTGAGCCTGCCAACGGACCATTATTGGTCTCTTATGGGCCTCAGCTTCGACTTTCGCGATGCTGAGAGGTCGGCTCTCGGTGTGTCTCAGACTTTGGCGCGTACTGCCCTATATCATAAGTCTGTGACTAAACTGTGGATAACTATACCAGGCATTTTCCCACTCCGCTAACGGCTTCCTTGCCGCAGTTGGGCGACGCAGGTGTACAACAGGGCGGCGAAACCCAACAAGGTCCAGCCGGGGATGGCAATGCCGAACAGCGACCAGCTGACTTCGGCGCAATCACCGGTACCTGAAGTCATGGCAATGAGCACATCGCTCAGCGGGAAAACATCGAGCATGTACTGCAAATCAGGGCCGCATGCCGGTATCTGGTCCTCCGGCAGGCTTTGCAACCACAACTGGCGTATGGAAAACCCGGCGCCAATCACCGATGCCAGGGCGCCTGCCAACGGGTAAATGCCCCAGCGCGGGTTATGTATCAAGCTGGCGTAGGCAATGATGCCGATGATCGCGATCCATAGGCGTTGCATCATGCACAATGGACATGGCGCCAGGCCTACTGCGTACTCCATAAACAAGGCCACGCATAGCAGCGCCCCGGCAAATACACAGGTAATGACCGCCCACTGTTGGGATAAACCATTTGAAAATTGCAAATTCATGAGATGTTCAGCACCACTTTTCCAATAGCTCTGCGTTGCTCTAGTGCGTTGAGCGCAGCAGCGTAGTCTGTGAATTCAAATTCCATGCCGACCAGCGGATTTATTTTTCCGGCCTCAAACAGGTCCATGATTTCGGTAAAATTCTGCCTCGATTCGGCAGGCATGCGCGCCGAAAATGCACCGTAAAAAACGCCGACAATCTGGCAGCTTTTTAACAGTACCAGATTGGTCGCCACCTTGGGGATGTCGCCGCCAACAAATCCCACCACCAACACGCGCCCATACCAATTTACGCAGCGCATGCACTGATCGAACAGCGCGCCGCCGACCGGGTCGTATATGACATCTGCGCCACGCCCGTCGGTTAACGCTTTCACTTTGTCTTTCAACTGGCCGTCGCTGTAGTCAATGAGTTCGTCCGCGCCCGCAGCTTTGGCTATTGCCAGCTTCGCACTGCTGCTGGCCGCAGCGATAACCCGCGCGCCCATGGCCTTGCCGAGTTCGACTGCAGCCAGACCGACGCCACCGGCCGCGCCCAATACCAGCAGGGTTTCACCAGCTTGAAGATCGGCGCGTTGTTTCAGTGCATAGTAGGAAGTGCCGTAGGTGGTGCTGATGCCGGAGGCTTGGGCAAATGTCATAGCAGCGGGCTTACGGCGTAAGCCTCGGGCTGGCACGACAATCTGTTGCGCAAAGCAACCATGCCCGACGCCACCAAAAACCTCATCGCCAATCTGCCAGTCGTCAACGTCTGCAGCGACAGCGCTGACCACGCCGGCGAATTCACCGCCGGGCGAGAATGGGAATTCAGGCTGACTCTGATATTTACCTTGGATCATCAACACATCGGGGAAGTTGAGAGCGGCTGCGGCTACGTCAACGATGACACAGCCGGGGCTCATGTCGGGAGGCTCGATGTCCTCAATGACCAGATTTTCTGCTGGCCCATTGGCCTTGCATAGGACTGCTTGCACAGCGGTTTCCTTTTCTTATGGCGACAAAAGTCTTACGGCGGCGAATGCGTCCCATTGTGACCACGCCTGCTGCAGCTGTGGGTAGTAGCTTGCGAAGTCGTGGTGGGTACCGGGTACGGCAGCCAAGCTGGTCTTTTCGACGTCGTCGAACCAGTGTTCGCGCTGCAATCGTTTCAATACTGATTTCAAACCTCGGGCGACGTGCTGCCATTCGCCGTAATTAGCCAGCAGGTCAACGTCGCGCATGTAATCGAAGAAGCGCATGGCATCGGGTGTCAGATAGCTTTGGTAGTGTTCGATAGCGGTGTAACACTCTGCGCTGAAAGCCTGCAGATCGATGTCATAGAATTCCTGCCATGTCAGCGCCAGACAATGGTCGGCGAGCACATCAACAAAAATGGGCGCAAATCTTCGCAGATGTGCTGGGTAGCGGTCACAATTCCGGCGGATGCCGGGGTTGCGGTTCGACAGGGCGTCCACCCGGCGGTGCAGTCTGGTACCGGCTCGTAGTGGCTCCGGCCACGCCTGGGGTAGCGTGCCTTTAACGAAATCACCGATCACTGCGCCAGCCAGCAAACCCTGGCGTTGATGGGCATCGGAGCCCCAGGCAATGGCGGCATCGTGGGCGAGGCTGCAGTGCGCAAGAAAGTTCATGCAGGGTCCACAGGCTCCGTAGTATGGTCCGGAATGATCAGGTAGTCGGCCAGAAAGTCTGCAAAACTGAGGGTGTCTGCTTGTTCAATGGCCCGTTGTTGTTGTAACGATGCGGTCACGCTGTGCTGGAATGCTTGAAGTTCGGTGCTGGATAAAGGAAGTCCTTGGAAATGCGCTTTGTGCGCCCGGGCTTGATCCATGGAGAAGATAAAAAACGGCTTGGCTTGCTCACGCATGCGCGCCAGTATTTGCGCCGATGGCGTCAGTTCCGGGTCCGTCAATTTCGCTTTTTGCGCAGCAGTGCTGGCGCTATAAGCCTCACTGTTTGTGCCGGTGTCCAGCAGCGACGCAATGCGTTCACACTGCTCGATCAAGGTGGCACCCCAGGCCTGCACCGATCTGGCCTCACCGGCATCGTCGGTCAGCATCAAGCTGGGATCACGGCCGCGCTCGACAATGGCAAGTTGATTGTTGGCCATGCGGGCAAACTCATCGACGTTGTCCGGGTCACTGTCGGCCAGCAGGCACAGCAGCAGGAAGGCATCTAGAAAATGAATTTGTTGTTGGTCAAGGCCCACTGGCAGAAATGGATTCAGATCGAGGCAGCGAACCTCTACATACTCTACGCCGCGTTCGCGCAGGGCAGCCACCGGGCGTTCACCGCTGTCTATTCGACGTTTAGGTCGTATCGTGCCGTAAAATTCATTCTCTATTTGCAGTATTGCGGTATTCAGCTGTTGGTACTCGCCGTTCTTCATTACCCCGTGTCGGGCGTACTGCGGATATGTCTGCGTCAATGCGTCCACCATCGAGTTCGCATACTCATCGAGGGAGTTATAGGAAATATGCAGCGAGCTTTGCGCGCTGCTTTGATAGCCCAAAGGACCCATGCGCAAGCTGGTGGCATAAGGCAGGTGATGAGACCCTTCGTCGAAGGGCTCCAGCGCGTGCTGCAGGTTACGCGTGAATGAGCGACATACTGCAGGTGAAGCACCGAACAGATAAATCAGTAGCCACGACCAACGCCTGAAATTGCGGATGAGACCGAAGTAGGCATCTGTGCGGGCGGCCTGTGTGTGGATACCAAGCGCTTCCCACAACGGCTCGGGCAGGGAAAAATTATAGTGGATGCCGGAAATTGTCTGCATCAGACGCCCGTAACGCAGCCCCAGGCCAAGCCGGTAAACCGTTTTGGTTCGGCCGATGTTAGAGCTGCCGTATTGGCCAACCGGAATGTCATCGTCTTCGCCAACCAGACAGGGCATGCTGCTCGGCCAGAGCAACTCATCGCCGATATTCGGGTAGACAAAGCGATGTACGTCGGTCAGTTCGCGCAGACACTTTTCGGCGCTGTCATGCACCCCGGTAATGAGTTCCAACTGGGCTTCTGAAAAGTCTGTGGTGATCGCCCCATGCGTCAACGGCGACCCCAAAGCGGCAGGGTGAGCCGATTCGGACAAGGCGCCTGCCTGGGTAACCCGCAGGCTTTCTTTTTCGACACCGCGTAGCAGCCCGCGAAGTGCTGCGGGATTGTTGGTCAGTGTGGTGAGGATCTGGGCCGCAATATGTGGTTGCGACCGGTCGTCCTCAGGATTAGCGCGGGTCATCCACCATCCTGTGAGTAAATGAGGGCGCCTAACTTATGGGCATCGATGCGGCGGGTCAACCTGGACTTTATCGGCTACAGGTGGTCAATGCCCAGCCGACTAGATTTTCGGGCCGGCGGCAACAATGGCTGGATCGACCTTAAACCTACTGAAATTGTCGACAAATTTGACAATCAGGCTTTCTGCAGCGGCATCGTAGGCCACTTTGTCAGCCCATACCTGACGCGGGTTTAACAGAATATCATCCACCCCTTCTATCGCGGTGGGGATGTTGAGGTTGAAGCCTTCGAGGTGCAGGGTTTCGACGTTCTCCAGGCTGCCATTTTGAATGGCGGCAATAATCGCCCGGGTCACCGGGATGCTGAAACGGTTGCCAACCCCATAGCCGCCACCGGTCCAACCGGTGTTGAGCAGGTACACTCTGGACTCAAATTCGGCGATGCGCTTGATCAACAAGTCTGCATAAACACCGGCAGGTAGAGGGAAGAAAGCGGCGCCAAAACAGGTTGAGAAGGTCGCGGAATACGCTTCGGTGGAACCAACAACCGTTGAACCAACTTGCGCGGTATAGCCGGATAAAAAATGGTATGCGGCAGCTTCCTTGGACAGCAGCGCTACCGGCGGCAACACACCGCTGACATCGCAGGTCAGAAAAATGATGTTGTTAGGCTCACCAGCGCGGTTCTCCGGGACACTCGCGGCGATATTGGAACGGGGATAACAGGCACGCGTATTCTCGGTAAGGCTTGAATCGGTGTAGTCTGGTTCTCGGCTTTGTTCGTCGATCACAACATTTTCAACGATGGCGCCGAAGCGAATGGCGTCGAAGATGACCGGTTCATTTTCGCGGCTTAAGTCGATGCATTTTGCATAGCAGCCACCTTCGAAATTAAACACCGTGCCCTTTCCCCAACCGTGTTCATCGTCGCCGATGAGCAACCGGCTCGGGTCTGCTGATAGCGTTGTTTTGCCGGTTCCGGACAAGCCGAAAAATAGCGTGACGTCATCATTCGCGCCCATATTGGCCGAACAGTGCATGGGCAGTACGTCTTTTTCCGGTAACAGGAAATTGAGCACAGAGAACATCGATTTCTTCATCTCCCCGGCGTAACGCATGCCCGCGATCAGAACCTTACGCTGGGCGAAGTTGAGCATCACGGTGCCGTCGCTAAGGGTGCCGTCGCGCTTGGGGTCGCATTTAAAATTTGGCGCGTTGACGACCTGCCACACCTCTTTGTTATGCGGGTTGTAATATTCAGGAATAATAAACAGTGCGCGGCCAAACAGGGCATGCCAGGCGTATTCAGTGGTGACGTTAATCGGCAGGTAGTGCTCAGGGTCTGCACCCACGTGCAAGGTCAAGGTATATGTTTCGCGCTCGGACAGATGAACCTGCACCCGGTCCCACAGTTGCTCGAAAACCTCGCCGTCGATTGGCTGGTTGATCTGCCCCCAGTCAATAGATTCAGATGTTGAAGGTTCATCCACAATAAATCGGTCTGCCGGCGAACGGCCAGTGCGATGACCGGTTTCAACGACAATGGCACCGTTACTGGCAAATTGGCCTTCACCACGCAGCACAGTATGCTCCGCCAACGTTGCAGAGCTGAGGTTGGTGTAGTTGTCGTTTTTAACTGTGGAATCGATATCGACGGCCATGGGGTTTTTCGTTTTTTAGTGGCTTAAGGCAAATTATGCCAGACCTGAAGAAAACGATGTATTACTTTGTGTATCGCTAACATCAGCTGCAGGATTCTCAGTGTAAGGTCCCACTCACCGGTGGACTGGCCTGATTGCTGATGAGTTCGCCGATGTCCACCGCATCGTATTTGTAACGGGTGCCGCAAAATTCGCAGTCAACGTGTATTTCGCCCAGCTCTGCCAGCAGTTCCTGCAACTCATCCGCGCCGAGAATTCTTAGCGTGCGATCGCTTTTGAAACGTGAACAACTGCAGCGGTAACTGAGGTTTCTTGCCGGGTAAAGTCGGCAGGGGTATTCGGCGAACAGGCGTCGCAACATTTCTTGCACCGGTAACTGCAACAGCTCTTGTTCTGTGACCGTGTCGGCTAGTGTGAGGATGCTCTGCCAGGCCTGGTTCTCAGTGGCGATAGTCACCTCCGTTGCCAGGTCTGAGCTGGGTAGACGTTGCAGCAACAGGCCGGTTACCGATGTGTCGGAATCTGCCAGGTACAGCCGCGACGGTAGTTGTTCGGAGTTCTTCAGATAGTTTTCAAGATTTGCGCTGAGCGAACCCTGTTGCAGTTCCACCAGTCCTTGATAAGGCACTTGTTGACTGTCGGCCGGGGGAATCAACGACAGCGCCAATTGCCCATGACCCAACCAAGCACTGAGATTGTCTGCTTGTTCCGGGATGCCGAGTTCTGAGTTGAGGTGGGCGATACCGCGCAGGTATTTCTGTTCGCGACACTCGGCCAGGGTGCGGATCAGCGCGCCATCTCCTCTCGACTGCAGCGCCACGGCCCCCTCAAATTTCAAATTATCCGCAAACATGGCCACCGCGGCAAACATCTGGTTGAGCAAACCCTTGATGGCGGCGGGATACTGGTTGTTCGCGTTGGCGTCAGTGATGGTCTGGGTCAGTCGTACCCATTGCCCTCGCACCGGGTAATTTTCAAAGGTAAAACGATACAGGCAATCCTGGTCGTCGGGTGGTCTCATTGGGATTCCCGCCAACCGGCGTCCAGGTCTCGCAGTTTGCGCAGGTCGCGGCGATCTTTCTTCGAAGGCTTGGTTTGCGGAACCTGCAGGCCGGCGCGCTCCATGCGTCGCCGCGAACTCACAATCTCGCGTTGCTCAATGCTCTCGTGGGTTTCTTCATACAGCGCCTGCGCAACCTTTGCCGGACCGCGTCGCGCTGCCAATGCGGCGACCACGATGGTCATCTGCTGGCTGCCGCGACGTACATTGAGGGTGTGTCCGATCTGCACTTCTTTGGCAGGTTTTGCACGTTGCCCTTCGACTTGGATATGCCCCGCTGCGACCGCAACTTTGGCCAAGCTCCGAGTTTTGAAAAAACGTGCAGCCCATAGCCAGCGATCGATGCGCACGCCGACTGGGGCGCCGCTTTCTTCAGGCATCGGCTGCAGCATCATCTGCACTATCAGGAAGGATAGCAGGACAGATCTCGGTAAAATCGTCGAAACTGGGATAGTGCAGTTGCGTTTCCCTGGGGCGTTCAGAATCCGGCCTGGCGACGACTAACAAATGTGCTATACCGTAGTCTGCGGCCGCATCCAGAACCGGTTCATTGTCGTCTATGAACAAACAGCGCTCGGCTGGGTAGGGATGTTCCTGCAACAGGGCTTGCCAGAAAGCCCTGGCTTCCTTGGGCGCGCCGTAGGCGTGGCTGGACACAACCGCGTCAACCTCAGCACAGATGTTGGTATGTGCATCTTTGACATTGATTGAGTGTGGATGTGCGTTGGTGGCGATAACCGTGTGACGATCCGTGCCCTGCAACCAACGCAGAAATGCTAATGCGCCGGGGCGGTAGGCAACCAGGTCGGTCGCTTGCCGGTGCGTGGCAATCAGATCGATGCCGGTGTATTCAGTCCAGTAGTCGAAGCTGTAAAACTCGATGCTGCCGTGAATTTCACGCATGTGCGCAAGCAGTTTTTGTTGCGCCAGAGCAATGTTGATGCCGATCTTATCGGCATAGGCTTGGGGCACCAGGTCGTTCCAGACATGATTATCGTAGTTCAAATCCAGCAGCGTGCCGTCCATGTCGAGGAACACGCAGTCGATCTCGGACCAATTCAGTTCAACCGCCGCATGTTCTTGCACGATGCTGCCAGCGGTGTCTTCGGACTGGTGCAGGTCTTGTTGCATGGTGTCTCGTTGTACTGAATCTTTAACGACGCTCATCATAGTACAGGTTTAACGCCGCAAATCTGCGCAACTGGGGTGAGCGAGCACCTTTGGTTACAATGCGGGACAGACGCAACGACAAATGGAACGTGTAGATGATCGATATTCCCCAGGATGAACTTATAGACATTGTGACCCGGGCGGGGGTTGCCATCTTGGCGGTCTACGACAGTGATTTCGAAGTGGAGAAAAAAGCCGATTCTTCGCCTCTCACCCAGGCGGATCTTGCGGCACACGAGATTATTGTTGCCGGGCTGCAAAGCATTACCCCGGACATCCCGGTTATCTCCGAAGAATCCACAGCGCCGCCATTTTCTGTGCGGCGTGAGTGGCGTACTTATTGGCTGGTCGATCCGTTGGACGGCACCAAGGAGTTCGTCAACAAAAACGGTGAGTTCACGGTGAACATTGCACTCATCGAGAAAGGCGAAGCGGTCTTTGGCATTGTCGGAGTGCCGGTGCAAGGCTGCATATATATCGGTGATGTCGGTGCAGGTACGGCTTGGAGGCTCGATCGTGATGGCACCCGTCAACCGATAACGGGCCGGAAGATGGATCCTCAAGCTGACGACCTGGTGGTCGTGGCCAGTCGCAGTCACGGTGGCGAACGTCTGGAAAAATACCTGGACGAACTCGCCGGGCAATTTGCCAACCTGTCCCGGCAAGCGGTAGGTAGCTCACTCAAGTTGTGTGTTATGGCCGCCGGGGAAGCAGACTGCTATCCGAGATTGGGGCCAACCAGTGAATGGGATATCGCGGCAGCGCACGCGGTGCTGCGTGCTGCTGGCGGTGAGGTTTACACCTTTGAGCGGGAGGTGTTGCCGTATAACAGCAAAGACAGCTTGCTGAACCCTGAATTTGTGGCCGTCGCGGATGCGGCCTATGACTGGTGGAGTGTGCTTCCACCGCAACCGGCGGATTGAGGACAAGATGGTATTTTGGCTGGCTTTTTAAGCTGGCTTCCGGGGTGGATTCCCGGAACAAAAGATTTGGCCTCAACTAGCCGGGCTGCACGTTGTGCAATCGCCCTGCCGAGGAGAATAACACTGGATATACATACAGCGCCGGCTAGTGAGGATTGCAAGGATACAGAAAAATGAAGCAAAAAAAAGTACTTCTAAGCCACCTTTTGCTGGCTATCTGAAATCTCTTTTCAGTTCAATGCGTTAGCTTTACGCAATCCATAATATCTTCACTTTTGGCTTCTCTCAAACCCCAGTCGTTTACAAAGTAAACACATCAAAAACTTTTCAAGGATTGCTATCCGCCTGTTTCCTGGGTGACACTCAATGCTCATCGCGTTGGCGATGGCAGTCGATGACCGGCTGCGAGAGAATTCTGTGCCAGATGGTCGGTAACCGGCGACAATAAAAACAAGCCGCGACGATCTCCTCAGCACAGCCATAAAAATAGCCTGCGCAGCGGTGCTGACAGTGCTGATCGATAACGAATGACTGTTTAGATACAAGGATTTAGCTACCAAGGGCTGGCTGGGTAAGGGTTCGTAACATTAGGTGTCCGCAGTGGGAGACGTTAGGTGGACAGATATGGTGAGAGACGCCCTGCAGCGCGCGTGCGCGCGACAAGCCCGGGTGAAGTGCCTGCTCAGATTCATGCCAGTGAGTCATTTTCGCGTCTGGTCGCATATACCAGTCCTTATTTGTTCTGGGCGATGGTCGGTAGTCTGACCATCGGTATCCTTCTGCTGCAGTAAGTTTGTGGCATTGCGCTTGCGCACCTGAAACAATTGTCAGGGTACGAATTGCAATCTAAGGGACGAAGTGGCAACAACCGGGCAACCTCGATCTGGCCTATCGCCACAGGCGCTATTGTCAGGTGCGCAGACCGCAGCAGCGCTGGCTGCTGAACATGCCGCGTGGGCGGAACAACATGGTCGGCTGCATAGCGATGTAGTTGCCGCTCTGGTACAGGTTGGCATTGGCCGCTTGGTTTGTCATGGTCTATAACTCAGCGGCGGCTGATGGCTGCTAACTGGCCACAAACCATGGTCGAAGCGTTGTGGGGTGTCAATCCGGATGCCATGGTGGCAGCCAGCGGGCACACCCCTTTTATCGGCATACGTGACGGCGATGACTTTATCGTTTCCGGCCGCAACAGCTTTGTCAGTGGTTGTCATCATGCAGACTACGTCATGTCACCGATGCTGGTGGATGGCCAAGCCCTTGTGGTAGTGGTCCCCGCCAGCGAATGTAGGATCGTCGACAACTGGGATACGCTGGGCATGCGCGGCACCGGCAGTAATGACGTTGTCCTCGATCAGGTGCGTGTGCCGGGTCATCTGGTGGCTGCCCAGGCGGACCTGAAACCAAACGCGCTATATAGTGGCACTTTGTATCGTTGTCCGTCCCGGGTCGTGTTTGCGACCTATATCCCGACTGCCTTGAGTTTAGCCAGGCGCGCCTTGGCCGAACTCGACAATCTGGCCGGCAACAAGGTGCCCTATGCTACCGACATGAAACTGGCGAAGCGTTCAATTGCACAAATCTTGGCTCAATATCGCAGCGTGCGCGGTTATTTTCTGCATGCGTTGGCGCATGTCTGGCAACGCGCAGCTGCCGGCGATGAGTTCAGCGCCATCGATCGCGCAGACTTGTATTTGGCAGGAACCCATACCATGCAGACCTGCGCAGCGGTGGTCCGGCATGTTGCTGTTGCGTTGAGTAGCCCGGTTTAATATGCGTTACGTTATATACGGCGCAGGCGGCATTGGTGGTGTCATTGGCGCGAGATTGTTCCAAGCAGGGATCGACACGACCCTCATCGCACGGGGCGAGCACGCTGCGATCATGCGCCGAGATGGTCTGCGTCTGGTCAGCCCGCAAGGCATCGCGCAACTTGCGATTGCGGTGGTCGAGCATCCTCGAGAAATTATCTATACCTCAGACACTGTGGTTTTGTTGTGCGTAAAATCCCAGCAAAGCCAGGTGGCTTTAGAAGATCTGGCCTTGGTGGCACCGGCCACAATAGCCCTCGCCTGTGTGCAGAACGGAGTAGCCAACGAGTCCCTGGCGCTGCGGTACTTTCCCAATGTGTACGCGACAGTGGTCAATCTACCGGCGCTATATCTCAATCCGGGCGAAGTGGTTACCCATGCACAAGGTCATGGCGGTATTCTTGACACAGGCTGTTTTCCTGCCGGGTTGGATGAGCGTGCGCGGCAGATTAACGCCGACCTGAGCAGGGCGGGCTTCAGCGCTCGGGCGGATGCTCAGGTGATGCGGCAAAAATATGCCAAGCTACTGCTCAACCTGATAAATGTGATGCAAGCCGGGTTGCGCGACTTTGATGCGGCGCGAGATCTGCGCGCTGTTGTGCGCAAAGAGGCTCTGGCCTGTTTTGCCGCAGCAGGCATTGACTGTGCCAGCAAAGCTGAAGTCAGTGTGCGCCGGGAGGGTATCTACCGCATGGCTGACATTCCCGGCTATGAACGGCAGGCCGGTTCATCCTGGCAGAGCATTGAGCGCGGCACCGGAGACATTGAAACCGAATATCTGAACGGAGAAATATGTCGGCTGGGCCGGATGCACGGTGTGCCAACCCCGGCTAATGATGCCTGCGTGATGATGGCGCGAGAACTGCTTCGAGCCAATCGAGGCCCGGGTATATGGTCGGCGGATGAACTCCGAGCGCACATGAATGCAGCGCGGGAAGATTAATCTTTCAACTGCAATTTTGACGTTTTTGCTGTTTTAGCGCCGTCTCGGATGCCTCCAGAGCGGGTTGCTGAGATAACCGATAACCTCGGCGTCGCCGGTCGGCTAGTGCGCGCAGAGCAGTGGTTGCTTGAGCGCAGGATTGTTGCCGCACATCGTCCGCTTTTGCCTGCGCTCGGCGTTGCTGTTGCGCAGACCTCTGTCTGCTCTGCTGCTGCTTGGCGGTGCGTTTTTGTAGTGCCTCCAGTTGCTTGGATTGCTCCCGGTTTAGCGGCGCAACGGTGCGTGGAACTGACGGTTGAGGCTGGTACAGGCGCTGCATGGGACAACTTCGATCGGTAAATGTCTGCAGACCTTGTGGGTCTGTGCAGACATAAATAGCCGCGTGTACGAGACCAGCGTTGCAGACCATCCAGCCCAGGTACAGCGATAGCATGACTTGTCGGCGGAATCGCTTCATTAAAGACAGCTTAGACCGGCCTGTCAGCCCCGCTCTGTAGGTTATGCCTGGCGAGTTTTGTAGGACAAAACAATAAATTTGAGCGGGTTCAATCTATGCGTCAGCTAGTTGACAGACATGCGCGCCAAGCGAGCCCACTATGACGGCCAAGGACACAACCCCACAGGGATGTGGACCCCTCTCACGAGGGGCCTGCGAGCGGTGGTGTATGAGATGAGAAGCATAAGATTAATGGCTATGAGTATTCGCACGCGCAATTATCTATACACACTACTGAGCATCGGCATTTTCCTGAATGCCGGACTCATGTATTTCGTCGGCTTCTAGTTGGCTACAGGGTATCCAACCAGTCGTCGTCGGACTCTTCGTTAATGCCGGCGAACAGTGGTGTCGATAGGTATCGTTCTGCGGTGTCCGGCAGCATGGCCAGAATGACACTGCCAGCTTCCGCTTTTTCTGCCACAGCTAACGCCGCAGTCAGTGTGGCACCCGAGGATATCCCCACAAAAATCCCTTCTTGCCGGGCTAGCAACAGCGCATTTGCTATAGAGTCGTCCTCGTTGACGGTAACCACCTGGTCTGCCACTGCCTGGTCCAGCACATCCGGAATGAAGTCCGGTGTCCAACCTTGGATTTTATGCGGTGCCCATTCGCCA
>Ga0114950_10000584_pt1 | contig 25397 bp, 22 predicted proteins | sample N075metaG_FD_83503 | JGI IMG/M metagenome (GOLD analysis project Ga0114950, IMG submission 83503) | Deep subsurface microbial communities from Kermadec Trench to uncover new lineages of life (NeLLi) - N075 metaG | ecosystem: Environmental > Aquatic > Marine > Ocean trench > Sediment | place... | reverse complement strand
GTGATCCTAGCCCGCAATCGCCGGTCCGCCACCGCGCCCCTGGCCGCGCCCGGGAGCGGCCCCGCGCCTGCCCGGGCCCGCCCCCCCCCCCCGGCCCCCTACTCCCTCAACATCACTTCCCAATGCCGCACGAAGCCCCACCGCTCCCCCATCGAGATCAGCGCGTCGTCATTGTGTCCCGCCCGCGCCGCCAGCTGATGAATCCCACGCGACTCGAGCTCGACGGAAACCGCCTTCACGAGGTGCCCCGCGATCCCGCGATGGCGGTGATCCGGGTGCACGTGCAACAGCACGATGAGCGGTAGCCGCTCACCGAAGAGCGGATCCTCGAGCGGTGCCGTGACACACAGGCCGAGCCGCTCACCCAGGTCCTTGTCCAGGGCGGTCGCGACCACCATCTCAGGGTCCCCGAAGTGGCGCCGGATCAGGTTCAGCCCGACGGCCTCGGGGACGGGCGTGTCGCGGAACTCCGCGTTGATCTCCGCCGCGATCACGTCGAAGGTCGGGGCGAGGTCAAGGGCCTCGGAGCGGTCGTTGAGGATACGTAGGGTGAGATCCATGGGGCCGAAGTGGTCAGGTCGCCGGTGAGCGGGACGGGCTCGTGCAAGATAGCACCTGGCCCGACCCCGCCGAACCCGATCCCCGCGGTCAAGTGGACCCGCGGCCCGGTCGATGAGGTGGGTGGCGCCCCCAGCCCGAGTGGCCCGGGCGAGCGCGTGCACGGCGCGGAACCCGGGGCGGTAGACTCTTCGGCCCTTCACACCGGGGATCCCGTCTGTCAGGCTGGCTGCGGGTCCCGCCGACCAGGCCCCCTCCAACCTGGCTGCGTCCGCCGACGGGCGCCGCCGCACCTCTCTCTACCGTGGAACTCAACGTCGAAAAGCCCGGCCGATCGACGGCCAAGGTCACCCTGACCGTGTCCCCCGAGGAGTTCCGCAAGGAGCTCGACCACGGGCTGCGGCAGGCCGGCCGTTCCATCCGGATGAAGGGCTTCCGGCCCGGGAAGATCCCGTTGCGCATCGTCGAGAAACAACACGGCGAGAAGATCCGGCACGAGGTCAAGCAGCTCTTCATCTCCCGCGCGTACGAGCAGGCCGTCGAGCAGGAGGGCCTGAAACCGATCGCCCATCCGCGGGTCGACCTCGACGGCCTCGTCGCCGAGGAGGGTGGCGAGTTCAAGCTCGAATTCGAGATCAGCCTGCGGCCCGAGGTGATCCTGGCGGAGTACGGGGGCTTGCGGATCGAGAGCGAGCTCGAGCCCGTGCTCGCCCAGGAGGTCGAGAGCGCGATCGAGGACCTCCGCCGCGGGCAGTCGCACACCGAGCCCGTCGACGACGAGGGCCTCACCGACGACGGCATGGCGCTCTGCGACCTCACCTTCCTGCACGGCGAGGACGCGGTCTTCGAGCGCGAGGGCCTGCGACTCTCGCCGCTCACGGCGCCGCCCGGCGTGGAGCCCGAGGTCTTCAAGGAGGCGCTGACGGGTGCCAAGGACAAGGACGTCATCACGATCGACATGACGCTGCCCGACACCGTCGAGGACGAGGCGCTGCGCGGCAAGCCCGGCACCTGCCGCATCGCCGTGCAGCAGGCGTACAAGATGGTCGCCCCGCCCGACGAGGAGCTCCTGAAGCTGCTCGAGGCCGACTCCATGCAGGCAATGAAGGAGAAGCTCCGCGACCGCCTGGCGCAGGCCAAGGAAGAGCGGGAGCAGGCCCGCATCGAGAGCGCGCTGCTCGATCGAGTGCTCCGGGAGACGGACATCGACCTGCCCGAGGCGTTGATCGCCGAGCAGACGGAGTCGCGCCTCAGCCGGCTCCACGGCGAGCTCGAGGAGCAGGGCGTCGACCATGACGAGATCCACCGCCAGGTCGACGAGCAGCGCGAGCAGGCCCGCAAGGACGCGGAGCACGGCCTCAAGGCGCTGCTGATCGTCGAGACCATCGCCGAGGAGCAGGACCTACTCGTCACGGGAGAGGAGCTCGAGACGGAGCTCGCGGCGATCGCTGAGCGCAACAAGGTCGACATCGCCGAGGTCCGCCGCTACTACGCCGAGAACAACCTGAGCCAGCAGATGGCCATCGAGGTGCTCGAACGCAAGGTGCGCAAGTTCTTGAGAGAAAACGCGAACGTCGAGGCGCCCTCCTGACCGGGACGGGCGTTCGTCCAGCTCCAGCTCCCGCGCGAGCTTGAAACCAGCAAGGAACCGTCCCAAGCGAGGGACCGCAATGGCCAGTAACAACTACTACCCCGTCCCCTTCGTCATCGAGAAGACCGGCCGCGGGGAGCGCCAGTACGACATCTACTCGCGCCTGCTCGAGGACCGGATCATCTTCATCGGCACGTCCATCGACGACAACGTCGCCAACGCCGTGATGGCCCAGCTCCTGTTCCTGGACAAGACGGGCCGCAACCAGGACGTCAAGATGTACATCAACTCGCCGGGCGGCTCGGTGACGGCGGGGCTGGCCATCTACGACACGATGCAGCTCATCGAACCCGAGATCGCGACCTACTGCCTGGGGCAGGCGGCCTCGATGGGCGCCGTGCTCCTCGGGGGCGGTACGACGGGCAAGCGCTACGCCCTCCCCAACGCGCGCGTCATGATCCATCAGCCCTCCGGCGGCATGGGCGGGACGGCGCTCGACATGGAGATCCAGGTCAGCGAGATCCTCAAGATGAAGAAGACCCTGGAGTCGATCATCGCCTTCCACTGCGGCAAGGACGCCGAAGAGGTCGCCAAGGCGTGCGACCGGGACAACTTCATGTCCCCCCAGGAGGCCAAGGACTTCGGCCTGATCGACCACATCATCGCCCGGCCGGAGCCGGCTGGCGCAAAGAGCACATCCAAGTAGAATAAGACATCATGAGTTCCTCCAGCGGCCGCGGGCGACACGTCGAGCGTTGCACGTTCTGCGAGAAGCGTCGGCACCACGTGGCCTCGCTGATCGCCGGGCCGCCCGGTGTCTACATCTGCAACGAGTGCATCGAGATCTGCAATTCGATCCTGCAGGAGGAGCAGCGGCGCAGCCCGGAGGCGTCACTGAGCACGCGCAAGTCCGAGGACACGTCGCAGACGGGGGCGATCGCCGTCACCGAGCGCCTGCCCACCCCCATCGAGCTCGCCCGCAAGCTCGACGAGTACGTCGTGGGCCAGCACCGGGCGAAGAAGGTGCTCTCGGTCGCCGTCTACAACCATTACAACCGCCTGCGCCAGCAGCCCGGGGACGACGACGACGACATCGAGATCGAGAAGTCGAACGTCCTGCTGGTCGGGCCCACGGGCTCGGGCAAGACGCTCCTCGCGCGCACGCTCGCCAAGATGCTCGACGTGCCGTTCGCGATGGCGGACGCCACGACCCTCACCGAGGCCGGGTACGTCGGCGAGGACGTCGAGAACATCCTGCTCAAGCTGCTCCAGGCCGCCGACTTCGAGGTCGAGCGCGCCCAGCAAGGCATCATCTACATCGACGAGATCGACAAGATCGGCCGCACGACGGGCAACGTGTCGATCACGCGCGACGTGTCCGGCGAAGGCGTCCAGCAGGCGCTGCTCAAGATCCTCGAGGGCACGGTCGCCAGCGTCCCACCGCAGGGCGGCCGCAAGCATCCCGAGCAGTCGTACATTCAGATCGACACCACGAACATCCTCTTCCTCTGCGGTGGGACGTTCAGCGGCATCGAGGAGTACATCGGGAAACGCATCGGCCAGGAGGTGATCGGTTTCGGTCGCGACATGGGCTCGCAACAGAGACTGCTCAAGAAGAGCAGCAAGGCGGGCCCGAAGCACGAGACCGCGCCGCTACCGCCACTCTCCGACCCCGGGGCGCGCGACGAGTACGTGCGCTACCTGATCCCGAAGGACCTGATGCAGTACGGGCTCATCCCCGAGTTCATCGGACGGCTTCCGGTGATCGCTGCCTTGGACACACTCGGACGCGATGAGCTCGTCCGGATCCTGACGGAGCCCAAGAACGCGCTGGTCCGGCAGTTCCAAAAGCTGTTCCGGATGACCGGGAAGGAGCTCGTGTTCACCGACGACTCGCTCGGCGCCATCGCCGACCTCGCCATCGAACGGGAGACCGGCGTGCGCGCCCTCCGGGCGATCCTGGAAGATCTGCTGCTCGACCTCCTGTACGAGCTCCCGAGCCGCAAGGACACCGAGCGCTTCGTGGTCGATACCGCGGTGGTCGAGGGCGAAAAGATCCTGGCGCGCGGGTTGACCGCGGCGGACCTCGAGCCGACCGACGACGCCGACGAGGAAGAAGAGCCGCCCGAGGAAGAGCGCGAGAGCGCCTGAGCCGGCCCGCCGACCGGGCTCGGCCGCGGATTTCCACGCCTGACACGTGGAACTCGGACCGCCGGCCCTTATTGTGATCGAAGGGTGATCCCATGGGATCCGCCTCGCCCGGACCAGCCCCCCCCGCTCACGACCGGTCCAGACCCCGCGGCTGAGAGACCGCCGGAAGCTCGATCATGGAGCCGCTCACCGTCCACTACCACCGCGACTTCGACGGCATGGTCGCAGGCGCCGTCCTGACCCGGATCCTGCGCGACTTGCGCGGCGACGAGGTCGCCCTGCAGAGTGTCAACTACGATCAGCGGGAGAACTGGGACAGCTTCCAGCAGGGCCTGCGGTTCGCGATCGTGGACTTCCACTTCCACCCGCGCGCCGAATACTGGTTCGACCATCACCCGACGACGTTCCTCACCCCCGAGCTGCGCGCGGCGTACGAGCCGAACGACAGGTGGCTGTGGGACGAGACCTCGCCCTCCTGCCCGCCGCTCATCCTCCGTCACGCGCGCGAGCACTGGGGCTACGAGCCGCCGCAACGCTTCATCGAGATGGCGCACTGGTCGGACATCATCGACGCAGCCCGGTACGACAGCGTCGAGCAGGCCGTGTTCGGCGACACGACGGCGCTCAGGATCGCGCGCTCCCTGACCGTCGCCCCCACGCCCGCATGGGTGGACGAGATCGCCGAGGCGATGACGACGATGACGCTCGAGGAGGTCGCTGCGCGGCCGGACGTGGAGAAGGCGCACCAGCGGGCCTCGCGCAATCGGGACAAGGCGCTCGAACAGTTCCCGCCGACCGTCGAGTGGCAGCGCGGGGGCGTGATCTTCTACGACGCTTCCAGCAGCAAGATCCGGCGCGAGCGGTTCGCGGCGTTCTACCACCACCACGAGGTCCAGTACTCCGTGGGCGTCATCCCCACTCGCTCGGGCTTTCACGTCACGTGCGGCGAGAATCCCTGGAACCCGCCTCGGAACGGCCTCCACGTGGGCGAGATGATGGAGCGCTACGGCGGCGGCGGACACCGCGCCGTGGGCGGCGCCAACCCGCCCAACCTGCAGGCTGCGCGCACGGCCGCGGCGGAGGTCGCGGAAAAGTTGATCGAGGCGCTCGCGAGGAACGACGCCTGAGTAGCCCGTGGTGAGAGTCACGACACGCTCGCAGCCCACAAGATCCGCGCTGGCAGCCTGGCGGCGTCCCCTGCGGGTAGCCACCGCGTACGAATCAGAGCGCCGCGCCAGCCCGCATCCCGCCGGCCCCGGGCGCGCCGTGACTGCCACCGCGGGCCGCTAGGCGATGTCCTCGGCCGAACCCGCGAAGAGCCTCCTCGCCCTCGAACCCGAGGAACTCGCAGAGCGCGTCGTGCAGCTCGGCGGCCGGCCGTTCCACGCCCGCGTCATCCGGCGCGAGGTGCTCGCGCGCGGCACGCTCGACTACGGCTCGATGACGTCGCTGCCGGTGGGGTTGCGCGAAGCCCTGACGGCCGAAGTACCGATCCTCGCGGGGGTCGAGGCCGACCGGACCGTCGCGCGCGACCGGACGGTGAAGCTGCTGATCGAGTTCACGCGCGAGGCAGGGCAGGACGCGCTCGTCGAGACGGTCCACATCCCGCCGCGCAAGCCCGACAGCAAGAAGGGCGCGACCCTCTGTGTGTCGACTCAGGTGGGCTGCCCGGTCGCCTGCCCGTTTTGCGCGTCCGGCCTCGCGGGCCTCACGCGCAACCTGGCGGCGCACGAGATCGTCGAGCAGTACGTGCGCGGACGCGCCATCGGCCCGCTCGCGCGCAGCGTCGTCATGGGCATCGGCGAGCCGCTGCTCAACTGGGAGAGCGTGAAGCGCGCGCTCGACGTCGTCCACGACGAGATGCAACTGGGAGCGCGCAAGATGACGGTATCGACCGTCGGCTTTCCCGATCGCGTGCGCCGCGCCGCGCGCGATCGGCCGCGATTCCAGCTTGCGATCTCCCTGCACACGCCCGATGACGACCAGCGCGATGAGCTCGTGCCGTCGATGGCCGGCACTCCGATCGAGGACATCCTCGCCGCCGGCGACGACTGGTTCCGCGAGACAGGCCGGGAGGTGACGTACGAGGTCGTGCTCCTCGGCGGCGTGAACGACTCCGCGGGCCACGCCCAACGCCTGGCCGCGCGCCTGCGCTCCCGCCGGGCGACGGTGAACCTCATCCCGTTCAATCCATCCCCCGACATCCCCTACCACCGCCCCACCCCCGCGGCCGTAGAAACCTACCGGAGCACGCTCGAGGAGCACGGCGTCGTCGCGACCGTCCGCTGGTCACGCGGCCTGGACGGCACGGCAGCCTGCGGACAATTGCGCATACGCGCCCGCTGACCGAAGTGCGGAGCGAATCACGCGGCGCTCCCGTGGCCCTTCGTCGCCGGTGCGGGTGCAAGCGATCGAACGCTTGCGCCTCCATCCGCGCGAAGCGGAAGTCGCCTGCCGTGAGGCGCCGCCGCGCCCTTCCGTCACACCGTAGTTGGCGTCGAAGAAGCGCACGACGTCGAGACCCCACCGGTCGTGGAGCGCGTACAGGTCGTCGAGCATGCGCTCGGCGGGCATCGGCTTCCCGGGCGAGGAGCCCGAGTCGATGGCGGCGACCCTGCGGCAGGCGGCGCGCGTGAAGCACCGCTGCCCGGGCTCGGGCTCCGAGGTCTACCCCTTCCGCGCGATCCCCGGCACCGGGGACTACGAGCACGCGCTCGCCCTCGGCTGGACCGCGCCCGGGACGTTCCACGAGTGGGGCAAGTGCTTCGAGTGGAAGTGGCACGCGGACCACACGCCCCTCCCGGCGGCGATCCACGAGACGTGGCGGCGGTGCACGCAGACCGCCGCGCACTACGACCGACACGTCCGGGAGGGGCCGCGCGTCCTGCGCGACGCGCTCGCGAAGATCGCCGGCTGGCGGCTGCGCCGGAACGAGTACTCCCTGCCGGTCGAGCAGAAGCTTTTCGACGGGTATGTGCGCCTGTCCGGGCAGGGGACGCCAGGCTCCGGGTAGGCCTGTGGGAGCCGGGCTAGAATCGCATCGTGTAGGCGATCTTGAGCGTCACTTCCTGGCCCGTCGGCGTGAATGCCGCGTCGTGGTCCGGCTCGCCGTTCGTGCTCTTCTCCCAGCCGAACAGGCCGACGAGGAAGAGATCGTGGCCCGGCTTGACGATCCAGTGCAGGCGGCTCTGGAAGCCCAGGTTCTTGCTCTCCGTGTCGTACTGCACGAGGTTCTTCCACGACACGTCCGGGCTGAACGAGAAGTCGAAGTTCGCCGAGGTGAGGCGCGTGTGGAAGTCATCGTCGCCCAGGTCCACGTAGAAGTCCTCCACGGCCAGGCTCAGCTTGAACAACGGCCCGGGGATCAGCACCGGCTCCACCTGGATACGCAGGAGGTCGCCGCCGAAGAAGTCGCCGAACTCGACCTCGACATCTCCGTTCAGGATCCGTCGATCATTGGACTCGAAGCGCACCTCGTACCGGGTCATCGTGTAATCGTCGTTGTCGACGGTGAGATCCCCCACCTCGAACGGATCGCTCGCCGGCTCGTCGACACGCTCGAAGATCCAGCTCGTCTCGAACTCGATCTTGTCCTCGGAGTTGAACTCGAGCTCGAGCCACTTGAGCGGAACCCGCCACGACTCCCGGTGGCCGTGTGTGTCGGTCGTGAAGGACGGCGCGATCCGGGCCTGGAACTCCCGCAGGGGCCCCTCGTCATCGCTGCGCCAGGTGTACTCCGTGCTCCACGAGTACTGCCGGATCCCCGTGCGTCGCACGAAGCCCATCTCCGGATTGAAGCCCGACCCCGTGCTCAGGGCTGTCGCCCTGTGGCGCCAGGTGGCCGAGGAGGCCTGGCCTTGCAGCCCGAACGCGTGCCCCTCGCCGCCCGGTCCCTCCGTCTGTGTGTTCAGCCAGTAGCCCCAGATCGTCCCCGAGTGTTCAGCCCCGAACGCGCGGCTCGACCCGAACCGGAAGTCGACGCCCGCCGTCGTTGCGTAGCCGCCCTCGAGCGGACGCCCGCTCGTCACGATCGCCCCTGCCGCGTTCTCGCCACCCAGGTTGCGGCTCACGCGTAGCACTCCCAGGTTCTTCGTCGAGACGCCGTCGTGGTTGTCCACGACCGTGTCGAGCAAGCCGATGTTCCAGTCGCCGACCCGACCCGTGAACTTCACGCCGCCGAGGATCGTCACCGCCTTCCCGTCCTCGTCGCGACCGATCGTGCGCGAGAAGAAGGGCACGAGCGAGGGGCGCCGGCGCGACGGAAATCCGAACTCGAACACGCCCGCATCCTCGAGGAAGAAGTCGCGCTTCTCCGGGAAGAACAGTGGAAAGCGCGTCAAGTTGAACTGGCGCTCGTCCACTTCCGTTTCCGCGAAGTCGGTGTTGGTCGTGATCCGCAGCGTCGTCGCCGGGGTCGGCCGGTAGGTGATGTCGACGCCGACGTCCCCCGTCGTCGAGATGCCGTCGTTCTGGCTCTCGAAGTCGCGACCGCTCGTGATCTTGCCGTAGGGCGCCACGTCGAGCCCCAGGCCCTGCTCCATGCCCTCGAGGCCGAGGAGCACGCCGCCCTCCGAGAGCCTGAAAAACCGGTAGGCGACGTTGGGCGAGGCCCAGCGTGCCTCCTCGCCGTTCGCGATCCGCTTGCGCTGCAGGTTGAAGCCCCAGGTGCTTCCATGCTCGTCGAACGCGAGGGTCTGGAACGGAATCGCCATCTCGCAGACCCAGCCTTCGTCCGTCACTCGCGCGCGCCCGTTCCAGATCCCGTCCCAGTTCTTGTTGAAGGAGTCGCCGCTGTCGGAGATCAAGGCGTCACCGCGCGATCCGCCGGCGGTCATCTGGAACCAGAACGCGAAGCGCTCGTCGTCGAAGGTGTCCAACCAGAGCTCGATCACGTCGTCGTAGCGGACGAACGCGTCACGATCACGCTGCCGTGCGCGCACCTCGCTTGGGTCGTCGTGGCACAGGATGCCGAAGTAGATCCGGTGCGCGTCGTAGGCGATCCGCACGTCGGTGACGACCGTCGCCGGCGCGCCTTCGACCGGCTCGACCTGGGTCAGGGGACCCAGCCGCGCCACCTCGGCCCAGACCGCCTCGTCGAGCACTCCGTCGATGACGATCCGCCCCGACTCGATGCGCGTGGGCGTGATCTCGGGCCGTTGGGCGCGGCCGACGGATGCGAGCAACACGAGCGCGGCCGGTACGAGAGCTGCCGCACGCGACAGGCAGGGTCGTAGGGCGGCAGGGATCGACATCGAGCGACTTCGAGCGAGGGTATCCGTGCGGCGGACCTCTCGCCCGAACTATTCATGAAGACCCGCTTCTGGCCTGGCGGAGTTGGGGGCGTGCAGGCGTGGCCCGCCATGCCTGCACGCCGGGTTCGAGCTGTTCGAGAACGGCTACGGGGTTCGCGGACCGCTGACCCGATGGCGATTCCGCGTCTCAGGTGCGCGCGCCGGTCGGCATGCACGCGGCGACGCGCTCGAGCGCGATCTGAACCTCCTCGGCCGTGACGACGAGCGGGAGGCGGAAACGGATCGAGCGCTCACCCGAGGGGAGCGCGAGGAGTTGCCTTTCGGCGAGTGCTCGGAGCATTTCGTCGCGCGTCCCCACCGACTCGAGGGTGAATGCGATGAGCGAGCCGAGGCCGCGCACGTTGGAGAACTGGCCGCGCTCCCGGGCCATCGTGCGCAGTCCGGCGAGGAGCTCCGCTCCCCGCGCGGTCACGTTCGCGGCGAGGTCGTCGCCGAGGATGATGTCGATGAACTTCCGGCAGCGCACCATGTCGACGAGGTTGCCGCCCCAGGTCGAGTTGATGCGCGAGGAACACCGGAACACGTTGTCCTCCACCTCGTCGATGCGCGGGCCGGCGTAGATCCCGCAGATCTGGGTCTTCTTCCCGAACGCGACGACGTCCGGAGCGACGCCGTGGTGCTGCCACAGCCACGCCTTCCCGGAGCCGAAGAAGCCGGTCTGAACCTCGTCGAAGAGCAGCAGGCACTCGTGCTCGTCGGCGTACTCGCGCAGCTTCGCGAGGAACTCGGACCGGAAGTGGTTGTCCCCGCCCTCGCCCTGCATCGGCTCGATGAGGATGGCGGCGATCCGACCCTCGTACTCCGCGAACGCCGCCTCGATCTCCCGGCAGGCGCGGTCCTCGGAGGCGCCGATGTCGTTCGCGATCCCGCCATCGAGATCCAGCTCGATCGCCGGGTTGTGGACCCGCGGCCAGGCGAACTTCGGGAAGAGCGCGACCTTCCGCGGGTCGGTGTTCGTGAGACTCATCGTGTAGCCCGACCGCCCGTGAAAGGCCTGGCGGAAGTGCAGGATCACGAGCTCGTCGCCGTCGTGGCGGAGCTTCGGACCCAACTTCTGGGCCTTCCAGTCGAACGCGGTCTTCAGGGCGTTCTCGACCGCCAGCGCGCCGCCGGACACCCAGAAGTGGTGCTCGAACCCGGGCGGCGTGACGCGCGTGGCGAACGCGTCGACGAAGTCCGCCATGAGCGTCGTGTAGAGGTCCGAGCTCGCGGGCTTGTTGCGCCCGGCGAGCTCGATCGCGGCGCGGAACTCGGGCCCCAGGGTGGCCGGGTGGTTGTAGCCCACGGGCCAGCTCGCGAAGCAGGTGAAGAAGTCGAGGTACTCCGTCCCCGTCAGCGCGTCGCGCAACCAGGAGCCGTGCGACCGCTCGAGATCCATGACCATCGGGTAGCCGTCGACGAGCTGATGCCGCCGCAGGGTGTCGTGTACTGCGCTGGGGTCGATCATGCGGGTCGCTCCATCCTGGCGTTGGTCTCCGATGCCATCTCCGCCCATGGGCCGGACCAGGCCGCCGGACCACCCCTCGCGGGGAAGAATCGCTCGCCCAGGACGGCGGCCGGTGCTCCCCACCGTTGTCCGTCGGTCACCGGGCCCCACTCGCGAATCCCCCGAGCCCACCCCCGTGCCCACGCACGAGCGCCAGGAGGGGGATCGGCCGTGTGAGGGCCGCGAGCCGTGATTCGGGGTCGACGTTGGTGAAGACCAGCCGGCCTACCCTAGCGTGCGGTCGGGGTGGGCGCGAGGCTGTAGGAGCGAGCTCGTGGATCAGCGTGGCGCCCTCGTCCAGACCCAGTTGGAGACCGTCCTCGAGCTCCCGGAAGGCGCTCGGATCCAGGAGAGGCAGGGGCGCGAAGGCCGGCTCATCGCCCTCCAGGGCCTCCAGGAGGGCCTCCGTGAAGCGCGCGAAGACCCGCGGGTGGCACGTGACGAGGCCGAGCCGGCCGGAGCGCTGACCGGAGAGGGCCGCGACGCGCCCGAATGCCGCCCGGGCCACCTCCCGTCCCCGCCGGCAGGGGTCGTCGGACGCCTCGACCCAGGCGACGCCACGCTCCAGGGGTGTGAAGGCGAGCTCCGTCGCTGGGGCCTCGATCACCCCGGCCCCGAAGTACGTGGGGCCTGGACCGGCGCCCGAGCCGCGGCAGTAGGCCTCGAGGCGGGTCCGGAAGTCCCCGTGTCCGGAGGCCGAGATGCGCTCGAAGCAGCCCCCCGCACAGGCCGCGCGCAGGGCGGTCTCGCCGTCGTCGTGCAGCAGGGCGAGTGCACCGGGGGCGAGCCCGGCCTCGATGAAGGCCCGTGCGAAGCGTTCCGCCAGGCCGGGCACGGCCGGGTCGGAGAGCAGCACGACCGCGCGTCCGGCCGCCAGCTCGCGTACGAGTGTTTCCCCCAGGCCATAGAACAGCTCGCTCCAATGGCGGCGGACGAGCACCGGACCCGTCCCCGCCGTCGCGGGCTGCGCGAGCGCCCGCTCGAGGCGGCGCTCCAGCCCGCGGACGTGCGGCTCGAGCTCGCCCGGTTCGAGGCCGATCGAGCGCGCCACCAGCCCCTCCGGATCGGGATCGAGCGCCACGGCGCGGATCGCCTGCGCGAGCGCCCGCGCGCGCCGTCGCGGATCAGCCGGCCGCGAGCGTGCCCGGGCGGCGGCGTCGAGCGCGAGCGCGAGCTCCTCGGGGCCCGAGCGCGACCACCGCCCGAGCGACTCGCCGATCCGCGCGGGGTCCGGGAGCTCGAACGAATGGGCGGTGAGCCGCGGCTCGCCGTCGATCCAGTTCGCGTGCTCCTTCATGGGCTGGGACCATGGGCTGGGACGATGGGCTGGGACGGGCTCCCCGCGGCCAGCGGGCGAAGTATGGTATGGGTCGCCCGCTCGTGCCACAAGGAGAGCCGAGAGGAGAGCGGCGACGCGATGCGATCCCGATTCGGAATGATCCCTGGGATGCGGATCCGCAGCGAGGCGGACTTCAAACGCATCTATCGCCGGGGAAGCCGCGCGCGGGGCAAGATCCTGCTCGTCGTCGCCTGCGAGAACGAGCTCGGCCGGACGCGCCTCGGGCTCTCGGTCGGGCGCAAGATCTGGAAGCTCGCCGTCCGCCGCAACCGGCTGCGGCGAATCTTCCGCGAGGCGTTCCGGCTCACTTACCCCGAGCTCCCGCAGGGCGTCGACCTGATCCTCATCCCCGCCGAGCCGCGACTCGATCCGACGCTCGAAGAGACACGCCGGGAGCTCGTGTACCTGGCGGGCAAGGCCCACCGCCGCCATCTCGAGCGGCGCGCGAGCGAGGAAGCCGCCGCCGCGGAGGGGCGCGAGGGGCCGACGTGAGCACGCTCCTCCGCCGCGCCTTCGTCGGGCCTCTCCGGCTCTACCGGCGGTACCTGTCGCCGCTCAAGCCGCCCATGTGCCGGTTCCACCCCACGTGCAGCGAGTACGCGCTCCAGGCGATCCTCGCGCACGGGATCCTCAAGGGCTGCGCACTCGGCACCTGGCGTCTCATGCGTTGCCACCCGTTCGCCAAGGGCGGCCACGATCCCGTGCCGCAAGCAAAAAGCAGGGCTTGACGGAGTCCCCGCCGTCCGGGCTTGTGCGCCCGCGGATCGAACGTCACCCTCTCACGCTCGAATTCGCACGAGAGCCCCCATGCGCCATTCACTCCCGCTGATCGCCGTCCTCCTCCCGACCGTCGCCGCGTGCAACGCGACCGTGCATCCCGCGGCCGCCCCCATCCCCGGGGCGGAGTCCGTGGACCACCTGATCCTGCCCGCGGAGACACACTTCGCGCATCTCTGGAAGCTCACGGCAGGTGGCGAGAACGCGGAGGGCTACTGGAGCTTCGCCGGCGATCGGCTGTCATTCCAGCGACGAGCGCCGGAAGAGGGCGTCGACTGCGACCGCATTTTCGTGACGGAAGCGGACGGGACGATCGCGCAAATCTCGAACGGGCGGGGAACCACGACGTGCTCGTACTTCCTGCCGGGAGACCGCGCGGTGCTCTTCGCCTCGACCCACGCCGCGATGGAAGGCTGCCCGCCTCCGGTCGACCACTCGCGCGGCTACGTCTGGGCGCTGCACTCTGGTTTCGACGTGTACGTGCACGACCTCGCGACGGGGGCGGAGCGACCCCTGATCACAGGCCCCGGCTACGACGCCGAAGCCACCGTCTCGCCCGCGGGAGACCGGATCGTGTTCACCTCGACGCGCTCGGGAGACCTCGAGCTCTGGACCTGCGCCCTCGACGGCTCTGACGCGTATCAGGTCACGGACGAGCCGGGGTACGACGGCGGCGCGTTCTTCAGCCACGATGGGCGCCTGCTCGTGTTCCGCTCCACCGCGTTCACCCCAGGGGCCGAGGCCGCGGAGATCGCCCAGTACCGAGCGCTGCTCGCCGAGAACCTCGTCCGGCCGAGCTCGATGGAGATCATGCTCGTGAACGCCGACGGCACGGACCGGCGGCGGGTCACCAACCTGGGCAAGGCGAGTTTCGCGCCGTCGTTCTTCCCCGACGACCGGCGTATCCTCTTCGCCTCGAACTTCCACGACGAAGCCACGCCCGCGCGGAACTTCGACCTCTTCGCCATCGACCTCGACGGCTCGAACCTCGAGCAGATCACCTTCTACGACGAGGGCGCGCACCGGAGCTTCGACAGCTTCCCCCTCTTCAGCCCCGACGGGCGCTACCTGGCGTTCTCCAGCAACCGGGGCGGCGGCGCGCCCGGCGAGACGAATCTGTTCGTGGCCGAGTGGCGCTAGACCGGATCGGTGGACCGGGATCCCTCCGGAAGCCCGGTCGAGCCCCTTTCCCCACACGCCCTGCGGTCTCCGGCGAGGCCTCGTTAGAATGAACGCCGCCCTTGCCCGGCCCCTCTCGCATGGCCCCAGAGACGACGACCACCGACGAGCTCAGCCTCCTCAGCGCCCGCGTCGCCGAGTTCGAGGCCGAGAAGGAGGCCTGGCACGAGCGGGCGGGGTCGTCGTTCGAGGCGGACATCCGCGAGCTCGCGGAGCAGATGCGGGCGGTGCTCTGGATCAGCAGCGTCAACAACCAGGTCAAGTTCTACGTGGGCCGCGCCTACGAACGGATCTGGGGCCGTAGCCGCGACGAGCTCGCGGTGAACCCGAGCGACTGGCTCGACGCCATCCATCCGGACGACCGGGCGCGCGTCGAGGATGCCAGGCCCTCCCAGGTGACCGGCAAGTACGACGTCGAGTTTCGCGTGCTCCACCCGGACGGCAGCATCCGTTGGGTCCGCGACCGCGCCTTCCCGCTCACGAACGCGAGGGGTGAGGTCGACCGGATCGCGGGCATCGCCGAGGACATCACCGAGCGCAAGCGGGCGCAGGAGGTGCTCGAAACGGTCGTGGCCGGGGTCTCGGCCAAGACCGGCGAGGCCTTCCTCGAGTCCCTGATCACGCACATCGCCGACGTGCTCGCGTGCGACTGGGTGATGATCTGCCTGCCCACCGGGGAGGGCTTGATGCTGCGTACGGTCGCATGTTGCCAGGAGGGTCGGATCGTCGACGAGCTCGTGTACGACTCCCGCCAGGCACCGTGCGAGCACGCCTTGGGGGGCGCGTTCGTCTTCTGCTCCGGAGACGTACAGTCGCGCTACCCTGAGGACACGGACCTGGTGGAGATGGGCATCGAAAGCTACATCGGCGCTCCCCTCAAGAGCCCGAGTGGCGAAGTGATGGCGATCCTCGTCGCCCTCAAGCGCGGCCCCCTCGACGACCCGGGGCTCGCGCGGTCGCTGTTCAACTTGTTCAGCGACCGGGCCGCCGCCGAGCTGGCTCGCACGCGCGCGGAGGAGGCCCTACGCCGCACCAACGAGCACCTCGAGGCGCGCGTGGCCGAGCGGACCGCCGACCTCGAGACGACCAACGCGCTGCTCAAGACGAGTGAGGAGCGATACCGCGTTTTTATCGAGCAGAGCTCGGACGGTTTCTGGTGCATCGAGGGCGACGGGCCGATCCGGGTCGGTAGGCTCGGGGACGACGCGGCGCGGGCGGTGCTCGACTCACTGCGGATCGTGGAGTGCAACGATGTGCTGGCGAGCCGCATCGGGCAAGCGTCCGCCCGCGACGTGCTCGGACTGCCGATCTCCGACGTCCCGACGGTCTGGCAGGGCGAGGCGGAGCGACACTTGCTCGAGCTCCTGCGTGGGAAGCGCCGGACGGCGGAGTTCGAGACGCTCGTGACGGACGAGAACGGGCGTCACCGGGTGTTCCAGAACAAGATCGTCGGCATCCTCGAGGGCTTGGAGCTCGTGCGCGTGTGGGGCACGCAGATCGAGCTCACCGACCTGCGCGAGGAGGAGCAGGCCCGCCGCAACATCGAAATCCAGAACGAAGCGATCATCCAGAGCGCGCTGGACGGCATCGCGATCCTCGACATGCAGGGCAACTTCCTGGAAGTCAACGCGGCCTACACCGACGCCACGGGTTATTCGCGCGTGGAGCTCCTGCAGATGAACGTGGCGGACCTCAACGCCGAAGACCAGGTCGGAGATATCCGGCACCATCTCGAGCTCACCCGGCGCGACGGCTCCTGGCGCAGCGAGAGCACGACCCGGCGCAAGGACGGAAGCCTGTTCGAGGTCGAGATCAGCGCCCGGTACCGTGACCTGGACGGCGGCCGCGTGTTCTGCTTCGTGCGCGACGTGAGCGTGCGCATGCGAGCCGAAGCCCGCGAGCGTCAGCACCTCGCCGAGCTCGCGCACGTCGACCGCCTCCGTACGGCGGGAGAGCTCGCTTCGAGCTTCGCGCACGAGCTCAACCAACCCCTCGCGGCGATCGTGAGCTACACGAAGGGCTGCGAACGACGCATGCGCGCGCGAGGCGACGCGGACTCCGAGGAGTTGCACGCCCTCGAGCAGGCGGCGGCACAGGCCGAGCGTGCCGGCGCGACGATTCGGAGCATCCGCAACTTCGTGAGCAAGCGTGACCAGCAGAAGCTGCCGTGCTCGATGAACCAGGTCATCCAAGAAGCGATCCAGCTCGTCCGCAACGAAGCGAAGCAGAAGGGCGTGGTCATCCAGCTCGAGCTCACGGAATCGGACGACGGAGTGCTCGGCGACGTCATTCAGATCGAGCAGGTCGTGCTCAATCTCGCCCGAAACAGCTTCGAGGCCATGGCCGAGACGGATGCGGCGGACCGCGTGGTCACGATCCGTTCCCGGGGCTCGGGCAGCGGCATGGTGGAAGTCGCCGTCTGCGACACGGGCCCGGGTGTCCCGCCGGACCAGGCCCAGGAGGTGTTCGAGCCGTTCTTCACGACAAAATCGGACGGCATGGGGATGGGACTCTCCATCAGTAGCTCGATCATCGAGGCCCACGGCGGGCGACTGTGGCTCTCGCCCCGCCCCGGCCGCGGAGCCTGTTTTCAGTTCTCGATTCCCGCGTACTCAGCCGAGCGACCCCATGCCCATTGAACCGACCGTTTTCATCGTGGACGACGACCCCGCCCTGCGGGACTCGTTGCTCTGGCTCATCGGGTCGATCGGACTGCACGGTGAGACGTTCGCCTCGGCCGAGGAGTACCTGGAGCAGTTCTCTCCGGACCGTCACGGGTGTCTGCTGCTCGACGTCCGCATGCCCGGGCTCTCGGGGCTCGAGCTCAATGAGCGCCTGTCGAAGGAGCGCGGCGCGCCCCCCGTCATCATCCTGACGGGTCACGGCGACGTCCCGATGGCCGTTCGCGCGCTGAAGGCCGGCGCGTTCGACTTCATCGAGAAGCCGTTCAGCGATCAGATCCTGCTCGAGCGGATTCACAAGGCGCTACTGCTCGACGAGCGGCGGCGCGCGGAGCTGGAGCGTGTGCTCTCCGTCGAGGAGCGCCTGGCCACGCTCACGGCGCGCGAACGCGAGGTCTTCGAGGTCGTCGTAGAGGGGAAGCCGAACAAGGTGATCGCCTCGGACCTCGGCCTCAGCCAGAAGACGGTGGAGGTCCACCGGGCCCACGTGATGGAGAAGATGCGCGCCGACAGCCTCGCCGCGCTCGTCAGGATGGCGGTGATCGCGCTGGATCCCTTGACAGATAGTCGACTCGCTCCTTGAAGGGCTCCAGCGCCCGCCGTCCAGGCGGGCCCCGGCCCCCTTTCAAGAAAACTCCCGTTCCACCCCTGAGGGGCCCCCAGTCCCTCTCCGGGGCACCCAGGGCTTCCCAGATCAGGGTTTTCCCTCTCCGGCAGGGGGATCGTCCCGGCAGATCGCGCTTGCTTACCCGCTCCGTGGTCCCTACAAGGAATCTCTCTCGATTTCGGCGTCGGCGCATCCGCCGCCGAACTCTCTCGCACGGTTTCATAGCTCCTGTAGGAGTCAGAAGAGTCGCTCGGATGACGGCACCGACGACTCGGGGTCAGCAAGGAGGGCTGTATCCGTCATGAAGGCTAGAATTCTCCTGATCGACGATGAAGAGGTGGACTTCGTCATCACCTCCAGGTTACTCGAACAGATTCCCGAGCGAGCGTACGAGCTCGAGTGGGCGGAGACGTTCGAGGAGGGCATGCGGTCCCTGGCCAGCCAGCGCCACGACGTGTGCCTGGTCGACTACCGCCTGGGAGCGAAGACGGGCCTGGACGTCCTGCGCGAGGCCTCGAATCAGGGTCTGGACATCCCGATGATCCTGCTCACGGGACAGGGGGACGACGACGTTGACCTCGAGGCGATGTCGCTCGGCGCGGCCGGGTACATCGACAAGGATCGCATCGATTCGGCCGTGCTCGACCGCACCGTGCGCTACGCCCTGGAGCACGACCGCGTGGTCCACGACCTCGTCGACCACAACCGGGAGCTCCTGTGGCTCCACAAGCTGACGCAGATCGTGCTCGGTCGCGAACCCGAGGACGAGATGTACCGGCGGATCGCATCCGAAATCGGGAGCGCGACGAGCTTCCCGCTCGTCGCGATCGACCTCTACGACGAAGACTTGGACACGATCACGCGGGCGGGTGCGTATGGGGCGTGCATCCCGGTGGAGGCTTCCCGGCACGCGGACCAGACCGTCTCCGGCACGGTAGTCCGGACTCGCCGCCCGCTCATCGAGATGTCGTTCGACGGCCGCGACGCCGTCGGGCAGTCCGCCGTGTGGGATGGAGTCGCGACCTTCATGTGCCTGCCGATGATCGCGGACGATCGCGCCACGGGCGCCCTCACCCTCGCACACACCGAGGCCTTGGCGGTGGACAGCCAGCTCGTCAACCGCGTGGCGAGTATCGCCAACCATCTGGCCGCGCTCGTGGAGCACCGGCGCGAGCCGCTCCAGGAGCATACCCACCCCTGACCGTTCACCCCCGGAACGACAGCACCGCTACTCGCCGTCGCGCGTCGCCAGTGTCACCCGCACGGACTGCTCCTCGCCGTCGCGGAGAAAGCGCGTCAAGACCACGTCGCCCGGCTTGTAGATCTGGAGCGCGTACACGAAGGCATGGATGTCGGTGATATCGACGTCCCCCACCTTCGTCAGCACGTCACCCTGCATCAAGCCTGCGTGCTCCGCGGGGCTCCCCGCGGACGTGCCCGAGAGCAGGAGCCCCGTGCCGTCGTAGCCGTACTCCGGAATGGTCCCGAACCACACGGACCAACGGCCGCCGCGCGGGCGACTCGCGTCCATCTTCGACTGGAGGAACTCGAGCTCGCCGGCGGACTGCATGCGCGCGATGAGGTCCAGCGCCAACGTCACCACGTGCGCCGCGCCCGCCGCTTCGAACTTCTCCGCGTCGTCCGAAGGCTTGTGGTAGTCGCCGTGGAGCCCGCTGAAGAGATGGAGCGCCGGGATCTCGCGCTTGAGGAACGTCTGGTGGTCGCTGCCGCCGAGGCCCTGGCCCGACAGGCTCACAGCCAGCTCGAGCCCGGCGTGCTCACCGCACTCCTCCATCCACGCGGCGAAAGCGGGTGAGCTGCCGGCCCCGAGCACCTGCAGGGTCCCTCCGCCGCAACGCCCGACCATGTCGAGGTTCAGGTTTCCGGCGACGTCCGCGAGGGGGATCGTGGGCTGCTGCACCCAGTGCTCCGAGCCGAGCAGCCCCAGCTCCTCGCCGGACCACAGCGCGAAGAGCACATCCCCCTGCGGCGCTTCACCCTCCGCGAGACGCCGCGCGACCTCGAGCACGACGGCCGTCCCGCTCGCGTTGTCATCGGCCCCGTTGTGGATCTCGCCGTCCGCCCCGCGCGCGAGCGAGCCCGTGCCGCCGCGGCCGAGATGATCGAAGTGCGCGCCCACGACGATCGTGGGTCCTCCGCGGCCGGGGAGGCGCGCGAGGACGTTGCGCGCTTCGCCGTGCTCGCGCTCGACATCGGCGAATATCCGTACGGACTCGACGACGCCGAACCGCCGGCCCGCGCCGGACGTCGTCGTGTAGTCCACCCGGGCGAGCGCGGTGGCTGCGTCCGCGTAGTCACGCACGAGCAGCCCGGCCACCGCGGCGGAAATGGCCAGCGCGGGAATCGGCCCGCGGAGCTCGCTGCCCGTCCCGAATCCCGGCAGGGGCCCGGGCGTGGCCGCGGCATCCGGCGGCTGTGCGACGAGCACCGCCCGCGCTCCGAGGCGCTTCGCGGTCATGATCTTGTGGAAGAGCGTGGCGCTCGCGCCCCATCCGTCCCCGGGCACGACGGTCGCTCCGCCCTCGGGCGGGTTCTCATCGCCCTCCCCGGCCTCGGAATCCGGCGCCGGCGTCTCGCGTTTCGGGGCGCCGCGCACCACGAGCACGACCGCGCCCTCGATGTCCGCCCCCGCGCCGTAGTCGTCCCAACCGCGCTCCTCGTTCACGATGCCGTAGCCCCGGAAGAGCAGGCGCCCCTCCGCCGCCCCGCGCTCCGAAGCCGTGAGGGGCACGACCCGCGACGGTCCCGAGCATCGCTCGACGCCCGCGGCCTCCAGCCACGAGCCGCCCGCATCGCGCGCGGGCAAGGGCACCTCGAAGCTCTGGAAGAAGCCGCCCTCGCCCGCGGGCTCCAGCCCCAGCGAGCGCAAGCGCACAGCGAGCCAATCCGCGGCGGCGGATTCTCCGGGCGTGCCGGCCCGGCGCCCCTCGCGCGCGTCGTCGGCGAGCCAGGCGACGTCCGCCGCGAGACGCGCGGCCGGCGCGTCCTGGGAGGAGCGGGGGAGCGCCGGCACGAGGACCGCGAGGACGAGGAGCGAGGATACGTTCATGGGTGCGGAGTATAGGCGCCTCTGGCGCGACCGCGCGCTATCCTCCCGCCGTTGAATTGCCAGATGCATTGCCAGATCCTATCCAGCGGCAGCCGTGGCAACGCCACCCTGATCCGCGCCGGCGAACTGCGGGTGCTCGTCGACGCCGGCCTGCCCTTGGGTAACCTGCGGGAACGGCTCGAAGCCGCGCGGCTGCCCCTGAGGGGCATCGACCACATCCTCGTCACGCACGGTCACCTCGATCACGCGCGCAGCGCAGGCGCGCTCGCGAAGCGCCAGCAGGCGACGGTCCACTGTGCGGAGGCGATCATGCGCCACCGCGCCGTCCGGCGCGCGCCGCGCCTCGCGACGATCCGAATCGGGCGCGACAACGAGGTCATCGGGGAGCATGGGGAAGTGCTCCTGTACCGCCCCGTGCTCCTGCCCCACGACTGCGACCCCACCGTCGCGTACCGCCTCGAGCACGAGGGCGGAGTCGTCGCCATCGTGACGGATCTCGGCGTGCCCGATGCCACGGCAGCCCGGCGCCTCCGCGGCGCGCACGTGCTCGTACTCGAGTTCAACCATGACCCGGACATGCTCGCCGCCGGCCCGTACCCGCCCAGCCTGAAGCGCCGCGTAGGCGGCGACCGCGGACACCTGTCGAACGAGCAGGCGTGCGTGATGCTCGAGCGGCTCGCGGGCCCGGACCTGCACACGCTCGTCCTCGCCCACCTCTCCCACACGAACAACACTCCCGGACACGCGGTGGACGCCGCCTTCACCACCCTGCAGCGGCTCGGCATGACGCACGTCGAGATCCTGGTCGCGAGCCAGGACGAGATCGGCCCCAACCTGAAGGTCAGCTGATGAGAGAGGTCCTGCGCCTGGTACTACGAGGAACGCGGCGCTCCCGGGCGAGACTGGTCCGGTGGGTTGTGGCGGAAGCTCCGCCAGCCCCGGCGCGAGCACCTTCTCGCCTACTATCGCTCCAAGGGCGCACGGTCCGAGTAGACTGAATCTCGATGAACACCGGTGCCTGGTTCGCGCGCCGGCGAAACCGCGCCGTATGGTCAGACCCCGTCCGACGTTTCCGCACTCTTCAGAGTTTCGCGGAGACCGAGGAGGACGGGGGTAAGGACCTCGCGGCCGCCGCGCGACGGATCTCCGACCCGGATCTGCGGCTGCACATCGAGCGGCATGCACGGGACGAGATCCGCCACGCCTCGCTCTTTCGGAACCGTGCGGCCGCGGTGCGCGACGAAGCCGGCGCCGCGCTGAGCTCGAGCGCCGATGGCGGCAAGGCGTACGACCTCTCGCGCGGTCGACGAGGCGAGCTCGACGCACACGGGTTCTATAGCGCCGGGCTCGCGGACGAGATGGGCGAAGTGGCGTACGTCTGCATGCTGCACGTGGCCGAGCTGTGTGCCGCCGAGCTCTTCACGATGCACTACGACCTCACGGCGCACGACCCCGGCACGCGGGCGGTGTTCGAGGAGATCCTGAAGGACGAGAAGTACCACGTGTCCTACACGGGCAAGTTCCTCGACAAATGGCGCGGCGAGGGGCGCGAGCGGGAAGTGCGCGAGGGCCTCAAGGCCGCACGAGGATCGCGGTTCATCGGCGCGTGGCAACGGTTGGGCGCGCGCTCGGCTGCGAGCTTCTCCCGCGCCGTCATGCGGATCTTCTACTGGACCCTGCTCGTGCCGTTCGGGCTCGGCGCGCGGCGGCTGAAGCTTCGCGCAGGCTGGCAACCGCCGGCCGAACCTGCCGGTGACGACCCCTTCGACAGCCAGTATTGATGCGCGTCCTCGGGATCTCCGCCTTCCACCGCGACGCCGCGGCGGCGCTCGTCGTGGACGGGACGCCCGTGGCCGCAGCGCAGGAGGAGCGGTTCACGAAGAAGCGTCTCGACCCCGCGTTCCCGACGCGCGCGATCCGCTACTGCCTCCGCGAGGCGGACATCACGGGACCGGAGCTCGACGAGGTCGTCTTCTACGAGAAGCCGCTGCGCAAGTTCGAGCGCTTGCTCGTCACGCAGCTGCGCGCCTTCCCGCGGGCTACGAAGCCATTCGCGCACACCATGTTCCTCTGGCTCGGCGATCGGTTGTGGCTCAAGCACAAAATCGCCGAGGAAGTGGGTGTGCCGATCGGTCGGGTCCGTTTCATCGAGCACCAACGGTCGCACGCGGCGAGTGCCTTCTTCTTGTCGCCGTTCGAGGAGGCTGCCGTGTTGACTGTCGACGACGCGGGGGAGTGGGCGACGACGACGCTGGCCGAGGGGCGGGGCAGGAACCTCACCGTGCATGCCGAGACGCACTTCCCCCATTCGCTCGGCATGCTCGTCGCGACGATCACGCAGTTCCTGGGCTTCGAGCCGGGGCACGATGAAGCGAAGCTCGAGGCCCTCGCCCTGCTCGGCGCACCGCGGTTCGAGGCGGCCTTCGAACAGCTCGTCGCGCCGGACGAAGCGGGCAGCTTCGCCATCGATACGACATGCTTCCGATTCCCGTTCGACGCCGAGCGCCTGTGGGACCAGGCCCTCGAGGAACGGCTCGGGCCGCCGCGCTTCCCTGGCGCGAGGCTGCGCACGGAGGCGCCCGACGCACGGGACGCGGACATCGCGGCGAGCTTGCAGGTCGTCCTCGAGCGGAGGGTCCTCGCGCTCTGCGACGAGCTCTGGCGACGCGTGCCCTCGAAGAACCTCTGCTTCGCCGGCGCGCTCGCCACGAACCGCGCGCTGAACGCCCGCATCCTGGCCGACGGACCCTTCCGCCGGCTCTTCGTTCCGCCCGACCCGGGCGAGGCAGGGGCGGCTCTGGGCGCGGCGCTCGCGCTCTCCGCCGCGCGCGGCGCGGAACGTGCGCCGGAGGCCGACGCCGCGCTGGGGGAAGCGCTGGACCCCGCGTTCGCGGAGGAAGGCGCGCGTCAGCTCGGGAACGTGGACGCCGCCGAGACCGTGCTGGCCGAACGCCTCGCCGCGGGCGCGTGCATGGGCTGGGTGCGGGGGCGCATGCCGTTCGGACCGCACAGTCTCGGGACGCGCAGCATTCTCGCTGACGCGCGCGACCCCGCGGGGCGCGGGCGGCTCTTCGCCGCGATCCAGGAGAGCGAGGACTTCCTCCCGTGTGGCATCGCGCTGCCCGCGGATCGGGCAGCTGAGTATGTCAATGCACCCGAGGGGGCCGGTGACGTGCTCCGCCTCGCGCACGTCGTCGTGCCCGCGAAGGACGCGCTGCAGCGGGCGGCGCCCTCCGCGGTGCTGCCCGATGGGACCGCGTGGGTCCAGGTTGTCGACGCTGAACGGGACCCTCGCTTCCATCGGCTCCTAACGCGCGTGGGTGAGCGTACCGGCGCGCCGCTGCTCCTCCACGCAAGCTTCCGCCTGCACGGCGCGACCCTGGTGCGGTCCGAGGCGGACGCGGTGGACGCGTTCCACCGCAGCCGGCTCGACGGCCTCGTCGTCGAGGACCGCACTTACGAGCGTTCCTAGGCACGTCGCGCCACGACGCAGACGAGCCCGGCGTCCGGGTCATTGAGACCGCGCAGCGCCCACGCGAGCTGGAGCCGGCGAATTCCCATCGCGCTCGGACGCGGTGTGGGATCGAACAGACCCTCGCCGCGTGTAGCGGGCGGGATGCTGCGTATCCAGTGGAGACCCAAGCTATCGAGCAGCGGGAGGACGTGCGGCAGCGGGAGGATGTGCTCGAGCGGGTGGAGATACTGGTCCTCGATCCAGATGCGCTTTTTCTCGTCGTCCATGTCGCGGCGCCGCAACAGGGGATCGAGCGCGCGGATGGGCTGGCCGCGGAGTCTTCCCAGAGCGCGGCGCGCACAGTGAAAGAGCCGCCCCGCAGTCTCGTACCAACCTAGGACGAGGACCCCCCCCGGGGCGACGCACTCCGCGACCTTCGCGATGGCGTCGTCGGGGTCGGGCGTGTGATGCACGACGCCGCGTGAGATCACTACCTGGAAACTCCTCGGCTCGACGGGCAGGTCGAACAGGTCGGCGCGCACGAGCTGCAGGTTGTCGACGACTGCCCGGGCCCGGAATTCCTCGGCGTGCGCGAGGGACTCCCGGCAACCGTCGATCCCGACCACCGTGCGGTGCGACGCGGCGAGGGCGAGGAAGGCCGGGACCTGGGCTGTCCCGCAGCCGAGGTCGAGAACGCGGGCGTCCGGCGCGATCGCCGCATCGAGCGCCACGAGGAACGGGGCGCGCCGCGAGCGGTCCAGCAGGCTCGCGCCATCGTCGCCCGGCGCGTAGCCCGGGAACGGACTCTTCGTGTAGAAGCGCTCGACCTCTTCGGCACGGCGCTCGCGAGCGCGGCTGCCGAGGACGTCGAGCAGGGCCCCAGAGCGGTCGAAAGGGAGGGCGCATGACGGGCAGGCCGCGGCCTGGCCGATCGATGCGAAGCATCGTGGACAAAACGGGTGTTCGAGCCCTATGCGCCCCATGTACGCGCCTCTGGAGTAGAATCGGGCTCTCGCACTCAGGTCGAGCCTAGCATGCGCATGATCTCCGCAATCAGGGCAGGATTCGGCACTTCCAGCGAGCTCATCGGGGGACTCTGGCGCGGACCCTACTGGTGGCTCGTGCCCGTCGCCGCCCTCCTCCTACCCGCCGCGATCCTGTTCATCTTCTTGCAAGCCGTGCCCTTGGTCGC
>Ga0114950_10000582_pt1 | contig 25451 bp, 20 predicted proteins | sample N075metaG_FD_83503 | JGI IMG/M metagenome (GOLD analysis project Ga0114950, IMG submission 83503) | Deep subsurface microbial communities from Kermadec Trench to uncover new lineages of life (NeLLi) - N075 metaG | ecosystem: Environmental > Aquatic > Marine > Ocean trench > Sediment | place... | reverse complement strand
CACAGGTTTTTTAATTATAAAACCCCGTTAGAATGCGCCCTCTTGTGAAAACTGAAATACAAAAAATTATTGCCGCAGCAGTAACTGATGTGCTCAAAGACGGAAATGCCGACATTGAGATGCCGTCACTGGAGATTGAGCGTACCCGTGACCCAAAGCATGGGCACTTTTCCTGCAATATCGCCATGCGACTCGCGAAAATATTGCAAAAATCCCCGCGTGATATTGCCGCGGAAATTATTGCCGCATTCCCGGAATCAAATCTGATCGCTGCGACTGAGGTTGCCGGGCCAGGTTTCATCAATTTTACGCTGACGGACAGCGCATTCCACGCCGCGTTGCAGGCCATGCTTGAGCAACAGGAGAAGTACGGCACCAGCTCGATTGGCGCTGATGAACGGTTGTTACTCGAATACGTATCGGCCAATCCAACCGGCCCGTTGCATGTTGGTCATGGCCGGCATGCTGCTTACGGTGCCTGCCTGGCAAACCTATTAAGCGCTACCGGACATGAGGTACACCAGGAATATTACATTAATGATGCCGGCAGGCAGATGGACATACTGGCACTCAGTGTCTGGCTACGATTGCTGGAACTCAATAGCTATACTTTTGCATTCCCGACAGCGGCATATCAGGGCGGCTACATAAAGGACATTGCTGCAGATCTCAACAAGCAGGCTGTAATTTCAACCAATCTGCCTGACGGCCTTTTCGATAACCTTCCAGAGGGTGATGATGAAAAAGATGCGCTGCTGGATGCATTAATTGATCGTGCCAAAACAGCTCTGGGTGATGATGGTTTCGCATTGGTATTGCAGGCTGGTCTTCAGAGTATCCTCGGAGACATCCGTGGTGACCTTGCCGAGTTTGGTGTCAATTATGATGAGTGGTTCTCGGAAAGCAGCCTGACCAGTGATGGCGCCGTTCAGCGCGCCCTGGACTTGCTGAAAAAAAATGGCGTCACCTACGAAAAAAATGGGGCCATCTGGTTCCGCGCAACCGATTACGGTGATGAGAAAGATCGGGTCGTTATTCGCGACAATGGTCGCACCACCTATTTCGCCTCCGATATTGCTTATCACCTGCACAAGCGCGAACGAGGCTACAGCAAACTGATTAATGTCTGGGGTGCGGACCATCACGGCTATATACCGCGGGTGCGTGCCGGTCTCGAAGCAATGGGAGATAACGCCGATTGCATGCACGTTGAACTGGTGCAATTTGTTGCTTTGTATAAAAACGGAAAAAAAGCACAGATGTCGACTCGTTCAGGTGAGTTTGTCACTCTGCGTGAGCTGCGTGTAGAAGTCGGCAATGATGCTGCCCGACTATTCTTTGTTATGCGTGCTAATGAGCAACATCTGGATTTTGACCTCGATCTGGCCACATCCAGCAGCAATGACAATCCGGTTTATTATCTGCAGTACGCACATGCACGTGTATGCAGTGTCATGCGCCAGCTGGAGGAACGTGGCTACCAATGGGACAGTAGCGAAGCCAAAGCAAATCTCAGCCTGCTAACTGAAGAACATGAACTAAGCCTGATGCGCCAGTTAACCCGTTTCCCCGAAATAGTAGAGGCCGCTGCACTCCAGTATGCCCCGCAACATGTTGTTCACTATCTCAAAGAACTGGCCGGTGAATTTCATGCTTATTACAATGCACACAAGTTCATCGTCGAGGATAGTGCACTGCGTAACGCACGGTTGATGCTGGTGCTGGCGACCCGCCAGATAATGCGCAATGGTCTGGCCTTACTGGGCGTTAATGCCCCCGAGCATATGTAGGTCATGGCAAAAAAGAAACGCCGTAAATCAGGCCGCCGGCCCGCAGGGAAGAAAAAATCAAACTCTATGCCAGGATGGATTTACATGTCTATGGGTCTGGCAGTCGGGTTGGCTGTCGCATATGCGGTTTACGTCAGCGATCGCAAAATATTAGCCGAACAAGCCACAGCTCCTGCAGCAACTGTTACCCGAGAGCCTGCAAGTACAATTCCGGAAGTTGTTGAGGAGACACCCGAAGCAGATATCACATTCGATTTTTATGATATGTTGCCAAATCTCGATGTGGAGATTTATGAAGAGCAGCATACGCCCGTAAAAACTGCCCCAGTTAAAGTTACTCCACGTGCACAGGTAGACAAACCAGGAATTTACATACTGCAGGCGGGTTCATTTTCTAAACTTGCAGATGCTAATCGCCGTAAAGCGCAACTGGCCCTGCTGGGTGTTCATTCTGATATTAAGAAAGGCAATGCTAACGGTCGTACCGTTTATCGCGTCTACACAGACCCCATGGAAAAACCTGAAGATGTGAACCGGATCAGTAGTTTGCTGACAGGCGCAAATATTGAGATATTACGGAAACGCGTCAGTGACTAAGCAATTAAAGATTTTTTTGCTGGGCGCAGCTATTGTTCTGGCAGGCTGTGTATCCGGACCAACCCAAATACCAGCTACGACAGCCGAGGTTGAAGCTGTTGATCCCACAGTAGACGTCATCAAGGAAATAGAGCCTGACTATGCCTCGATGCGTATCACGGTCGCAGGTGCAGGCGATATTATGCTGGGCACAGATTTTCCGGAAAATCATCTGCCTGATGATGATGGTGTTGGATTCCTGACGGCAGTATCCCCGATACTCTCAGGTGCGGATATCACTTTCGGCAATCTTGAAGGGGTCCTGCTCGATGGTGGCAAGCCTGCCAAAAAATGCAATGACCCAAAAGCCTGCTACATGTTTCGCTCACCGACTCGTTACGCAGAATATTTGAAGACAGCGGGCTTTGACATTATGAGCCTTGCTAACAACCACGCGCGTGATTTTGGGGAGGCAGGCAGAGACTCCAGCATGGCCGCTCTTGATAGGGTTGGAATACTGCATTCCGGACGTGAGGGTGAAATAGCAAGCTGGCAGGAAAATGGCCTGCGCATTGCAATGATTGCGTTCTCACCCACCATCAACTCATGGCCACTGCTGAGTATCGATGTTGCGACCGAGGCTGTCAGCAACTTGGCCAGTGTCCATGACATCATCATTGTTTCTTTTCACGGTGGTGCTGAAGGCTTTGATGGTGCCGAGCATATAGGCTTTGGCATGGAATATGCCTATGGCGAAGCGCGCGGCGATGTCGTCAAGTTCGCCCATGCAGTCATTGAAGCCGGAGCCGACCTCGTGCTTGGCCATGGCCCGCATGTGCCTCGGGCCATGGAATTGTACAATGACCGATTAATCGCCTATAGCCTGGGTAACTTCGCAACCTATTACGGTATAAGCGTAACGGGTTCTAAAGGCTATGCGCCTGTCGTCATAGCCCGACTGGATGGCTATGGACGTTTTCTGGATGGCGAATTGCACTCCAATATCCAGATACGTCCTGGCGGACCAGAGCCTGACCCAAAACAGAATGCACTCCGAATGATTCGTCAACTAACACTGACTGACTTCCCGCAGGGCAAACTGATATTTTCTCCGGATGGGCGAATAAGCATTCGGCAACAATGAGGAACACAGGATGAATGATGACCCGGCCCTCAATCGTCCTCTGTTCAACCGCTTTCCAGCACTATTAAGCAAACTGCCTTTTATCCCTCTGGGCAACTTGCCAACCCCGGTAAAACCACTGGCAGCACTTGCTGATGAAATTGGCATTGAAGACCTGTGGGTAAAGTGTGATGACATTAGCGCCTCGGTATACGGTGGCAATAAAATACGCAAACTTGAGTTTTTGCTAGCCGATGCAATGGAGCAGGGTTGTACCTCTGTTTTAACTTTTGGTGGCCTGGGATCAAATCATGCACTGGCAACATCGATCTCCTGCCAGCAGCTGGGTCTTAATTGCATAGCCGTTCTGACTCCCGAACCAGCCACAGCCGCTGTTCGCCAGACGCTGCGCTACCATCAACGACTTGGAACAAGACTGGAGATTGCCCACAGATATGCTGACACACGTGTAATAGCTAATAAGCTGATCGAAGAACTTGGCACTACTAATGTGTACGAAGTCCCATTCGGCGGGTCATCATGGCTCGGGGCAACCGGTTTTATAAACGCCGGTCTTGAACTCGCCGATCAGATTGCGGCCCACCAGATTGCTGAGCCTGACACTATTTATCTGGGCTGTGGCACTGCAGGCAGTACGGCCGGCCTGGCTCTGGGGCTGCAGTTAGCGGGCCTGAAAACAAAAATTGAAGCCATTCAGGTAACACCAGAAAGTATCCGGCCCACAAAATTATTTGCACAGCTTATTAAAGAAACCGGCCTGCGCCTGCGTGCGCTGGACACGTCAATAAACTTAACCAGGTTACCTGCTACAGCTGTCAATATACGTCAGGATCAGCTTGGTGATGGTTATGCTATGCCTACGGAAGCAGCAACTGAAGCCGCACGTTTGATGATGCAGACAGAGCATATACCAGCGTCACTAACCTATACCGGCAAAGCCATGGCAGCACTTATTGCAGATGCCCGTAACGGACGACTAGAAGGCAAGCGGACATTGTTCTGGAATACATTTAATTCCAATCCCTACCCGGAGCTTCCGGAGGATGATAGCTGGCGAGCATTGCCAGAGGGTATCCATCACTTATTCAGTAAGTAATATTAAGTTGCAAAGCTTTTTTGGTCGATAGAATATTCGTGTCGAAATAAGCTGTAGCTGCCTGACTAAAGACCCGCTTCTTGCGCTTGCTTCGCAGGCAAATACTCACAATAAATATAGATGTTTGCATTAAGATCACCCAATTGATTTTTAATCAGAGGCAAAACTTCCTCCCATGAAAGCCCCCCAACTCCCGTAGCAAGCCCGGGTAGCGCCACCGAAGCAAACTTTTCTTTGCCAATAATTTTCTTCACCTCCTGCAGCGCGGGATTAACTTTACCAGCAGTTGCTTTTCCGGGTTTGGCGCCATGGCCGTATACGCCATCCTGAGTGAGGAGATTGACAAGGCAACATAAACAGGCACAAACGCCTATGCTGAATCACACTGGAGCCTGATTACTTGTCAATATTACCCTGGCGGAAATCAACGCCCAGTGCGCGTAATTTACGATACAGATGAGTACGCTCCATACCAACACGCTCAGCCAGCTTGCCTACCCTGCCGCCGCACAGAGCAAGTTGTTGCGTGAGGTAGGCGCGCTCGAAATGTTCCCGTGCCTCGCGCATGGGCAAGGCCAGTAAATCTTGTTTCACCAGGGGCTCTGAGCTGCTGGTTGGAGGCCTCAGGCTGGACTCCAGTTCCCGCAGCCCAATTTCCTCGGGGCCATCAACCGTCAGCATATGCCGTACTAGATTTTTTAACTCACGTAAGTTGCCCGGCCAGGGGTAGTTACGCAATCGATTTTGAGCCGCCATACTAAAGCGCCGGTAATGCAGATTTTCTCTATCAACAAAATCAGTGGCGTAATGACTTAATAACCCGGGAATATCTGCACTGTAATCACGCAGTGAAGGCACACTAAGCTGCATGACACCCATTGCTGCCAGTATGTCGGCACGAACACTTTCACCAATATGGTGCTGAACAGATGCAATAAAATGCACGTCCGTAGCTTCAGACTGAGCCCTGCCTGGCCGGGTAAAACTGCGCTGCTCGATAAAACTCAAAAGCAGGCTCTGCGCCTTGGGACTCAGGTCCTGCAGTTCACTAATAAACAGCGTGCCGCCTTCAGCCTGTTGCAACAGACCCATCTCCTCGCCCTGCAGACCGGACACCCCAACGAGCTGGTCAAGGGCATTGTCATCTGTCAGCGATGCACCGCTAACCCAGACAAACGGCTTATCAGCACGGCTGCTGTTGTCATGTATATAGCGACCAAACAGGTCGCGTCCGGATCCGGTTTCGCCGGTAATAAGAACGGGCATAGTTTGCCCGGCAATCTCACGAGCCTGCTCCCGGGCCGCCTCTATCCGCGGGCTTTTACCCAGCGGAGCTTCCGGTATAGCTACCGATTTACGGCTTACCTCTGGCGTAACAACCATTTCAGGCTGGTGGCGCAAAGCTGTTTCTACAGTGCGTAATAGCTGGGCCAGCGACAAGGGTTTTTCAATGTAATCAAATGCGCCCAGCCGAGTTGCCTCAACTGCCGTTTCAATCGACCCATGCCCGGACATCACCACAACAGGGCATTTAAGTGACCCTGCTTCGGACCAGAGCTTAAGCAAGGTGATGCCATCCATATCGGGCATCCAGATATCCAGCAACACCAGATCCGGATTACCTCCGCTGTAATATTTGCGGGCCTCACTTGCATCCGCCGCAGTCTGCACGACATACCCTTCATCGGAGAGAATCTCTTCGATCGTGGAACGAATTCCCGGTTCGTCATCAACAACTAGCACTGACGCACCCGTCATGCGCTTTGCCTCCGTGTGCCGCCTTCCTGCGTTACAGATTTTTTCACGTCATTCATTTCTTCTACTGGCAACAGGATCTTCACGCTCGTACCCTCATCGACTTCACTTTCTATACCAACTTCTCCACCGTGCTCTTCTACCAGTTTCTTGACAATCGCCAAGCCCAGCCCGGTACCCTTGGTTTTGGTCGTCACATAAGGCTCAAAAATCTTTTCCCTGTCATCTTCTGGTAATCCAGGTCCATTATCTCTGATTATAATTTGAATATATTGCCGCTTCTTTTTTTCCACTAACTTCGTTGTAAGTGCGACTTCAGCATCTTCCTGGCTCTCCAATGCTTCCAGTGCATTCCGAATCAGGTTGTGCAATACCTGTCTCATCCTTACTGCATCGACACTGATATCCGGCAATGATTCTTCCAAATCAAGCCGGACCACTGGCTGATTGTGCTGCGCCGGGTACAGATCTGTCACCTGAGTAATCAGATGATTAATATTCAGGAAAGTTCGGTTCATCGCAGGAGCACGCGCATATTCACTGAATGCATTAACCATATCCCGCATAGCTTCTACTTGCTGAACAATGGTTTGAGTTGCTCTATCCAATAATTTGGCAGACGTGGGATCAATAACATCAAGAATTTTCTTGCGCATACGTTCTGCAGATAACTGAATAGGGGTAAGTGGGTTTTTGATCTCATGCGCCAGTCTGCGGGCGACCTCGCCCCATGCAGCTTCACGTTGTGCCTGCAGCAATTCAGTAATATCGTCAAAAACTAAGACAAACCCGCCACGGCTTCGAAAACTCCCGGGTAACGAGGTGCACGCACATACCAGTACCCGGCTACCTCCTTCCACCGGTAGCTTCACCTGCTCACGCCATTCTGACTCCTCCAGCTTCAAGTGCCCCTGTACTATTTCCACAATCTTTTTGAGACCGGGGTTTTCCTGTGCAAGAGAAGCTATCGACTCGCCCTCACGGCCACGAAATTTCTGATTTAGAAGGACTTCTGCCGCCCCATTTGCTGTCCGTATAGTAAGATTTTTCTCCAGCGCAATAACACCCGTGGAAAGGCTGGCAAGAATTGCTTCTATACCTGCTCTTTCATTTTCAACCTTCGTTTCACTTCGCCGTGCTTCGGCCCGTGCAGTACTTAACTGATCGATCATGTCGTTAAATGAATCGACAAGAAAGCCAATCTCATCGCGCTCACTGGTAGGCAAACGTGTATCCAGATCCCCCTGTGCAACAGCGCGGGTACCGGCAACCAGATTTTGTACAGGAGCTATCAGGCGTCGTGCAAAAAAGAACGCGCCATAAACCGCAATTAAAAAAGCTATTAGTACTACTATCGATAGTGTCAGAATAAAGCCACCCTTTAATGGTTCACGTAAAAAGGATAACTCGGCATAACGGGTAACAGTTTTCTGTACCGAGCCCGCTAGCGGCCCGAGACGTTTTCCCAATGGGTACAGCCCCTGCAATATTCTAATTTCACGGCCTGATCTGCCGGGCAGCAGTACTGCCGTACGGACCAGATACTGATCACCTGGTCTGGGTTCCAAAGCCACATAAAATTTATTTCTGCGCAGGCTTAGTAGCATCTCCTCCGAGGGCAAGAGAGGTAGCTGATCCGATGGATTCGAAGAACTTGTCGCAATAATTCGGTAACCGCCAGCCAGTACTGTCAACTCCCGCGCGCCGGCATTTATGCGCAGGCGCCGCAGATGCTCATACATATCCTTGTCGGGTACGCCATATAAAGAGTCGGCTAACGACCGGGTCCGGTCCAGATTGTCCCGCATACGAAGATCCAGAGCCCCACGACTAAGATCCAGTGCATCCGCAAGACCCTGTTCAATTTCAACATCAAACCATGAATCTATACTTTCATTAAGAAACTGAATTGAAAAAAGGTAAACCACTAGCAAGGGGGCAAGAACCAATACAACAAATATGCTTACCAGGCGAGATTTAAGCCTTGCACCTGGGACATTGCGACGATGATCCCGGAACAGCCGCCAGAGGTTGGCGCCGATCAATAGCAGCAGAACAGCTACACCGGCACCATTAATCAGCAAAATAAACGGATAAAGGTAACCAAAATTCTCGGAATTGCTGGTGATCTCAGTGAGCAGTGCCAGCCCGGTGATCGCAAGCGCCAGTGCTGCAACAATCAGCACCGTAGCAAGCTGGCGGCGGATTATTTTAAACTCCACCGATACCACTCACTTTCAAGGCTGAAATCGCCGCGCCAAAATATCAGGACTTGCAGTGGCCCAGGCAAATTTTCCCGGTTCAACACAACCCGCATCGAAATATAGTAACGCTCATCCGGATCAATTTCTGCTGCCGCCATTATCGAAAAATCACGAATCTGGCCTATCTGACGAAGCGCTGAAAATAGTGTCGCATAACTTATCTGCTCATCTGTATTGAGATTGTGAACAACATAGCGACGACTTAAGGATTGGTACTGCAGCTGGATATTCTGTATGCGTTTGGCAATTATTTTATCAGTCCAGAATTTACGCTGGCGAGTGACTGTAAACTGGTACTGGATCGTGAGCGCGACACCATTTTCTATCGCCTGCAATGCTTCCCCACTTAATTCAAGGTCTGACCGCGCATCAGCAACCCACATCCCTTCATCAATACGAAAATCAGCATTTATGATCTCAAAACGTCCGGAGCCCGCAGCGAAAGTTGAGTGCATAAATACTATGTAGAAGGCTATAGCCAGCAAGCTGAACAAAATTTGCCGGATCAATAATTGATAAATACCCGGCCACTCTATTAACTGACCGCGGTTATAAATTGAGGACATATAGCGCATAAATCTCGAAACTCCACCCCATGGTTAATCAGAGTGAGTAAGTACGTTCTATTAAAGCATAATAAAACCCATCATTATCAATGCGTCCCGGCAGCATCTGTAGCCCGGCAGACTTATCAAAAGTGCTACCTGATATATCCATCTTAATAGCTACTATTTTTGCATCGGCTTTAGCCTGCACAAACCGTTCAACAACCTGATCATTTTCTGCCCGCAGTAGCGAACAGGTTGAATACAATAGTAATCCACCGGGTTTCAACAACGGCCATAACGCCTGCAGCATTTTATACTGCTGCTTCGCCAATTGTTCTATGTCAGCCTGTTTACGCAAATAGCGGATATCGGGATGACGACGTATAACGCCCGTAGCTGAGCAGGGAGCATCCAGCAAAATCCGCTCAAATAATTTGCCATCCCACCAGGCTTCCGGCTTGCGCGCATCACCCTGAATGACCGTTGCCTCTATCCCTGAGCGCCTAAAATTCTCCTTAACTCGCTCCAATCGGGCGGATGATTCATCCAGGGCAACCAGTTCTCTTATCCCTGGACAGTGCTCAAGAATATGCATTGCTTTTCCACCTGGAGCTGCGCACGCATCAAGAACACGCATACCGGGCTGAGGCTTTAACAATACGGCTGCAGCCTGTGATGCGATGTCCTGAACACTACAATCACCATCCCGAAATCCGGGCAGATCATCCACGGGCATTGGCTCAGCCAGCATTACCGCTGCTGGAAACTGTTCTGGCAGCGCCACGGTTTCCGTGCCCAACCGTGCGAGCCAGTCATTTCTGTTCGTATGAGCGAGATTAATACGCAACCACATAGGTGCCTGTTGATTTCCGGCAGTCAGTATTTCCTGCCAGTCGTTCGGCCAGTCCTTGCGTATCTGCGTAATAAGCCACTCCGGATGCAACCAGCGCGCTTCGTCATATTGGTTCGCATGTGCGAGTAATTCATCACGTTCACGCAAAAAACGCCTCAACAGCGCGTTAACCAAACCTTTCATCTGTGGTCGACCGAGCTCGGGCGCAGCGGCCACTGTTGCAGACACAATCGCATAGTCGGGCCGGCGTGATTCAGTGAGCGCAAATAAGCCCACCGAGATCAGTGCAGCAATGACACTATCCCGACGCCTGAACGGGCGTGCTACAAGCTGATCAATAATGCGCTGGTTGCGCAACTGATTTCGAACGGCACCGTAGGCCAGTGCATTTGCCAATGAGCGATCGCGTGCACCTAAAGAATCCAGACCCGCTTCCGCCAGTGCTCTGTCCAGGTTACGGCCCCTGCTTAACATCAGATCAAGCGCGCGGGCAGCTATCGCGCGCGGGGCCGCACCGCGGGCAGATTTGGTCATTTCCCCAGTATTTCTTTATCAAGTGAATGAGCATTCGCAAAGTCGAGTGCTGCGATTTTCTTACGCCCTGGTGCCTGCACCTCAGTGAGAACCAGCACACCACTTCCGGTCTGTACTTCTATTCCTGCATCACTGGATCCCAATACCTGGCCTGGTTCTGGATAGCTGTGGACTGATTCATTGACAGACTGGTCGGCAATGCAGGAAGACCAGCAACGCAACTGCTCACCTGCAAGACTTGTTTGGGCAACCGGCCAGGGATTGTAAGCATGGATACTGTGGTCTATATCAACTGCACTTTTGGTCCAGTCAATTTGCCCATCTGCCTTTGTAATGCGTCCGGCATAAGTGATCCCTTCAGTGGTTTGGGCAACCGCACGAAGCTGGCCCTCGAGAACAGGATCAAGAATACGGGCCAGTAACTTCCCACCCAGGGCTGCCAGTCGATCATGTAGTTCGCCGGCAGATTCATACGTGCCTATCATCAGTTTTTCCATGCAATAAACCGGGCCGGTATCCAGACCGGCATCCATTTGCATGATGCTGACCCCGGTCTCCGTGTCACCAGCAAGAATGGCTGACTGAATAGGTGACGCACCGCGCCAGCGCGGTAGCAAGGAGGCATGCACATTAATGCACCCAACGGTCGGGATAGCCAATACTGCTTCGGGCAATAGCATGCCGTAAGCAACCACCACCATTAAGTCGGGTTCCAGCTCGCGCAGACGGCCCTGCACCTCTGTTTCTTTCAGACTGGCAGGTTGCAATACAGGCACACCGGCAGCGAGCGCCGTAACCTTAATGGGACCAGGGTGCATGCTGCGGCCACGCCCGGCCGGGCGATCTGGCTGCGTCAGGACAGCAACAACATCATGCTGTGATGCCAGCAATGCTGCGAGTGTCGGTACAGCGAACTCAGGTGAGCCAGCGAAAACGATCCGTGCCTTTTTTTGCATCGTAGTGTTGCTGCGTGAAGTTCGATTCAGAAAACTATTGAGCCAGACGGTATTTTCGGGCCGGGTTCAGCAAATTTTTTGGCTTTCGATAATTTCTTTTTCAGTCGCTGACGCTTAAGCGGTGATATATAATCGACAAACAACTTTCCATCCAGATGATCCATCTCATGCTGGATACAAACCGCCAGCATTTCATCTGCTTGAAGTTCAAACTCTTTGCCGTCACGATTCAGAGCCTTCACCCGGATTTTTTCAGCCCGCTCAACACTTTCATAAACATCAGGCACAGATAAACAACCTTCTTCACTACTCACCTTGCCACTAAGCTCAAGAATTTCCGGGTTGATGAAGCACAGTGGCTGTGATTTATCTTCAGAAATATCCATGACCACAATGCGTTGATGTACATCGACCTGGGATGCTGCCAGGCCTATACCGGGGGCCAGGTACATAGTTTCGAACAAGTCACTTATTAGCTGGCGAATCTCATCATTAACCTCAGCCACAGGCAAAGCTACGGTCCGCAGCCGCGGATCGGGGTATTTAAGAATTTCCAGTAGTGGCATGGGATTCCCCGCGCAAATCAATCAGATCAGCCTAAATTAAAGCTATGAAAAAACGATATATTTATGTTAAATAAGCCCCTAGATTTGCGATATGGGACTAATACGCCGGGTCGGAACAGGGTCACAGTATCCCAACGCATGGTTGTGCAGAATTATAGCAGTCTCAGCCCACTGGCTGACACACTGTTTACTAGGGATGGAGCACCGATGAAAACCTGCCTAAGCCTCACCGGAAAATGGCCAGCATTACGCAATATGATTATTGCCGCATTGCTGGTGATGTCTGCCGGTTATGTAACCGCACAAGGCGATATCGAGCTGAACCCGGCGCATCCGGACAAGTATGTCGTGCAAAACGGCGATACTCTCTGGGATATATCAAACATGTTTCTTAAAGATCCGTGGTTCTGGCCGGAAATCTGGTATGTAAACCCACAGGTTGAGAACCCCCACCTGATCTTTCCGGGCGACACACTGAACCTGGTTTATATGGACGGACAACCTCGCGTGCAGGTTACCCGTGGCCCGGCCAGCATCAGGACATCATCTCGCACAGACAGGTTATCTCCATCTGTTCGGATTCAGGACCTGGACAACGCAATTACTTCTATTCCCTTTGCCGATATCCAGCCATTCCTGGCGGGCGGCATGATAATGGACAAGAAAGAAGCCAAAGCGCTTCCATATATCGTTGCTCTGCGTGACCATATGATCGCGGGTGCGGGACATGAAATTTATGTCTCAGGACTGCCTGAAAGTGCCAGTATGGATGACGCCTACAACGTGCTGCGTATCGATGACAAGCTCAAAGACCCGGATACGGGCAAAGTACTTGGCTATGAAATATTATTTATAGGCAGTGCAGAACTTCGTGCGCGTGGTGAGCCCGACACCCTGTTCCTGACTGATACGGACAGAGAAGCAAGGCGTGGTGATCGGATTCGCAAAGCTGATCTGACATTACCAATGAACTATTTCCCAAGTGCCCCCCAAAAGGAAGTGAACGGGCAGATCATCTCCGTAGTTGACGGTATGTCGCGTATTGGTCAATACCATATGGTTATTCTCAATCGCGGGATCAAACATGGCCTGACAGAAGGCAGTGTACTGGCAGTCTGGCAACAGGGTCGCCGTGTTAATGATGATATGGGCAAGAGTGGCTCCCGCGCAGGTTATGGCTCCAGTAGCGGATATAGCCTCACCGGCAAGAAAGTAGACTTGCCCAATACCTTCGCGGGTAATGTAATGGTGATCAAGGCCTATGATGACATCAGCTATGCGCTTGTCATGGAGTCTGTATCAGAAATGCGCGTCCTGGACCGGGTGGTTAATCCCTGACACCGGGTAAAAACAGAACTACAGCGGCGCGCCTGGTTTAACCAGCGCGCCGTTATTTTGCCCTGCAATCGTGTGCTGTTCCATTGCAGGGGGTAGGAATGACATGCTCAACGAGTCGTGGCTCGCATTAAGTCTGGCACCTGACATAGGGCCCGCAGCAATTCAGCAGTTGCTAAATCGCTTCGGTAATGCGGAAAAAATTATTTCGGCATCCCGGGCAGAACTGCTGGAAACCGGGCTGCCGGCGAAATCTGTTGCGGCTTTAAAATCTCCTGATGATTCCAAACTACATGCAGCCCTGGATTGGCTGCAATCCGGCTCCCATCACCTCATCCACTGGCTGAATGAACATTACCCGCCACTACTAAAGGACACTGGTCAAAGCCCGCCCGTATTGTTTGTAGATGGAAATCCGGAACTTCTTGGTATGCCACAAATAGCTATTGTTGGCAGCCGCAATGCAACCGCTGGCGGCCGGGAAATCGCGCTGGAATTTGCAGCACACCTGGCTAAAGCGGGTCTGACTATCACCAGCGGACTGGCGACGGGAATTGATGCGGCAGCCCATGAAGGTGCCATGCACGGTGGCGGCAATACCTTAGCTGTATTGGGTACCGGGCCCGACATAATCTATCCCCGGCAAAATTGCACACTTGCTGACCAGATTCGAAATCACGGCGCGCTGGTATCAGAATTTCCACCCGGGATGCCTGCACGCAGGGATCACTTCCCCCGGCGGAACCGAATAATAAGTGGACTTAGCCTGGGTACGCTGGTAGTCGAAGCAGGTGTAAATAGCGGATCTCTTATCACCGCGCGATTATCAGGTGATTACGGACGCGAAGTATTTGCCATCCCCGGTTCTATACATAGCCCACTCAGTAAAGGATGCCACCGCCTGATCAAACAGGGCGCAAAACTGATTGAGAACAGCACAGATATAATAGAGGAGCTGAAATTTCTGCTCAGCTCCATTGAGGCGCTTCCCGTAGCAACGCCAACAACCCCGGAAACCAAGCCTGCTGTTGATCCTGACTATGTGAAATTGCTTAGCAGCATGGGTTTCGAGCCGGTCAATATTCAGGCACTGGCTGGCCGAAGTGGATTGACGACAGCGGAGCTTTCCTCCATGCTCCTGATCTTGGAGCTGGAAGGCCGGATAGAATCCTTGCCCGGAGGCCGTTTCCAGCAACTCACTGGGTGGAAAAAAGAGCATGAATGAAACCGTACTCGACGTACTTATGTATCTGTTCGAGAACTTTTCTGAGCAGGATTACGAGCACTCGCCGAGCCAGGTGGTTTTGCGGGAAGAATTATTGCAGGCCGGTTTTGGTGAACCAGAGGTTGATCGCGCCCTTGACTGGCTGGACGAGCTTGCAGCAACTGAGGCCCAGCCTTTTGCCAATAAACCCGCAGAACGTTCAGTACGACTGTTCAGCATTCGTGAATTAGCCCGTCTGGATACACAGTGTCGCGGCTATGTGGTCTATCTGGAACAGATCGGCATTCTGTCGCCCGTTCAACGTGAACTGGTGCTGGATCGCCTTATGGCGCTGGATTCTCCGGATATTGATGTTGACCAGGTAAAGTGGGTTGTACTAATGGTTCTGTTCAGTCAACCTGGACAGGAATCGGCATTCGCCCGTATGGAAGACCTGGTTTTTGAAGAAGATGCAGGTGTTGTGCACTGAATACCACTTTATATAGTGACGAACAATTTTTTTCTGCCGCGGTAATTCCGCGGTTTGTCATGTATAGCCATCAAAAGATTGCGTTGAGCCTATGAGCAGCGTTGTAGTAGTTGAATCCCCGGCTAAAGCCAAGACTATTGAGAAATATCTCGGGAGTGGCTTCAAGGTGCTTGCGTCCTATGGCCATGTACGTGACCTCATCCCCAAGGAAGGCGCTGTAGATCCTGAAAATAACTACGCAATGCACTATGACGTCATTGAGCGCAATGAAAAGCACGTTAAAGCGATCAAAAGTGCCCTGAAGAACGCTGATACCCTCTATCTCGCAACTGACCCCGACCGCGAAGGTGAGGCCATATCGTGGCATCTGTATGAATTGCTTAAAGAACAAGGTGTACTGGAAGGGAAAAAAGTTCAGCGCGTAGTATTTTACGAAATCACCAAGCGTGCCATCCAGGAATCAATGGCGGCGCCAAGAGAGCTGTCAACTCACCTGATTGATGCCCAGCAAGCCCGCCGCGCACTCGATTATCTGTATGGTTTTAACCTTTCACCTCTGTTGTGGAAGAAAATCATGCCGAAGCTGTCGGCTGGCCGCGTGCAAAGCCCGGCGCTGCGCATGATTGCGGAACGTGAAAGTGAAATAGAAGCCTTCATTCCACAGGAATACTGGACTCTGGAAGGAGATATCAAAACGGGTGATGCACTGGTCAACGGGCGACTCGTTGAATATAAAAATGAAAAAGTCGAGCAGTTCACCTTTACGAATGAAGCACAGGCACATGCCGCTCGAGATGCAGTAATTACAGCTGCTGGCGGCAAGGTACGTATAAGCAAAATCGATAAGAAGCAGCGGCGACGTCACCCAACAGCGCCTTTTACCACCTCTACCCTGCAGCAGGAAGCTGCGCGCAAACTTGGTTTCAACACCCAACGCACCATGCGTACAGCGCAGAACCTTTATGAGGGCATCGAGACCGATGAGGGCACTACAGGCCTGATTACCTACCTGCGTACCGATTCAGTTTCGCTGGCAGGTGAAGCTATAGACGAAATTCGCGGGCTGATAAGCGAGCGCTATGGGCCTGAAAATGTTCCTGCGGAACCCCCTGTATATAAGACCAAGACAAAGAATGCACAGGAGGCGCACGAAGGTATACGACCGACCAGTGCCCTGCGCACTCCGGAAGACCTAAAGGATCGGCTGGAACCTGACCAGTACAAACTGTATTCACTAATCTGGAAACGCACAGTCGCCAGTCAAATGGTGCCGGCTGTATTTAATACCGTTGCTATCGATATGAAACCGGAGAACGCACCGGAAACAGCACGCCTTCGGGCCAACGGATCCACGCTTGTAGAACCTGGCTTTATTGCGGTATATCAGGAAGGCAGCGATGATGTAAAAGATGACGAAGCTGATCGCACCCTTCCGCCGCTCGAAGAAAACGAACTGCTTGATCTGGCTGAATTCAAGGCCGACCAGCATTTTACCGATCCGCCGCCGCGGTTTACTGAAGCGAGCCTCGTCAAGACACTGGAAGAATATGGCATCGGCCGTCCATCCACCTATGCCAGCATTATTTCTACCCTCAAGAATCGTGAATACGTAGAGATGGATGGCAAACGCTTTATTCCAACCGATATAGGGCGGATTGTTTCTACCTTCCTCGTGAATCATTTTACTCAGTACGTAGACTACGATTTCACCGCCAACCTCGAAGACGAACTCGATGAAATTTCCCGTGGCGAGCGCGACTGGATACCACTGCTGGACAATTTCTGGCAACCGTTCCACAAACTGGTCAACGAAAAGGAAGCCTCTGTAACCCGTGAAGAAGCGGCACAGGCGCGTCAACTGGGGACCGATCCGAAAAGCGGCAAACCCGTATCAGTGCGCGTAGGTCGTTTTGGTGCATTTGTGCAGATAGGCACGAAGGACGACGAAGACAAACCAAAATTTGCCGGGCTACATCCTGGTCAGAAGCTGACCACCATTACGTTTGATGAAGCGATGAAGCTGTTCAGCCTGCCGCGTGAACTGGGCGTTTCTCCCGACGGCGATCTGCTGATCGCCAAAATGGGACCGTGGGGTCCGTACGTTACTTACGGTAAAAAAAGTGACGGCAAGGATCTGAATGTCTCCATTAAGGGCGAGAACCCCTTCGACATCACCCTCGAGCAGGCCGCCGAGTATGTCAAACAGAAGCAAATCGATGATGCCAACAAGCTGATACTCGACTTCCCGGATGACGGGATACAGGTTCTTAATGGACGGTATGGCCCGTACATTAGCAACGCGGAAAAGAATGCCCGTATACCTAAAGACCGCGAGCCCAATACCCTAACATTGGAAGAATGCAAAGACTTACTCGAAAAAGCACCGCTGCGTAAAAAGAAATTTAGCAAGAAAAAAGCGGCCGCTAAGAAAAAAGTAGCGAAGAAAAAGGCTAAAAAGAAAGCTAAGAAAAAAGCCAGCAAAAAAACTAACAAGAAAGCGGCCAAGCCGGCTGTTGCAAAAACTGAGACCGCACCCGACTCGGACAGCGGGTCGTCTGCCTGAGCATTTTCACGCTCGCCGTATCCGGCACTTAAAACCACTACCAGTTGCGCCGACTATTGGCCTGATACGGCTCTGATGCAGCGTAAATACTCCCGGGAGATCCCCCTACAATCCGGGGGCCAGTTGCGGTAAAGTACACGCGGGTATTGTTTATAGCTATATTTTCAGGGAGTCCGCTATGCCTTGGTGGGGTTGGATTGCGCTTGGCACACTGCTGCTCGGCGCTGAGATGGCACTGATTGATGCAGAGTTCTTCCTGGTTTTTATCGGGATTTCTGCAATACTGGTAGGCATGGCTGATCTTCTGGGTCTTGCAGTCCCCGCATGGGGTGAGTTCCTTATTTTTGCAGCACTTGCCGGTGGCTCTATGGTTTTTTTCCGGCAACGAGTCTATACCCTCGTTCGGGGCAATACCAAAGACATAGAAACTATCCCCATAGGAGAAAAGATTTCCGTTGATACGGATATCGCAGCGGGTGGCAAAGCGCGGGTAGAGTATCGCGGGACTACCTGGAGTGTAGTTAATGTTGGGACAGAAATAATCACCGCGGGAACAACGGCGTCCATTCAGCAAATTGACGGGACGGTTTTGAAAATTTCTAATGCAGCCTGAAACCGGCTGAAGGAAGAAAAATATGGAAAATGTCACAGTTTTTATTACTATAGCTATCGCCATCCTGGTGATAATCGTAATTGCCAAAACAGCCGTTGTAGTTCCACAACAGAGTGCTTTTATTGTTGAAAAACTGGGCAAGTACAGTCGCACACTGCGGGCCGGCTTTCATATACTGATCCCCTTCATCGAAAGATCTGCCTATCGGCACAGTTTGAAAGAGCTTGCAATTGATATACCGGAACAGATTTGTATCACCCGCGATAATGTTCAGGTTGGCGTTGATGGTGTGCTGTATCTGCAGATACTTGATCCAGAACGTGCCTCCTATGGCATTACCGACTATGAATTTGCAATATCCCAACTGGCGCAGACAACATTACGGAGTGAAATCGGCAAAATTGATCTCGATCGTACCTTTGAAGAACGCACAGTGATCAATACCAATATTGTTGGTGAGCTCGACAAGGCATCTGATTCATGGGGCGTTAAGGTTTTACGCTACGAGATTAAAAACATTAACCCGCCCACTGATGTGCTTAGCGCTATGGAAAAGCAGATGCGTGCAGAGCGCGAAAAACGCGCGGTAGTGCTAACCTCCGAAGGCGAACGTGATGCCAAGGTTAATGAAGCCGAAGGTGAGAAACAGCGCGTTATTAAGGAATCCGAAGCTGCCAAACTGCAGCAGATAAACGAAGCTCAGGGTCAGGCACAGGCAATTCTTGCTGTGGCTACTGCCACAGCTGAAGGGCTGAAGCGCGTCGCAGAATCAGTCACCGTTGCGGGGGGTCCGGAAGCTATGCGTCTGCGTATTGCGGAAGATTACGTAGAACAATTCGGCAAACTGGCCCAATCATCAAATACACTGGTTATACCTGCCAATCTGTCCGACATTGCTTCGATGATCGCACTGGCTACCAGCATTTTTGACAGCTCCAGCTCGGCAGGCAATAAGGTCCCGGCTGCACCAACCGACTTGCAACAACGCTGAACAAGATCGTCGTATAACCTCACCGTATTGGAATACGGATTGGCTCTACAGAAAACAGTGACTTCAGCACTCTCCATTCAATATGCCGCTGATGTTTTACATGCAGGCGGGATAATTGCCTATCCTACTGAAGGGGTCTTCGGTCTCGGTTGCATGCCGGATGATGCCGCAGCGGTAGAATATCTACTGGCAATCAAAGGCCGCAATAAGCGGGCCGGGTTAATTTTGATCGCTGCCGATTATGAACTGCTGGCAGAGTGGCTTGCGCCCAGCAATATCGAGAAAAAGCGGCTAACGGCTGGCTCCGCTATTCCAACCACCTGGATAGTTACCGCGACACCTGCAGCACCCGACTGGCTTACTGGTGGCCGCAATACGCTGGCGGTGCGGATTACAACTCACCCCATTGCAGCGGCATTAAGCCGTGCAGCAGACAGCGCTCTGGTATCCACCAGCGCCAATCGCACGGGCCACCGACCCGCAAAATCAGCTTTACAGGCGCGCCGCTGGTTTGGAAATCAGCTGGATTATGTCCTAGCAGGTGCCACGACCGGGGCGAGTGGTCCCTCTGAAATCCGCGTGGCACATAGCGGGAAGACAATTCGACCGGTAAAGACCATGAAATAGAACTGAATTCTGTCAAATAGCGGTATAACATTAACAAACACTGACAAGACACTAAAGTAAAAAGAATAATTGCTCTGTCTAGATGCTTAGATTAGATAGCTTCCCAATTTACCGTCCTGCAGCACAAGCAGCGTAGCTGACAGGCAAATATTAAGAGTCGGGCAAAATCCGGCCGGTGACAGGTTGCCCCGACGTATGCGCCACACAATCAAACTCAAGCTTTTGTTCATGCTCCTTGCAGCGGGAATAAATTTTTCTGCGGCTTATGCGGGTGTACAGGATGTTCAGGCAGCAGATATATTCCCTGCCGGTAGCCAAACTGCATCGGGTGAGAAACGGTTGTACATTGTGCAGCTAAATGATCCGCCTGCCGTTGCAATGCACGGCTCACGAACCCCGCAGGGGCAACATCTAAACCTGCCCGGCACCGGTCGTGAACGCTTCGACCCGGAAGCAGAGCATGTCAGAAGATACATAAGCCGGTTGCAGGCCATACAAAATGAACTGCTGCTGGAACAAAACCTGTGGAACGATCATGTCTACAGTTACGGCTATACATTTAATGGTATCGCCGTCCGGATGACCGCCGCAGAGGCCGACCGGTTAAGACTGCGGCGCGGCGTAACCAGGGTCTGGGAGGATGTTCGCCGTTCGGTAGCCACCAGTGACAGCCCGGCATTTCTGGGGCTACTCGATGCTCAGGGCGGTTTACGCACTGACCTTAAACTTACCGGCGAAGATGTCATTATCGGTGTCATCGATACCGGTATAACACCGGGTCATCCAAGCTTTTCCGATCGAACCCAGCCACCCAGGGCGCCGCGCCTGTGCCGTTCTTCCTGGATAGAAGGGACCTTACTCGGGCTCTGGTTATGTCGCCGGCACAATGAGCAGGGTGAAATTTTCTACTCGGCTCCACCGAGTCACTGGCGCGGAATTTGTCAGACCGGGCCCGGCTTTGAATCCACCGACTGCAACAATAAAGTGATCGGCGCCCGCTTCTATCGAGCGGGCTTCGACAGCATTTACGCTAATCCTGATCCCAATGATTTTGCTTCACCGGCGGATGCAGACGGTCACGGTACTCATGTGGCCTCAATTGCCGCAGGCAATGAAGTAGCCGCCAGTATTTTCGGGAAATCGGTCGGAACAATCAGCGGCATGGCGCCACGTGCCAGGATCGCGGTCTACAAAGCATGCTGGCTGGAAGACGGTTTATCACGCGCCAGTTGCAGTGTCGCTGACCTGGCTATGGCCATTGAAGATGCGGTAGCAGACGGTGTCGATATCATTAACTATTCAATTGGCGACCCGAATGGGAGTCTGGATGATCTCGATGATCTGGAATTACTGGCTGCTGCCGAAGCCGGGGTGCTCAGCGTTGTTTCAGCCGGTAATAAGGAAGCCTCCAAAGGTGCATCCACTATCGAATCACCCGCTACAACTCCATGGGTTATCAGTGTGGGTGCTACCAGTCGGGCCGGTACAAGGGTCGCTGAAGCGATACGGATCAATCAACCTGAATCACTGGCTAATTTTTATGAGAGTAAGGAAGCAGGCATTACTCCGCCACTGGCAACACTGGGGCCTTTAACAGCCCAACTGGTGCTGGCCAATGACGGAAGTACGGTCGTACCGGATCCGGAAGTTAAAACAGGCAGCATTTTTGATGCCTGTACCCCACTCGAAAATACCGCTGATATACGCGGCAACATCGCACTGATTCAGCGTGGTTACTGTAATTTTGATCAGAAAATCGCCATTGCAGACAGTGCGGGTGCGATAGCAGTAGTGATTTTCTCAAACGATATGGATCTGCTGGTAATGACCGGTGACCCCTCACTGGTCAATATACCGGCCGTCATGATCGAACAGGCCAGCGGACAATTGCTCCGCGATGCTCTGTTAGCGGGCGAGGCTATAGAAATAACGCTCGACAAATCATTGTTTGTCAGCTTTGAAGATGACGGCAATGTCATGGGCACCTTCTCCGGTCGCGGACCCAGCCCGGGTGATACTGACTTTTTGAAGCCTGATCTTGTGGCACCTGGTACCGCAATCCTGGGTGGCCAGACACCCGATGTTGCCAATGGATTCAGAGGTGAATCATTTCAGTATCTGACCGGCACCTCTCAGGCAGCACCGCATGTTGCAGGTATCGCCGCACTCATCATGCAGGCACACCCGGACTGGGGGCCGGCAGAAATAAAATCAGCACTGATGACAACGAGCCGCCAGAATATCCGCAAGGAAAACAATCTTGGGCCTGCCAACCCATTTGATATGGGGGCGGGCCATATCGTACCCAATGATGCAATCAACCCGGGACTCGTATACCCGGTTGATGCCCGTGACTACAACGCTTACCTGTGCTCGGTTGGCCTGGGCCTCGAATGGCTGACCGAGGAAGACTGTCAGACATTCGAAGATACGGGCTATACAGAAACCGCGCGAAATATAAATTTGCCTTCTGTTGCCATTTCCGAGCTCGCCGGGCAGGTAAATATTACCCGTCGCGTCACCAATACTGGCCCAGCTGCACAATTCAACATTGAGACCAATGTACCCGAAGGCATCACTCTCGATGTAACGCCAGCCAGTATATCGCTACAGTCAGGTGAATCAGCTGAGTTTACGCTGAGTTTTACCAGCGACGGCACCGGCTTAAAACAATGGTTCCATGGCAACTTCAGCTGGGTTAATAGTACCCATCACGTATATAGCCCGTTCGTTGTCCAGCCCTCTGAGTTCAGTTTTCCTGAGTTCGGATTTGGCACAAGTAGCTCAAACAGTCTCAGCATACCTGTGGGTATTGGATACAGCGGCACCTATTTAGCACAGGTCAATGGGCTCTTTTTACCGTGTATATTACCCGCAGTTATCGAGGCGGATAAAACTTGCACCAACACGGGTGCGGCCAGCGTTGCTGATGATCTCGAAAATCAGTATTCCCCCAGACAAACACCCCCGGCAGGGGTAACACGCTTCACTATCAAAACTGAAGATACGGATAATGAGTTACTGCGTATCGCGCTATTCAGTGCAGATCAACTGACTGATGGCGATGCTGACCTTGATCTGTATCTCTATTATTGCGAACAGGAGCCCTGCATAATATTCGATCAGGTTCCTTACGTGAGCGCCACATTCGGCACTTCCGATGAACTAATCGATATCCGAAAGCCGCTATCCGGCACCTGGGTTATTGATGTACATGGCTACGATACTGCTGACGGTAACCCTGCTGAGTTTCGTCTGTATGTCTGGTCGTTTGGCAGTGATAAAGCCAGTGGCAATCTGGCATTGACCAATATTCCCTCAGCAGCACAGCCCGGGGTAACTACAGATATCAAGGCAAGCTGGAGCACCCTGTCAGAAGGTTTATGGCTGGGGGGTGTAGCTCACTATGGTAACAATGATGCACCACTGGGTTTTACCGTTATAGAAGTTGATAACAACGCATTCCCCGAATAGGCACGGAAATTTTTTCTGGCCCTCTTTGGCAGCTGCTACTGCTTATAGCCACAGCTCAGTGATCGGATAACGCCCTGCATTCTGCATGCCGATAACACCTGACTATATGGTCATTCACCATGCCGGTGGCCTGCATGTGTGCATAAATTATAATACTGCCTACAAAGCGAAAACCGCGTTTTTTAAGGTCCTTGCTTAGCGCATCAGAAATCTTTGAGGTCGCAGGTACTGCTTTCTGAGTACGCCATTTATTCTGCACTGGCTGACCATCAACAAAGCCCCAGATATAGTCACAGAAGCTGCCATACTCGGCCTGAACCTCAAGAAATGCGCACGCATTGGTGACGGTTGATTCCACCTTGAGTCGATTGCGGATAATGGCCGGGTTCTGTAAAAGTTTTTCTACCCGTGCCGGGCGTATCCGACTTACCTTCAGAACATCAAAATCAGCAAAGGCCTTACGATAGCCAGCACGTTTATTCAAAACTGTGGCCCAGCTCAGGCCAGCCTGGGCACCTTCCAGAACAAGGAATTCAAACTGGCGCTGATCATCCCATACAGGCACACCCCACTCCTCATCATGGTAGGCAAGATAAGTCTCGCTGACCCCCTCACCCCACGGACAACGCTTTTTTGTCATCAGATTAAACTCCTGGATGGCATTTAGGTGCTGATTCAGGCAGTTTAGCCCCACACAAGAACAGAACACAGCGACAAAACCTTGGAACAAGGCTGGAATTAAGTAAAATCGGCTCCTGCCTCAAACTGCACAGTGATGGATAATTAATTGGATACACAACGCCTAAAGCTAAGACCAAGTGATCGCTATGCCGTGATCGGCCATCCCATAGCCCACAGCAAATCGCCGACCATTCATCAGCTATTTGCCGCGCAGACCGGGCAAAGCATCAGTTACGAGGCCATGGATGTGCCGCCGGAGAAGTTTGATGATGCCATCAAAGCTTTCTTTGCAAGTGGCGGGCACGGTTTAAATGTAACGGTCCCCCACAAAGCCAGGGCAATGGAGTTGATGGATCAGTTAACGCCTGCAGCAAAACTGGCGGGTGCTGTTAACACGATTACCAGCCTTCCCGATGGCAAACTTGAGGGCGACAATACAGATGGTATTGGTCTGATCGCTGACCTGCGTGACAACCTGCATATCGAATTGATTGATTCCAGCATACTCATACTCGGTGCTGGTGGTGCGACACGTGGAATCGTTCCTCCACTACTGGAACAAATACCGGCAGAGATGCTGATTGCCAATCGCACTATAGAAAAAGCCCGGGGCATAGCCAATGCTTTTGCGGATCTCGGTCACCTGAATGCCTGTGGTTTCCAGGATCTCAAAGACCGGAAATTTCACCTGATCATCAATGCAACTTCGGCCGGGCTGCAAGGTGAACTACCCCCCTTCCCGGAATCCATAGTTGACGCTGATACCGTGTGTTATGACCTTGCTTACTCTATGCGGGATACACCTTTTATCACATGGGCAAAACAACATGGCTGTACCCAGGCCTACCAGGGCTGGGGCATGCTGGTTGAACAGGCTGCAGAATCATTTTCTATCTGGCGCAATGTACGCCCGGAAACAATTCCAGTCCGGGCACAGCTGCCCCAATAGATATTGCAATAGTTACACGGTACAGATTTCAGACCCGCTGCAACAACTACCGCATAGTAACCATCTCTTCGGCCGTAGTAGGATGAATCGCGACGGTATCATCCAGATCTTTTTTGCATGCACCCATTTTTATGGCCACGGCAAAGCCCTGAAGAATTTCATCTGAGCCCTGACCAATCATGTGACAACCTACTACCCGCTCTTCTGCACCCACAGTGACGAGCTTCATATTGGCACGGGATTTATGTTGCTGAATGCCGTAATACAGCGGCACAAAACCTGAGGTATAAATTTTAACGTCATCCCCGTATTGCTCACGCGCCTGTGGCTCTGTCAGCCCAATTGTGCCTATGGGCGGATGACTGAATATTACGGTGGGTATGTTGTCATAGTTCAGATAACGGCCTTCCATCCCGCCAAACACCCGGTCACTTAAACGCCT
>Ga0114950_10000581_pt1 | contig 25462 bp, 20 predicted proteins | sample N075metaG_FD_83503 | JGI IMG/M metagenome (GOLD analysis project Ga0114950, IMG submission 83503) | Deep subsurface microbial communities from Kermadec Trench to uncover new lineages of life (NeLLi) - N075 metaG | ecosystem: Environmental > Aquatic > Marine > Ocean trench > Sediment | place... | reverse complement strand
AGGCCAAGTCAGCGCCAGTACTGCTAGCCATTTTGAACTTGAGTTGCTCCAGTTGTTTCTCTAGTACCCGCGTTTGGTTTGCAAGCTGTTGAACTTTTTCGACCACCCCGTCATTGCCTGCTTTTACTATTTCACTAATCCGGCGCAGGATGGCTTCTTTGTTGTTAACAACATCAAGCGCCCCCTTTCCAGTAACCGCTTCAATTCGCCTAACGCCAGCGGCGATGCCGGTTTCACCAAGTATTTTGAACAAACCAATATCGCCAGTTCGTTGCACGTGGGTACCACCGCAAAGTTCTGTGGAAAAACTTTCCCCCATACTGACAACTCGAACTTCATCACCATACTTTTCTCCAAACAGGGCTAGAGCACCTTTCTTTTTTGCTTCATCCATCGTCGTCACTTCTTTTTCCACTACGCTGTTGGATAGAATTTCTTGATTTACCAGCGCCTCAATTTCAAGTAATTCCTCCGGCTCAAGAGGTGAAGGATGAGAAAAGTCAAAACGCAATCTGTCGGCGCTGACAAGGGAACCTTTCTGACTGACATGATCACCTAATACCTTCCTTAAAGCGGCGTGCATAAGATGAGTAGCCGAGTGATTCAAAGTAATAGCTATCCGGTCATCGGAAGCCACCTGCGCAACTACCTTATCGCCTGTTGCTAACCCTCCACTTCGCAACCTTCCACGATGCATCAAAAAGTCATTCTGTTTTTGCGTATCTTCGACAACAAAATTGGCCGCGTCATTTGTCAGTACACCTGTATCACCAACTTGCCCTCCCGACTCCCCGTAAAACGGACTGTTGTCCAGTAGCAAAATCGCCGCCGCAGGCGCCTCAATTTTTTCTACTATTTTACCATCAACGTAGATTGCCTTTATCGAGGAATCTCCTTGCAAGTGTTCGTAACCGATGAATTCTGTTGGAGCTGAAAGTTCGATATCCAATTTTTCTGCGACCAAGAAACTACTAGCCGATCTCGCCTGTTGTTTCTGCACCGCCATGGCTTTTTCAAAACCTTCCATGTCGAGCGTCAATCCCTGCTCCCTTGCCACATCGGCTGTCAGATCAACAGGAAACCCGTAAGTGTCATAAAGACGAAACACCGTTTCACCTGGAATAATTTTTTCTTTCAATTCGCCAATAGTTTGTTCGAGTATGCCCATGCCATGCTCTAGCGTACGGGCAAATTGCTCTTCCTCTTCTTGCAGAATTTTCTCGGCGAAAGCCTGATTCTGTGCCAATTCAGGATAGGCTTCACCCATCGCCTCAACCAGACTCGTAACCAATTTGTAAAAGAAAATATCCTGCACACCCAACTGATAACCATGTCTGACCGCCCTTCGAATGATTCGGCGTAACACGTATCCGCGGCCTTCGTTTGACGGAATAACACCATCCACTACCAGAAATGTGCAGGAACGAATATGGTCAGCAATTACCCTCAAGGATGTATTGTTGAGGTCGCTTACCCCAGTGAGCTGTGAAGCGGCTTTAAGCAAGGACTGAAAAAGGTCAATCTCATAGTTGCTGTGAACCCCTTGCATTATGGCTGCAACTCGTTCCAATCCCATACCGGTGTCTACTGACGGCTTTGGCAATAGGGTCAATGCACCATCTGCCTGACGATCAAACTGCATGAAAACCAGGTTCCATATTTCTATATATCGATCACCATCCTCATCAGAACTGCCTGGTGGACCCCCTGCTACTTCATCACCGTGATCATAAAATATCTCGGAGCATGGCCCGCAGGGGCCGGTATCACCCATGGCCCAGAAATTATCTTTTTCGCCCAGTCGTGAAAACCGTGTTGGATCGACTTTTATCTGGTCCAACCAAATTGATGCCGCTTCATCATCGTCTTCAAATACAGTGATCCACAATTTCTCCGCGGGCAATTCAAGTTCAACAGTGAGAAATTCCCAGGCAAACTGAATTGCCTCTCGCTTGAAATAATCTCCAAAACTGAAGTTGCCAAGCATCTCGAAAAACGTATGATGCCGAGAAGTATAGCCAACATTCTCAAGGTCATTATGTTTACCTCCAGCCCGCACACAGCGCTGAGAGCTGGCCGCTCTAGAATAACCACGGACCTCTTCTCCTAGGAATACATCCTTGAATTGCACCATTCCTGCATTGGTAAACAACAAGGTAGGGTCATTTGCCGGCACCAGAGAACTGCTACTCACAATTTCGTGTTGGTGCCTGGCAAAATAATCCAGGAACTTCTGTCTTACTGCGGAACTTCTCATTTATTGACTATCCACTAAATAAACATTTTCGACTAAAGCAAACGACTCTCTGACTGAATTTGGACAATCATTTATCCAAATTCTGTCAAAATATCAGATTAACTCTTGGGAACCTCTGATTAATTCTATGACCACTGGGGCCTATCGTCGATTTCGGTATCAAGGCGCACTTTCGCAGGCATGCTTCGGCCTGTCAAGAAAGTGCAACATAGAGAGCGGGATCGAGCGTAGGCCCCTTCGGGCGGGGCCTGGCGCTCACTGCTGTGGTGTTGTCGAGCTTACTGAGGATTACGGCCGTTGGCCGAACAAGACGCTTAACGACAGCGGTTGCCAAACTTCCCTAGCATGGTCCTGGAATTAATCAGAATCTTCCTTGGTAAATCCTACATTGCCATCACTTGAAAGTACTACTGCGATCGGTCGGGTTTGTGGAAAATGGGCAAGTACGATAGTGATAATTATCAGGAACGGCACGCAGAGAAACATGCCGATAACCCCCCATATATACCACCATAATCCCAAATTAAGCAGTATCACCAACGGACTGAGATTAAAAGATGACCCCATCATTCTTGGCTCAATAATGTTACCAATCGTTATCTGAATGGCTCCAATTACTACCATTACCAGAACGAATTGGGTATAGCCTTCAAATTGCGCCAATGCAATTATGGCAGGAAAAACGGTAGCTATGATTGAGCCTACGGTGGGGATGAAATTCAACATGAAGATCAGCAGCCCCCAGACAACCGCAAAGTCGACACCGATTATCATCAATAATGTGTAGCTGAGTATGCCGGTGAGTGAACTGGTGAACAGCTTAATACTGATGTACCTACGAATATCATTACTGATTTTGTCGAGTATGGCCCTTACTTTCTTTTCTCGCTCTTTGTTGCTAACCAGACTGGAAATCTTTTTGTCGATATTTCCCTGCTCTAGCATCAAAAAAATTATGTAGATGAAAATTGTGCCACTGCTGGTGACCACACCGGTAAAAGTACCTACGAGGGAAGTAAATATGACTGGTAAATTCAACCAGCTGAAATTGAGTAAAGAGCCAGAGAAATTACCGGTTTCCTGATCAATCAAGTATTGGGAAAAAGGCAGGTTTCGTATACGGGCTTCAATATTTGTCTGATAGGTTGGAATTACCTCGGTGACTTCGGCAATGCTGGAACCGATGAAAGTCACTACGCCCCAGCCAAGGGCCAAAAACGTCAGTATGGATGCAAACCGACAAAGAGGTCCAGGGATTCGGGCCGAACCCAATGGGATTTTTGCGAATCCACTCGCTAACAGATTGATGAGATACCACAGAGTAATCGCCACCACCAGAGGTAACAGCAGTGCCTCGCCAACGATCAAAATGTAGAACACAATAATAACTAAAATAGCGCTTGCAGTGAAATTTAGTGTTTTCATTCGATGATCCGGCTTCAAATCCAAATTGTTGTGGAAATTTACTGAGTTTACGCATGTAAGAGTGTGATTTTGCGAAGAATATCACATTTTCCGGGCAGCTCACTCATTACTCTATGTGCTGCGCACAAATTCATGTTTTATAGGGCAAAATCTGTATGGACGGGCAGGTAAAACTGGACGGTTATTCTAACTTGAGCAAAATCGGTGAAGGCGGTATGGCATTCGTCTATCGCGGTATTCAGGATTCGCTCGATCGACCAGTAGCAATAAAAATACTAACTAACGAACTGGAAGACCACGATGAAGCACGACATCGGTTTGAACGTGAATCCTTAATCATCGCCCGACTGAACCATCCTAATATTATCCATGTCATTGACCGCGGTATAAATACCGAGGGTCTGCCCTACTTTGTCATGGAGTATATCGAAGGAATTGGCCTCAATAATGCCGTCAAAGTCATGCAACTGGATCACTACAACAAGATGGGTATTATTATCCAGCTGTTAAAAGCTCTTTCCTATGCACATAAGAACAACGTAATTCACCGGGACATCAAGCCTGACAATATTCTGGTTGACGAAGACTGCAATATCAAAATCCTGGATTTCGGTATCGCTCAATTTTATGAAGAACAAAGTCCGGTGACCGATCGTACTGTACAAGGTACTGTGATGGGGACCTACAACTACATGTCCCCAGAACAGCGAGATTCCGCTGATAACGTTACCGCAAAAAGCGATATTTATTCAGTCGGTGTCTTAATGTACAAGTTGTTTACCAATGAGATACCAGTTGGTAATTTCCCCGAACCCTCAAGGCTTAACTCTGAAGTCACAAAGGAGCTCGATCGAATAATTTTGCAATGTCTTATGCCCGACCCGGAGCAACGACCCGAGTCTGCTGAAGCACTGAAGATCGAAGTGCTGAGCGTCATGAAAGGTGCACACATTCACACGGCCCAGAAGCAGCGAGCAGAACAGGGAATCACTCAAATCAAATCAAAGTTTCAACTACTTGATGTGTTACGTGAAGACAAGTACGGCGCTGTCTATCTTTATCAACAGAAACAAACTAACCAGCTACTTATTATCAAGAAGAAGCAAAGTAGCACCACTGGATTTGATACCACCAACAAGCTCGCTGAATTGCTCCATGACAACATAATCCCAACCCTTGGAACATCAAGAAACGATCAGTTATTTATCCTGGTGCAGGAATATTTCAGCGGGGGCACCTTGCACGACAAACTCGCTTACCAGCTGGAATGGGATGATACTCTAAGAATTGGCAAACAGATTTGTCAGGGATTGGAGTTTGCCCACAGCCATGACATTATTCATGGACATTTACGCCCGTCAAATATTCTGTTTAGCGATGACGACCAGGTAAAACTGACTGACTTCGGTTTACAAGATGATGTGAGCAAAGTAAAAGATGCTCACTTTTATAGCCTTAAGGAAGAAAGTTTAACTAAGGCATCTGATATTTATTCGACCGGTGTCATTCTCTATCAATTGCTTACCGGCTGTCTATCAAGGGATCAGGAAGATGGAGGGCATGCGGTTCGTAAGCCATTTGCAAACTTACCGTTGGACATTCAGGAACTGATAACCTCCATGGTGTCAACCGTGCCTGAACGTCGTAGCGAAGACAGTTTACAAAATTGCATTGCAATTTTTGAAAAGCACCTTTGTGAACACCGCGCCAGGAGTAAACTGAACACCTCAAGACCAAATCGTGTAAGCGATGAGGTTACTAAAATTACGTTTCCCAAACCCGCCGATGAGCCAGAAGGGCCGGTTTTCGAGCTTGCTGCCCGACAAAAACTGTTTTCACTAAGACAAACCAGAATGCTCAAAATGTTTGGTATCTTAATGCTGGTATTTTCCCAATACATGCTGTTTTTCGACGGCCAAAAGAAGATCAACGACATCATGCCACTTGTTTACGAACAAGTTTCCAGTAGTGTCGAAGGTATATTCGGAGGCAAGGATGCTCAGTAATACCTCTGCGCTGGAGATTGCCGGATTCACTGATACCGGGCTAACCCGGGACCACAATGAAGACTATATTGGCTTCGATAAAAGTAGTGGAATTGCCGTTCTAGCCGATGGTATGGGAGGACACCAGGCTGGTGAAATTGCCAGCCGGATGGCTGTGGAGGAAGTCCTCGATCAGCTAAAAACTTTAATAAACATGCAAACCGGAAGATCGGTAACTGGTTCGCAGATGTTGGAGTTCGTTTCAAATACAATTTCAAGTAGTAACCGAAAGATTTTTGAGGCGTCAGAGGCTAACAGCATACACAGCGGTATGGGTACTACGGTTGTTGCGGCGGTAATAAAAGATTCACGTTTATACGCTGGACATGTTGGAGACTCTAGGCTGTATTTACTACGTAATCGAAAGCTGAAACGAATTACTAAAGACCATAGCCTGGTTCAGGATTTAATCGATAAAGGCTTTTATACTGAAAATGAGGCCCGCAATGCTTCAATAAATCATGTAGTCACGAGGGCGCTGGGGACTTCCGCAGAAGTAGAAGTAGATATACTGCAACAAAGTGCAATGCAAGGTGATGTATTTCTACTTTGCTCAGATGGTTTGTCAGACATGATATCGGACGCAATGATGCAACAAGTACTGGCGCGTCCAAACGCCAGTCTTGATGTTAAAGCACGCCGACTGGTTGGTTTAGCCAATCACTTTGGTGGTAAGGATAATATTTCATTGATACTGATTAGAGTGGAATCTTTAGGAAGTTAACAAGCGCCAGGTGGCACAACATTAAATTAGCTACAGTCAGGTGAAATCCAATGCCAGGTAAATTAGAGCTTAACTTTAACGCCAATAAGATAGACGAATTCAGCCTCGACAAGGAAGTACTAACTATTGGGCGTAAAGAAGATAACGACGTACAAATACAAAACCTGGCTGTCAGCGGCCACCACGCCAGGTTGTTAACGATATTTAATGATTCCTTTATTGAGGATCTAAACAGCACAAACGGTACTTTTGTTAATGGTAAAAGTATTGACAAACACGCCTTAAAACACGGCGATGTAATTGCCATTGGCAAACATGAACTACGTTATATCAATTTCACCAACAATGCGGATACAGGTTTTGAAAAAACTGTTTTTATTGGCGCCAAGTCAATCAAAAATTCGGCCGGGGCCGCTCCGGTCAAAGACCTTGCAGCGCGTCTGAAATCAGCCAAGTTGCAACTTCTTAACGGTAGGAGCGCGGGCAAGGAACTGTTCTTAGAAAAGGAATCAGTGAAACTTGGCAAACCCGGACTCCAGGTCGTGCTAATCAGCCGGCGACCTGATGGGCATTTCATCGTTGGCCTTGAGCAGGCTGAAGAATGTGCGCCTTTACGGGTAAACGGTGCCGAAATCGGCTCTCGCTCAATAAAACTGCAAAACCATGATGTGATTGAAATCAATCATCTAAAAATAGAGTATTACATGGGAATATAAATTCACTTTCGCGCTTCAATTCCCAAGCATTGCTTCATTACTTTAATTTACTGATTAAGCCCTATTCAATTCTTACCGCCAATTCTCGTAATCATGGAATTCGCATTCCTTGCATTGACTGTTATCCGCAATCATCCCTCCCTGGCAGGGTTGGATATTCCCGCAACTGGTCAACCCGGTAGAGTTGGAACTTTAGTAACAAAAACCCTGGTGATTGTAGGGGAGGGTTGCCGATTTACTGACGAGAACGGTGAGGCTAGCGCCTGGTTCAGGGCCTATGACAAAGTGACCGGGGAGCAAGTGGGTACCGGGAAGATTAATGGCATTCAGCTATGAGGCATAAGCATCGGCAGAGATACTGCACTAAAACGGCTGGCACTTTATTTCCTAAACAACTGTGATACTTAACCTGCTAGGATTCAAAATCTAATTTGAGTCTGTGGGTAGTTTTTCAGCAGACACAGCGTGATTCTGTGCCAGTCGCTGTTCGGCCCGTTTTACCGGCCACAATATATTGTCCTCAGCCAGATCATACAATCGTCCCAGGTGACCGCGTCGCTCTGCCCCAGGGTTACTGTCTGATGTTGCCACAATGACCAACTCATACTCCTTTACCACGAAGATCAACTGCCCACCATAACCCCAGGCTACCGGCACCAGCATGTCAGCAAGATCTCTGAGCCACCACCCATAACCATAAAAACGACCCTGGCCCCTGGGAGAAGTGGCATGCGCTTGATGGGAGGTGTAAACCCAGTCTGATGAAATCACTTGTTGTCCGTCATAGATTCCTTGCTCCAGGTACAGACTTCCGAATGCCAGCATATTCCGTGGCGTCATCTCCATGTCGTTGCCGCCAAAATAGATACCCTGGGGATCCTTGCTCCAATAGGCTAATGAAAACCCCAGTGGTGCTGCAAGGTTCTGTTGAGCAAAGTTTTTCGTATCCATACCGCTAACCCGGCTCAATATCGCTGACAACAAATGGGTACTTCCCGTGCTGTAGATCATTCGCTCCCCAGGCCGCGCAACCATTGGTTGATTCAGGACAAACTCAACCCAGTTTTCACTAAGCACCCATTTGCCGTAGTTGCGGTTGCTGGTGGTTTCAAGACCCGACTGCATCGTCAGCAAATCTTCTACAGTAATTTGTTCCTTGCCCGGTTCCCCTACCTGCTTAAGGATATCGGGGAAAAAATCACCAATACTCTGCTGCACATTGTCGATTAACCCCTGATCTATCGCGATACCAACCAAGGCTGAAATAACACTTTTAGAGGCAGATTTCATATTGGCAGGTTGATAACGGTCCTTGCCGTTATAGTACTCCTCGAAAACCAGCTCACCGCGATGACTGATTAATAGACTATGTAGTCGAGGTAGCTCCAGGGCTTTTTGGTGAGCTGCAGAAAAATCAAGTTCAGCTCCTAGGACAGGTAAAGACACAAGGCTTGTCAATAGCCACAGAACAGGGAAGGAGTGCAGTGAATGGTTAATGCGCATTCAGTTTAAACTTTTTACTATTTTTTTTAACTAAACAAAGCCAGTACAGTCGCGCAACTAGCCACTTATAGTTCGTTAATCGCATTAATCACGATGGAGCGAGTCAGTATTTGTGGCAGTATTTTAGGCTCTTTTGTCGGATTCCCTGAGTATAAAACGTACAATGGAACTGAAGGCCGATTAAACTGACTAAGTACCGCGAAAATTTCCGGGTCCTCATTAGTAAAATCCCCTTTTAGATAAGTTACGTCATTGTCCAGCATTGCTTGATGTACAGAATCTGTACTAAGGGTTGTCTGTTCGTTAGCCAGACAAGTTATACACCAGTCTGCCGTCATATTGACGAACACCGGACGACCAGCTGCTTGTAATTCCTCCAATCTGCGGGTACTAAAAGGTTCGAATCTTTGATTAACCGAGCCGTCTTCGTTTAGGGAAATTGATGCTGATGTTGCAGGTGCTAAAAATGGGGTCTGTAACACGTAAATTGCAATCACAAGGCAGGCCACAGCAATTGCCGCATTGGTATGCCGCCAGAAAGGTGTGGCCATCTGGCGCTTCTTGAATAGCCAGCTGGCGAAAGCGAGCAATACGCAGGCTCCCAATACTATTGACATTCCGGTGATTCCCACCTGGTTGCCCAATACCCAGAGAAAGTACAGTGCAGTGGCATAAAGTGGAAATGCCATGAATTCCTTAAAGGTCACCATCCAATTACCTGGCTTGGGCATAAAACGCACCAGAGCAGGCAGGAAGGATAGAATCAGTATCGGTAATGCCATCCCCAATCCAAGCGCAAAAAATACAGTCATCGCTACCAACCATGTCTGGCTCAGTGCAAATCCTAAAGCTGGGCCCATGAAAGGAGCTGTGCAGGGAGTCGCCACAACAGTGGCTAGCACGCCAGTAAAAAAAGAACGCTTATAACCATGACTGTGTTCTGTAAGGCTAGATCCAGTGTTCATCAGACTGGTACCTATTTCAAATACACCGGACAAACTCAATGCCATGGTAAAAAACAGATAGATGATGAGCGCTATAAACCAGGGCGACTGTAGTTGAAAACCCCAACCGATAAGCTCGCCGCCTGCTCGCAGTGCAATTAAAATCCCAGCCAGAACCAAAAACGCCAGAATCACCCCGCTGGTATATACCAAGCCGTCCAGGCGTTGTTTTTTAGCCGTTTCACCGGCATTGGCGGCAAACGCCAAAGCTTTGATTGAAAGCACCGGAAACACGCAGGGCATAAGATTTAATATCAGCCCACCTGCAAGCGCCGCCAACAAGAACCCAAATAATGTTCCCGCCGAAGTTCCTCCGCCGGACGAAGACGATAAGCCGACGGTGGCAATAGGTGCTATGGTAATTTCATTTGCGTCTGCGGCTGGATCCACAAATTCCCAGGCACGGCGATTTCCCTGTTCATCTGCCACAACCAGCATGCCATAGACTTCACTCAGATCAGTCAGCATTCGGCGCGGCTGAGCATGAGTTATCTGTATCATATTGGGTTGGATGGTGACATCGCGAATGGGACCATTCGCGATTATGCGGCGGCGATCGGGAAAGAACCAAGCGTCAGTTGTATCGGCGAATAATGCTTCTCGGGTCTGGAAGCCAACACTGACCCGCTCTCCTGCTGAGACAATAATGAATTCGAGGTCGTGATCTCGAATTGGTACTTCTGCTCTTGCCTTTTCAGCTAGAGCTGAATTTTGCCTATCGAGTTCAGCAACATCTCCGAGAGGTAGGCTGATGTCCAGCCGCTGCTCGCCGGGTATACAAATCAGTTCGCACACATTCCATTTGACGGTAGTAGAAAATTTCACTATTCCGTCTTCTGTATTGATATCGGCGGGAATTGTAATGGGTATCGGCAGTACTACTTCATCTTCGTAGCCATAATTGACCAAATCAGAGCCAGGGAATGGCAGCCAATAAGGAGCAGGCCAACGAATGTCGCCGATTACCGTGCCCTCTGGCGCATCCCAATCTGTTGCCTCAGTAGGATCACCACTGTCTCCACCTAGCTTCCAGTAAGTGTGCCACCCTTCCCATGCTTTCAGTCGAATGGCTAACCAGGTCTGTTCGCCTGGAACGATGTTGGTTGTTTCAGCTAGAAGCTCTACTTCGATGTTTTCATTCCAGGCAAACTGAGTTTTAGCCGGTGATATTTCAAACGAACGCCAATTTCCAGATTCATCAGATACGGCTAATACACCCTTTAGTTCAGCCACGTCAGCAGGCATGCGTCGATGTTGCTCCAGGCTGATTTGTAATCGTTGGTCTTCTATAAGGTTTTGACGGAACGGCGCGTATTTCATAATCCGCCGTTGTTCCGTGAAGAAATAGGCCTCAGTCACATCACTGAACAGACTCTCGCCTGCCTCTATCATGATGTTCACCTTGCCGTCGTGGGTATTAAAATAAGTAGACAGATTATGGTCTGAAGTCGGCACACTGGCCCGGGTTTGTTCAAACGCCAGTTGCCAGTCTGGATCTATTAGAGATTCATCACCGATGGGAAGGACAAGGTTAAATACTGCATCTCCTGGAATACAGATTTCATCACACACCTGCCAATCAATCTTTGTGCTAATTTCAAATTGATCACCATCAAAAGATGCCGGGACAGTAATGGGTATTGGCAAAAACACTTCACGTTCATAGGCAAAGGTGACCAGATTGGTACCCTCAAAAGGAGTCCACTCGGGTGCAGGCCAGGTGATCTCACCGGCGCTCGCTCCGTAGGGCAATTCCCACTCACTAGCCGCAGTCGCCTCACCACTGTCACCACCAAATTTCCAATAGGTATGCCAGTGTTCAATAGGGGTTAGACGAATAGCCAACCATAAAGTCTCTCCAGGAACCACATTGGAGGTTTCGGCAATCAACTCCACTTCGATCTGCTCAGAGGAAAATACCTGGGCCTGGGCAGATACTCCCAGTAATCCAACGCCTAATAGTAATAAAAATTGGCTGCAAATCTTACTCATGAAATATCCAATGTCCTGGCTTGAAAGCGGTCTAATTAATAGGGCATAAAGCCCTTACCAGAGCAGACCGATCTGTGGGCCAAAAAGTATCAAATATAGCCCGCGATGTCATTGAATTGACGCTGATTTTCCGTGAATCAGGCTATTTCAACGATAGTTTCCCAGCCTGTTGCCAGGGAAGAAAATTCAGCGGTTTCACAAAAGACCCGGAATTTATACTTTTAATACAGCAACTATCGAGTTAATTTGAACTCAAGTTGTAGTTTCGATCACTTCCATATGTTCTATTATCAACTGCAATTTCTTGATATTCCGGTACCTGTTGATATCAAGCCGGTAAACAAACCGCATTATACAGGCCACTGGTGGTCTAAGATGCTGATCCACATTGAATGCTATAGCTTCTAGTTCTAATTCAGAGTCAACTGGCGATACCCTCATTTTCAAGTGTTTATCGGCAAGTACTCGCAGTTCTCTGAGTTCAAACAAACCATCAAATAGGGGTTCTGGGAAACCCTGCCCCCAGGGACCGGCATCTACTAGGGACTGCGCTGTTTCCAAAGATAAAAGATCACTTGTCACTTCCCCGTCAGTGACAATTTTTGCAGTCAATGCTTCCTCTCCCAGGTTTTTCTCAGCATAGTTTGAGAATGCCTTTGAAAATTCAGCAAAAGCGCTCTTGCTCAGGGTCAGCCCGGCCGCCATAGCATGACCACCAAACTTACTAATTAGACCAGGGTTTTGTGCCGCAATGGTATCCAGCGCATCCCTTACATGAAATCCAGGTATGGACCTTGCTGAACCCTTGATTTCGTCTCCCTGCCCGTTCGCATCTGCAAAAGCAATAACTGGCCGATGGTATTTGTCTTTGATTCGTGAAGCCAGAATACCAATAACTCCTTGGTGCCAGGTCTCTTCATAAACACATATACCTGCCTGGATTTCCTTTTCGTCAATAGACAGCTGTTCCAGGCTAGCGAATGCTTCTTCGCGCATCTCATTTTCAATTAATTTACGATCTGAATTCAGATTATCCAGCTCTATCGCCATCGCAAACGCATCGGTGTAGGAATCCGACAGCAAACACTCTATACCTAGTGACATGTCATCCAACCTTCCGGCTGCATTAAGACGAGGCCCTATAGCGAAGCCAAGATCAGAGGCTGCCATGTTTTCTTTTTTTCGATTGCTGACTTCTAACAGAGCAAGTATTCCAGGCCGAGTCTTCCCCTTCCTGATCCGTTTCAAACCCTCATTAACTAGAATGCGGTTATTTTGATCCAGCGGCACTACATCGGCTATGGTGCCAAGCGCGACCAGATCCAATAGAGCCGACAAGTTAGGTTCAGGCCGATGATTGATTTCAAACCAATTCAACTGGCGCAATCGGGCACGCAGGGCCAGCATTAAATAGAATATGACACCAACACCGGCTAAAGACTTACTGGGAAATTCGCATCCCCTCTGATTCGGGTTAACAATCGCGTCGGCGGCAGGTAACTGGGCACCAGGCAAATGATGGTCTGTAATCAAAACTTTGATGTTACCGTCTAGTGCTGCCTGTACACCTTCATAACTGGATATTCCATTATCCACAGTAATGATAAGGTCTGGATGTTTCGTTTTGGCGAGATCGACAATCTCAGGGGTGAGGCCATAACCGTATTCGAATCGATTGGGTACAATGTAATCTACATTATCGAATCCCAGCGACCGTAACGCTTGTATCGCCAGAACACAACTGGTCGCTCCGTCGGCATCAAAGTCCGAGACGATGAGCACCTTCCCCTGCTTCTGTTGTTGCGACAATAGCAACTCGAGCGCGGCATTGATGCCGAGCAAATCGAAAGGGGATAAAAGTCCACCAATGGCAAGATTCAACTCCTCTACTGAATCTATTTCGCGCTGACTAAAAACCCGACGTAATAGCGGACTGAAACCATCATCCAGTTGCAGTTTTTTATTGGGGATACGACGTTCGATGGCGAGGGTCATAGGTTAGAGACTACTTGCGGTCGCAAAATTACACACCAAAATTTCGGCCCGACAGTAAAGCAGTTATGCTTGTAAACGCGAGGTCATGTAGCCGGTTACTGCTTCAACCGAATTTTCAATAACAGTACATTTTTCTTCTCGATCGCGTAAATCCTTCAGGTGCAAAGGTAAAGGTGGTATTGGTATACCTGCCGCATTGATCGCATCAGGAAACTTTGCTGGATGTGCCGTTGCCAGGGTAATCATGGGAACATCTGGGTCGGAATTACACTCCCTGCCTGCTTTCACTCCCACTGCTGTGTGGGGGTCTAGCAATATTTCTGAATTCTTGTAAGTCTGTTTGATCACTTCACAGGTTTCATCGTCGCTTACCTTAAGACTGTTAAAGCACCCCCTTATCTGTAGCAATTGCTCTTCACTAACCTGCGCCGAACCAGTACTAAATTTAGCCATAAAGTTGCGAAGTTCAGTCGCATCTCTTTCGAAAAGGTCGAACAAATACCTTTCAAAATTACTCGACACCATAATGTCCATGCTGGGGGAATAAGTGTGGTGTAGCTCAGCAATGGAATAATCGTTGCTACTGATAAATCGATGCAAAATGTCGTTGCTATTCGTTCCAATCACAAGTTGATTGATCGGCAGCCCCATTTTCTTAGCCAAATAACCGGCGTATATGCCACCGAAGTTTCCAGTAGGCACAGAAAAAGAAACTGGCCGATGAGGACCACCAAGGCTTAAGGCAGCGTAAAAATAGTACACAATCTGCACCATAATCCGCGCCCAGTTTATTGAGTTCACCGCTACCAGTTGTCGGCCGGCGGGCAAGAATCCCTGCTCAGCAAAAGCTGCCTTGACAATTTTCTGACAATCATCAAAATTTCCTTTTACTGCAAGATTGTGAACATTTTCTGCATTTACCGTAGTCATCTGCCGACGCTGAACTTCAGAAATATGGTTATGGGGATGCAGAATAAAAATGTCTACAAGATCCGAGTGTCTACATCCTTCAAGCGCTGCCGAACCAGTATCTCCCGAGGTGGCACCGAGGATCGCCACATGTTGTGAGTTCTTGGTTAATACGTAGTCGAGTAACCGTCCGAGCACCTGTAGAGCAAAATCTTTGAACGCCAACGTAGGGCCATGGTAAAGCTCAAGCACCCATTCATTGGCACCCAACATCTTCATCGGTGCTACGGCTTTGTGAGTAAAACCGGCGTAACTTTCATCAATACATCGTTTTAATTCTGACTCAGGAATTGTCTCACCAACAAAAGGACTAATGACCTTCATTGCTAGATCGCTGTAATTCAATTTGGCCCATGAAGCAATTTCCGCTTGAGTAAAACGAGGTAACTGTTCAGGAATATAGAGTCCGCCGTCAGGGGCAAGACCCGTTAAGAGCACTTGCTCAAAATCTTGCGGTTTGGCACCACCACGGGTACTGATATATTTCACAAGTAAACCGTCCTATGTTGTATAAAGATCAAGTGAAACCTAAATTTCCTCACCATCTAATTCTTCGACACGAATTCTCGCCACTTTACCACTGACTTCATCCAATGCCTCTATTGTTTTTATGGCCTGATTAATTCGATTTTCAATTACCGTATCGGTCAGTAATACAATGGGCACAACACCGGCGCCGTGAAATTCCGGCTCTTTTTGAATCACTGCTTCTATATTGATATCAAAGTCCTGCAATACGCTAGAGATTTTTGCCATTACTCCAACCTTATCCAGCGCTGAAATACGCAAGTAGTATTCGGTTTCGATCTCAGAAATATCCAATATTGGTAAGTCCGAACGCATTTGAGAAAAACCCAGGGAAGGTATCGGTTGACAGTTATTGCCATTTCCTGACAAGGCGCTCCGCGCTATATCAATGATGTCAGCAACCACCGACGATGCCGTGGCTTCCGCACCAGCGCCAGCACCGTAATATAAGGTTACACCAACTGAATTACCTTTGACTACCACGGCATTCATTACCCCATTTACTTTCGCAATCAGTCGTTTGCTGGAAATCAATGTAGGGTGAACCCTCATTTCTATTCCCCTTTCAGTTTGACGTGCCACCCCAAGATGTTTGATGGTGTAACCTAGTTCCCGGGCAAACTTCATATCATCGATGGTAATGTCACCAATACCTTCGGTGTAGATCTTGTCAAACTGCAAAGGAATGCCGAAGGCGATCGAAGCAAGAATAGTTAATTTGTGTGCAGCATCTATGCCTTCTACATCAAAAGCGGGATCGGCTTCAGCATACCCCAATGATTGAGCCTCCTTAAGCACTTCGGCAAAATTCCGATTTTTTTGCGCCATTTCAGTCAATATAAAATTTCCTGTGCCATTGATAATGCCGGCAAGCCAGTGAATTGAGTTGGCTGCCAATCCTTCACGTAGTGCTTTGATGATCGGAATTCCACCAGCTACCGCACCTTCGAAAGACACTGATACTTCCTTTAATCTGGCAGCCGCAAAAATTTCATTTCCGTGAAGCGCAATCAACGCCTTGTTAGCCGTTACCACGTGTTTGCCATTTTCAATCGCCCGCAGGACCAGTTCCAAGGCTGGATCAAATCCACCAATTGACTCAACCAGCACGTCAATGTCGGGATCATCAGCTACAGAAAAAACATCAAAACTGAATTGTATATTGTCAGCTTGAAATTGCGGCTTTTCCGTGCGAGAGGCGATGTGGCTCACTACGATCTGTCGTCCCAGTCGGCGCGTTATTTCCTCGCTATTTTCTTTTAGCAACTGGAAAGTACCACCACCGACTGTGCCTAGGCCGCATATGCCAATTCTGATCTGCTTGTCGTACTCAGCGCTCAAAAGGCTACCTCTAAAGTTGCGTTGGAAAAGCGCGGATTATACTTGAATCTGAGCTCAAGCTCAGCACTCTTGAGACTGCAATCCTTAAGTTAATTAACGCCGCAAAGGAATGAGAATTGGCCCGGCAAGTCAGGGCACCACGAGTTGATAAATCTGACATTTTATGGGGAAGGGATTGAGAAATCAGTCGGTTAAGGACAACAAAGCGGCTAAACGCTCGGATTCCATATAGCCCGGAATTACCTGTCCATCCGGCAATACTAATGCGGGCGTACCGCTAATTCCAATTTCATTGCCAAGATTATAATGCTCCAGGACCGGATTATCACATTCGAATGAAGGGAGGTTCTGCCCATTTTTTGCCTGGGTCAGGGATTTTTGACGGTCATCAGAACACCAGACCGAGATCATTTTTTTATAGGAGCCAGCTTGTTCCCCGCCTCTTGGATAAGCCACATAGCGGATTTCGATGCCAAAATCCAATAATTTTTGCAAATCACTGTGCAACGCCCTGCAATAGGTACAGTCAACATCAGTAAACACGGTAATTGCGGCTTTAGTTGTTTCTGGTGAAAAGATGATCATCTCTTCTGCTGGAATGGCAGCAATTTTTGCCTGGGTTCTCAGCTGACGCGTTATCGATGACAGATTTTCAAGGCCTGCAGGGCTTGCCTTAAACATATCACCGGCGAACAAAAATTCCCCCGAAATATCACTGTAAAGAAGTTCTCCGGTGCTAATCTCGACTTCAAACATATTGTTCATCGCGGAGGGCTTAATAGAAATTATTTGAAGCTGATTTTGAGAAGCCACTTCCAATGATTGCGAAAGGCGATTGCGTAGCGTTTCGAGCACTGCATCAGAATTCGGCTGAGACTGGGCAAACCCGACCTGGCCCAGAAGCAGTACCGATACCAGGCAAAGGCGAAATTGAAGTCTTGAGAATTTCATGGTTAGCATCCGCGTCACTTTACACTCAAGTTTACCTTGAAAACTAAGAATAACCACCTGTTATTCCATATCGTTACAAGACCGGAAAACTGGCGAACTATTCGTCAACAAACCGGCTATTTGACGAAAATCCAATAGTATTGAGAAGTTGTTGCCAGTTTAACTGGTCTTTTTATCAAGTTTTTCGGTAATTCGTGCAGCACGCCCGGTTAGTTCACGCAAATAATACAGCTTGGCCTTCCTGACATCGCCACGTCGTTTGACCTTCACGCTGTCAACTTGCGGGCTATAGGTTTGAAATGTACGTTCTACCCCAACACCATGGGATATTTTACGCACGGTGAAGGCGGAATTTAGTCCCCGGTTACGTTTTCCTATAACTACCCCTTCAAATGCCTGTAACCTCTCCCGGTCGCCTTCCTTTATTTTTACCTGCACAAGCACGGTGTCGCCAGGTCTAAATTCGGGCAATTTCTTATTCATTTGCTCGGATTCTATTTGTTGGATAATTTTGTTCTTGCTCATTTGTCGACTCCTGAACCTTTACCCGACCCTGACTGTTGGTCACCGGCTTCGTATTCATCTATGTATTCATTCAATAATGCGTTTTGTTCGGCATTTAGGGTTAATTTTTCAAGCAAATCTGGTCGCTTTTTCCAAGTTGTACCCAGACTCTGCTTGAGACGCCACAACCGAATCTGCTCATGATTCCCACTTAACAGCGTTTCTGGCACTGTCTTACCCGACACTGTCTGTGGCCGGGTATACTGCGGACTATGCAGTAATCCTTCAGCAAACGAATCCAGACCAGCTGAATCCTCAGACCCAAGCGCACCTGGTTGTAGACGCGTCATGGCGTCAACCAGCACCATGGCCGCCAACTCTCCGCCGCTTATAACAAAGTCACCAAGCGACCATTCTTCATCTACCTCGGCTTCCAATACCCGCTCATCGATTCCCTGATAGCGACCGCAGACCAGTACAATATTGTTACATACTGCCAGTTCTTTGGCTCCGTTTTGATCCAGCTTCTTTCCCTGCGGTGTAAGGTAGATCACTTTAACCGCTGTCTGTAGGTTTTCAACCTCTCGACTTTTACTGACAGAATCTTCCGTTTGTAACGACTGCCTGGCTGCCTGAATAGCCGATTGCAATGGCTCTGTCTTCATCAACATACCAGGACCACCGCCAAACGGCTTATCATCCACGGTACGGTGTTTATCTGCAGTGAAATCACGTGGATTCCAGTAATCAAGCTTTACCAGCCCTTCTTTTATGGCGCGACTGGTGATACCGAATTCAGTCAGTGCTTCAAACATCTGGGGAAAAAGAGTGACAATGGCTATTTGCATTTCATCCACCTCTTTTCCAAACATTGCCTAACTAAAAGCCAGGCTACAGCAGGTAATCTGCCTCCCAATCGACCTCGATAAATTTATTCTCAAGGTCAATAATTTTAACCACTGAATCAGGCAGATAAGGAACCAGTCGCTCATGCTGATCAATACTGTCTTCACTGGGGCTCACAACAAATACATCATTGGCACCGGTTTCCATCAGCCTGGCTACCACACCAAGTTTTTGGCCCTGGAGATTGATGATGTTCAATCCCTGTAGCTGGTGCCAGTAATAATCTCCGCTTTGCAGTTTCGGCATTTCTGCTTTGTCTACCTGCAATTCCAGGCCAACCAGTTGTTGTGCCTGCTCGGGTTGGTCATAACCCCTAAAATGAGCGACCAATCCACTGCCTTGCTGTTTTATCTGATCCATTTCGATTTTTCTTCGAACAGCATCTGATCTGATACAAAATACCCGGTAATTACCTATATTGGACTGTGGTTCGGTGAAAGAATGAATCCGTAACCATCCCTTAATACCATGGGGCTTACCAATTTTAGCCATGGTTACCGGCATGTTCATGCTTTCCATATTATCCACCATGGCGGCAAACGACAGAGCACGGTTGGATTAGTTTAAGCCTCAGTAGTCGCTGCAGCCGCAAACTCACTGGCAAGCTTTGACACTCTAGGACTAGGATGTGCACCCTGACCGCACCAGTATTCCATGCGCGCCAAATCAAGGCGTAATCGTTCTTCTTTACCACGTGCTAAGGGATTAAAAAAACCAATACGCTCGATAAATTTGCCGTCTCTGGCTCGGCGGCTATCACTGACAGTAATATGGTAAAAAGGTCGCTTTTTAGCACCACCACGCGCTAATCGAATTGTGACCATATGAATGTTTCCCGTTTAAAAAAAGTCTTAGAAATCAGCATTCCCGCGCTTTTCTATTAAATCATTGCGCTGATTTATCAGTGCGGGGGATAAAAAGGCGGGTATTCTATGTCAATTCCTCTATTATTGGAAGGGAATAGAGCGACTTCTACCGTTGATTTTGCTGCTCATTTGAAGCGAGGGAAATTCCTTCCGGCACCGGGAAATCCTCCCTGGCCCTGCATACCCCCCATGCCTCGCATAAGGTTGGCCATTCCGCCACCTTTCATTTTTTTCATCACTTTCTGCATCTGTTTATGCTGTTTCAACAGACGATTTAAATCTTGAATCTGGGTTCCCGAGCCCTGTGTAATGCGTCGTTTACGCGACCCATTGAGAATGTCGGGATTAACCCGCTCACGCATCGTCATGGAGTTGATTATTACTTCCATGCGCGTGAATTGCGAATCATCTACCATTGAGGCGGCGCCGGGAGGTAATGCACCCATCCCTGGAAGCTTATCGACTATATTGCTAACACCACCCATATTTGTCATTTGCTGTAACTGTTCTTTGAAATCTTCCAGGTTGAATCCTTTACCTTTCTTGATTTTCCGCGCCAATCTTTCAGCTTTTTGTTTATCAACTTTTTGTTCCGCCTCTTCAATCAGAGACAGCATGTCACCCATACCAAGAATTCTTGAAGCGATACGATCAGGATAAAAAGCTTCCAGTGCCTCGGCTTGCTCTCCTGTACCAATAAACTTGATCGGTTTACCGGTTATGTGGCGCACCGAAAGTGCGGCCCCTCCTCTTGCATCACCGTCCGCCTTGGTTAATATCACACCGGTCAAAGGCAGTGCATCATTAAATGCCTTGGCGGTATTGGCAGCATCCTGACCGGTCATGGCATCGACGACGAACAGGGTTTCAACTGGATTTAATACCCGATGAAGCTGTTTGATTTCGTTCATCATCCCTTCATCAATGGCCAGTCGACCTGCAGTATCCACAATCAATACATCAGTAAATTTACGCTTAGCTTCTGCTACCGCATCTGTGACTATCTGTTGAGGGGATTGTTCTGCCGTGCTCGGAAAAAATTCAATTTCCAAGTCTTTCGCCAATATCTCTAGCTGTTTAATAGCCGCTGGACGATAGATATCCGCACTCACCACCATGGCTGATTTCTTCTGGTTTTTTCTCAGCCACAAGGCCAACTTGACTACCGTCGTAGTTTTACCAACCCCCTGCAGGCCCGCCATTAACACAATTGCCGGCGGTACTGCTTTCAGGTCAAGCTCTTCGTTGGAAGAGCCCATTAACAATTCCATTTCCATCTGCACTATCTTGACAAATGCCTGACCAGGGGAAAGACTTTTCGAGACTTCCTGACCGACTGCTCGCAGGGTTACCCGATCAATGAAATCCTTGACTACGGGTAACGCAACGTCAGCCTCTAACAAGGCTCTTCTGACCTCGCGAAGGGCTTCCTGGATGTTATTTTCAGTAAGGGTTGCTTTCCCAGTGAGCTTGCGAAAAGTGGAAGAAAAACGTTCTGAAAGATTGTCAAACATAACTATGACCTTTGGCTAAAACACCGAATGTCCCATCAGGCTTGGCTTGAGCGGCATTTGTATTTGGCACAGCACAGGAATCCTGAGAGGCGGGCATTATAACGAAATAATGAATTTTAAAGGAACCTCTGAATTAGGCTGCGGCTACTACAATCTTTAATAAATCAACGGTTGCTCAAAAAAGAACTTCAACGACCTTATTACATGTGCGACACTTTCCATCGGATTTTCAATGGATTAACTAAATGTCACTGACTGTGATTTCAGGCCTGATCGCCGTTTTATTTTACTTGCTGGCATTGATTCTTCAAGGTCAAAATACCTTTGGCCAAAAAAACAATCGTAAATCAGTTTTTCAATTCGGCTTTGCCGCTGTCGCTGCACATTCGATCAGCGCATTTGGTGTCATTAAAACCTCTACCGGTTACCATTTTGGCATCTCCGAGATAAGTACACTGATAGCCTTCTCCATATCATTTCTGGTGCTTGTCAGTAGCTTGCGTAAACCATTGGAAAATCTGTTTTTAGGATTGTTTCCATTGGCAGTAATTTGCATTGCTGTGTCGCTGACAATTACCAGCAGCTATCCGGCAACCACTATGGGGCCCGGATTGGCCGGCCATGTTATTCTCTCGATCATCGCCTATAGCATGATTACTATTGCCGCTTTACAAGCCGGGTATCTTGCCTATCAGAATTACCAATTAAAACACCACCACCCCTCAGGATTAGTCAGTAGATTTCCTCCTTTGCAAGATATGGAGGTATTCCTTTTTGAATTACTTTGGGTTGGGGAAATATTGCTGGGCTTGGGAATTATCGGAGGTTTTATCTTCATTGAGGACTTGAGTGAACAGGATGGCGTGCTTCATAAGATGTTTTTCTCTATTATTGCCTGGATTGTATTCGCCTGCCTGCTGTGGGGCCGTCACCGAATGGGATGGCGTGGCAAAACAGCTATTCGCGGCACCCTGGTCGGTTATACATTCTTGTTGATAGGTTTTTACGGCTCCAAGTTTGTATTGGAATATGTATTAAATTAACTTAAGACTAGACTGTCTATCACGATAACCAGATCCTCAAATGAATACTGACGACTCTACCCTAGGCTTATTTATCGGCCTGTTAATATTTTTGATAATTGCTTCTGCTTATTTTTCCAGTTCCGAAACAGCGATGATGAGCCTGAATCGTTATCGTTTGAAGCATCTGAAACGAACCGGGCATGCCGGGGCCAAGCGCTCAAGCAAACTGCTCGAATCCCCTGATAAACTGCTAGGCGTGATACTGATCGGAAACAATTTTGTAAATATTCTTGCTGCCTCCATTGCAACTTCAATCGCAATTTCAATTTTTGGCGGACCTGAGCCGCTAATCACAACCATTGTTTTAACATTGGTCATACTAATATTTGCCGAAGTAACACCGAAAACCATTGCTGCACTTTATCCAGAGAAAATTGCTTACCCGTCAAGCTATTTATTGATCATACTGCTTAAACTACTTTACCCCATAGTGTGGATCGTAAACGTAGTTTCAAACAGGTTGGTATCGCTTCTTGGTTTCCAACCAAAAGTGAATGACAGTCATAAATTAAGTAAGGAAGAACTTCGCACGGTGGTACACGAGTCCGCCGACCGTTTACCTGCCAGACGCCAGGGAATGTTGTTAAACATTCTTGACCTGGAACATGTAACGGTCAACGACATCATCGTACCCAGAAACGATATTATGGGTATTGACATCGAAGATGATCTGGAAGAAATCCTGGAACAGATTAGTGCCACGCAACACACCAGATTGCCAATTTTCAAAGGAGACGTTGACAATATTGTCGGTGTTCTTCACATGCGAAATGTCAGCAAGTTGCTTAAATTGGAACATGTAACCAAAGCCGCCATCATCCAGGAATCCAGCGAGCCTTATTTTGTCCCTGAAAGCACTCCGCTACATATCCAGTTATTCAATTTTCAGAAACGCAAACTTCGTCTAGCTGTTGTGGTCAATGAATACGGGGCGGTGAGAGGTATAGTTACACTGGAAGACATACTGGAAGAAATCGTTGGAGAATTTACTACAGACTTAGCCAGCAGTAACCGCGATATCCATCCCCAGGATGATGGCAGCTATATAATAGATGGGGGCACCAGCATTCGAGAGATAAACAAGATACTTTCATGGAAGTTGACTGCCAACAGCGCAAAAACTCTCAATGGTTTGTTGATGGAAACTCTCGAATCCTTTCCGGATTCCGCGGTATGTGTAAAACTTGATATTTATTATGCGGAAATTCTTCAAGTCAAAGACAATATGATTAGAACAGTCAGGATGTGGAAAACAGAGACAGACAAGGAAGTGCAATCTGACGCTGTAGATAACCTGGAAAATTGAATAAAGCAGGCCTGGCTTCAACGGCAACTGAGGTTTTTCTGACTCGAGCCAGTGAGAAGTATTCCGGAGGTTGTATCTGCAGTAAAAGACAGTAATTCCCTGGTGGTAATTTCATAATTTTCACCAGTTAAAGCCGATTTTAAAGCCAGGGCCAGACGATAATTTTCCCCCTCTTCAAACTGCCAGAAATGCCAATCACTCGACTTCTCACCCAAATCGCTGGCAAATTCAATATTGATTTTACCGTTTTGCTGAAATCTAAAAGTAAAGTGCCGCAAGGGAATAATCAACCCGCTCCCGCAGGCCTTGATATAGGATTCTTTTAAAGTCCATAGCGCGTAAAACCTGGACACTTGTTGTTCCGGCGCAAGGTGCATTAGTGCTTCGATTTCTGGTGGGGAAAAATAGCGTTCAGCAATAGCAATAATTTTTCTTTGTGCCGAGATAAATTCAACATCCACTCCGATATCCGCATGTCGGGCTACAGCAATGCTAATTCGATTATTGCTGTGAGAAATATTGAAATGTAATGGATGAGCCAACGACGGTGTGTTAATGCTGGGTTTACCATGGGAGCCATAAGAAAATCCCCAGTCCACCGGATCAATATCCTCACAATACCGACTCAAGACAGACCTGATTACTCCACGGGTGGCCAGAAAACGCTGCCGGTGATGGTCAAAGCAAAACCTCAGTGAACGGCGGCGCTCCTCCTCACTAAGCACGGTTTCACAAATGAGTTGTGATGCCTGGTCAGTCAAGCAATCTAACTTAACCATCCATAAGTGAATTTCATTTTCGCCCAGTAGTTCCACAGCTAATTGGGCCTGCCAGTCAAAGTATCAGTCTGGAGCTGGCCATGCTGGTAAATGCAATGTAATCGCTTCCTGGCTATCCGAAGTTCGGAAGGATAACCGAAGGCATTATTCACATAGTGGATCCCCTCGATATCGATCGCCTGATTTACATGGCTGTGTCCATAGATATGCACATCGGGTTTCAACTGCGTTACCTGCATCCCTAATGACACACTTCCCAGCACCGGGTATATATTGCGTTTTTTCAACGGTATTCGCTTCGGCATTAAGTCTATTCTTGGCACAAAGTGTGAGTAACTGATCACGACTTTATTGGTTTGTTGCAAAACAGGGAGATTCATCTCGAGAAAGTGTTTGTTAATCTGCGGATTGTCATTTAAATAAGCCGGCCAAACGCAGCATCTGTAGTCACGCCAGGCACGCTTTAGTTTCTCATCGAACGCGGCGAACGAATAATCATACCAGCTATAAAGCGGCACAAATGTGATATCCCCTTCTCTATGACATTCACTTATCACCTGGATCTCTTTACATAAGTCTTTTATAGCGGCAAATTTTTCCAGGGAACAATTGAATTCAGATCCTTTGACCCATAATTCGTGATTACCCGGCACAAAACAAACTTTACGAAATTTACCCAACAGTAACTCCAGTGATTCAGCTATTAATGCCAGGTTATCAGATACATCGCCGGCAAGAATCAATATGTCTTCGGTAAAATCATAAACAGACAGGGATCGAAGCCAGTCAAAATTGGCCGCGTAATCCACATGAATATCTGAGGTAGCAAAAACTCTCATAAGTTATACTAGCACCGGTTTATTCTTATCAAAGTAAAGATGGCCACATCAAACTCTCACAATTTAGCAGCCCTGTTGGCTGAAATCGCTAGCTGCACTCTCTGTGCTAACCAATTACCCCATGAGCCAAAACCAGTATTACGTGCAGACTCCAGTGCAAAGATACTGGTAATCGGTCAGGCACCGGGTACTAAAGTGCATGCTACCGGCATT
>Ga0114950_10000579_pt1 | contig 25500 bp, 23 predicted proteins | sample N075metaG_FD_83503 | JGI IMG/M metagenome (GOLD analysis project Ga0114950, IMG submission 83503) | Deep subsurface microbial communities from Kermadec Trench to uncover new lineages of life (NeLLi) - N075 metaG | ecosystem: Environmental > Aquatic > Marine > Ocean trench > Sediment | place... | reverse complement strand
GAGCAGCGCTATAAAGAGCATTACCCGGAAATACGCAAGGCGCAGAAATACAGTCCCATCGGCGTCTCTTCATTCATGTTGCCTGATCCTGAGCCTGATGCGCCACCGCTGAAGAGCATCCTTGAAACCAGCGAAGCAGAAAGGAAAGAAGCCTTGAACAAGGGCGGCTTCGGTGTCTTCCGGAAATACAACGATGTCTACACTGATCTTGAAGCAAACGAGGTTGCCTGTGATCTCTATCGCGACATGGTCGAGCAGTTAGTTGATGACCCGGATGTTGCGGAGATGTTAAAACCGAGAGGGTATCCGATTGGCTGTAAACGCCAGGTCCTGGATACCGGGTTCTACGAGGCATTTAATCGTGACAATGTCAGGCTTGTTGATGTCATGAAAACGCCAATCGAACGCATCACGGCGACCGGACTCGAAACAAACCGGGAGAGCTTCGAATTTGACATTTTGATCTACGCCACCGGATTTGATGCCATGACCGGTGCACTCAATAGAATAGACATACGCGGTAAATACGAACTGCCGCTACGCGAGAAGTGGGAGCAGGGACCGAAGGCCTACCTGGGCCTGCAGATTCACGGATTTCCAAACCTGTTCACCATCACCGGCCCAGGCAGCCCGTCGGTACTGAGCAATGTCCTGGTCTCTATCGAGCAGCACGTGGACTGGATAGCAGATTGCATCAATTATCTCGAAGAACACAAGATCGGGGAAATCGAACCCACACTGGAAGCAGAAGAATCCTGGCAGGAACACGTGAATGAAGTTTCGAAAGGAACCATGCAAACCGCACCTTCGTGCAATTCCTGGTACCTGGGCGCGAATATTCCCGGCAAATCCCGCGTTTTTATGCCTTATGTCGGCGGCGTAGGCAGGTACAGGAAGAAATGCGAGGAGATTGTCGCCAACAACTATGAAGGGTTCATCTTGCGCGGCCGTCGTTGATTCAGCGCCTGAAAGCCCTGTTTTGCCCTGCTTGCTTTGCTATCATTGCGCACTTTATTTAATCGAGTCGATCAATGTCTTCGAATTCAGTTGTATCCATGCTAAAAGGAAAGGTGCCTATCGGTCAGGTCGTTACTGTTCACGGTTGGGTACGCAGTAAAAGGGATTCGAAGGCAGGGATTTCTTTTATTGCAATTCATGATGGTTCTGCCTTCGACTCGATTCAGGCAGTGGTACCAAATGACCTTGTTAACTATGAATCTGAAGTTTTACCTATCACCACGGGTTGTGCCGTGGCGATAACCGGGGAACTGGTGGCATCACAAGGCAAAGGCCAATCGGTAGAAATCCAGGCGACAGAAGTTGAGGTCATCGGCCTGGTCGATGATCCGGAATCCTACCCGATTGCCAAGAAACGCCATACATTTGAATACCTGAGGACAGTTTCACACCTGCGTCCACGAACAAATACCTTTGGCGCAATCACACGGGTACGCACGACCCTGGCTAACGCGATCCACAACTATTTCTATGACAGGGAATTCCACTGGATCAATACGCCGCTCATTACGGCAAGTGACTGTGAAGGTGCCGGGGAACTGTTTAGGGTGAGCGCGCTGGATTTTGCCAACCTGCCGATGAAAAATGGCAAGGTGGATTTCGATCAGGACTTTTTTGGGCAGGAGGCATTCCTGACAGTTTCAGGCCAACTCAACCTGGAAGCATATTGCCTGGCAATGAGTAAGGTATATACCTTCGGGCCTACATTTCGCGCGGAAAATTCAAATACATCCCGTCATCTCGCGGAATTCTGGATGGTAGAACCGGAAATTGCATTTGCCGATTTAAATGACAATGCAGACCTTGCCGAAGACCTGTTAACCCATGTACTGCAGAAAGTCCTGGACGAATGTGAAGACGATATGGCGTTTTTTCAACAACGTATCGACAAGGACGTATTGACTCGAATCAGGTCCGTCATTGATAACCGGTTCGAGCGCATGGAGTATTCGGAAGCGATCGACATACTGATGGCCAGCGACAAGAATTTTGAATTTCCAGTGGAATGGGGCCTGGACCTGCAATCAGAACACGAACGTTTCCTGACTGAAGAACACGTGGGTCGCCCGGTTATCCTGATGAACTACCCCGCGAGTATCAAGGCATTTTATATGCGGCTCAACGACGATGAAAGAACCGTGGCGGCCATGGACGTTCTTGCGCCAGGTATCGGCGAAATCATTGGCGGTAGCCAGAGAGAAGAACGCCTTGACGTACTGGATGCGCGAATGAATGATGATGTCATGAAAGAAGAATTATGGTGGTATCGGGACCTGCGCAGATATGGCACCGTACCGCATGCAGGGTTCGGAATGGGATTCGAGAGATTGCTCAACTACATCACCGGAATGGAAAATATCAGGGATGTTATTCCCTTTCCGAGAACACCCGGCAACGCGCAATTTTGACGTCTGTGTGTACTAAAAGAAGATCACTAAAAGAAAGTCTTCCAGGATGCCAGATCCTTTATTCGCATGTAGGTGTTGATCTTTTTCGTTTCTGCCATGGTTGCGTAAGGCACATGGCTGTAGTTGTGGCCTGGCAACAACAAGGTGTCATCCGGCAGGGCCGCCAGTTTTTGTATGCTGTGGTACATATCCTCGGAATTGGAACCCGGCAGGTCGACCCGGCCACAGCCATCGATAAACAGGGTGTCGCCGGAAACCAGGGTGTGTTTGATTTTGAAACACTGGGACCCGGGTGTATGACCCGGGGTATGCAGGAACTCAACTTCAACATCACCTATCTTCAGCGTGTCACCCGAATCGACTTTTTTCATGTCATTGTCGGATATCCCGGTCACCTTCTTTAACCCACTTGCTTCCAGTTTATGCGTATAAATCCTGACCGGATGAGTTGCCAGCAGTTCAGCGACACCCGTTACATTGTTGGTACCGAATGAACCACCACAATGATCCGGGTGGTAGTGCGTTACCAGGGCGGCAGTCAATTTGTAGTCTTTTTCATTGATGAACTTTAGCAAGCCTTCAATATCCCATGCAGGATCTATAACAGCTACTTCCCGCGTTCGCTTGCAACCTATGAGGTACGCAAAGTTCTGCATGGGTCCAACCTGGATTTGCTCTACGATCAAATCATCGTGCAATAACATGGCCATCTCACATTCCTATCGTTAAAAAGTTATCAACCTACCGTTCCGGTCCCAATCTGGTCATACAGAAACCAATCAGATATCGAATTTGATTCCCTGGGCCAGCGGCATCTCGGTAGAATAGTTAATGGTAGCCGTGGAACGCCGCATATAACCTTTCCAGGCATCGGATCCAGATTCCCGGCCACCGCCCGTTTCCTTTTCACCACCAAATGCACCACCGATCTCGGCCCCACTGGTACCCACATTCACATTGGCAATACCACAATCACTGCCAAGTGCGGAAGTAAATAACTCTGCTTCCCTCACATCGTTGGTGAATATTGCAGAAGATAGCCCCTGGGGCACATCATTCTGCCGATGAATTGCCTCGGTCAATTCATCATACTTAAAGTAATAGAGAATAGGCGCAAAGGTCTCCCGCACCACGTTCGTCATGGCGCTGTTTCCTTCAACGATAGCGGGTTGTACGTAAAACGCGTCCGGTGATTCCTCTGCCAGAACACGCTCGCCTCCAGTGACGCTGCAACCTGCCTTCCTGGCTTCATCGAGTGCAGCCTGCATCCCGTCGTAGGCTGCCTGATCAATAAGCGGCCCAACCAGGATTCCTTCCTTTCCAGGGTCTCCAATGGGTAAACCCGAGTAGGCACTTTTTAATTTTTCCAGCAGATTGTCATGCAGATCAGCATGTGCAAATACCCTGCGCGTCGTGGTACAACGCTGCCCTGCTGTACCGACAGCACCAAAGACTATCGCCATCAGCGCCAGTTTCAAATCTGCTGTTGGTGAAACAATAATGGCGTTGTTTCCGCCCAATTCAAGTATGGATTTACCGAATCGCCCTGCGACAATGCGCCCCACTTCACGCCCCATGGGCGTACTGCCTGTCGCACTGATTAACGCAACCCTGGCGTCGCTGACCATCTGCGAACCAATATCTTTTTCGCCCAATAACAGCTGCGATAAACCGGCAGGTGCGGCGCCATACTGCTGGCAGGCAACATCAAACAGATGCTGGCATGCAAGCGCACATAAGGGCGCCTTCTCGGATGGCTTCCAGATAACAGCATTTCCGCAAACAACGGCAAGTGCTGTGTTCCACGCCCAGACCGCCATGGGGAAATTGAAGGCACTGATAATGCCAACCGGTCCTAGGGGATGCCAGGTTTCACGTAAACTATGAGAGGGTCTTTCCGTTGCAATCGTCAGCCCGTATAGCTGGCGGGAAAGTCCCGTGGCGAATTCACAGATATCGATCATTTCCTGAACCTCACCCTCACCCTCTGCGGTAATCTTTCCACATTCGAGCGTGATCATCGCCCCTAATGCTTGCTTGTGAGTCCGAAGCTTATCGCCATACAATCGAATCAGTTCCCCCCGTGCCGGAGCCGGAACCTGTCTCCACTGTTCAAAGGCGGTTACCGCCTGCGATATTTTAGTCTCAACCGATGCCGTATCATCGAGAGAAATTTTTGTAATGACGCCGCCGTCAATCGGTGAACAGACTGCAAATTCTCCGCTGTCCACATGGAGTCCCAGTGCTCGTTTAATCTCTTGATAATCCATACTAATCAACTGCCGCCGTCACCGCGATTTCAACGTTAAATTGAGGCGCCGCCAGTTTCGATTCAACACATGCTCGTGTGGGCGTATTATTTTCTGCCACCCATTCATCCCAGATACTGTTCATGGCTTTGAAATCGTCCATATCTGCCAGCCAGATATTAGCGGTGAGCAATTTAGTCTTGTCTGTTCCTGCTTCGGTGAGCAAAGCATCTATCGATTCCAGGATGTCTTTTGTTTGTGCTGCTGCATCTTCACCCGCCGCGTTTAATGCAACCTGGCCAGCCGTGTAAACCACATTGCCATGCACAACCGCCTGGCTCATGCGCGCCCCGACCTTGATTCTCTTAATGCTCATTTCTTTTCCTCTCGTGTTTGTGACACTGCCTTTGTCGGCACTGTTTACTCGATCTGTTTACTCGATCTGTTTACTGGATCTGTGTTTGTCATGCTGCCCCGGCTGAGGTTTCATGAAACGTCAATTTTGACGATGAAGTTCTGCGCTAGCAGCGGCAACAATCGTCCTGATGTCATTCATGACCGTATCCGGGTGCAGGTATGATACAGAATAAATGTTGCGAATTTCATGTTCATGGTCAATCAGGTAAACGCGAAGCATATGTGAAATAGAACCAAGCAGCTTCCCCTGGCTGTCATAATCCCGGATAACAAACTGATCATAAGCCTTGAGAATCGCAGCCATATCTTCATCCGTGTTCGCTGTGACGAATTGCCAGTCAAATCCGGGTTTCCTGAAATGACTGGCATAGTTTTCCAGCACTTGCGGTGTATCGTTTTGCGGATCAAAGCTGATACTCACCAGGCGAACATAGTCTTTCAAAATCTCATCCGCCAGCACACGATCCTGCACCTTGCCCAACACGTATGAAGCCAGCGGGCAGCCGTTGACGTCTGAACACCTGGTGTAAATAAAGCTGAGCAGCGTGAACTTGTCACCCATCAAGTCATGGAGATTAACCTGCCGACCTTTGCTGGTGAGCACTTTCGAATCTGCAGCCTGACCCAGGCCGGGCAGTCTGTAGCTGCCAGGCGATGGCAGGATAAATTCAAGTTCACCATAACCCGGTGCCAGGTCATTTTTTGACGGGTGGTGCGGCGCTGCTGATACACTCGGCGCTGCTGCTACACTCATCGAAGCGAGCAGCGTTAGAACCCAAAGTCTCATTTATCGCTGGCTTAACTTATTCGTTTTGTCAGGCGCCGTCATACCATAAAGGCTATAGGCACCAAAACGCATCTGGTGAGGGTAACCCAGCTTTAGCGCAAGAAAGTCAATGGTCAGCTTGTGCTTTAATTTCTTGCCGTCAAAATCATAAATCTTGAAATATTGCAGATCTGCACCGGTTGATTCTTTCTTGTCCCAACTGGCAAGTAATGACGAGGTAAAATAGACCCGTTTACCATCCCAGCTTTGAGAAACCATGTTCACCTGCTCACCTATTTTCTCTTCACTCAATTGAACCGGCGCATGGGGGTTGGAAATGTCAAACAACCTCGCCATTCCGTCGTTCCATGTATCAACCCACAGCAGGTCATCATCGGCACTAATTGAGATATCAACCGGCAGGGGTATCTTCGATGCATCACCAATATCAGCAACTTTCTTGGCTTGCCACTCATATTGATCATCTTCATAGATCAACCATATTTCCGAGGTCAAAGCGGTTGTGGTGAAACAGTAATTGTGTTTTGCTCCCCAGGCACAACGAATTTCCAAAGGGGCGCCGGGTACATCCAGCACTTTCTTCGGCTTACGGGCATGTAAATCCCAGATCACGACAGTATTGCCAAATTGCGCCATGGCCTCGGGACTCGCCATCATCGTGCCCATGTTCATCATGTAGTTATTCCAACCGGTAAAGGAGGATGTGATCATCACGTTCCGGCGAGGAAAGGCGCGCAGATCGTATCCATAGCCATCAGCAAACTTCCCGCTCTTTTTCGCACCATTAAGCGCCCCGTCTTTCGGCATCCAATAGCTCGTTACATAGTCGCCCGCATTGGTATATTCAACCATGCCCGTCACGCCACCATGATCCTTGTTATTCGAAAGGCCGGTTATCATCATCCGCCCCGGTAGAGCGTAGGAAGTGTGCGGGCCTACAATCCCGCCAGACCTGGAAACGAAATCGTCGATGACTTTATGCAATTTCGGTTTAGCCGGGTCAGAGTGGATATCAAATATAAAAATTTTGCTGGTATCAAGACCAGACGCCCAGAGATAACGGCGATCATCGGTAAGGCCAGAGTGATGGGCTTCATTTCTGCCACCCACGGATAGGCTGTTGATGATTTCGCCATAGGACTCCATATCGGGATTAACCGAAATGGTAACCAGCTTGTCCTGTTCATCACCAACGCCTTCTACACCAAGCGTCCAGACATAGACGAAATCTTCCTGGCCGACTATTTTAGCCATATAGGGGGACAGGCAAGTTTCATCGGCAAGGGTGGTGATGGGCAACATCATGATAAGAAACATTATAAATCGCTTCATGGAAATCTCCTTTTACGAGTGTTCATAGGGATTGCTCAGGGATGTGATCTTGCAGAATTAAGCCTATCATTACAACACCATGGGAATCTGCCTTAAAATGCTATTTCGCTATTTCCTGCTTGTCGGCACTTTACTGTTCCCAGCCTTACTTATCGGCAGTCCTGATCTTGGTTTACCGGCAATGGCTGCGCCTGATACAAAAAGGGTCGCTCTGGGTAAAAGACTGTTCTTTGATCGAAGATTGTCGGCAAACGGTACGCTTTCCTGTGCCATGTGCCACATTCCAGAGCAGGGATTTGCCCAGAACCAATTGACGACTCCAGTGGGATTTAAGGGACGAACCGTAAAAAGAAATTCGCCGACCCTGCTCAACGTTGCCCATCGAAAAGTCCTGTTTCATGATGGGCGGGAATTTACCCTCGAAGTCCAGGTCTGGTCACCGATACTAAGCAGCAGGGAAATGGGCAATGTCTCCATCGGCGCTGTCATCAACCGGTTGCAGAACCTGGATGATTACGGATTGGTATTCGAAGACGTGTTTCCCCAGGGCATCACGATCACCACCATTGGCGCCGCACTGGCCGCTTATGAACGTTCACTGATCGCGGCAGGCTCGCCATTCGATCGTTGGCAATACGGTAACGACGCGTCACTCGTAAATGAGGACGTCAAGCTGGGGTTCGTACTTTTCAATCGCCACGGATGTAATAATTGCCACACGGTAGGGACAGAATTCGCGCAGTTTACCGATGATGCGTTCCACAACACCGGTATTGGTTTTGAGAGATCAATGAAGACACCCATTCGCGAAACGCAGTTTATTCAATTGGCTGAGACAGTATCGATTAGATCTACCCGGACATTTGAAGGTGAAAATCTAAACGATCTGGGGCGCTACGAAATGACAGGCAACTCCGGGGACAAATGGAAATACCGTACCCCCACGTTGCGAAATGTCGCTCTCACCGCACCCTACATGCACGATGGCTCATTTTCTTCGTTGCAAGATGTCATCGCGTTCTATATGTCAGGCGGAATAGAAAATGAGGGACTCGATCCACTGATGCTGCCCTTCACGTTAGATAAAGACGAGATTAATCAACTTATTTCCTTCCTGAATGCCCTCAGTTCGCCCTATGTTGCCGATCTTGTACATGAAGCCAGACTGACCGAGATAGGTGACTACTAGCCCGGGAAACATCTTCCGGCCGGCTATCGTAACAATTTCATTGGTGGGCTATCATGAAGTAAAATAATTAACGGACAACAGCCGTGGAAACAAGAGAAAAACCACTGATACTCGTCGTTGATGATCAAGCAACCGTTATAAAAATCCTGAGCAGTATGCTGGTGCCCAACTATGATGTCTGCGTGGCCACCGATGGCCTGAAAGCCATTGAGACAGCAAAGACACAGATTCCTGATCTTATTTTGCTGGATAATTTGATGCCGGGTATAACAGGGGTCGAAACTTGCCTTGCACTCAAACTGGACCCCATCACCAGGAAGATTCCTGTCATTTTCGTTACCGCAATGGATGATAAACATAACGAGGTTATCGGTCTTAAAGCAGGCGCGGTCGACTATATTCCTAAACCGCCTTCTGCCGAAATCGTCAGGGCGAGGGTAAAGATTCATCTGGACAATGCGACCAAATCAAAGTTTATTGAACGCCTGGCCACAGGTGGCATGTCCGATGTGAACGAAATCATAAAGGAAGCCCAGGATCTGCTACGATAAAACTCAACATGCACATCATGCATTCCCCTGAAACTTGTCGTTCTATTAAAATGGAAATCCCTCATGATTAAAATTCACGGTGTACCCTTATCTCCATTCGTTCGCAAAACGCTTTTCACACTTGAATACAAAGAACTCGAATATGAAAATAACCCTGTGTTTCCCGGGGCGGAAGATGATGAATTTCGTGCCATTAGCCCCCTTGGTAAAATCCCGATTCTGGAACATGATGGGTTCACCACACCGGACTCAAGTGTTATCTGCCGTTATCTGGAAAATGTATTTCCCGAAAATTCCATCTATCCGGAAGATCCCAGGGACGATGCAAAGGCGACCTGGATAGAGGAATTCGCCGACACAAAACTGGTTGAAGCACTAGCAGGACTCTTCACCCAGAGATTTCTCAACCCAAAATTTTTGGGTGAACCGACCGATGAGCAAGCGGTAACCAATATTCTCGAAAACCTGGTACCCCCGGTACTCGACTACCTGGAAACCATTACGCCTGAGGAAGGCTTGCTAGTTGGAAGCAGCGTCACCATTGCTGATATTGCAGTCGTTACCTGTTTTATTCAGGCACAGTATGCAGATTTCGAACCCGATGCAGATAAGTACCCGCGGATCAAACGTTACCTGGATTACACGCTTAATTCAGATCTGGTGAAGAATCGATTGAAAAGTGAACAGGAAGCGCTCGCACAAATGGGATTTAGCGCTTAGCCAGGAGAGTTAACGATAAAAGTTAACCACGCGAGCTAACCACAAGCGCTAATCTCGGGAACCAAATTGCCTACAGGGTGCAAATGACATCCTGTGAATCGGAGATGGGCCATGTTCGCGCAGTGCCGCCAGGTGAAAAGCAGTTGGGTATCCTTTGTGCCTGGCGAACCCATAGACAGGATAGCGTTTATCCAGGGCTTCCATTTCCTTGTCCCTGGCAACTTTAGCAATAATCGACGCGGCTTTTATGACGTCTGACCTTGCATCACCCTTGATGAGCCATTCAGATGCACAATCAAATCCCGGGGTCCGGTTTCCATCAACCAATACGAAATCGGGTGAGACCGAAAGCCCTTCTACCGCCCGCTGCATTGCCAGGAGGCTTGCTTGAAGAATATTAATATCGTCTATCTCGGCAACTTCTGCCCGTGCAATACAAAAACTGATCGCTTGTTGCCTGATCTGCACATCCAGACTCTCCCGACGTTTTGCGTTTAGTTTCTTCGAATCCTGCAAGCCGTTGATTTTAGAAAATGGATTCAGTACAACTGCCGCGGCAACAACCGCTCCTGCCAGCGGACCACGGCCCACTTCATCAACACCGGCAAGGTGTTCACGGCGATACACCTGTGCCTCCGCATTCTGCCTGCTTACCACACAATTCCAATATCGCGTTGCAGGCTTCACTACCGCTATTGAGCCTGAGCCGTCGATGAATGGTGTCGAATTCATCCACCAACTTTTCACGTACCAGGGGATTAAACATCGTCAGCACAGCCCCGGACAGGGCTTCAGGCGTTGCAGCATCCTGCATCAACTCCGGAATCAATTCTCTTCCCGCCAAAATATTCGGCAGCGCGAAATGCTGTGTTTTAACTATTCTTGAAATAATCTGATAGGTTAACGCACCCAGACGGTACGACATGACCATTGGCTTTTTCAGCAGCAAGGCCTCGAGCGTCGCCGTTCCGGAATTAACAAGCACCACGTCTGCAGCCGTCATCACTTCCCGGGATCGTCCTTCAACTACCTGAATTTCAATATCCTGGAAAGAATCCTGTAACATTTTTTCAATTTGAATCTTTCTCCGCGCGTGCACCGCAGGGACGATAAATTTGACACCGGGTTTATTTTTTTTAATGAGTCTGGCAGCAGAAAAAAAATCAGGACCGGAATAACCTACTTCGGCTCCGCGACTACCGGGCAGAATGGCGACAATCGAATCTTCTTCCTTATAGCCAAACAGTCGTCGCGATTCAGGCTGATTTCGCTGCCCTGCTTCGGGGTCTATTTCGTGAGCCTTTGGATGGCCAACAAACCTGACGCCAACCCCGTATTCCGTGTAGATTGCATTTTCAAACGGGTAGAGCGTCAACATAAGATCAACATTCTTTTTGATCCCTTTGACACGACCGGATCGCCACGCCCAGACTGTGGGAGACACGTAATGGGCGGTCTTGATACCACGCCGCTTCAGAAAACCTTCCAGCAGCAGGTTGAAAAAATTGAAATCGACGCCGACAAAACAATCAGGGGGCGATTCCAGCAATCTGGCGCGAAGTGTCAACAGAATCTTGATGAGTTCTGGCAGGCGTTTTATGGGATCAATGAAACCGTTCACAGAGAGACGGTCGATTTCAAACCAGGACTCCATTCCCTCTGCGATCATTGCAGGCCCGCCAATACCAACAAAGCGGGCATCAGGATACTTTCTCTTGATTTCCCGGATTAACGGAGCCCCAAGGTTGTCCCCCGAAATCTCCCCTGCTACAAGCGCAATTGTCAGGTGTGACTTTTCGACCGGAGCAGGTTTACCCATTTACCTTATTAATGGCACTTTTTGTTCAGCGCACATGAGCAGGGAAGAACAAACCAGTTCATCTCCCACATAGGCCTTACCCGATGTTTTCATCCAGTGATTCCTGAGATTAACGATTTCAACTTCAAGTCGCAGCTGGTCTCCCGGAATGACCGACCGTTTGAATTTTGTCTTGTCTGTTCCGGCCAGATAGTAAATATAGCCATCATCCAGTGTTCGATTTCTGCTCTTAAAGGCCAGAATACCAGAAGCCTGGGCGAGTGCCTCGACAATATAGATGCCCGGAAAAACGGGTGTCGCAGGAAAATGACCATCAAACATGGGTTCATTAACAGTGACGTTCTTGATTGCAACTATGCGTTTGTTCGCTTCAAATTCAATAACACGATCAACCAGAAGAAATGGATACCTGTGAGGCAAATACTTGCGTATTTCTGTGACTTCCATGATCATCTTATTCTTTAACTCACTATTTTTACTAATCTGGTTCATATTTTATCCAGGTTTTTCTTCTCAAGCTGACGGATTCGCTTGATCAATTCGTCCAGTTTACGAAAGCCTACAATACTTCGTTTCCAATCCCTACTGGACATTAATGGCGAGCCTGAAGAATAACGGCCTTTCTCTTTGATGGAATGTGTCACCAGGGTCATCGCTGTGATTTCAACCTGGTCGGCAACTTCTATATTGTCAATCATGCCGACTCCACCGCCTATTAAACAATAGGAACCCACTTTCGTGCTCCCGGCGATGGCGGTACATCCGGAAATGACAGTATGTGCCCCGATATTTACGCCATGCCCGATTTGTACCTGGTTGTCCAATTTTACACCCACACCGATGGTCGTATGGCTGAGTGCACCCCGATCAATGGTCGTCAAGGCGCCAATTTCGACATCGTCGCCAATGTGCACACCGTAAACCTGGGGTATCTTCACCAGTGATTTAGTCTTGCCATCAAACTCATAACCGAAGCCATCGGCGCCAATGACGCTACCACTGTGGATAATGCAGCCACTTCCAATCTGGACTTCATGATAAACAGTAACGTTTGCATGGAGCCGCGTACCAGAGCCAATCTCTGTTCTGGCACCGACAAAACACCCGGCACCAATACATACGTCGCGGCCCAGGACAACACCATCCTCAATCACCGAGTTGGCACCAATCGAGACACCATCGCCAATTGCCGCACCGCCGCTCACCACGGCAGTTCCGTGCTGCAACTTATCCGGTCGCGGGGTGCCATCAAATAGAGAGGCAATATTAGCCCAGGCCAGCCGTGGCTGCTCGGATACCAGCGCCGGAAGCTCACAGCCAGCCAGATCCGATTGGCGTAGAACAACAGCGGATGCCCTGGATGTATTGAGGTGTTTTTTATGGGCAGTGCTAAAGAGAAACGTCAGGTCACCCGGAACCGCATCCGCAAGACCCGCGATGCCGCAAATTTCAGTGGCTGCATCACCAATCACCTCAAGATCGAATCGATCAGCGATTTCTCCCAGGCTGATTTTCAAAATCAGATGTCACTACGGTTATTTTCGTTTGGCTGGCTTATCCAGTTCATTCAATGCCTCGGTTACCTTGCGCGTGATGTCATACAGGTCACCCACATATAAGGCAGCTGCCCTTGGAAGAATCATGTCGTAGTCATTCTCGAGCACAAGCTCTTCGATCGCTTTCTGCACTTTAGCTTCTGTGCCCGAGAAGAGTTCTACCTGGCGTGCACTAATCTCTCTCTGATACTTCTGCCTTAGATAGACAAAATCATTGTTCTTTGACTCGATTTCTTGCTGAATACGACGCTTTTCTGCTTCACTCATCACATCCTGGTCCTTCTGGGCACGCTGAAGCAGTGCCGCGGCTTCCGTCTGGATCTTCCTGATCTGGTCTTCGTCTGACTTGAATTCATCCTTGATTTGCGCCATTAGCCGCTTGGCTTCTTCGGAGCTAAGAATGGCACGTTGCACATCAACCACTGCTATCTTTACTTCGGCGAAGGTAACCGGTGACGCAAATGCGAACACACAAGCGACCAAAATAGCCAATATACGTTGTTTAAAATGCACAGTTATCTCCTATGACGCTTGCTCTTTCTCAGAGCCTGAATTAACCAACTAGTGGCTAGTGTAAAGGTGGTAAATCTCGATGGGCGCAGATATTGTCACATCCAACCCGATGATTCAATGTAGTTTGCACTGGAAATCCTTAAAAAGTTCGGCCTAACTCAAATTGAAACGTTTCCGTTTCGTCACCCTGCTTCTCATTGAGAGGGTACGAAAGCGCAAAACTGATGGGGGCGAAACCCGTAATCCATGTCATTGCAAAACCAAGGGTGTATCTCAGTTCACCTTCACTCACATCCAGGCAATTTACACTGATATCAAGACAATTGTTGTTGAACACGTTTCCTGCATCGAGAAATAAAACGGACTTTATCTGCCGCTGATCCTTTATAAAAGGCAGTGGGAACAGTATTTCCGCGCTGGCTTCGATCAAGATGTTACCGCCAATAGGATCAGGTTCGCCGAATGGATCAAGCGGCGAGGGTGTTGTCCGTGGACCCAGACTATTACTTTCATAGCCTCGAACCGATCCTGGCCCACCTGCAAAGAAGTTTTTGTAGAATGGATAGCTCTCAGTGCCACCGTACGCATCACCATATCCCAGGTCGGTTCTCAGGCGTAAATTAAGCAACCTGGTCAAAGGGAAGAAAATCTGGCCGCTATAGTTAATGCGGAAATATTCAAGTTCACTGCCCGGTACTGTCATCTGAAAGGACAAACTCTGGGACCGCCCTGCAGTCGGCAGCAGGCCCCTGTTCAGTGCAGACATGCTGTAGGATATAGACAGGTTAATCAGGTTAAACTCGTTTCCTTCTGACGCCAGGAATTGCGATATTTCCTGCGCAGGGAATACGCCTTCCGTAATATCGGTGTTTTCGAAACCCACACTAAAATTTATTCTTGAAATTTCATTAATGGGATAGCCAAAGTTGACAGATCCTCCAAATGAGTTGGTCGTAAAACTGGCAATGTTGCGCTCATTGAAATCGCTTTCCCTGAAAAAGACAGAGTATCCGCGACTCACGCCATCAACCGTATAATAAGGATTGAAAAAAGAAAAATTATAGCCTGTCTGGAAACTGCTGCGGTTCACGCCAAGATTGATACTATTGCCCGTGCCAAAAACATTAGATTCCTGGTATGACAAACCGAGTATCAGACCCACATCCTGTGAAAATCCGAGGGTGGCAGAGATCGAGCCTGAAGGTTGTTCTTCAACGGTAAAATTTACATCAATCTGGTCATCGGAAGTGGGTACTGCGGGCGTTTCAACATTGACTTCCTTGAAAAATCCAAGCCGCTGCAACCGGACCTTCGAGGCTTCAATGGCCGCATTGGAAGCCCAGCCTCCTTCCATCTGCCTGAGTTCACGGCGCAGCACCCGATCCTGGGTTAGGGTATTACCACGGAATGTGATTCGCCGTACATATGCCCTTTTACCCGCATCGACAAAAAACTTTATCGTTACCGACTCACCGTTCTCATCCATTGAGGGTTGGCCAGTTGCACTGGCAAAGGTATAACCGGCATTGCCGAGTGCTCTCTCTATCCGTTCCTCTGAGGCGGTCATCAATTCCCTTGAGAATATCTGACCTTTCCTTGATAGTACCATCGCACGAATAGTCCCTTCCGGAACATCATGCAATTCACCGGCAATCTCTACGTCTGAAACGGTGAACTGGTCACCTTCGATAATGTTAACCGTGATATAGACATCTTCCATATTCGGTGCGATTGATACTTGTGTCGAATCGATAACAAAATTCAGGTAGCCACGATCCAGATACCAGGATTCCAACTTTTCCAGATCCCCTTTCAACTTTTCACGAGAATACTGGCCATCCTTGGTGTAGAAGGATAATAGCCCCGGAAGCTTCAACTCCATCAGTTCACGCAATTCATCATCATAATAAACGGTGTTACCGATGATATTGATGTGTTTGATGCCGGAGACATTGCCCTCATTAACCAGGACCTTAATCGCCACCCGATTCCGCGGAAGCGCTTCAACCTCGGTAGCAATGCTCGCATCGTACCGTCCTTGCTTTACGTACTGGCGTTCCAGGTCCGCGGTCATATGCTCAAGCGTTACTTTCTTGTATATCTGCCCTTCAGCCAGTCCTGACTGGCTCAACCCTTCCAGCAGAGCCTCGGTCTTGATGGCTTTATTTCCATCAAATTCAATTGAGTCAATAGTCGGCCTTTCTTTGACAATGATCACCAGCACGTTTCCATCACGCCCTACCTGCACATCATCGAAGGATTCCGTTTTGAACAGGGCTCGTATAATCAGGCGAATGTCTAACTCGTCTACATCATCACCGACGTTAAAAGGAATGGCGCCGAATACCGTACCCGCAGAGATCCGCTGCAGCCCCTCAACACGAACATCAGAGATCACAAAAGCCAAGGCCTGTAGTGAGAAAACGAACAGCGTTATTCCCATCATGGCCAGATGAAAGGATTTTCGACAGAATCGCATCATAAATTTAACAACAGTGAGACCAACATAAACCCGGGAACCCTTATAACCTTGTTAGATCGTTATAAAACGCCAGGAGCATTATGCTGAAAATGAAAAACATTCCAATTTGTAAACCCCACACCTGGACGCGTTCCGGCACAGGTTTCCCTGTCACCAACTCAATAAAATAATATAGCAGGTGGCCCCCATCCAATACCGGAATTGGCAAAAGATTCAATACACCGAGACTAATGCTAAGCAAGGCGATAAAACCAACGAAACTCGCGAGCCCTGATTGAGCGGTCGCATTGGCGACCTGTGCAATCGTAATAGGCCCACTTAAATTCTTCGGTGAGATCGCCCCCGTCATCATTTTCTTGATGGAAGATAAGGTAAACAGTGTTATTTCCCAGGTCTTTTTGACCGCCGGGATCCAGGCACTGTAAACAGGGTAATTGATCTTGCGCTGCATTTCTTCAGGTAATTGGATCTTTTCCCTGGAAGCACCGATGAAGCCAACCATTTTCCCATTTCGTTCGGTGAGCGCGGGTGTGACTGTTATGTTGACTATCTGGTTGTCCCGCAGCACTTCCAGGGCAATCGGTTTTTCAGGACTGGCCTGAATCAACTCTACCCAGGAACCCCAGGTTGCCATGGCCAGGCCATCGGCCGAAACGACTTCATCACCTGCTTGCAGCCCGGCGGCTTCCGCCCGGCCATCAGCAATGATGCCGCCAATCCGTGCCGGAATTTTCGGATAATTTAGTGTTAAGCCAAGGTCTGAAACCGGGTAGGGTTCCTCTACTCCCGACATCCAATTGTTAACGGCTATGTGGTAGTCAGTTGTCGCCCCAACCGCACCCGGTTCGACAACGGTAATAACGATGCTCCCGCTTTCACCCATTCGATCAAACAGCTTCAAATTGACATCTGCCCAGGTTGTCGTCTCTTTACCATCGATCGCAACTATTTCCTGGCCTGCCTTCAAGCCCGCCCGTCCAGCCTTTGATTCGGGTGTGATATCACCCAATAACGGTATGACGCCGGTCACACCGACGGTAAAAAGAGCCCAGTAGGCAACGATTGCAAGTAAGAAATTTGCGATGGGACCAGCCGCGACGATCGCTATTCTCTGCGCCAGTGGTTTTCGGTTAAACGCCAGATGCAGTTGGTCGTCCGGTACAAATCCTTCACGTTCATCCAGCATCTTCACATAACCACCAAGCGGAATAGACGCAATGACAAATTCCGTACCTTGCAGCGGCTCATTACTCCGGGTGCGAATTTCCTGGTCACCCGGTACAGAAACAGGTGCCGGGGCAGGACCCCTTTTCATATAAATCGGCTTTCCAAAACCGACACTAAATCGCAGCACGTGGACATGACACAACCTGGCAACCCAGAAGTGACCAAATTCATGGATAGTCACCAGGATCGACAAGGTCACGATTAAGGCCAATATACTCTGTATCACTTCAATCATCAGTTCGTCTATTTTTTCCCGATTGCTTCTTGCGCCCGGATTCTGGCTACACTATCCAGGGAGACAATGGCTTCTATTGTAAGTGCTTCTTCACTGCTTGTCTGTTCAAGTACAGCATCAATAATAATTGGGATATCAGTAAACGAAATAAGTTCATCCAAAAACTGCTGAACGGCGACTTCATTGGCCGCATTGAGGGCAATCGCATAGCTTTGCGCCTGATTTGCAACTTCCTGGCAAAGTTTCAGGCATGGGTATCGATTCAGGTCGACAGGTTCAAAATGTAAGCCTGAAAGCGCGGAAAAATCAAGGCCAGGGACGCCTGATTCAATCCGCTCCGGCCAGGCAAGACCATGGGCAATGGGAGTCCGCATGTCTGGATTGCCTAACTGCGCAATGACGGAACCATCGATATACTCCACCATCGAATGCACCAGGCTCTGGGGGTGAATCACCACCTCAATATCCCGGGGTGTGACCGAAAAGAGCCAACATGCTTCGATAAATTCAAGCCCCTTATTCATCATACTGGCCGAATCCACCGATATTTTTCGCCCCATATCCCAGTTGGGATGGGCGCAGGCCCTGTCAGGCGTGACCCTGCCCAGTGACTCAATGGGATCCCTGAGAAGCGGCCCCCCTGAACCCGTCAGCAGAATTTTACGAACACCATTTGCGTGGCCTGATGCACCATTGGCAAGACACTGGAATATAGCATTGTGTTCGCTGTCAATTGGCAGCAGGGTTGCGCCTTCCCGTGCAACTGTCTCCATAAACAGCTGGCCTGACATCACCAGGGACTCTTTATTGGCTAATAACAATTTCTTGCCTGCACGGGCAGCAGCCATGGTCGCTTGCAGACCAGCGCCACCAACAATAGCGGCCATTACCGTATCGACATTTTCATCAGCGGCAACCACGCAGAGACCATCTGTGCCAGTCAGGACTTCAGTTGTGCATTTATTCTGTTGTAATCTTTCCCGGAGCAGGTCTGCATTTTCTGCCTGCTTCAGCACTGCAAACCGGGGCGAGAAAGTGACGCATTGTGATGCCAGACGTTTCCAGTTTGTATTCGCGGTGAGTGCAAAAAGGGAATATCGATCCGGATGGCGAGCGATGACATCCAGGGTGCTGACACCAACTGAGCCTGTCGCACCTAATATGGTGACACGCTGCTTCGGCACATTCGCTGAGTTACTTGCCACGCTATACCCAGCCAAACATGAGAACAAACAGGCTGAAAGCTGGTCCGGCTGCAAACAGGCTATCCAGGCGGTCCAGGAAGCCGCCATGGCCGGGCAGCAGGTTACTGGAATCTTTTATGCCTCGATGTCGCTTGAACATACTGATGGTCAAGTCACCCACAACAGATATAGCAGCGACCATAAGACATGCTGCAAGGAACATCACGCCACGTTGCGTCGTGAGGTCGGGTTTCCCCAACCAATAAGTCAAAGCCATGGTAATGACAATGGCACTCACCATTCCACCCCAAAACCCCGCCCAGGATTTACCCGGGCTTACCCTCGGTGCGAGCTTTGCTTTACCGAACGCCCGGCCGCTAAAGTAAGCACCGATATCTGCACCCCAGATAATGAAAAACAACAGCAAGATGAGATAGTTATTGTCAACGCTTTGTTTTAGCTGGACCAGGGAAACGAATCCAGGCACCAGAATAAACACGCCGATCAATGACCGTGTGATTCTGCCAGACCAGATGTTTTCAAGGGCGGGAAAGCGAATCACCAGGACCAGCGCGATTAACCACCAGACCAGGGCCGGACCCAGAATCCACTCCGCCGGAACAAACCAGGATGCACCCATCAGGACAGCAATGACCGCTGCGTAGACGTACCTGTGTAACCCGGAAAAATCCGAAAGGTTGGCCCATTCCCAGGCAGACACGGCAATGACCGTGGCAATGAACACACAGAACCAGGCCAGGGGCATAAAAAAGACACAGGCTATTGATATCGGCGCAATAATCAGTGCTGTGATGATTCGTTGTTTAAGCATCTTCTATGAAGAATCTAGATTTCCATCAGGTCGGCTTCTTTGGCCTCAAGGCAGGTCTCCACTGACTTGATTTTTGCGTCAGTCAGTTTCTGCACCAGTTCCTCACCATGCCGCTCCTCATCTTCCGTAATTTCTTTCTCTTTCAGGTATTCCTTGAGATCACTGTTGGCATCCCGCCTGATATTTCGAATGGCAACACGAGCATTTTCTGCTTCTGACCGTGCTATTTTCGCCAGATCCCTTCTGTTTTCTTCTGTAAGCGGTGGCATTGGCAGGCGAATATTGTCGCTGTTGGACGAGGGGTTAAGACCCAGATCAGATTTCAATATCGCTTTCTCGATCGCCTGGATCAGTGGTTTTTCCCATGGCGATATCAACAGGGACCTGGCATCTTCAACGATTATATTGGCTACCTGGTTAAGGGGCGTAGACGTTCCATAATAGTCGATGGTAATACCGTCGAGTAAACTCGGATGGGCGCGACCCGTTCGAATCTTTGCCAATGCTGAATCCAGGGAAGCCAGTGTCTTATTCATGCGCTCTTCGGCATCCTGTTTGATATCGTTGATCACTATTCTTCCCTCTTTAAAAAACGGGCTATCAGCATTAGCTACTAACGATTAGTGTTCCCTCGTTTTCACCTACTACCGCATTGCGTAATGCGCCAGTTTTATCCATCGCAAACACTCGCAATGGCATGTTGTGGTCTCGTGCAAGACAAATTGCAGTGAGGTCCATGACCCCTAATTTTTTTTCCAGTACTTCATCATAAGTCAATCGATCAAAACGTGTTGCCGTCTTGTCTTTCATCGGATCTGCCGAGTAGACGCCGTCAACTTTTGTTGCTTTAAGCACGATATCTGCATCAATTTCGATACCCCGCAAACAAGCCGCTGAATCAGTCGTGAAGAAGGGATTACCCGTACCGGCCGAAAAAATCACCACATCCCCATCACTGAGATGTCTCATTGCCAGCCGCCGATCATAATGTTCGACTACGCCACTCATGGGAATGGCAGACATGACTACAGTCTGAATGTTGGCACGTTCCAGCGCATCCCGCATGGCAAGCGAATTCATTACAGTCGCCAACATGCCCATGTGATCGCCCGTCACCCGGTCCAGTCCGGCGAGACTCAACTCGGCCCCACGGAACAGATTACCACCGCCGATGACAAGCCCCACCTGGATTCCAATCCCGACAAGTTGACCAATTTCCAGCGCCATTCTATGAAGCACCGCGGGATTGATACCAGACCCATCCGTTCCAAGTGCCTCCCCGCTCAACTTGAGCAGGATTCGACGGTACTTGGCGGGTTTAGTCTGCGGCATGCTTATTCAACCAACTCAGGATAGTTGTGCGGATACTTAGGCAGCAAAATCTTCTTCTTCCTTCTCGATTCCTTCACCCACTTCGAATCGAGCAAAGCGAATGACTTCTGCACCTTCTCTGTTAAGCAGTGCGCCAATCTTGATATCACCGCCCTTAACAAAGGGCTGCTCCGTGAGGCTGATTTCCGCCAGGTATTTCCGAATTCTGCCTTCAATCATCTTTTCGACAATTTCTGGCGGCTTACCGCTTTCCCGGGCCTGGGCAGTGAATATCTCACGCTCTTTGGCAACAACATCGGCCGGGGCATCGTCAGGAGATACAACTGCAGGACTCGTTGCCGCGATATGCATGGCGACATCCCTGCCCAGTTCGCTATTGCCGCCTTCCAGGGAAACCAGTACACCGATCCGGCCATTGGTGTGCATATAGCTGCCAATGACACCCTCGAATGCCTCGACTCTTCGAATGGAACAGTTCTCACCAATTTTCTGAACCAGGTTTTCCCGGGTCACTTCAAGACCGGAATCCAGTAATTTTGCAACGTCAGTCTCTTTACTGCTGAAAGCCTGATTCGTGACGGTGGTGACAAATTCAAGAAAGTTTTCATTACGGGCAGCAAAATCAGTTTCACAATTCACTTCCACCATCACCGCACTGGTGCCGTTCTCGGCAACCTTCATACCTATCAAGCCATCGCTGGCGATCCGCCCGGCTTTCTTCGCAGCTTTCATGCCGCTGGATTTTCGTAAATTGTCAATGGCGAGATCCATATCACCCTCGGATTCCACTAACGCCCTCTTGCAATCCATCATACCCAGGCTGGTTCGTTCCCTGAGCTCTTTTACCATCTGGGCTGTAATAGCAGCCATTTCCTCATCCTCACTGTAATCTTGAAGACCTTCCGGAAAAGGAACTTCAATCAATCATTATTCTTTCTATCTAGCTTTCGCCTGAAGTTGAATCGACTTCTGCAGATGCTTTCTTTGATGCCGCTTCAGTTTCTTGTGCAGAAGCCTCAGCGTCTTGTGCAGGCGCTTCAACGTCTTGTGTAGAAGCCTCAGCGTCTTGTGCAGGAGCCTCTGCTGCTGGCGTTTCCGCAACAGCTTCAACGGCGTCAGTCCCCGCTTCTTCCTCGGTCACCTCAACAAAATCACTTTCGCTCACTGTACCCTGAAATACTGCTTTACCTTCGAGTACCGCGTCGGCGATTGCCTCGACAAAGAGTTTAATGGATCGAATCGCGTCATCGTTTCCGGGAATGACGTAATCAACGCCATCCGGGTCGCTGTTGGTATCAACGATACCGATCACGGGAATGCCAAGTTTCTGGGCTTCTGTAATTGCAATTCGTTCATGATCCACATCGACAACGAATATAACGTCAGGCAGCCCACCCATATCTTTAATACCGCCAAGGCTGCGGTCCAGCTTGTCAAGTGTTCGTTGTCTCGAGAGTGCTTCTTTCTTTGTCAGCTTCTCGAACGTGCCGTTGGCACTTTCAGCTTCGAGTTCTCTCAAGCGTCGAATTGATTGTCTTATGGTTTTGTAGTTGGTGAGCATACCGCCCAACCATCGCTTATCAACATAGGGCATCCCGCTTCGACTGGCATGCTCTTTGATGAGCTTACCAGCACTTCTCTTTGTCCCTACGAACAGTATTTTATTACGTTTACTGGTAAGCGTTTTTATATAGTCCAGTGCTTCATCCAGTGCCGGAACTGTTTTTTCAAGATTGATGATATGGATGTTGTTCCTGGCCCCAAAGATGTATTCATCCATTTTGGGATTCCAGTATCTGGTCTGGTGACCGAAGTGTGCGCCTGCTTCCAGCAGATCACGCATGGATACGCTAGTCATAATAACTCCAATGTTTGGGTTAGGCCTCCACATATCCCATGATCCAACCAGCTGTTCCCTTAAAGAAGAGCGATGGCACCCGAATCACGTGACGATACGTGTGAGAATTGTTTTATCTTCACCAATTTGACCAGAACAATTCGGCCCATTTGGCAAGGAAGTTAGTTAACGCGCTACCAGCAGAGCTGATAGCGCGCGGCTTTATACCATATTGGGGCGTACAAACCAACTTTTCTGTTGATAATCTGGGCCTCTCGCGGACGCACGGGACAGTTCCTCCAAATCACGGATAAGCCAGTTGAATTGACATTCGGGGGCACACGACCAGGTTTGCGTTAGCGTCACTTCCCTGGATGAGGGCGCGGAACGCACGCCATCATTTTTCAATCGATCCGCGGGTGTTCAGCATTGTAGTGGACCCAGGCTTTGCCAACCTCATGGCGGATTCTGATATAGTTGCCTTTCCCTGGTAAAAGATAAAGCTGATGCTTGTAGATTATGGCCATTAACCTAAAAACAGCTGACGAGATAGAAAAAATGCGAATCGTCGGTGCCCTTGCTGCGGTGCAGCTGGAGATGATAGAGCAATACATTCGACCGGGTGTGAGCACGGGTGAGCTGGATCGAATATGCCACGAATACACTGTGAACGAGCAGGATGCAATTCCAGCTCCCCTGAATTACAGGGGCTTCCCAAAGTCAATTTGCACTTCGGTCAACCATGTCGTGTGCCATGGCATCCCTACCGATGACAAAATTCTGAAGAATGGCGACATCATCAATGTGGATGTGACGCTGATCAAAGATGACTACCACGGTGATACCAGCAAGACCTTCATCGTCGGCAAACCTGGCGTCCTGGCGGAACGGCTGGTGAAGATTGCCAAACAGTGCCTCTACCGGGGCATTCGTGCTGTTAAGCCTGGCGCGACCCTCGGCGACATTGGCCATGCCGTTCAGCGACACGCAGAGAAGAACCGGTTTTCAGTCGTTCGTGAATACTGCGGCCACGGAATCGGCAGGATTTTTCATGATGAACCACAGGTGTTGCACTATGGTAAAGCCGGAACAGGGATCACGCTAAAGCCAGGTATGACTTTTACAATCGAACCCATGATCAATGCCGGAAAGGCGGCTGTGAAATTACTGCCAGACCACTGGACAGTCGTGACCAAAGATCACAAATTAACTGCCCAGTGGGAACATACAATCCTGGTGACGGAGTCCGGGTATGAAATACTGACCTACCGTGCCGAAGATACAATAGAACGAAAAACCTGACGTTCATGTATCGTGCTGCCATTGAACGACTCGAAACAGAGCTTGCCGGAACCAGGCAGGTCATCCCCCTCTTTAAGGCGACCATCCTTGAGGCTCAACTAACAAACGAATCTCGATTCCGTAAAGGAGAAGACGCCGGGAAGTTGATTCGTGAAAGAGCTGCATTGACGGATGAGATCATCCGAATTGCCTGGGGCAGGTTTGACTGGGCTGAAAATAAATCGAGCTGGCGTAAGACACGGATTTCGCTATTGGCCGTTGGAGGATATGGCAGAGGTGAGCTGCACCCGCACTCCGATATTGACCTGTTAGTCCTGCTGGAACGGAATAGCTACGATCTTCATTCTGCAAATGTCCAGTCATTCCTTACGTTGCTGTGGGATATCGGCCTTGAGGTGGGTGAAAGCGTACGCTCAATCAAGGAATGCAAGGTACAGGCGAAAATGGATGTTACCGTCTTAACAGCCATGATGGAGTCACGTACCTTATGCGGTGATGACGAATTGCGATTGCGTCTGGAACGGAAAATTGCACCTGACAAAATATGGCCGCCTAAAAAATTCTATAAAGCGAAAAAGGATGAGCAGATTGAGCGACACAAGAAAGCTGAACATACTCAATATAGCCTGGAACCCAATGTAAAAAGATCACCTGGCGGCTTGCGCGATATCCAGACAGTCATGTGGATAGCAAGACGAAAATTCGGTTCTGTCGATTTCGAGGACCTGGTAGAGCAGCATTTTTTGACCCGGGCTGAGAGTGAACTTTTGACCCGGGGGAGAAATTTCCTGTGGAAAATTCGCTTCGGTTTGCACCTGATTTCCGGACGGGACGATGATCGATTGTTGTTTGAACACCAACAGAATCTCGCTGAATTGTTCGGCTATAAAGATGGTGACCAATTGGCTGTGGAACAATTCATGCAGGATTATTACCGGACCGTCCACGGCCTCAGCGCAGTGAATGAACTGTTATTACAACATTTCGACGAGGCGATTGTCCGTTCTTCTGAACGAGCAAAAATACAGCCGATAAATGATCGTTTTCGTATACACAACAACTACCTGGAAGTGACATCCGAAGATACTTTTAAGTCCTACCCACCCGCACTCCTCGAAATGTTTGTCATCCTCGGTTCAAACGCACAGATTGAAGGCGTTCGTGCGGAAACTATTCGCCTGGTCCGCCGTCACGTCGATCTTATCGATGACCAGTTCCGCAACAACCCGGATGTGACAAAACTATTCCTTGAACTTCTAGGGTCCGCAAACCATCTATTCACCCAGTTAAACCGAATGGAAAGCTACGGCATTCTCGGTGCCTATCTACCTGAGTTCGAACGCGTTATCGGACAGATGCAATTTGATTTATTCCACACCTATACAGTCGATGCACATACCCTGCAGGTTGTGCGAAATATGCGACGATTTCGTTATCGAAACCAGGAGCAGAGATTCCCGATTGCCGCCCATATTCACCATCGTCTACCCAGGATCGAGCTGCTTTACAT
>Ga0114950_10000578_pt1 | contig 25513 bp, 22 predicted proteins | sample N075metaG_FD_83503 | JGI IMG/M metagenome (GOLD analysis project Ga0114950, IMG submission 83503) | Deep subsurface microbial communities from Kermadec Trench to uncover new lineages of life (NeLLi) - N075 metaG | ecosystem: Environmental > Aquatic > Marine > Ocean trench > Sediment | place... | reverse complement strand
AATATTTCGCGTAGAACTTCGGTGCCGTGCGTATTCGTTGACGTTTCGAAGCGAAACGTCAACGAATACGCACGGCACCGACAACGACGCGGCACCGACAACGACGCACGGCACCGACAACGCCGACAACGCGCACGGCACCGACAACACACTAGCGGAGACTTAGATGGCTAAACTATTTCCCGATCATCCGAACCTGGTCGGCGGTTTCGCGCCGATCCAAATGGAATGCGATGCGCCCGATCTGGTCATCGAAGGCGAGGTTCCGAAAGACCTGTTCGGTACATTTTTTCGCAACGGCCCCAACCCGCAGTTTGCCCCCCGGGGCGAGCATCATTGGTTTGCCGGAGATGGAATGATCCACGGGTTCTATGTGGAAAACGGGCGGGTGGCATACAAGAACCGCTGGTGTAAGACCGTCAAGTGGAACAAGGAACACGATGCCGGAAAGGCGCTCTTTGCTGCCTTCAATCCGATGGATGCGGACGAAAGCGTGCAAGGCATCGAAACCGATGGTTTGGCAAACACCAATATCATCTGGCACGGCAATAAACTCCTGGCTTTGGAGGAAGGACACGCGCCGTTTGAGCTCGACCCGGAAACCCTCGACTCCAAAGGAGCCTGGACCTTCGACGGTAAGTTGGTCGGTCCCATGACGGCACATCCAAAAATCGATTACGAAACAGGCGAGATGCTGTTTTTCGGTTACAACGCGGATGGGCTCATCTCGGAACACATGTCGTTCCATGTGGTGGACAAAAGCGGCAAGTTGATCCGCTCGGAGACGTTCACAGCGCCCTACGCCGCGATGGTGCACGATTTCATGGTCACCAAAGAACATGTGATTTTCCCCATCATGCCGCTGACAGGTTCCATGGAACGCGCGATGTCCGGTGCACCGGCGTATGCATGGGAGCCTGAGAAGGGCGTACATATCGGCATCATGCCCCGCAACGGCAGCGTCGATGATATGCGATGGTTCAGGGGCGATCCGGCGTACGTATTCCATCCCATGAATGCGCACACCGATGGAGACATCGTCACCTGTGATGTCTGTGAATTCGAGCAGGCACCGTTGTTCCCGCTGCCCGACGGTACCCCGGGTGATCCCGACAAGGCGATTCCGAGGCTCACCCGCTGGACGTTCGACCTGTCCCGCAATACCGACGACTACCAGTGGGAGCGGCTGGACGAGGTAGCGTGCGAGTTCCCGCGGCTCGATGAGCGATTCGCCGGTACGCAATATCGCCATGGCTTCCTGGCATGTGATAACAACCCGAAATTTTCCATCGGCGGGTTCAACGGCATCGCCCACGTTGATCATGTTACGGGAAAATTCGACGTTCACGATGTGGGAACCGCGTGCGCGACTTCGGAACCCGTATTCGTACCGCGTGCGGATTCAACGGAAGAAGGGGCCGGGTATCTGCTGGCCAATATCTACGACGCGGAACGCAAGGCGAGTCATCTGCTGATCCTGGATGCTCAGAATGTCGCCGGTGAACCGCTGGCAAAAGCGTACCTGGATCACCGAATTCCTTTCGGTTTTCACGGCAACTGGAGGCCGGGAGCGAATTAAAACTATCGCAGAGGGGTCGGTAACACGACCCTTTTGCATTATTCAGCCACCGTTCAGCCCACCGACGCATTATCGGTATCGACAGATCGCGTGCTCGATTTGTCGTTCAGTTTCATACTGCCGAGGAGAACTACTAATGCGTAAAGCGAACATTTTTTTCGCGTGCGCCCTGTTGGGCGTTATTTCCATAATGACCTTTTCCGCAAATGCCGCGGAGCAAGGTCTATATATGGGCGTTGGGGTTGGCGTTTATACCCTGGATATTGACGATACCGGCTTCGATGACAAAGCAACCGTTGCCAAAGGTATTGTCGGGTTGCGGTTGAGCGACAATTTAGCCATTGAAGTCGACTATCAGAAGCTCTTTACAGTGGAGGATGACATTTTAGGTATTGAAGCAGAGATTGATGCCGATGCCTGGACGGTATCGCTCCGACCTATCCTGCCCATTTCCGACTTCGTGGATTTGTATGGCAAGGTTGGCTACACGTGGTACGACATTGAAGCGCGCGCCAGCATTTTAGGAGGCCCCTCGATTAGCGATGGCGACTCGGACAGCAGCTTCAGTTGGGGTGGCGGCGTAGATCTGAACTTCGGAAATGTCTCCTTACGCGGCGAGGTTACCCGCATAGAAGTGGATGATGCGGACCTCAATCTGGTCACTGTTGGGGTGCTCGTTCGGTTCTAGTGAGTTGTCCTCAGTCAGGTTAAGGGGCTTGTATCGATAACGTCGTTCGAGCCCCTTGTTTTTCCTTGGAATCACCGCTTTGGCGAATCTCTGGTAATGTTTTCCGCTAACGATTAGGCTGAAAATAATTGACCAGACACGGTGGAGTACTCAATGGCGAATTTCGATTTTCCTCAAGAATGGGCCAAACGCCCCTGGTGGATGAACCTCCTGTTTGGTTTCTGTCTGTATATGACATTCATTTACTTGCCTTTTGATCTGTTCTGGAAATCGGTAGCCGATGACCAGGAAGTCTGGTTTGGCTTTCTGCTCGAGGGCTGGGCAGCCAAGGCCACCGAGCCAATACACTGGGCGATATATGGAGCCGGTGCTTTTGGTTTCTGGAAGATGAAATCCTGGATGTGGCCGTGGGCTTCGGTCTATTCCCTGCAGGTCGCCATCGGCATGATGGTTTGGAGCCTGGTGGATGATCGTGGGTCAATGGTGTTCGGGTTGACGGCGTTTGGGGTATTCATGATCCCAACAATTGCACTCTACCGCGCAAAAGAAACCTTCGCCAACCTGGTTGAAGATGCCAACCTGGTTGAAGATGCCAACGAGGATGAAGATGCTAACACCGTTGTGGGACCTGCCTCGGGATCTTCTTGATCAGAACGCGGTAAACCCAGGACGTGCTCGCCGATGTAACTTAAGCTCAAGTTGGTCGAGATTTGGCGCGATCTGGTACCGGCGCGTTTCGATGTGGTATTCCTTGGCAGATGCAAACCGCTGGGTCTGCATACACACGTCTCCCGCATGCCAGGATGCTTCCGAGGCGAGCATTTTGGCCATGTCGGCTTCGGCGCCGCAGGGTTTGCCGGCGTCGAAGATACCTGCAGCCTTGCCCACCATGGGCGATGCGGCCTCAACTTCTGCGTAACAGCGCCCGATGAGGAATTGCACGCCCTGGTTCTGCCCTATGGGTCGATCGAATACGATGCGTTGTTTCGCGTAGGCGGTTGCCTTGTCGATCAAGTAGCGGCCATCGCCGATAGACTCCGCGGCGATGAGGTTTCGTTCCGCGTTCATGCCGTCCAGAATCACCCGCCTCCATCCGCGTAAGTGGGAGTTGCCAATGGAGTTGTTCCTACTTACAGTTCCCGCAATCGGATTGTGAGTGTTTTTTTGTGGAAAGTTCCCCCTCAATCTCGGAGCCACGTAGCACAGCCGTGTTGACTCTCGAGCAGAAACGGGATTTATACCGCGACGGGTACGTCGTCGTACGCCATGCCGTCTCCAGCGAACTGGTGGAGGCAGCGCTTGCGCGCATCCGCATTGCCAAAAAAGGCGAGAATCTCGGCCCGGAAAAGGCCATGACCGACCTGGTGAACGCTTCGACGATTACTCCGATCCTGACGGAGGTGATGGGAACCTTCGATGCGCCGATAGCCTGCCAGGTAGGTGTACGCAAAGTCAGTCAACCCGGCGAGCATTTCAACAATGTCGGCTATCGCGACAAGGACATGCCGTACTACGGCGCTGAAACTCACATGGACGGCAGCATTACGATTTCGGCTCCGCAAGAGGTGCAGGAAGGCACGGGTGAGGAAATATACCGTCGGTATTTTGCCGCTGGTCCTAAGGGTGATCTCGGACGCAGCCCCGATGTCATGGGCCACAACATGGTACCGATGTTTGAAGATCCCGAGATGACCCTGGGGCTGGGGAGCTTCACCTCCTTCGTTTTCGTCTGCCTGAACGATCAGACCGTCGAAGGATGTGGTCAAACGGCGCTGCTGCGCGGTGCGCATCATGCGACGGAGCGGTTTTTCCGCATGCAACGTGATATCAACAACCACCTCGGTCCCGAAGGGCCGGGCTGGCCGCGTCTCGACTACGACTCCCCCAACCGCTGTGGGCTGGTTTACCTGCCGGAGGCGGTTCGTGACGAATTTCTGGACGAGGACTCGGAGCCTACGCCTGACGGCAGACGCTGGCCCCGGCCGACGCAGATTCTCATGGCGCCGGGGGACGCGTGTATTACCCTGTACCAGATTCCTCACTCCGGGACGAGAAACGAACACGGTAGCGAGTCGCGTAAGAGCATCATCTTCCGCCTGCGAAACAAAAAACGTCAACCAGACAAGCTGGTCAACGGCGTATCCGACCATCCCGACCGTGGTCAGATGGGGGAATGGCTCGAGTACGAAGAAGGGAACAATCCCTGGGAGCGCTCGAAGCATGCCATGTGCAACATGTGGCATGAGTGGGAAGGGATGAAGGAAGTGGTTGCAGAGGAACTGGCGAAATAAAAGGGATGTTCTGGTGAGCTGAGATTTTGCCCGGTCAAGCTGACACTGTCACCCATTGGATTTTCCGATTGGACATTCTGAACCCAACGACCAGGATGATCGTGGGAACCAGGAAAATCCCTGCTAACGTCAGTGATATTCTCATGGTACTGGGTGGATTGGTTCAGGTCAGGCCTCGATTGCTCGTTGGGTGATGTCCATGCACTGCCGGGTTGTGTCCACTAGCTCGTCAATTTCAGCGCGACTGATTACCAGTGGAGGCGACATGACCATGATGTCTCGAACGGCGCGAATGATCAGCCCTTTTTCCATGCAGGCATTGCGACAGGTGAGGCCGACGTCGCGTTTTTCTTCGAAGTGTTTCCGGGAAGTTTTGTCCTCGATGAGTTCGATTGCGCCCAGGAATCCGACGCCCCGCACTTCACCGGCGAGTGGATGGTCCGCCAGTGATTGAATGCGCTCCTGGAAGTAGGCCGCGCGGTCCGCGCCATCAGGCCCGACGAGATCCAACCGTTGTATTTCCTTGATATTCGCCAATGCAACGGCCGCGGTAACGGGATGACCGGAATAGGTGAAACCGTGGGACATCTCCTGGTCCGAGGAACGGATGGTTTCGGCGATGTCGCCACCGAGTATAGTCGCGGAGATTGGCTGATAACCCGATGAAAGACCTTTGGCCACGGTGAGGATGTCCGGATTGAAGCCGTAGGTCTGGCAGCCAAACCAGGAACCCGTGCGTCCGAATCCACAGATGACCTCGTCACTCCAGAGCAGCACCTCGTATTTCCGGCAGATTGCTTCGATTTTTGGCCAGTAGCCGGGCGGTGGCGTGATCATTCCTCCCGCCCCCATTACCGGCTCACCACAGAAGGCGGCGACATTGTCCGCTCCGAGTTCCAGAATTTTGTCTTCCAACGCAGCAACGCATACGTCGGTGAAAGCTTCAGGTGAAAGATCTTCTGCATGACCATACCAATAAGGGGGTGGGCCGATGTGGTGAAAACCCGGAAGCGGTAGATCGAACTGCGAGTGCATCGGGGTAAGCCCGGTGAGCGAGGCGGCAGCGAGCGTTACGCCGTGGTAGCTGAGTTCGCGCGTGATGATCGCTTTCTTGTCCGGTCGCTTCTTGAGGTTCCAGTAGTAGCGAATGAGTTTTACGGCGGTGTCGTTTGCTTCGGAACCGGAATTCGCAAAAACCATTTCATCAAGCCCGGGTGGGGTGAGCGATGCAACCAGTTCCGCAAGCTCCGTTACGTAGGGGTTGGTAGTTTGAAAAAATGTGTTGTAGTAAGGAAGTTTCGCCATTGCTTCGGCGGCTGCTGCGACGAGCGCCTTGTTCCCGTAACCGAGCTGTACACACCAAAGCCCCGACATACCGTCGAGCATCTTGTGCCCGGTGGAATCGTAGATGTATACGCCATCCCCATGAGTAATCACGCGAGGTCCGGCAGCGCGTAGTTCCGGATGAGTCGTGAATGGGTGCAGGTGATGTTGGCTGTCAGACTCCTGCCAGGCCTGGGTCTGAGTACGATTTTCTCCGAGTGCCATGATTTTTTCCTTCCAGCGTCAGGTTGCTCAGACGCGACCCAGTAAATTATCTATTTCCCACTGATTCAACTCTTGATGGTGGGTCAGGTATTCCGATTCTTTCACGTCGATAAAATGCTCCACAAACTGCTGGCCAAAAAGTTCACGCAGCGGTATGCACTTCTCGAGGAGGTCGAGCCCGGCAAGGTGGTGGCGAGGCAGACGTTGTGAGCGACGGCCGTAGGCGGCCTCTTTGAGTGGTGCGCTGGGCGATAGTTGTGCAACCATCCCGAGGTAACCGCACGCGAGGTTGGCGGCGATTGCGAGGTATGGATTTACGTCCGAGCCGGGTACCCGGTTTTCAATGCGTCGGTTTTCGGGTCCACCTAACGGAACCCTCAAGCCTGCCGAACGATTGTCCCAGCCCCAATGGGTGTTGCCTGGTGCACTCATGTCGCTGCCTACGCGTAGATAAGAGTTCACATAGGGGGCGAGTAACGGCATGACGGCTGGTAGGAATTTCTGCAGACCCGCAATGTAGGAGAGGAACAGCGGCGTGGTTTCTTCAGATTCGTTCGCAAATAGATTTTCGCCGGTTGTGGTACTCACCAGACTCTGGTGTATGTGCATCGCGCTGCCGTAGTCTTGCGGATACGGTTTGGCCATGAAGCTCGCACGCATGTTGTGATTCATCGATGCTTGATGCGCAATCCGTTTGAAGTAGAAAATCTGATCGGCTACGGTCAACGGTGCATCGTGGGCCATGTTGATTTCGAACTGACCGATTCCGGCTTCCTGCACCAATGTGTTGATTGAGACATTCTGCCAGTCCGCGTACTGGTAGATGTCATCAAAAAGTCCCGAAAAATGGTGCATGGTATCGACGGCAAACGGAGAAAATTCTGCTACGCGTTTGTCGGTGTCATTGACCGGCAGCAGAAAAAATTCGAGTTCCGGAGCGACAATGGCTTCCCAGCCCCGCTCAGCCAACTTTGCGATGATTTGTATCAGCAGATCCCGTGGGGTGAAGGTAGCGGGCAGGCCCGCAAAGCTTGCGCTGCAGATGACGCTGGCCGTTCTTGTCGCACCCCAGGGGACGACCACGAGCGTGCTGGTGTCGGGTTCGAGGATGAGATCCTCTTCCATGTCTCCAAGAGGTCGTGTTTTCACGAAGTGACCTTCAATGCCGAGCCCCAACAGCGAGTTGGGCACGCGCAGATTGCGGTCACGCCAATCGTCGAGGAACTGATCTCGTGGGATTAGTTTACCCCGACCGATTCCTGCGAGGTCCGGTATGAGTACTTCGACCCGTTCGATGGTTTGGGCGTCAAGCCATTCGGTTGCTTGGGTGATATCCAAAAGTTCTCGGTGTTGTGCGCGGGCTGCGCGGACCCTATCATCCCGGGTTCACGACCCGCAAATCCATAATCCTCAGAGTTACTGCAAAAAAACACCTATCGTGTAGGCGCCTCTTCGCGCTTTCAGGCGAGCATCAGCTGGCAACTTACTTCAGTCACCGATCTCCGGCTGTGCGTTTCCGGTGAGGTGTCGATGCAGTTGTCGGTCGTGGCGGCTCGCGGCAGATAGTCTTCCGGGGCGAACCCAGGGTTTCCACCGTGGCGGCGCCGTTCCTTCCGGTTTATCGCCCATTACGGTGACCCGTTGAATAATCCTTTCGCCTTCGAAATCGTTCAATACAAAGTGTTGGGTACAGCGGTTATCCCAGATCACGACCGTGTTCTCATGCCATTGGTAGCGGATCGTAAAACGGGGATTGCTGACCCACTTGGTCAGATAGTCGAGGAGTGTGTGGCTTTCGGTGGCGTTCATTTCGACGATACGACGGGTAAAGTGTTCGTTGACGTACAGCGCCTTCTTTTGAGTCAGCGGGTGTACCCGCACGACGGGGTGTATCGTCATCTGTTCCGGATGATTGTGTGGCAATGCATCGTGCAGCGCGGTCAACCCTTCACACAACTCCTGCATGGGTGCTGAGAGTTCGTCGTATGCCGCATACAGGCTCGTCCACATGGTGTCGCCGCCCGTTGCTGGACATTTCACCATGCGTAACACCGAAAGGAGTGCTGGTTCGGGTCTGAAGGTGAGGTCGGTATGCCATTCGTCTGCGACACCGCCGTGAGTTGCCGCCAATTCAAAAAGCTCATTGTGTTCTGTGAAAGGGTTCTTCAGATTCGGATGCCCCTCCAGTGGTCCGAAGCGGCGTCCGAACTCGACGTGTTGGTCTATCGTGAGCGTTTGTGCCGGAAAAAACAGCACGAGATGTTCGAGGAGTAACGACTCGATGGTGGTGAATTCACTGTCGCTGACAGCGCCCAGATCAACACCCTGGACCTCTGCGCCGAGCGCACCCGCCAGTCGAGAGACGCTCCATCCGTGTTGTTCACTGCTCATCGGTATTCCTCCAGCGATGGCTTGGTTGATCGGGAGAATATCATGTTGTGGTACCAGGGTCGGGGCAGGCGTCGCCAAGTTGAATTGCGTGAGTCGCAGGAATCGGGCTGCTGATCATCTTTCCCCTGCTAAAGTTAACCTGCTCCTAGCCGGCGTTTGCCGTGTCGAGTTGCTCCTTGAGATCGCGTTTCATGAATTTGCCGTTGGCGTTGCGCGGCAGTGCTTCGTCCATGAACCAGATGTAGCGGGGTAACTTGTGCTTGGAGATGCGCTCTGCGCAGTGACTGCGTAGTTCGTCTGCGCTCAGGTGACACCCTTCGTTGAGATAAACGGCGGCACCCACCTCTTCGCCGAGACGCTCATCAGGAACTCCGAACACGACACATTCCGCGACGTCGCTATTTTCGTGAATCGTGCTCTCCACCTCGGCACAATAAATGTTCTCACCGCCGCGGAGCACCATGTCCTTTTTGCGATCGACGATGAAAATGAAGTTGTCCTCGTCGATGCGTGCGATGTCACCGGTGTGCAACCAACCATCGGTGATAGCCTCGTTGGTATCATCCGGGCGGTTGATGTAACCACGAATGACCGGCGCGCCTTTTACCCACAGCTCGCCCGGTTCCCCCCGGGGTACTTCGTTGCCGTCGTCGTCCACGCATTTCACGTCGTAAACGGGCAACGCAGGGCCCGCACTTTCAGGCTTGTCGAGAAAATAATCGGCGGAAATTGCGGTGATTACTCCGCATGTTTCTGTCATGCCATAACCCGTATTGGGTCGCGCGGTGTCCACTGCCTTGTCAATTTTGCTCACGAGGTCCGGCTGCAGTTGCGCCCCGCCGCCACCGAGCGAGACCAGGCTCGAGGTGTCCGTTGTGGCAAAGTCAGGGTGGGAGATCACCTCGCGGGCCATGACCGGTACGCCGGTGAGATTGGTGATGCGTTCGGCCTCGATGAGCCGTAACGCTTCCCCGGCATCCCAGCGATACATGTGCACGAGCTTGCCGCCGGTGAGCGTGGCACCGTGAGCAACGCAATTGTTTGCGGTAACGTGAAACAACGGCGTGGTGACCAACGCGGACATGGTTGGTACCTCGGCTTGGGGGTCAGTCGTGGTGCTGCCGGTACGTTCTGCCGTGCGGTGCACCACCAGAGCCAGGGTTGCTCCCCACAACGCGCGGTTCATGACGTTTGCGACGCAGCCTCGATGGGTCAACTGAGCGCCTTTCGGATTGCCCGTGGTCCCGGAGGTATAGAAAATACAGACGTCGCTATCGGGGTCGATCGATAGCTCGGGAAGGGTTCCAGGGTTTGCCGTCAGCTCGCTCCAGGGCACAACGCCATCGACATCCTCGCTCAAGCGCAAGCCGACAAATACCATCTCAGGAATTTCTTCACGACGTTCGAGCACCCGGGTCAGCCGTTCCTCGTCGCAGATCAATACCACAGGCCTGGAGTCGTTGAGCCCGTAAACCATCTCCGGGCCGATCCACCACGCGTTTATTCCCACAACCACCGCGCCGATGGATGCGATGGCCCAGTATCCCAGCATCCATTCGGGATAATTGCGCATGGCAATTGCCACCCGATCGCCAGGTTGTACCCCGTGTGCCATCAGCCAGCTGGCTATTGCCGCGACTTGTTCATGGGCTTGCGCGTAGGTCCACCTTTCATCCTGGTAGACGAGATAGTCGTTGGCGGCAAAGGCGGCGGAGAGCGCCCAGACATCCTTGAGGCTCGATGGTGCGTTGACATAGGTTTTGATCATCGTGCCACGAACGTTCACTTCGGTTACTTCGAACTGCGCCCCAGGCGCGGTCAGGTCGTTCCAGGCACGACTCAACTCCTCATACATTCCCACGTCTCCCATGATGATCTCCCTTGTTGAGGTTCCTGTCGTTTGCCTACCTGCTCAAACGTTGTTTCGCGGCGTCAACGAACTTTTGTTTGGTAAAATCGATTTGGTGCACGGGAAAAACGACTGTGCTCGCGATATTACCCAGATGGGCACGAATGCGTTGGATTATGTGAAACGCCCGGGATGTCACGACCGCCTGCCGGGAACTGAGGCTGGTGTCGTCCAGAATCTTATCGCGCATGGGCTTCATGGATTCGATAAATGGCTTTTCGGTTTCTACCAGGTCAAGCGCCTTGGCTTCATCGTTTGCGGCGTATGCCGCACGGGTGTTCACGAGTATTTCTATTACCGCAGCGCAATTTTCGGATATGGCGTTACGGTATTCTTCGGGAACCGGATCCTCGATCAGCGTTGCGAGTTCCAACAGGCTGCGACATTCATCCACCAGACGTTCTGCGTCTTTGACTACCGACATGAGAATCAAGCACGTAGATGCATCCTGCTTGTTGAAAGCCAGATGATTGATGAGTATTTTGCGCACCGCCCGAACCAGTTTATTGGCTGACTTGTCTACATCGCGGGCTTCTTTGAGCAGGTTAGCGTCGGCGTTCTTATCCAACAGATTAGGTTGGGCCTTTTCGAGCAGGCTCTGACCGAGGTCCAGCATCTCCAGAAACTGGTTGGTTGCCTGTACAACAAGGGACGACTGGCTTCGGCTGGATCCAAACAAAGCTTTCAGGACTTCTAACATGGTTGGCCTCTTTCTTGTCCATCTAAATCAGCGAGAACATGAGCGTGGGTTTCGACTCGTGGTATTGACGTCTGATTGCTGGTGTCAATCTCGGCTGCTTTGTTGGTGGTAAATACTTGGGTAACAAACAGCATACCGAGCGGCAGTAGGAAATACAGGACCACAACATAAGCAATTGCCAGAGCACGTTTGCGAATAGCGATATTCCCAAGCCATTCGGCACTCTTCAACGGAATCGCGCGCAGTGGCGCGACGCCATAAATCAGTGCCGTGGCAAAAACATTGAAGAACAGATGGACGAGGGCGATTTGCAGGGCGGCTTCGGCGTAATCACCGCCCGACAGGGAAGCGATGAGCGCGGTAATGGTGGTGCCGATATTGGCTCCCAGCGTAAAAGGAAATATCTGTTTGAGCTTCATCACGCCGGATCCGGCCATCGGAATGATCAGGCTCGTCGTCGTTGACGAACTCTGGACCAGAATGGTCACAATCGTGCCGGCGGCAATGCCGCTGATCGGACCGCGCCCGACCGCAGCATGAAAAATACGTTCGGCACGTCCAGTCAGATTTTTTTTGAGCGTGGTACCGAGGAGGGTGATGCTGGTGAAAATCATGATGAGTGCGAGGACTATCATGGTGATGCCTCCGCTGATTGGATTCAGGCCATCGAGCAGTCCGGTAGCAGATTTGTCGTGCAAGATGGCAATCAACGGTTTGGTTAGATTACCGATGAAGTTCAGACTCCCGACATCGACATCTGCACTTCCCGCAAAAGCCTGGGCAATTGGTCCGGTGATCATCTGTAATATTCCCTGACCGTTCGCCGATAACAAGCTGGTCAATAGCTCCAGCGTCAGAAAGATCGCCACGGCCAGAAAGTTGAACATGTCGTGGACGGTTGCGGCAGCAAAGGCGCGTCGGAATTCCTGAGGTCGCGTGATGTGGCCAAGGCTGACGAGCGTGTTAGTCACCGTGGTGCCGATGTTCGCACCCATGATCATGGGTATGGCGGTGTGTACATCCAGTCCACCGGCAACCAGCCCGACGATGACGGAGGTGACCGTGCTGGAACTCTGCACCAGGGCGGTGGCGAGGATGCCGAGGATGAGGCCCATGAGCGGGTTGGTTGCAAATGCAAACAACTCCCTGGCGCCATCCTGACCGCCGCTCGCCCATTTAAAGCCAGCCCCGACCAGACCGACTGAAAGAACGAGAAGATAAACGAGCGTCAGGACGAAAGCGGGTATCAGTATTCTTTGAAAAAGGGAATTGGCGTGCTTAAGCCCGGGTAGCTCAATGGCCATGTAGCAGATTCCAAGGCGTTAAGCAGAACGGCAACGAAGTATATTTCAATCGATGCCGCAGGACGAATTTCCCCGGGATCGAAAATTGCATCGCGGTACGGGTTACCTCCTTGATTGCAATATGAAAGAATGACCCTTTCCGCAACGCCATTCTTAGGCGAGATGATGCGGATAATACTTCCCGGGGGGTGAGCTAACTTGCTGAACGAACTTCTGCTGCGTTTTGCCGAGTGGATGGATACCCACGCGTGGAGCACGGCGCTTCATGAGTCGTACTATATGTACAGCTGGGTCGAATCCACCCACGTTTTGACGTTGGCGTTGTTTTTTGGCATGCTGGTCGTCATCGACCTGCGCATGCTCGGCTGGGCTTTCACCAGTGTACCCGCATCCACCATTTCCAAACGGCTCGAAACGCCGATGATGATCGGTTTCGCGATCATGGTCGTTTCGGGTCTCCTGCTGGTTTATGCCGTGCCGGTTCGCACGATAAACAGTATCTGGTTTCGCATGAAAATGGTGTTGTTCGTCGCCGCAGGGATCAACGCGTTGTTATTTCGCAACAAAATGAAAGCCGCGGTAGACAGCTGGGACAACGACCCGACACCACCGAAGCGGATGCGCACTGGCGCTGGCGCGTCGCTCGCGCTGTGGTCCTGCGTGGTCGCATCCGGCAGATTAATGGCTTACGACTGGTACGACTGTCATCAGAACATGTCGTACTTCATGTATTGGGTAGCCGGCTGCGTTCACGAAATGGTCGAGTTCGAGTAGGAATTCCCGATGGATGTATTCGCCTTTTTTCAATGGCTGGACACTTCGTGGCTTGCTTCAATCTCGAAAGCTTATGGCGGGGTTTTCGCGGTCGTGCAGATTTTTCATCTGCTGGCCATGTTGATGTTGGGCGGTATGGTGCTTGCGGGAGATTTACGTCTACTCGGGGTTCTGCTCAAAGACGTACCATCCGAAGTGGTGATCGAGAACACTCAGAAATGGTTCAACGTCGCGTTGGTTGTGCTCCTTTTGTCCGGTATTTTCATGAGTTCAGCGGTTGCCATCAAGCTCTACTACAACTCTTTTTTCTGGGCAAAAATGGCGAGCCTGGCTTTCGGCATCTTTTTTGTTTACACCATACGGCGTCCATTGCTGCGTTACGACCATTCGACAATCAACCCGTGGACATTGCGCCTCATTGCCGTGGCTTCCATGACCACCTGGTTCGTCGTTGCCGCGTCGGGGCGTTGGATTGGCTTTTCTTAGAGGAGCGCGGCTAATGGGTCAGGCAACGCTGGAAAAAATTGCCGCAGGACTTTCAGTGGTGGTCATCGTGGCCGCGGTCTGGTTTTACTGGGTGCAGATCCTCGATGTGTTAGAACTTCTGGAGATGGCTTACGGCTGAAACCATCTCTTTAGAGCGTGGGCCACGCCGCTTGAGGTCACGCGCGACACAGTACAGTACCGGCACCAGGAACAGCGTCACGCCGGTGGAAAAAACCAACCCCCAGCCAATGGCGATCGACATCGGGCTCACCATGCTGTCGTAACCACCGATGCCATACGCCGTCGGAAGAACCCCCCCGAGGGTTGTCAACGTGGTGACGATGACCGGACGTAACCTTTGCACGACCGCATCCAGAATGAGTTCGCGTTCGTTCGTGTTTGTGGGGTTGAGCTTCAGGCGGCGGTGGATGGAATCCACCATGACGATGGAGGCGTTCACTACCACCCCGCAAAGCCCGATGGCACCCATCATGGCGATCATGGAAAGCGATAGTCCATGGAGAAAGAAAGCCAGAAACACCCCGGCGATAGCGAACGGAATGACCACCAGAACGAACATCGCCTCCAGGAAGGAACCCAGTAGAATGGTAATGATCACGCCGATCCCCAGTACGGCAAGTATCGCCGCCTGGCCGAGTTCGGCCGTCGTTTCCTGAGTATCCTCGGCCTCGCCGCCAATCAATATTTCGAGATCGGACATGCCGCTGAATCTGGGTAACAGTTCGCGTTCCAGTTGTTGTGCAAAAGAGATCGCGGAGTGACCGCTGTCCGGGGTGAAGCTGCCTCGGACGGTTGTGGAGCGAAATCCATCCCGATGGAAAATTCGGTTGACGGCTGGGACTTCCAACGGGTTGACGACATCTCGCAGGCGCACGAGTTGACCGCTGGCTGCGCGTACCGGCATATCGAGTAACGCTTGTAAATCCCGCCGTGACGCTGGATCGAACTGCACGCGAAGTGCGGTCGTTTCCTCCAGCCCGCGGTGTTCGCTTGCCTCTATCCCGAAAAAAGAGGCCTGCACCGTCAGCGACACGTCTTGTGGATCGAGACCGAGAAGCGCCAGTTTCTCGTAATTCAGATTGAGATCGATTTGTGGCGTGCCGGGACGCTCGTCGATTTCAACCTCCGTAAGACCGGGTGTAGAGATGAGATACTCATAAATTTCCAACGCGGCAGCGCGTCGTGTCTCGTTGTCGTTGGACAGAAGGTGGATGGTAACGGGTTGGTCGGAGGGCGGTCCGATGTACTCGGACTGAAACACCAGCCGAACCTGGTCCGGTAAAACCAGTTTCTGCTTGAAGATTTCAATCCATTCGGTGTTGGTGTGCAACCGGTCAAAATCCTTGAAAATGACCGTAACCAGGGCTTCGTTCTCCGCTTCGCCGCGTTCCTTTTCGCCTCCTGCGATGTCCTGATGGCCGATTCTCGCCGTTACCGCGCGAAGTTCGTCACCCGAAATGTGCTGAATCTGAGTTTCGATCGTGGTGGCGATGGCCTCGGTTTGCTCCAATGGCGTTCCGATTGGCGCACTGATCTTGACGAACAGCATACGCGCATCGGCCTGGGGAAAGAGCACAAAAGGCAACCGCGGACCGATGACCAGCATGATGAAGGCCAGAATTGAAAACGCGATGGCCACAACGATACCGCGGTGGTCCAACGCCAGGTTCAATGCGGTGCGGTATTTTCGCTCCAACACTTTGACGAAGTGGCGTTTGCCTGCGTGAGCCACGGTTTTCAGCGACGTCATGTGGCCCGGTAACAGACAGAAAGACTCGAGCAGGGAAAACGACAGTACTATCACGACGACGGCCGGTAGCTGCCACATGATTTTTCCCGGGAGACCTCCCATTGCAAGCATGGGTGTGAATGCCACAATCGTCGTCAGCGCGGCAGCAACGACCGGGCGTGCCATCTCGGATGCGCCGGAGATTGCCGCGGTCACCGCATCTAAACCGCGATTTCTATGCGCGGCGATATTCTCGGAAACGACGACCGCGTCGTCCACCACCATCCCTAAGACGATCACGAACCCGGTCAGCGACATCAGATTCAACGTCATGCCGCTGAATCCGACCACACCGAGGGCGCCCATGAAGACGATGGGAATACCGATAACCACCCAGAGCGCGGGTTGCGCACCCATGAATAGAAACAGGACCCCGGCAACGAGAACCGCGCCGAGCAGCCCGTTGGTCAGCATCAATTCCAGGCGATTGCGCGTATAGAACGACCGATCGTTGATCAGTTCGAAGCTGACCCCTTCGGGTAGCGGTGTCTGGGCCATGATTTCGCTGATTTTGGCAACGGTATCGATCGCGTCCGCATTTTCGCGTTTGCGGATAACGATGGAGATACCGGGAACTGCGTTGGTATGCGTGATGAGCCCGGTGTCTTCGCGGGTGGATTGGACGCGCGCGATGTCACGAACTCTGACGGTGCCGACTCCGGGAGAGGATTTCACGATGGTTTCTGCAACGTCGGCAGGGTTGGCGAAACGGCTCCACACCACGACCTGTTTACGATTGTCCGAGGATTCCAGAATTCCTCCGGTGCTCGAGACGTTGCGCCGCCTGACCGCACTAACGACATCGAGTATGGTTATGCCGTGTTCGCTCGCACGGACTGGATCGACCAGAATCCGTACCTCGGGATCCTGAAGTCCGACAACGGTCGCACGGGACACCAGATCAAGGCGTTCGAACTTTCGCTCCAATCGTTTTGCAGCGCGAATCAAGGCGTCCGGCGGTCCGGCAAGGGCAACCTCGACACCGGCCACTTACCCGGGTTGAATTGTTCCAGGGTGGGTTGGTCTTCCATTTCCGGTGGGAAATCGGTGATTCCATCGATGGCTTGCCTGAGATCACCTTCGATGACCTTGATCTGTTCAGGGGTAAAATCGATGAACAGCTCTACCGTGGTGAACGATGCGTTGTCGGAAATGGTGCTGAAAAAAACATCGATACCGTCTACTTCCTGGATGGCTTCTTCGATGGGTATGGTAATTTTGGTCTCTATGTCCCTGGCCGAGGCACCCGGAAGAGATGCGTTGATGTAAATAATCGGGGCGGCGATGCTGGGGATGTATTCCCTCGGCACGTCTTTGATGAAAAAGTAGCCAAGAACGATCGTGGCCACCGCCAGCACGTTCACCAGAAGATGGCGCTCGACGAAAAAGCGAACGAACGTCTGCATGTCAGCGAGTTTCGCCGACCGCTACGTTTGCTCCGTCGCGTAACGCAAACTGTCCGTCGACGACCACCAACTCACCAACAATGACCCCTTCGAGTATTTCCACCAGCGTCCCATTGCTTATGCCAACCCGGACGGGGGTGAGCTTCGCCTTGTTATCGAAGACGGTGTAGACGTGCGTGTTGCCGTTTTTGCGAAAGACCGAGGATGCCGGGGCCGCGGTTTTTGTCTCCTCGGCGGACGAAGGGAGAGTGACCGTTGCCAGCATGCCTTCGCGAAGGCGAGCGGCCTCGGGACCGTCCAGCCATATTTCCACCGGGTAGGTACCGCTGGAAGCATCTGCGATACGGCCGACGTTCTGTATGCGGCCACGCAGCGCGACGCCACCCAATGCTTCGAAATGAAGCGTCGCAATCTGGTTCGGGGCAATCGAGTTGGCCGCCATGGCAGTGACACCTGCACGTATGCGCACCTTGGAAAAATCGGTGAGCGTGGCAACGGCGGTTCCGGGTTGGAGATAGTCACCCTCCTGAACGTGCACGATCTCCGCGGTACCGGCGAAAGGTGCCAGGATCCGGGTATCTGCAAGTGCTCGTTGGGCCGTTGCAAGCTCAGCTTGTGCGGCAAGCAGCTGCGCTCTGGTGCGTTGTTCGGCAAATCCTAGATCGTCGAGCGTGTCTTCGCTAATTACGGATTTTGCAAACAGATCGCGGCCACGGCGATATTGGTGAGCTGCCTGGTTACGATCTACTGCTCTGGCAGTGGCGATTGCTTTAGCCTGCTCCACGATAAGCTGTGCACGCTGTTGGTCGAGTTCGATCAGGAGTTGACCTTTTTCGACTATGGCACCGGGTTCAATCAGTCGTTTGGTGACCCGGCCGCCAACCTCGGCAGCCACGGTTGCTTTGCGGAACGCGGAGACCAGACCGGTAACGGTTCCTGCACGGTCGATCCTGGTTGCTACAATCGGTGAAACCCGTACCCGTACCGCGGTCGTCAGCCTCGGTTGCTCGACGACGGGTGCCTCGTTGGCAGTCTCGGAGTGGGTAGCACCACAGCTTGCCAACAGGACTGCCGACAAGGTCACCAGTGCAGCAGTTTCCAGGCGGGTAACAAGCATGAACAAAGCTTGCCGGCTCAAGAGGCAAGCTCCACACGTTCTCGAAGCTCACTTTGCGTTGCAACGGCATACATTTTGCGAATGGTGCCGGCCTTCAGGTGGGGTTCCAGTAGCGCCATATGCTGCCTGAAACCTCGTTGCTGGTGCTCCCAAAGGACTTCCTCGACCTGTTCTCGATCCTGCAGATACGACCACCAGTAACGCACCACGATCCAGATATTGGTGGCCAGTTCATCGAGAATGGGCAGGGGCTTGTGCATGAGTCCTTGCTGACCCATGCGGGCGAGTATGTCGAGGAGCCGTTCGTACTCGTTGGTCTGAAACGTGGCCAGATGCCGCGAGATCCTGCTGTCTTTGATGCTCGTCACCTGCAGGTAGTCGCGCATGATGAAGCGAAAGCGCAGCATGTCCTGCATAACGCCGTGAAAGTAACGGACATACTCCTCTTCCAGCGAATGCCTGCTGCGCGCTGCTTGATAGTGGCCATTCAAGCTCTCGACAAGCTGATCCACCAACGCGTTGACCAGATCTTCCTTGATGCGAAAGTGATACCAGAGATTACCTTCGGTAATGCCGACGGCATCGGCGATTCGCGCGATAGACGTGTTTGCATAACCTGAGACGTTAAAGAGTTCGAGCGCGGCTGCTTGAATCAGCTGCTTCGTCGACGGGCGGGCGGATATGCGGCCTTGCGGCATGATGCAGCTCGGAGCTGAGGGTGTTTTAGGGTAATTCACCTATTATAGGTTGTCTACCCTAAACAAGCCTGCCAGTAGGGGTTTCCAGACTTATGGGTTGTTGTATCATCGTATTCATACCGTACGTGGCATGGGTTATCGGTTTGAGCCACCGGGACCCGAGCAGCGAGGAAATTGACGTTGCTGAGTTAATAAGTGCCCGTCTCTCATGTAAATCTCATGATGACAACGCGAACCGAGTTTATACTCGCTGCGCAACCTGCAATTTCAGGAGAGTTCACAGTGAAAATCCGAACGACGATTATCGGCTTGGTGTTTATGATTCTGGCGTCAGCCACCTGGGCCGATGAACACGAGGCTTCGTTGTATGAGCGCCTTGGCGGTGCCGAGGGTATCGAAACCATTGCCGATGGCTTGCTGTCGCGACATCTCGAAAACCCTACAGTTGCCAAATACTTCAAGCATCTGGACCTTGCTTGGCTACGGGGCTCGGTAATCGCGTTTCTGGCGGGCGGTACCGGCGGTCCGGCGAACTACACGGGCGCGGACATGGTCACCGCGCATGCCCATCTGAAACTGACAGACGAGGAATTCGACTCTGCGGTAGCCGACGTGTTGGCATCGGTCAAAGCGAGTGGGGCAGACCAGGTCGCCTTTGACGAAGTTCAGGCAATCCTGTTGTCGTTCAGAAGCCAGGTGGTCTCGCAGACATCTCAGCAAGAGGACACTACCGCACAAACGCCGCAGTCATGAGTTCTTTCGTGTAGTCGGTTTGCGGGTTCTCGAACACCTGTTCCGCAGGTCCCTGTTCGACGACCACTCCGTCTTTCATCACCACCAGATAGTGGGCGACCGCGCGCACCACCTTCAAGTCATGGCTGATGAATAGATAGGCCAACTTGTGACGATGTTGAAGTTCCCGTAACAGATCGACTATTTGCGCCTGCACCGACATATCGAGCGCGGAGGTTGGTTCATCGAGAACGATGAATTTCGGCCGCAACGCCAGCGCACGAGCGATGGAAATGCGTTGTCGTTGCCCGCCGGAAAACTCGTGCGGGTATCGGTCCATCTGATCGGGTTCGAGATTGACCTCGGATAACACTTCGGCTACTCGCGCTTCCCGCGCCTGTACATCCATGCCCGGTTCATGAACGCGCAGTCCTTCTTCGATGATCTGGCGAACGGACAACCGGGGCGAGAGGCTGCCGAACGGGTCCTGAAACACGACCTGCATGTGCTTGCGTTGAGCTGTCAGCGCCTTTGAACTCAATTTGTGTACGGCTTTACCCTCGAAGGTTATAGATCCCTCGGCTTGAAGCAGACGCAGCAGACCTAACCCCAGGGTTGTTTTGCCAGAGCCTGACTCACCAACGACCCCAACCGTTTGCCCCTCGCCGATGTCGAGGTTCAGATTTTTGACCGCCCGGAATACCTCCCGGGTGCCGAACCAGCCTTTGCCGATTTTGTAGTTCACGTTGAAATCGCGCAGGCTCAATAACGGTTTGGCGTTCGGGTTCCACCGGACCGGATCGCCCTTGGGTTCGGCAGCCAGCAAATGTCGGGTGTACGAATGTTGAGGTTGGCTGAAGATCTTTTCGGTGCTGCCCGCTTCGACAATCTCACCCTCGGTCATGACGCACACCCGGTCCGCCATGGATCGAACGATGCTGAGATCATGTGAGATCAGCAGCAGGCCCATGCCTAACTCTTCTTGCAGCTTTTTCAGCAGGGTGAGAATTCGCGCCTGTATCGTTACGTCCAATGCGGTGGTCGGTTCATCTGCAATGAGCAGACGCGGTTCATTGGCGAGCGCCATGGCAATCATCACACGCTGGCGCTGACCGCCGGACAGTTCGTGCGGATACGCACTGAGGCGCCGCTCGGCATCGTCCAGTTGCACCATCTCGAGCAACTCGAGGGTACGCTCACGCGCCTCACTGCGCGTCAATCCCTTGTGAGTCACCAGGGTTTCTCTGATCTGCTTTGACACGGTGTGCAGCGGGTTGAGCGAAATCATTGGCTCCTGAAAGATCATGCTGACCTGGCTGCCGCGTACCGAGCGCAGTTGCGCCTCATTGGCGCCGATCATTTCCTGCCCACCGACCAATACCGAGCCTCTGGGGTGGCTCGCCATGGGATAGGGAAGAAGTTGCAGAATGGACAGCGCCGTCACCGATTTGCCGGATCCGGACTCCCCGACAATCGCGACGGTTTCACCCTCCGCCACGTCGAACGACACCCCCCGAACGGCATGATTGGATCCGAAGCGAACGTGGAGGTCGCGGACTTGTACGAAAGGATCAGACACCAGGACGGCTCTCCATCAGGTCGGTAGAAGGCTCGTTGTCGAGCGCACCTTTTAGCCTTCGACGTGGATCAAAAGCGTCACGTACCGCCTCGCCGACAAAAATGAGCAATGTCAGCATCGTGGCGAGCGTGATAAACACCGAGATGCCAATCCACGGCGCGTGCAAATTGGCTTTGGCTTGAGACAGCAGACGTCCGAACGACGGAGACTCCATCGGCAGCCCGAATCCGAGAAAATCCAGCGCCGTCAGCGTCGTGATCGAACCGTTCAAGATGAATGGCAGGTATGTGAGCGTTGCAACCATCGCATTGGGTAACACGTGTCGTCGCATGATGGTCAGGTCCGATACACCAAGAGCGCGGGCCGCGCGCACAAACTCGAAGTTGCGTGCCCGCAAAAACTCCGCGCGCACGACGCCGACCAACGCCATCCAGCTGAACAGAGATAAAATAGCGAGCAGCCAGAAAAAATTGGGTTCGACGACGCTCGCGAGAATGATCAGCACGAACAGTATCGGCAATCCCGCCCAGATCTCGACGAAACGTTGGCCGATGAGGTCCGTCAGTCCGCCGAAATATCCTTGCAGTGCACCGACGGTAACGCCGATCACCGAACTTATCAGCGTGAGCGACAACCCGAACAATACGGACAATCTGAACGCGTACAACACGATCGCAAAGGTGTCTGTGCTGAGACCGTCCGTGCCCAGCCAGTGTCTACTGCTCGGTGGTGCAGGGTAGGGTGGTTCAAGATCCCAATCGATAGTGTCATGGGCAAAAGGGACGGGAGGCCAGATCGACCAGCCATTGGACTCGATCTGTTCTCGAATGAATGGGTCACGGTAATCGGCTTCCGTATCCAATACGCCACCGAGCTCACGATCGGTGTAAGAAACCATCACCGGGAAGTACAGATCATTATGATATGAGAACACGATGGGTTTATCGTTGGCGATGAACTCGCCAAAAAGCGAGAGCACGAAAAGCCCGAAAAAAATCCAGAACGAGTAATAGCCTCTTCGGTTGGCTTTGAACATTGCCAACCGTCGCTGGTTCAAAGGGCTCATCTTGCGAGCCTCATTATGTCTTCCGGGTCTCGAAATCGATGCGTGGATCAACGAACACGTAAACCATATCCCCAATCAACTGCATGACGAGCCCGATCAGTGTAAAGCTGAACAAAGTTCCGAACAGGATGGGATAGTCGCGTTTCACCACCGCTTCGTAACCTAAAAGCCCGATGCCATCGAGCTGAAAGATCACCTCGATCAACAATGCCCCGGTAAACAGAATTCCAACGAACGCAGCCGGAAACCCGGCAATCACAATCAACATGGCATTGCGAAATACATGCCCGTAAAGCACGCGGCGTTCAGTAACACCCTTGGCACGCGCCGTCAGTACGAACTGCTTGTTGAGCTCTTCGAGGAAGCTGTTTTTGGTGAGCATGGTCAGCGTAGCAAAACCGCCGATGGTCAAGGCGGTAAGCGGTAAGGCTAAATGCCAGAAGTAGTCACGGATCTTGCCAATCACCGATAGCTCATCAAAGTTGTCTGAAGTAAGCCCCCGCAGAGGAAACCAGTCGAAATAGGAACCGCCCGCAAACACCACAATCAACAGGATAGCGAAAAGAAATCCTGGTATCGCGTAGGCGGTAAACACCACACCGCTCGTCCAAACGTCGAAACGCTGGCCGTCTCGCACTGCCTTGGCGATACCCAGTGGTATCGAGATGGAATAGATCAGCAGCAACGACCACAGCCCAAGCGAAATCGACACGGGTAATCGCTCCATAACGAGGTCTATAACGGGACGATTTTGAAAATAGCTGGTGCCGAAGTCGAGCCGCGCATAGTCCCACATCATCATGAAGAATCTTTCGTGTGCTGGCTTGTCAAATCCGAATTGTTTTTCCAATCGTTCGACCAGCTCCGGATTCATGCCCGATGAGCCCGAGTATCCTGATTCTGCGCCTGGCCCCATGCTTGCGGACGAAACGCTGGCTGTTGACGACGAGCCAAAACCTGCCGCTTCGGCGAGCGCCTGTTCCACAGGTCCCCCGGGTGCAAACTGGACAATGATGAAGTTGATCACCATGACGCCAAACAGTGTTGGAAGTATGAGTAGTAGTCGGCGGAGTACGTAGCGCCCCACTACATCGACTCCCTGAAGGCGGCGACGCGAGCTGCTTTCTCTTCATCCCACCACCAGTTGGCGACGTAGGAATTTATCCAGATCAGGCGGTCATACTCGGCGCGGCCGAACTTGTCCCAGTACACCATGCTGAAGTTGATTTTCGATGAACCCGGCAACCAGTAGAAATTCCAAAGTAGTACTCGATCTACTGCCCTGAGTGCCGCGATAAAATCGTCATAGGTCTGGGCGGCGTAAACGTGTTCGATGAGTTCGTCCACGGCGGGGTCTTTCAGGTTCGACCAGTTGTAGCTGTACTCCTGGTTTGCTGCAGCGCTGGAAAACGTGTTGGAGAGCAACAGGGTTGGCGTGCTGTCCGGTAAAAACTGGATCGCGCCCGCATCGAAATCTCCCGAGCGCATGCGAAACAGCCAATTGGAGATTTCAGGGGCCTTGATTGTTGACGAGATGCCTAACTTCTCGAGGATTTTCGTGTAGGCAATGAACGAGCGGCCCAATGCGGGAGATACCGCAACAAACCGTAAATTAAACGGCTCGCCAGTATTTTCGTGGACGAGTTGACCATCCTCAATCACCCATCCGGCTTCGCGCAGCAGTTCGGCTGCCTTGATGATGTTGTCGCGATGCCAACCCACGTCTCCGTGTGGTGCACGCTGGTAGGGTTCGGTAAATACCCGTTCCGGAATCTTGCCGCGCAGTGGCTCCAGCAGCTTCAGTTCCTTTTCGCTGGGCAAGCCGCTCGATGCGAAGTCGGAATCGTGGAAAAAGCTCGTCGCCTGAGCAAAAAATCCATACGAGCGACGGCTACCCCAATCCCAGCCGGTTCGGGCCATCCACAGGGCTTCGCGTACTCTTATGTCCTGAAAGCGCGGTTGGGCCATATTCCAGAAAATAGGCCACCAGAGCCCACCGGGGCGCAGCGCCCGATTGTCCCGTTTGATCAGATAGCCTTGCTCCACCGCCGGGATATCGTACGACTGTGCCCAGCGGCGCGGTACGTTTTCGAGATGGACATCGACCACATTGGCCTTCACCGCCTCGGTTTGCACCTGGTCGTCTCGAAAGTAGTCGATCTTGATCGTGTCGAAGTTGTAGCGACCCTTCATCACGGGCAGGTCTTTCGCCCAGTAGTCGTCGACGCGTTCGAACTTGACCCAACGTCCCACCGCAAACTCGCCGATCTTGTAGGGTCCGGAACCCAGCGGCGGCACGATCGTCGATTTGGTGATGTCGTGGTTTGCCCAGTAATGTTTTGGCACGATGGGCGGGACGCCGAGGCGTCTTGGCACGACAGGGTTGCCTTGCGCCTCGGGAGTTATGTTGAATCTCACTTCGTTGGGACTCATGACTTGGATGGACTCAATGACCTGCAGCGGTCCGCTGATCGTCGGCCTTGCGTCGTTCATATAGGTTTCGAAGCTGAACACCACGTCGTCCACGGTGATTGGTTTACCATCGTGCCAGCGCGCCTCGGGACGCAGTCTGAATTGCACCCATGAGTAGTTTTCGCCGATGGCTATCCCGTCGGCGATGAGTCCGTAACTCGTCGCGGGTTCGTCCATCGACTGCTCCAGGAGGCCGTCATAGACGTAATTTTGAAAGTGGGTCCAGAACTCCATGCCCCGCACCACTTGACCAAGCAAGGCGACCTCATTGAAGTTGTCCCAGTTACCCATCGCGGGCACCCGGATGATGCCGCCCTTGGGAGCATCGGGATTGACGTAGTTGAAATGGGTGAAATCCGGCGGATAGGCAGGCTCGGAGAGAAACGCATAGCCGTGCTTGTAGACGACTTCTTCGGAAAAATTCGCCTCTGCATCTTCACCCGCTGTTTCATTGGAATATACGGTGAAAGACAAGCAAAACAAAAACGCAGCGACACTCGTTCGCAGTGTCAAACGAGATCCTCCCCCAGATCGTGAAATGTGGATTCAACAAGCCTGTGGAACCTTACACCATTTACCGGCAAGCTGGCGAATGCCGGCAAGCTGGCGAATGTCCGTCTGACCCTGGTGGTTTTTGCAAGGTTGTCTTGGTCTCTCCTTGTACGCGCCGTCATCGTGGAACTCATCGCATTGATGTTCGCCGCGCATTGCAATGCGTGGGTAGATGAGACGACGTCACGGATGCACGTTGTGCGCGCGGGAACTGTTGCCGCTAGCGTACCTTCTTGTTCATCTCCAATGGGCTGGGAGAGCGGAACCCGTGTCGGGCTATGGCAATATCTTTTGCACGCTTTGGTGGCGGACGCTATTGGCGCTATCGTCGGTTGGCCCGCCAGCGCACGGCCAATCGCGCGACTGATGCCGAGTTGACGGACGCGCTTGATGGTGACATTGGTCGTGCTT